>Ga0210077_1000179_pt1 | contig 29121 bp, 23 predicted proteins | sample RushMan_CattailN_5_FD_185556 | JGI IMG/M metagenome (GOLD analysis project Ga0210077, IMG submission 185556) | Wetland microbial communities from San Francisco Bay, California, USA, that impact long-term carbon sequestration -... | ecosystem: Environmental > Aquatic > Marine > Wetlands ... | reverse complement strand
CCCGCCGCAAAGTTCCCCTCCGCAGCGTGAGGAATTCACTGTTCGGCGCCGCGCCGGACCGCTAGTTTGGCTTCGTCAAACATCGTCAACGCGGCGCCGGGACGGGCCGCGCAGGGGGATCAAATGAGAAACAAACGCCAACTGTGGTCGGCCGCGCTGATCGCATTCCTGACAGCCTGTGTCGCGAGCCGCGCAGCGCTCGCCGTGGACGAGGTCGAACCGAACGACCCTGTCGGCAACGCGCAGAAGCTCGTCATCGGCAGCGACGGGACCGTGACGGTAAATGCCGAAATTCTGAACACCTTGCCTACCGCCACCGCCCCTCTCCACCGCGATACCGACTTCTTCACGTTCCAGGCCACGAAAGACAATACGCTGACGGTCGACATCGACGGCGGCATCAACGCCAGTTACGTCGGCGTCGCCACGGATCTCGCGATCTTCGGGCCGGGCGACAACGGGCCGCTCACGCTGCTGCGCCAGTCGAGCACCGGCGTTCCGCTCGACCCGGGCTCGGTGAACCCTTACGACGCGCGCATCGACAACTTCGTCGTGCCGCAAACGGGGACCTACGTCGTCGGGGTCACGAGCGCGCCGGCCACCTTCCTGGATGCCGACCACCTGTCCTCGGGGACGGTGACCGACCTTTCCCCGTGGTGGAACGTCCACGGCACCTACACCCTGATCATTTCCGGCGTCACGGCGGCGATCCAGCAGATCAGCATCGACATCAGGCCGGGCAGGCGCGATGTGCTCTGGGCCGACTCCGCGCTGCCCGAGAGGTACAGGCGGGACCGGGATCACCGCTCCGGCCGGGGTCACCGCTTCGAGGGCCTGCGGCGGCACTTCAAGGACGGCATCCCGGTGGCGCTGCTGTCCTCCGACAGCTTCGATCCGATGAGCGTCGACCGTTCCTCGCTCAAGTTCGGCAGCACCGGTGAGGAGAACAGCCTCATCCACTGCAGCCGGCGCGGCATCGACGTGAACCACGACGGCAAGCCCGACCTGATCTGCCGCTTCGATTTCGCCAAGTCGGATTTCGTGCCCGGGGATAACGAGGGGATCGTGACCGGCACCACGAACGGCGGCGATGCCTTCGAGGGCCGCGGCTGGCTCAAGATCGTGACCGGCGAGCGGGACCTCCACGAGTTCGAGCACCACCACGACCGCGACCGGGACCGCCACTGACGACACAAAAAAAGGCAGCGCCCCTGAGGGCGCTGCCGATAGGCCGATCAAGGCCTGTAAAGCTTTCCGGGAACGCCGCCTCTGCATTGCAGAGGCGGCGAATTTTTTCCGCGCTTACTTGTGACCGTTCCCCACGCCTTGGGGCGGCGTGAGTCCGATTGTTACGATTCTCAGCCAGGCGTGACCCGCGAAGGCCTGCCCGTCCGCCGTCTCCCCGGTCAGGTAGCCCTCCTTGTCGGTCAGCGCGAAGTTCGCCTTCTTCATGTCGAAGTGGCAGAGCAGATCGGGAATCCCGTCGTGGTTAAAGTCGATGCCGCGGCCATTGCTGCAGTTGACGAAGCTCTCCTCCTTGCCGGTGGCTCCGAAGTGCAGGGTGCTCTGCTTCACGTCCATGGGGTAGAAGTTGTCCTTCTCCGACGACAGCAGGGCTACCGGGAGATGGCCGCTGGCCGTGCCGCGGATGGACTCGGGATGCGCGACGCCGGTGAGATTGAGGGTCGTCACGCTTCTGTCGCCCGGCCTGACCAGGATGCTGATCGCAAGCACCGGCGGCGCGGCAGGCTTGACCGTCAGTGTGTAAGAGCCGGTAACGCCGGCCAAGGGCGAAGCATCGCCCAGGTAGTAACTCGTCAGGGTGCCGTTATCCATGAACTCGCCGGGTTCGCTGGAGACGCCGATGTAATAGGTGCCGTTCGCGTCCGCGTGGAAGCCGCCGTCGATATAGGTGTTCGGGCGCTGATTGGCAGACGTGAGCAGGGAGTAGGTGCCCGTACCGTCGGGAGGCGCGAAGACGCCAAGAACCGTCCACGTATAGGTCCCGTTGTCCGCGTTCGTGATCCCGATGTCGAAATCTTGGCCCGCCTTGGCCGTGAAGCTATAGAAGTCGACGTCGCGGTAGAGGTTTCCGACGTGGGAATAAAGGTCGCAATAGATGTTGCCCCTCAAATCGTTGATCAGGGCGCCATTCATGACCGCGACCCCGCTGCCGTCGAAATCGAGCGGGTGGGCGCTAGCCAAGGTGTTGTTGCAGGTGCCGTTCAAGTAACTTTCCTGTTCGTCGGCGGCGAGCGCGACGCTGCTCGCGAACGAAGCCGCAACCAGCACCGTGGCGATTGCAGACCACTTGAAGCGATTCTTTCTCATCTTTTCCCCCAATTTGTCCGGCGTGTCGCCGAAAAGATAAATGTGGAATGTGGAAAAAGTAGCCTTCCGCGCGCTCCAGGCCCAGTCATTTCCCGTCGCGGCCGTGACAAATTGCCGGATTTCACAATGCCTGACGGGTGCAGGGGGGTTGCGCTAAGCTGCGGCCTCGTTTAAGGAGCCGCGGTTTGACTTCACGACCCCATCTTTTGCTCTGGGCCGACTCGGCCGCCGCGTATGTCGACGCGATCGAGGCGGCGGGACTGGCCGGGCGCGTCGCGCTGGAGTGCGTGGCGCGCAAGGCCAAGCCTTCGCCCGAGCAGCTGGCGCGCGCCGAGGCGCTGATGTCCTACGGCGTCGCGCCGGGCGTGCTGGGGGCGATGCCGAAGCTGCGCTGGGTGCAGGCGATGACCGCCGGCGTCGAGCAGTGGCTCGCCTTGCCCGACCTGCCGGCCGGCGTGACGCTCACCTGCGCGCGCGGCACGCACAAGGAGGCGATGCCGGAGAACATCATCGGCGCGCTGCTCTACGCGGCGAAGCCCTACGCCGAGGCGGCGGCGAACCAGAAGCTGCGCAAGTGGGTGCAGCGCCCGGCGCAGCCGCTGACCGGCAGGACGCTCGGCATCCTGGGGCTCGGCGCGATCGGGCAGGAGGTCGCGCGCATCGCCGCCGCGCTCGGCCTGCGCGTGATCGGCACCAAGCGCCGCCCCGGGCCGGTGGAGGGCGTGGCGGAGGTGCTGCCGCCCGAGCGCACGACCGAGGTGCTCGCGCGCTCGGACTTCGTGCTGCTCCTATTGCCCTCGACGCCGCAGACCGACGACCTCATCGACGCCGGGCGCCTGGCGATCATGAAGCCGACCGCCTGGCTGTTCAATTTCGGCCGCGGCCAGCTGGTGAAGGACGAGGACCTGGTCGCCGCGATGAAGGCGAAGAAGATCGCGGGGGCGGTGCTCGACGTCTACCGCAAGGAGCCGCTGCCGCCCGAGCACCCGTTCTGGACCACCGAGGGCATCCTCGTGCTGCCCCACATCGGCGGCCCCCACCCCGAGCGCGACAGGTTCGTCGGGCGCCTGCTGGTCGAGAACCTGGCCCGCTTCCTCGACGGCCGGCCGCTCAGGGAAGTGGTCGACCGCGAAGCGGGTTACTGAATCCCCCTCGCGCAGAACCCGCGCGGAACCGCGACGCGCAACGAATAGAAGGGGGGCTGCGGAAAGGCGGGCTTGCCCGCGTAGATCGTCGGCATCACGCGCACCGTCAGCTGCTTGGCGCCGACCTCTCCCGCGTAGGGCGCCAGGCTGCTGATCGGGACCGTCACGACCGCATTGGAATAGGCGCCGATCGCGGGCAACTCTATCCCCGCGCTGACCAGGCGCAACGGCTGGTTGTGGTAGAGCTGAGGGTTGGTGTCGGATACGGAGACGAGTCCGTGGTTCGCCTCCAGCGGTCCTCCGGCGTTGTGCAGCGTGACGTGCGCGATGAAAAGCGGCTGCGGGCCGTAGCAGTTGCGCTGCAAGGTCGCCGTCGCGCCCAGGATGGAGATCCGGGGCGGCGCGAGGTGCATGACCGGCCGGCCCGAGGTCATGCCGGGTGCCCCGGGTCGGGTCAGCGGCGAGAGATTGGCGGCGTGCGCCAGGCCCGCGCCGGCCAGGCCGAGCGCGAGCGCGGCCAGCGTCGAGCGGGCGAGGCGGGGGGCGGCGCTGCGGCCCCGGACCGCCGGGATGCGGAAGGGATGGGTGTTCATGGACATGTCTCCTTGCTTGGTTGAACGGCATGCGGGTACGGCCGCAGCTTCGCGTCGAGCACGGCAATGCCCTGTTTTTCGACTCGCAGCAGCGCCGCTTGCAGGATCTGGTCGGGGCTGCCGCCGACGCTGAGCTCGATCGCGGCCACTTTCTGTCCGACCAGCCAGTCGAGCGCGCGCGCGACTAGCTCGGCGTCGGTATCGGCGCCGCCGCCGCGCGAGCGGTACACAGCGGCCGCGGAGAGCCGGGCGCGCGGCGTCGCGCCGCGGCCGACCAGCCGCGCCGCGACGGCGGTTCCGTGGTCGGCGGGCGCCGGCGCGACGCCGGCGGGAAGGAACGAGCGCATCGTCACATGGGCGGACTTGAAGGCGGGATCGCCGGGCGCGATTCGGGTGTCGATCATGCCGACTCCCGCCCGCTGTGCGCATCGCTGCGCCTGCGCGGGCAGGCGGGCCGGCTCCGCGGGCCCTGCCTCGAGCGCGTAGCGCCGGTTGGCGTCGAACCAGGTCCGGGGCATCGCCTGGCGCAGCTGCGCGAGCGCGTCCGCGACGCGCGTACCCTCGGGCACGCGCAGCACGCTGATCACGAGACCGAGGTGGTGGAGCACTGCGCGGCGCACCACCGACATGCCGAGCGACTGCGCCTGCTGCTGCACCTGCTGCGCGTCCTGCAGGCTGACCGACATCACCGCCACCTCGGCGGGCTCAATCGCGGCGTTTTCCTTCATCGACGTTGCGCCCGCCTGCGGCGCGGCCGGCGGCGGCGGCAGCGGGGTGCCGATCAGCGTGCCGCCGGAATCGGGCGCCGCGGGCTGCGACTCTGCGGGCTGCGCCTGCGGGGGCTCCGCTTCCGCAGGGGCCGGCGGCGGGCTCTGCACGGGGGTGATCTGGTGCAGCGGGGCCGGCATGTACAGCGGCACTGGCTTTTTCTCGTGCAGCGGCAGCAGCAGGTTCGGGTTGACCTTGATCTGGCCGCAGGCGGCGCCTGCGAACCCGAGCAGGAGCAGGCCTACGACGTGCGGCGCCCGGGTCATCGTACAGGCGCTGCGGACCCGCTCACGGCACGCGCAGCTCGCGCGCCGGCGCCGAGCCGATGACGGCGCCGTCGGCGCCGATCGCCTGCACGCGCCAGAAGTAGGTGCTGCCCGGGCGCAGCCTGGCGCGCGCGAGCGCAGACAGCATGACCTCGGTGCGCGGGGCGGCGACGATTACGCCGGCTTCCGCCACCGCGCCGGGACTCTTGGACAGCTCGAGCTGGTAGGCGCTTGCGCCTTGGACCGGCTGCCAGGAAAAGCGGGTGGCGTCGGTGAACGCGGTGCCGTCAGCGGGACCCGTCAGGACCATCGAGGTGACACCGCCGTGCGCCGCACCCGCGCCGCCCACGTAGTACTGCAGCTGCGGCACTTCGAAGCCCGGCAGCGGGTCCGTGATGCGCAGCCGCGCGACATAGTAGCCGGGCGCGTCGGTCGGCAGCGGCGGGCTGTTCACGCCCTCCGGGCCACTGCCGAGCAGGCCGAGGGTGACCGGCGCGAGGGGGCGGAACCGCGGCTGCCCGGGCGTGCTGTCCGGCCCCGCGATCTCCCATACCCCGCGCAGGCTGCCGGCGCCGGTAAAGCTGATTTGAGCCGAGGCGGAAAGCGCTCCGCCCATCTGCACCACCCGCAGCGCGGAGCCGTCGTCGAAGCTGAGCGCTTCGCGGGTGATTCCGAGCTGGGCCGCGCCCGAGCCGGCGATCAGAATAGTCGTATCCAAGATGGCGGAGCCCGAGCCGTCGTTGAACTGGCGCTGGAACCTGATGAAGCTCGCGCCGAGCTGGTGCGCCCTCAGCGTGACCTCGGCCGGGACCGTCAGCGCTTCGCTCACGCGTACCGTGGTCGGCGTGCGTATCGCGGTCGCCACGCCCCCGCCGCTCAGCCCGGTGTTCACCGTTCCCAGCACGCTGTCGGCACCGACGAACGAGCCGCCGTTCGAGGCGACCGTATAAGGACCGGTGGCGGAAAGCAGGCTCGTCACGTTCCAGTGCAGGACCACCGACTGCGTCCCGCCCAACGCGACGATGCTCGACGCGGGCTGCACGCTGCTCAGCGCAGAGCTGACCGTCGCGCGCGCGGCGAGGGGCAGCCCGGCGGCGATCGCGACGAGGGCTGGGAAGAGCAAGCGATTTGACTTGGAGTTCATGATCCCTGTGTCGCCGCTGCCGCGCGCTCGGTTCAAATCTGGTGTGTCAAACATCCGCCAGAAACATGAAAAACGCAATGTACGATGCCGCGCGCAAGCATGGCGCAAGCTTCCTTAAGAATGGAACCCCCGGCCGACCTCTGTCCGTCTTGCCTCGCTTCGCGGCGAGTGCTACTTACTACATGCTTTCGGGAGGAAAGCAGCCGTTCCCCGGAGAACGGGCGGCGCACGCGTTGAACCGGATGCGCGGTGACGACGACTACGGAGTCGAGCGCCGCGACATCGATCTGCGAAGCTTGATGGCAGTCAACGAAATCGCAGTGAACGCCGGCGGCACGTCGTTAGGGAGGCAATAGACATGCGCAAACAGACACTTCGTGAGTCCTGGGACAATCCCGCACGCGCGCGCCTCGCGCTGCTGGCGGGTCTGCTGGGCGTCGTGTTCGCATCTCCGCTCTTGGCTTCCCCGGCTATTTCGCTGCAATTCGTCGGGGCGAAGCGAACTGCCTCCAGTCATGTTTACCTTTTCGTCGGTCACTTCAACAGTCAGTACGAGTCGCTCGCGGAGCGGCTCCTCGTGTCCGTGAAGGCAACCTATTTCGACGGAAGCGCCCTGGGCAGGGAGACGTCGACCTTAAGCGGTTCGTACGGGACAGTGACTCTCACCGCGACGGTAGGCTGTGCAGACGATCCTTGGCTCAATCCGAATGTCTCGTGCCACGCTTACCAATACGGCAATCTCTACAGCGTGAGCGGATCTTCCCAGGCCATCGCGCACTACGACCTCAACAGTTATGCCAATCCGCCGTACTTGTTGGTTACCCAAACCGATGTGCCGAAGAAGATCGTGCCGCTCATGCGCAACGGCCCGCCGGCGCCGCAGGTCGTCGGCCCCACAACCGTATGGGACAACAACAAGGCGAATCTGACGGTCAGATATCCGGCCGGGGTGGCCCAGCGCTACCGGGTCCAGCACTGGTATTGCCCGCCCGGGAAGGAAAACGCTCCGACAGACACTCCGGGTGATCTGGGACCCGCCGACGGCCTGTGCAAGTCCTGGGTCACGAATCCGCTGACGGTGCTGGCAGGCAGCTACAGCGCGAGTATCTCGATGTCGTACCCGCAGCCTATGCCGAAGGCGGGAATCTGGTACATCCGCGCGCGGCTTGAATCGAACGATTACGGTTCCGGCATCTGGGGCCCTTGGCACCGAACGGTGGCAAACGCGACGATGCACTTCCAGGACGCGCCGCGGCCTCCGCTTTCGGTGAATCGCAGCGGCGCGCGGGCGACGCCCGGCGTGCACCTTGGCGGTCTCAACTCGTCGGACCCGCAGCAGAACAGCGGCAAGCTCGCGCCGATGCTGCACATGCATCGCCTGAATCTGCCCTAGGGAACGCCCACCCGTGACGAAGGAGGATGCCTAAATGTCGTCTGCCATCGCCCGCCGGACGGAGCGGCTGATTGGGCTTTCGTCCTTTGCTCTCGTCCTGCTCGCCGGCGGCTGCTCGAAGTCGGCGCCGCCCGCGCCGGCGGCCAGCCAGGCCAAGGTGGATCCCTGCGGGGGCCTGAGCGCGGCCGACGCGGCTTCGATCCTCGGCGTCGCCGCCTCGGGCGTGAAGGGACCGCAGCACTTCAAGGAGTTCAGCTGCGTGTACCGCGCCAAGGACGACTTCTACAAGAGCGTGAGCTTCAACGTCTACCCGGAGGCTTCCGCGGCCGAGGCGGCGCGCAAGCTCGCGGCGGAAAAGGAGGGCCTGGCGGTGCTGTCGCCGGTCAAGTCGCTCGACAAGCTCGGCGACGAGGCCTATCGCGCACCCGATCCGAGGGTGAAGCGCCTGCTGATGCGCAAGGGCCGGGTGTGGGTCGACGTCACGACGCCCGGCGACGAGGCCACGCAGAGACGGATCATGCAGATCGTGCTGAAACATCTGCCCTAGTCCGCAGCCATGCTCCGCGCTCCGAAGGAAACATGAAGACCTCGAGAGCCAGGATCCTCGCGCTGCTGGCGGTATGGATTCCAGCGACCGCCCTCGCCGCGGGGATTGCGCGCATCATTGTGAGTGCGCCGCCGCTCGTCACTGGACTGTCGCCGCTGCAGGTGACGGCCGGCCAGACGGTGGTGCTGCGGTTGCGCGGGCGCGCGCTGCGCGGTGGCCTGGCGGCGAGCTTCGGCGCCGGCATCGCGGCCGACGCGGTCAGCCACGCGAGCGCCGACGGCTCGCAGGCGTCGCTGCGCATCCGGGTGGCGGCGGACGCGGCGCCCGGGCGGCGCCGGCTGGTCCTCGTTCAGAATGGAAATCGCCTGCCGCAGAACGTCTATCTCAGCGTGCAGTCGAAGCGCGTGATCGCGCCGCTGCCCAAGGGTGTCCATATCGAAAGCGGAAGCAGTGCGCCCGGCATGATGGTGCCGGCCGCGCCGGGGCGCCGTCCGCCGCGCGTGAGCGAAGTGCAAGGGGGGGTGCAGGTCAAGCCGCTGCCGTCCATGCACATCTCGAGCGCGCCGGTGAAGGTCCAGGGCATCGCGCCGGGAGGGAGCAAGACGCCGCCGGTCTTCCCGCCCACGGTGGGGCTCAAGCGGCTCGCCGCCGCCGAGCGCCTGCTCGGCGTGACGCCCAACCTGCTCGAAGCGGGCAAGGACTACCAGGTGACTGCCTACGGCGAGAACCTGCGCGCGGGACTCGAGATCGATCTGGGCGCGGGGGTGCAAATCGCCGCGGTGGACGTCCTCGATGCGCGCCGTGCCGAGGTCTCGTTGAAGGTGGACGCCGGCGCGGCGCCGGGAACGCGCCGCGTGCAGATCCGCTCCGGCGCGAGCGCGGCCTGGTCGGCGCAAGCGGCGACCTTCCTCGTCCAGGCACCGTTCCGCCTGGCGCGGCTGCCGCAACCCAAGCTGCCGGCGTTCGCCGTGAAGACGGCGATCGAGGGCCGCATTCTTCTGAAACGCCCGCTGTGGTATTCGGGCCTCGCGTCCAAGCCGGCGCCGAAAGATCCGCTCACCGGCAAGCCCACCGGACCCGCTACGGTGATCAAGGTCGGCGTCGACGTGCCGACCCTGAAGGACGACAGCCTGTTCGTCTGGCGCGAGCAGAATCCGGGCCTCGCCGAGTGGTACGAGGTGCGCTTCTACGCCGGCGGCAAGCTGATCGCCACGCGGCGGGTCGACAAGCAGCGCGTCCCTTTCATCCACATGAAGATGCTGCCGACCTGGCTGGTGCCGGATCCCGATCTGGTCGCCGCGCTCGGGCGCCCGCACCCGCCGACCCAGGGCGGGGCGGCGCGGGCCGGAACCGCCGGGTTCAAGGTCGGCGGCGTGGCGAAAGGGAATTATCCGGGGGGCGGGCAGGACAACGAACTGCCCGCGAGCGATCTGACCTGGGAGGTCGCGGGCTACCGGCGCTACTTCAAGAGCGGCGTCGAGGCTCACGCGGCGCTGGAGCAGCGCCGCCCGATCGTGCTCGCGTCGCTCTCGAAAACCGTCCCGACGAGCAACCAGGTCGGTACCATGGTGCCGCGCGAGGTCGAGCGCTCCGAGCGCTGGCCCTTGAACGCGCCTTTCGGTCCCACCGGCCTTGGCTGCGGCAGCGAGGTGCCGAGCGGGCTCGACGTCACCAACGAAGATCGCGGCGTCACGAGCCAGGGCGCTGTCGAGACCGCGGATCACACCGGCGAGCGCTGGAAGGTGACCGGCGCGTTCGACCTCGGCCGCAGCCCCTGGGCCTCGCATCCGCAGAAACTGCAGTCGGCCGGCGGCCATCCCAAGGTGATTCAGTCCACTACCTGGCGCTTCGACAACGTCTACGTCGACTGGGGCGACGGTACGGTCGCGCCGCTTTCGGTCACCCAGTCCGGCGATGCCAAGGACTACAAGGCGGACAAGAAGCTGGATTTCACAGGCATGCAAAATGCGAGCGCATTCGCTCACGCCTATTCCGCGACCGGCAGCTACACCGTGCGGATCTATCAGCTGTCGGAATCGGATATCCAGAGCGAGTCCGCGGGCAACGTGAGCGTGGCCGCGAATCCGGGCGGTTCGCTCTACGCCGCGGCGCGGGCCGCGCTGGGCGGGCGCTCGGGCGGCCCGAGCGGCGGCGCGGCGCCGCCGGGCTTTCATCACGCCAAGGCCACCGGCGATCACGCCTACATGCTGATGTGCAAGCGGGTGGACATCAGCCCGCGCCACGACTCGGACTCGGACGGGCCGCTCAACCTGATCGCGGCGAAGGTGCGCGGTTTCCCGGAGCAACCCGGCAATGACACGCCGCCGAAGGGGGTCAAAGTCGCGTCGTCCGGCACGGAACAGTTTGCCGGATTCAAGCCCGCGAGCGGCGCCGGCGCTCGCGCGAGTCGGCGCTCCTCGCACTCGAGCAGGACCGCGACCCGCATCGCGCGACGATCCTCCGGCGGCGCGGAGCCGAGTTTTACCACCTGCGACGTCTCGCTCGCCGGCGGCGGCTATCTCTATTACTACGGCCAGGGCAAGGTGCGCCTGACCTGGACGCTCGACGGCGAATCGATGGGCAGCCGTACCCTGGCGCTCGGACCTTCGAAGCCGCGCTCCGACCAGGTGCTCTCGGGCAAGGATCCGGGCCCGCCGCTGGTGTCGGCGTCGGATCTGTTCACGTCGCCGCCGATTGCGCTGACGCAGAAGGTGATCGGCCAGCACAAGCTCGCCTTCGGCGCCGAGGTCCTGTACGACGCGCGCGGCCTGACCAAGCTCGCGCAGCTGATGGGACAGGCGCTCGGCGCCGGCGGGCGCAAGCCGGACCGCAAGCTCGCCGCCCAGCTGGCCGCGGGTCTGCACGGCGCGCCGTCGCTCGGCGTGCTGCCGCCGCAGGGCGTGCAGATTCCGCACGGCGGCGACCCCGTCGCGTGGCTCGACGTTCCGCTGCAGCGCGTCGCGCAGGCAAGGCCGCAACCGGTGCTCGTCGCCGCGCTCGAGCGCGGGCGCACGGACGTCGGCCCTGCGGTCGAGCTCGGCGGCGCGCTGAAGGCGGCCCGCTCGATGCCGGCGCGCAAGCCTCCTCTTTACGTCGACGCGCCGCCGCGCGCGTTCCAGGTGACGGGCGCCAAATCGGGCGAGGCCTGCATCTTCCACTTCCCGGTCAAGGACGGCGGCGAATTCATCCTCGGCGGCCTGCAGTCCGGCGGCAAGTCGAACGTGACGCACCAGGGCAACTTGTGGAGCGGCAGCGGCAGGCTGGTCGTGCCCCTGGCCGGCGGCAGCACGACCGCGTATGTCCAGGTGAGCTTCAAGAACTGGACGCTCGCCGGCGACGGCACGACCGTCACGAGCGGCAGCTTCGATGTCGCCAACCCGTTCGAGCCCCGCCAGATCGGAGGCGTCGAAGCGAAGGTGCTGCGGCTGCAGGGCAAGGCCGGCGATTCGGTGCGCATGACCGTGCGCGCGACACTCAACAACCCCAACATTCTCGCAACCGTCGGGCAGAAGCCGCCGCCGCCGCTCGAGGCCACCGAGGAGTTGACGCCCAAGGGCGACTGGTACGCCGACGGCCTGTCGATGCCCGAGCTCGGCGTCTACGACAGCGGCTTCAACCTGGCGCCGAAGTCGGTCGGGCTCGACCTCAGCGCGAGCAAGGGCGGCGCGTGCGGCGGCGGCAGCGACTGGATGGGCGTGTCCTTCGCTTCGGGCTCGCTGCAGGCCTACACCTTCGATCTCAAGAAGGCGCAGAGCGTTGCGGTGGCCGACTGGGGCATCGACGCGGAGGGGATGTGCGGCACGAAGAATTTCGGCGCCTATGATTCTCCGGTGGAGCGCGGCACGATCCACTGGGACAGCATCGACGCGAGCGCGGGCGGCGGGGCGTTCACTGCCACTTACAAGGGCGTGCGCGTGCACGTGCCGTGGCTCGACACCGACCTCACCGGCAACAGCCAGGCGCTGCGCGCCGGCAAGGCAGGCGGCGGCGGGGGCATCCAGCTGAAGCTCACCAACGCGAACGCACCGGCGCACACTTACGGGCCGGTCACCATGAGAGCCGAGACGCTGTCGTTCACCACCCTCAAGGGCGCGAGCTGGGCGGTGCACGCCGCCAAAACCTCTTTCAGCTTCATGGCCGACGGGAAGCAGTTCGCCGGCAACGTGGTGGTTCCCGACCTGTATTTCGGCATGGACGGGAGGGCCTACTTCACCGGCGACGGCGGCAGCGCGCAGGTCAGCCTGAGCGGCGCCAAGGGCCAGCTGTCGCAGGGCGTGGTCGATCTCAAGTCGATGGACGTCATCGCCACGCCGAACGCGGCGAGCCGGCTGCTGTTCAACTTCAGCACCGAGCTGCGCATCTCGGACGCGCTGCCGGCGGCGCCGGCGCCGGTGAGCTACGAGATCGACCAGCACTCGCCCACCCAGTACACCGGCAGCGGACCGGTCACCGGAACCTTCGAGATCCACAAGCCGTTCCCGGACGCGAATCCGTCGACCGACTCGGTGATTCATCCCGACTACACCGGGCCGAAGGACGGCCAGAGCGCGAGCGCCGACGCGGGCGGCTGGCTGATCCCCAGCGCCCACGCGGCCTCCGCCAGCCACATGAGCTTCTGCGGCGACGTCGACCTGGGAATGTTCAGCGGTCCACCGGTGAAAGGCGGGTTCGCCCTCGGCTACCAGGGATCCGACGACTTCTGGGCTGCGCGCGCCGACGTGGGGCTGGGGCAAACCGGTACGCCGCTGGTGCCGCCGTACATGACCCTGTACCTGGTCGGCGGCGGGCTGGGCTACAACATCACGCTCGACTCGTTCGCCTCCGGCAAGAGCTGCGACGTGAAGGCGAATATCGACCACACGCCCATCTTCAACGCCCACCTGCAGGTCGGCGATCCGAGCCACTTCGCCTACGGTTTCGACGGCGAGCTTTCGGTCAAGGTGAGCGGACCGCAAGCCGGCGCGCGGATGGACTACAAGGCCTGGCTCGCGCGCAACAGCTGGGACGGCGCCGGCGATTTTCACGGCTATTTCCAGTACGCCAACGGCAATTTCGACGGCACGCTGAACGGCCACTACGCCTTCCTCGACAATCAGGTCTACATCGAGGCGGCCCATGACGCCATCGCGATGCACTTCGGCGGCGGCAGGTGGTACATCCACGCGGGCACCGAGCCCAATCCCGTGCGCGGCCACGTCCTGATCGTCGACGCGGCCGCCTGGCTGGGGCTCGGCAACGAAGGCTTTTACGCCGGCGCCAAGGCGCATCTGAACCAGGGCGCCGGCAATTGCGGCGACGTCTGCGCCAGGGTGACCTCGGACACCGAGATGGAGGCGAAGCTCACGACCCAGCCCCACATCAGCGCGGACGCCCATACGCATCTCGACGCGCACGCCTGCGCGTTCGACGTCTGCCTCGGCGCGGGCCTGGGCGGGAGCATGCACGTGGCCGCGATGCCGCCCGAGCTGCGCTTCGCCTTCAACCTGGGCGGCTGCCCGCCGGGGCATCTGGACGTGGGGCTGCAGGTCCTGCCCACTCCGAAACCGCACGTGGGTGGAGGGCTCTGCGCATGGTGACCGCTCGCGCGCTGCGCCGCTGGATGCTGGCGGGACTGGGCGCGTGCCTCATCGCGCCCGCGGCGGTCCGCGCGGCCGGCACCCAGGAGCGCGTGCTCTGCGCCCGCGACGAGGCCGGGGCGCTGCGGATGCTGGTGCTGATGCCGCCCGCGCGCTGGCCGGCCGGCGGCTTCCGGATCAGCGCCGGCGGCAAGGCGATCTCGCGGCTGGGCCCGGATGCGCGCGCCCTGTCCGAGCTGCCGCAGAAGGACCGCCGTGCGCTCGCGAGGCTTCCGGCGCGCGCGCGGGAAAGGCATGAGAGCGGTGCCGAAGTCATCATCTACGGCCGCCTGCTCTCGGACTGGCGCTTCGCGCGCGCCGCCGGGATGGGCGCCGCGCTCGAGGGCGCGCCGCGCGGCATCAAGTCGATCCTCGTTTCGCCGCTGGACGAGTCGGGCCGCCGCAGCGGGCGTGCGCTCGATTGCCGGCTCGGCCCGACCGCGCCGCCGCCGGGGCCCGCCGGATTGCGGGCAAAGAGCGTCGCGTCGGGGGTGGCGCTCTACTGGAAGGGCCTCGGCAGGCGTTCGCTGCCGGTCCTGTCGTATCGCGTCGCGCGCGAGTCGGGCGCGGGACTGGAACCGCTCACCCTGCAGGCGCCCTTCTTCCCGGTCGCTCATTCGGTGAAGGACCCGGCCTACATCGACCGCCAGCCGCCGCTGGAGCGGGACGTCACTTACCAGGTGCGCTGGGTCGATCCCCTCGGGCGGGAGGGACCCTGGGCGCGGGTACGCATCTACGTGATGGATCTCGATGCCTTGCGCCCGCCGGCCCGGGTGACCGCGAAGATCGGCAAGGCTGCGGTGACCCTGCACTGGCCGGCGAGCACGAATCCCCACACCGCCGGCTACGTGGTCGAGCGCGCCTATCTCAATACCGGCCCGTATGAAGTGCTGACGCCCAAGGGCATCCCGGCCGCGCGGCCCGAGTACAGCGACCGCGGGCTGCAGGGCGGCACCTTGTACTTCTACCGGGTGCTCGCGATGGGTCCGCGCGGCGATCTTGGCCCGCCCTCCGACCCGGTGGCGGCGCTCGCGCGCAGCACCGCAGCACCGCCCGCGCCGCGGGGGCTCAAGGCCGAACCCGGGCGCACCCGCGTGCGCCTGAAATGGGAGCCGCTGCCGGGCAACGTCGCCGGCTACATCGTCGAGCGCCGCGCCGAGGGCAGCCCGCGCTGGAGCCGGCTCAACCAGACGCTGCGCCAGCCGCCCAGGCTGGACGATCTGCTCGGGCCGCAGGTGGGCGGCACGCTCGATTACCGGGTGATCGCCGTCAGCGAGGACAACCTGGAAAGCGAGCCGTCGCGCATCGTGCGGGTCCACCTGACCGACTCCACGCCGCCGCTGCCGCCCGTCATCGACTCGATCGACGGCTCGGGCGGCAAGGTCACGCTCGCGCTGGAGGCGGCCGTGCCCAAGGACACCGCGCGCATCTACGTCCTGCGCGGCGGCTCGGCCGACGACCAGGGTCTGGTGATCGGTAAGCCGCTGGCGGGCGACGCGCGCAAATTCGAGGACGACTGGGTCGAGCCGGGCAAGACCTACTGGTACCACCTGGTCGCCTATGACGCGGCCGGCAACCGAAGCGCGGACGGGGAGGCGGTCGAGGTGCGCGTGAGCGCGCCCGCCCTTCCGCGCCCGGTGAAGCTCGAGGCACGGTACCTGGCCAAGCCGCTGCCGATGGTGGAGCTGCGCTACGCGGCGCCGCCGGCGCGGCTCGAAGTGCTCGTGCAGTCTTCCGCCGACGGCGTGCACTGGCGCTCCGTCGCGGGTCCGACGGCCGAGCGCGTGGCGCGCGACCTCGATCCCGGCACGGGCGCGCTTCGCTACCGCATCCGCTACCAAGCCGCCGACGGCTCGCTCGGGCCTGCCTCGACCAGCGTGGCGGTGCACCGACCCTGAGCTCGTCTACACCAACCAACCGGTAAACCATGACCGATCCGACTTCGAAGCTCTTTCTGCAGCGTGCGAGCCGGCTTTTGACCGTGCTCGCGCTGGGCGCGGCGCTCGCCGCCTGCGGCAAGAGCAACACCTCCGGCGGTTCCGCTGCGGCGCCCGCGAAGGTGGATGCCTGCGCGCTGGTGACGGGCGCGATGGTCGCGCAGTACGCATCCGGCCTGGGCGAGGGCCAGCCGGGGAAGATTCCGAAACAGTCTTCGGTCAGCACCTGCGTATGGAGCGATGCGCACCACATTCCCGGGCTGATCCTGAACGTAGGTCCCGCCGATCCGTCCGGCGTCGCGAAGGGCCTGAAGCAGGATCTGGGCAAGATGGGCTACAAGATCGTCTCCGTGGCCGGCCTCGGCGACGAGGCCGCGGTGGCGATCCAGCAGGCCGATCCGAAGCTGCATACCGAGACCGGCGTCGCCGTGCTTTCGGTGCGCGTGGGCAAACGGCAATTCGGCTATTCGCCCATGCGCCCGGCGATTGCGGGAACCGGCGCGCCCGGGTTCGAGCGCCTGAAGCAGCTCGCGGCCGAGACCGCCAAGCGCCTCGCGAGCCAATGAAATGAAGGACTTTTCAGGCAGGGTCGCACTCGTCACCGGCGCCGCGAGCGGCATCGGCCTCGCGCTCGCGCAGCGCTTCGCCGCGGAGGGCATGAAGCTCGTCCTCGCGGACGTCGAGGACAAGCCCCTCGCGGCTGCGAAGGCCGCGCTCGAAGCGCAGGGAACGGCCGCGATCGCGGTGCGCACCGACGTCATGCGCGAAGACGACGTCGCGAAACTGGCGGATGCCGCCTACGGCGCGTTCGGCGCGGTGCACGTCCTGTGCAACAACGCGGGCGTCGGCGGAGGCCTGACGGGCGAGGGCGTCTGGGGAGTGGAGATCGAGGACTGGCGCTGGGTGCTCGGGGCCAACCTGTGGGGCGTGATCCACGGCGTCAGGCACGTCGTGCCGCGCATGCTCGCCGGCGGCGAGGAGGGCCACGTCGTCAATACCGCCTCGGCGGCGGGCCTGGTGACGGGCGCCACGGGCGCGGCCTACACGGTCTCCAAGCACGGCGTGGTCGCGCTCAGCGAGATCCTCTACAAGGACCTGAAGACGCGCGGCGCGAAGCTGTCCGCGTCGGTGCTGTGCCCGGGCTGGGTCGACACGCGGATCATCGATTCGATGCGCAACCACCCGGACGCGAAAAAGCAGGCGGGGCCGGACCTGGAGAAGCTCGCGCCGCAGGCGCGGGCGAGGCTCGAGGCGGTGCGCGGCTTCCTCAAGAACGGCTTCAAGCCCGCGGACGTCGCGCAGGCGGTGCTGGACGCGGTGCGCAGCGACCGCTTCTACGTCACGCTGATGCAGCCCGAGATCGAGCAGGCGGTCGCGCTGCGCCTGCAGGACATCGGGCTGCGGCGCAACCCGACGCTGCCTTCGGCCTAGGCGGTCGCCGCCGCGGCGACGGCGGTGCGGTTGCGCCCCAGCCGCTCGTCGATCAGCGTCACGATCTCGTGCAGCGGCTCGGAGTGCAGCTCGAGCTGGTGCGCGATGCGGCGCACCAGGCTGTCGACGCGCTCGATGTGCTGGGCCCCCCCGAACAGGGCGCGCGCGGCCGACGAGGGCTTGGCCAGGCCTTCGGCGGCCTTGGCGTATTTCTCGAACGGCACCAGGTCCTCCTGCCCGGCGCCGAGCCGGTGGCACAGCTTCGCCACCCAGTCGTAGATCTCGCGCGAGATCGCGACGTCGCCGTGCACCGCCTCCTTGATCGGAATCATGTCGTCGGGGCGGATGCAGCGGTAGTTGCCCGCGATCAGCATCGGCCACTTCGCGAGCGGCACGAACACCGAATCGTGCACCTTGAGCTTGACCGGGATCTCGAGCGCCTCGCCGTCGACCACGAAGCGGGCGCGCTCGATGCCCTGCGCAATCTCGCGCAGCATGGCGGTGTCGGCCTCGGAGGCGAAGCGCGCCACCTTGAAGTTCGTCGGCAGGCCCACCTGCAGCACGTTCTTGGGCTGGTCGGCCGGGCGGAACGCCTGCGGGTCCGGGCTCGCCAGGGTGATCAGCGAGGGATCGAAGCCGTCCCATACCGACGCGTCGGCGTAGCAGCCCGCCAGCGCCTCGGTGGCGAGGCCGGGAATCCGCTTCAGGTAGGGCAGGGGCGGCATGTTCATGATCGCGAAGCAGGGCTTGCGCGCGCGGGCGATGCGGCCCATCAGCTCGCGCACGCCCGCCGCGCCGTACTGGGCCTCCTGCATGCCGAGCACGATCAGGTCGAAGGCGCCGGGATCGACCTCGCCGGGCGTCGCCGCGCGCAGGCTGCCGGGGCAGGCGCCGGAAGCGATCTCGAGCGGCGCGGCGCGGCCCTTGAGCGGGAAGCGCACCCGCGTGCCGGCGCGGTTGATCAGCGCGGCGGTGGAGCCGGTGCACACGAGCGTGACGCGGTGGCCGGCCAGCAGCAGCTTGCTGCCGAGCAGCGAGCCGTAAGAGGCGCCCAGGATCAGAACGCTGTATTGCTTCATCGGGGATCTCCCTGCGTGACGAGCCTGGGGCAGTATAAGCAGCAAAATGTGATAAATTTGACTAAGGAAATTTCACATTGTCAATTTCACACTCCACCCGCAAGAGCCACTTCCTCGGCACCAAGCTGCGCGCCCTGCGCAAGAGGAACGGCCTCACCCTGGAGGAGCTGTCGGCGCGCTGCATCCAGCTCGATTCGCAAGGCGCGCCCTCGGTGTCCTATCTCAGCATGATCGAGAGCGGCAAGCGGGTGCCCTCGGACGAGGTGCTCGGCCTGCTGTCGTCGGTGTTCCAGCGCGAGCCGGGCTGGTTCCTCGACGGCAATCCCGAGATCGAGGTGCCCGCTGCCAGGGCGCGCGCCGGCGGCGCGGCGGCGGTGCCGCTCGAGCCCGCGTTCCTGTTCTCGAAGGAGCTGCTGCAGGCCGCGATTCCGGAGCTGCTGATCCAGACCGGCACCAGCGGAAAGCAGTTCGCGCACCTGCTGATCCGCTCCCACCAGGAGCTCTCGCGCAACGATTTCCCCGACCTCGAGCGCGCCGCCGAGGGCGTCGGCGGGCGCCGCTTTCCGCTCGATGCCGAAGACCTGATGCGGCTGTGCCGCCAGCACGGCCTCGCCCTGCGCTGGTTCGACCGCAAGCCCGTGCTCGCGCGCGACAAGAACCGGGAGCTGCGCAGCATGCTGCGCTCGTTCTTCGAGGCCCCGCGCACGGTGTACCTGAACCGCGGCCTGCTGGCCGACCCGGCGCGGCTGAAATTCGACCTCGCCTCGCACCTCGCGCACAAGGTGCTGCACGGCGGCGACGGGCTCAAGTCCGCGCACGCCACCGGCGGCGAGACCGGCGGCAGCCCGGAGGACGGCGCCCAGATCGCCGCCGGCATGAGCCCGCAGGACGTGCTGCACGCCTGGCGCGACTTCGAATGCAGCTTCTTCGCCGGCGCGCTGCTCGCGCCCAAGGCGCCGTTCAGGCGCTTCCTCGCGCGCGAGTCCTACCGCGTCGAGGCCGGCGAGAAATTCGAGCTCACGCCGGCGGTGGTGATGCGGCGCATGACCAAGGTCTCGCCCTACCCGTACTGGCACTTCTTCGACGCCTACCCGCCCGGCTACCTGCGCGCGGTCTACCGCGGCAACGGCATCCCGCTGCCCTGGGGCAACATGGCGCAGGCCACCGACCCCTGTCCGCAGTGGGCGGTGTTCCGCATGCTCGGGCAGCAGCGCGGGCCGGACCGCGGCTCGCAGATCTCGGTGCTGCGCGACGGCGACAACGCCCTGCTGTACTGCTGCCACTCGCGCCGCACCGACGACATGGCGGGCAACCCGCACGTGCTGTCGGTGGGCATCGACCTCGCGCCCGCGCTGCGCTCGCACGGCCGGGACGCGGAGGAGGTGATCGGCGAAATCGCCGACGCCTGCATGCATCACCACGGAGAGGCGAGGATCCCGCGGGCCGCGGCCGAGGCGATCCGCGGCGCGGCGAAGGTGCTCAACATCGCCTGGGTCGAGGACGCGCTGGCGAGTCCCGCGCGCGTCATCTGTCCGCGCAGCACCTACTGCCCGCGCCACGGCTCCTGCGACGGCGCGAAGACCACGCGCGCGCGGGAAATCACAGACGTGCGCAAGGAAATCATCGACCGCGCCAGACGCGCGCGCTAGGCGCGTCAGCGTCGTCAAGTCCCCGCTCGCGCCGCAGTCTTTCGCGCGGACGCCGCCGCGAATCGGCGGGAACATCGGCGGCCGGAACCGGTCTACCCGCTAGCAAGTGCTCGAGCGCTGCGATTCTTCAAACAAAGCACGAACAAGGAGCACACATGAAAACGAACAGACGCGTAAGCAAACACCCGTTGACGAATTCCCTTGCAGCGATTGCGGCCGCAAGCCTGCTCGGCGTTCCGGCCCTCGCGTTCGGCGCGACCAACCAGCTGCTGGATGGACCGATGTGGAACTACCCGGCGCAAAGCGCGAGCAAGGCGCCGCAGCCGACGCGGGCCGAGGTGCTGCAGCAGCTGCTGCAGGCCAAGCGCAGGGGCAACTACGTGATCGACGCCGAGACCGGCCAGACCGCGTACCAGGCCGATCCGTCGGCCTTCCCGGCGCATCCGCGCCGCCCGGGCAAGACGCGCGCCCAGGTGCTGCAGGCGCTCAAGAAAGCCGAGCGCAGCGGCAACTACGTGATCGACGGCGAGACCGGCCAGAAGGCGGACCAGTCCCGGGTGGTGGGCTGACCGGCCCCCCGGCGGGCGGCTAGCCTTTGACGCGGCGGGAGTTCTTCGGCACGAGGAACTCGCCGTCGTGCACGTTTTCCATCTTGAGCGCCTTGATGTCGTAGGTGAGCGAGAAGAGCGGCTCGCTGCCGCCCTTCTGGCCGGCGTCCTTCTTGCTCGAGAACATGCTGCCGAGGCCTGAAAGGAAGGACTTCGACTCCTCCGACTGCGCCGCCGCCGGCTTGCTTTCCGCGCAGGCGTCGCCCTGGTAGTCCCAGTCGACGCGAAGGCGCACCGGATGGCCCCTGACCCGTTCCAGCCTGCGGTCGACCGAGAGCATTTCCGCGCGGTCGCGGGGGCTCAGCTGCCCGATGTAGCCGAGCATTGCCTTGGCGACTTCGGGCGGCAGCGCGCCGGGATGCTCGCGCGCGCGCGACCCGTCGCGCCCGTGCAGCGCGCGCGCGTAGTTGCGGGCGTAGATGCGCTCGACGTGCAGCGCTTCGCGCATCTCGCGCGTGAGCGGGGTGGTCCAGGCGTCGATCCTGAGCGTGCTGGTCGAGCTGCGCCCCTTGCGGTCGCGCAGCGTGACGATCCATGCCACGCGGTATTCGCGCGCCTTGAATCCGTTGACGTCCTGCTCCGGGCCGCCGGCCTTCGCCGAGAAATGCGTCCTCGCGACGCGCAGCTCGCAGCCCGCCTCGCGCTTCGCCTGCGGCTGCTCGTGCTGCTGCGGCGCCGCGGCCGCGGCGGGCCTGGCGCAGCCCTCGAGCGGACACTGGGTGTACTGGTTCTTGCTCAGGTCCAGCGTCCAGCGCAGGTCGCGGTCGGGCCGCTCGATGACCGCCGTTGCGCCGGGGCCGAACATGTTCACCAGGAAGCCGCTGAAGCTGCCGGTGCCCTTGAAGCTGCTTTCCTCGCGGCTCATGTCCGCGCGCACGTAGCGGCGCTCGTTCGATTCGAACGGGAACATGCCCTTGAGGCCGTTGCTGGAGATGTGCGTCTCGATCACCGCGGTCGGATGGAGCGGCGTGTTGTCCGGCGGCTGGGCGGGCGGCCGCGTGGCGGCGCACCCTGAAGCGGCAATCGCCGCGATCGCTACGATCGTCTTGCGCATGGCTGTGACCTCCCTGCCGAAAAGTATATCCCGTCGCGCCGGGCCGCCCGGCGGGCTTATGTCACGGCGGCGACGCGTTACGGAAGCGCAGAGCGCGGCCGGGCATCTCTCACTTCAATCGCGGCCGCGCGCCGGCGGCCCGCTTGGCGCGCGCGATCTGTTCCTCGGCCTGCTCGATGAGACGGATGGCACGTTCGCGGTGCCTGGCGACGGCGGGAGCGTCGGAGGCGTTCGCCGCCGCCCTCAGGAGGGCAGCGGCCTTGATGAGATGGGCGTTGGCGTCATCGAGCCGGGAATCGGCGGCAAGGGCCGGCAGCGCCGTCAACGCCCACGCCGTCGCCAGCGCCGCGATCAGGCGTCGCCCGCGGATTCTGCATGCAGTCGGTTTGCTCACGATACGGTCTCCTATCAGGCCTTCAGCTCGGGGAAGTCCTCGTCCCAGAATTCGTTCTTGCGGCGCGCTTCGCCCTGGCGGGCGTTCTCGGCGCCGCGCAACTCGACGCGGCGGATCTTGCCCGAGATGGTCTTCGGCAGCTCGGCGAACTCGATGCGGCGGATGCGCTTGAACGCGGCCAGCCGCTCGCGCGTGAAGCGGAAGATCGACAGCGCCGTTTCCCGCGAGGCCTGGAAGCCTGGCTTGAGCACCAGATAGGCCTTGGGCACCGACAGGCGCAGCGCGTGCGGGCTCGGCACCACCGCCGCCTCGGCGACCGCCTCGTGCTCGATCAGGGCGCTCTCCAGCTCGAACGGGCTGATGCGGTAGTCGGCGCTCTTGAACACGTCGTCGGCGCGCCCGACATACCAGAAGTAGCCGTCGCCGTCGCGCGAGGCGACATCCGAGGTGCGGTACCAGGCGCCGCCGAGCAGCTCGCGGGTGCGCTCGGGGTTGTCGATGTAGCCGGTCATCAGCCCGAGCGGGCGCGGATCGAGCTTGATCGCGACCTCGCCTTCGTCGGCGGGCGTGTCGTCGACGACGTCGAGCAGCTCGATGCGGAATCCCGGCAGCGGCCGCCCCATCGAGCCGACCTTCACCGGCTGCCCCGGCGGATTGCCGAGCTGGGCGGTGGTCTCGGTCTGGCCGTAGCCGTCGCGCACCGTGATGTTCCACGCCGCCTGCACGCGCTCGATCACCTCGGGGTTGAGCGGCTCGCCCGCGCTCGCGAGCTCGCGCAGCCTGACCGGCCAGGCCTTGAGGTCCTCCAGGATCAGCATGCGCCACACGGTCGGCGGCGCGCACAGGGTGGTGACGCCGTAGCGCACCAGCGCGTCGAGCGTCTTCTTCGCGTCGAAGCGGGCGAGGTTGTACAGGAAGATCGTCGAGCCCGCGTTCCACGGCGCGAAGAAGCAGCTCCAGGCGTGCTTCGCCCAGCCCGGCGAGCTGATGTTGAAATGCACGTCGTCCTCGCGCAGCCCGAGCCAGTACATGGTCGACAAATGCCCGATCGGGTAGCTCTGGTGGGTGTGCTGCACCATCTTCGGCTTCGCCGTCGTGCCGGAGGTGAAATACAGCAGCAGGGGGTCGCCCGCGCGGGTCGCGCCGTCGCGCGAGAACGCCGCGGCGGCGGTATCGGCCTGCCGGTACGGCGTCCAGCCCGCCGCTTCGCCGCCCACCAGGATGCGCGAGTACCGGCCCGGCACGTCGGCGAACTTGGCGCTCGCCGCGACGTCCGCGACCACGTGGCGGATCCTGCCGCGCTCGATGCGGTCGGCGAGGTCGGCCTGGGTGAGCTGGGTCGTGGCCGGGCTCACCACCGCGCCGAGCTTGATCGCCGCGAGCGTGATTTCCCACAGCGGCACCACGTTCGGCAGCATGACGAGCATGCAGTCGCCGCGCTTCACGCCCGCCGCGCGCAGGAAGTTCGCGACCCGGTTGGAGCGCTCGCTCATCTCGGCGAAGCTCACGCGCGCCTCGGCCCCGTCCTCGTTCACCACCCACAGCGCGATCCGCGAGTTGCCGCGCGCCATGACGTCGAAGTAGTCCAGCGCCCAGTTGAATTCGGCGAGCTCGGGCCAGCGGAATCCCGCATAGGCCGCGGCGTAGTCCTCGCGCTTGGCGATGAGGAAATCGCGGGCTTGCAGGAAGCTGTCAGTTGCGTTCATCCTGTCTTTCTCCGGTAGATTCGGTCGGCAAGCGCCGATCATATTCGCCGCAGCGGCAAATTAGAAACTGGAAACCCATGACCATCGAGCATTTCGACGTTCTGGTCGTCGGCGCGGGCCTGTCGGGCATCGGCGCGGGCTACCACCTGAAGACCCGCTGTCCCGGCAGGACCTACGCCATCCTGGAGGGCCGCGACGCCATCGGCGGCACCTGGGACCTGTTCCGCTATCCCGGGATCCGGTCCGATTCCGACATGTACACGCTGGGCTATTCGTTCCGGCCGTGGGAGGACGCCAAAGCGATCGCGGACGGAGCGTCGATACTCGAGTACGTGCGCGACACCGCGCGCGAGAACGGCATCGACCGCCACATCCGCTTCGGCCACCAGGTCAAGCGCGCCTCCTGGTCGTCGCGGGACGCGTGCTGGACGGTCGAGGCCGAGCGCGGCGGCGCGAAGCAGCCGGTGCGCCTGACGTGCAGCTTTCTGTTCGTGTGCGGCGGCTACTACAGGTATTCGGAGGGCTACACGCCCGACTTTCCCGGCGTGGAGCGCTTCGCGGGCCGCATCGTGCACCCGCAGAAGTGGAGCGAGGACATCGACTACGCCGGCAAGCGCGTGATCGTGATCGGCAGCGGCGCCACCGCGGTCACCCTGGTGCCGGAGCTGGCCAAGCGGGCCGCGCACGTCACCATGCTGCAGCGCTCGCCCACCTGGGTGGTGGCGCGCCCGGCGGAAGACGCCGCCGCCAACCGCCTGCGCCGCTGGCTGCCGTCGATGCTCGCCTACCGCATCAACCGCTGGAAGCGCGTGCTGCTGCAGCAGTACTTCTTCAACCTGTGCCGGCGCGATCCCGCGCGCGCGCGCCGGCTGATCCTGGGCGGGGTGCGCGCCTACCTCGGCCCCGACTACGACGTCGCGCGGCACTTCACGCCGCGCTACAACCCCTGGGAGCAGCGCCTGTGCCTGGTGCCCGATGCGGACCTGTTCCTCGCCATCCGCCGCAACAAGGTGACGGTGGTCACCGACCGCATCGAGACCTTCACCGGAAAGGGCATCAGGCTCGCTTCCGGCGCCGAGCTCGAGGCCGAGCTGATCGTCACCGCCACCGGCCTCAAGCTGGAAGTGCTGGCCGGGATCGAGATCACGGTCGACGGCGAGCGCCTCGACCCGGCGCGGACCTTCAACTACAAGGGCCTGATGTACAGCGGGGTGCCCAACCTCGCCTCGTCGTTCGGCTACACCAACGCCTCGTGGACGCTGAAGTGCGACCTCAGCTGCGAATACGTCTGCCGCCTGCTCAATTACATGGACAAGCACGGCTACCTGCAGTGCACGCCCCGCAACGCCGGCCCCGAGCTCCAGGCGGAACCGTGGGTCGATTTCTCCTCCGGCTACATCCGGCGCTCGCTGCACCTGTTCCCCAAGCAGGGCTCGAAGCCGCCCTGGAGGCTGCATCAGAACTATGCGCGCGACATCATGACGCTGCGCTTCGGCCGGATCGACGACGGCGTGCTGGAATTTTCGGGCCGGCGCAGCGGGCCGGCGGCGAAGCGGGCCTGAGCGGCGATGCTCCGCTAGCGAGTGCGGTTCGGCTGCAGGTGCGCCGTCAGCGCAAGCACGCCGTCAGCCAGGCCGTGGGTCGGGAAGTCCTGGCAGTACTTCTGCAGCCACAGCATGGCGCCGCTCACGTCGGTATCGCCGAGGATATTGCCGGTGTCGGGGGTGAGCGCGTTGTACGCGGTGAGATAGCCCGTGACCCACGCCGTGTCCGCGTTGTAGGCCCAGCTCTGGGCCTCGTGGTCGCGCATGAAGGCGGCGCAGGACTTCGCGCCCACCGTCTCGAACGAGCCGCTCGCGTCGCGCGCCCAGGCGCCGGGAACCGTGCAGAGCAGCGCCGCCGCCAGGATCAGCCGTTTCATCCGCTGTCCTCCTCTCGTGCACAATTGCCGTATTGTCCGCCCTCAGCTCCACTTAAGATAGCGCCTCTACAGTGGCGGCGAATTCCACCGCAAAGGAAATCCCGTTGAATCGAATGCAACGCATCGGCGGCGCGCGCCGCCTGCTCGCACGCGTCCTCCTTGCCGTGCTTGCGCTGGGCCTCGCCTCGGGCGCGCGCGCCGCAGCCGAGTCGCAGGTGCTGCGCGCCACGCTCGGCAACGGGCTGCGCGTGGTGATCGTGCGCAACACGCTGGCGCCGGTCGTCGCCACCGAGCTCAACTACCTGGTCGGCTCGAACGAGGCGCCCGCCGGCTTTCCCGGCATGGCGCACGCGCAGGAGCACATGATGTTCCGCGGCAGCCCGGGCCTGTCCCAGGCGCAGCTGGCCGAGATCAGCGCCGGCATCGGCGGCGATTTCGACGCCGATACGCAGCAGACGGTCACGCAGTACTTCTTCACCGTTCCGGCGCAGGACCTGAAGGTCGCGCTGCACCTGGAGGCGACCCGCATGCGCGGCGTGTTCGACGCGCAGGAGGCCTGGGAGAAGGAGCGCCCGGCAATCGAGCAGGAGGTGGCGCAGGATCTGTCGAATCCGCAATACCTGATGTACACCGACCTGCTCGAGGCCGCGTTCAAGGGCACGCCCTACGCGCACGACGCGCTCGGCACGCGCGAATCCTTCCAGCGCACCACCGGCGCGATGCTCAAGCGCTTTCACGAGACCTGGTACGCGCCCAACAACGCGATCCTGGTGATCGTCGGCGACCTCGATCCCGCCCGGACGCTGACGATGGTCCAGCGTCTGTTCGGCTCGATTGCGCGCAAGGCGGTGCCGCCGCGTCCCGCGATCCGCCTGCAGCCGGTCGCGCCGCGGACGCTGCACCGCGAGACCGATCTGCCCTACGGGCTGGCGGTGGTCGCGTTCCGCATGCCAGGCTACCGCGCGCCGGACTTCGCCGCCGCCGAGGTGCTCGGCGACGCGCTCGCGAGCGCGCGCGGCAGGCTGTACGGCCTCGCCGTGGAGGGCAAGGCGCTGAAGACGGACTTCTCGCTCGACCTGCTGCCCGAGGCGGGGCTCGGCTTCGCCACCGCCGCCTTCCCGCAAGGCGCCGACGGCGACAAGCTGCTCGCGCAGATGCGCGAGGTGCTCGCCGGCATCGCCGCGCACGGCGTGCCCCCCGACCTCGTCGCGGCGGCCCGCCGCGGCGAGCGCGCGCAGGCCGAGTTCGCGAAGAATTCGATTCCCGGGCTGGCGCAGGCCTGGTCGCAGGCGCTCGCGGTGGAAGGGCGCGAATCGCCGATGCAGGACGTCGAGGCGATCGAGCGGGTGACGCCGGCCGAGGTCGACGCGGCCGCGCGCCGCTACCTCGACCTCGGGCGCGCGATCAACATGGTGCTCACGCCGCACGTCTCGGGCAAGCCCGTCTCGGGACACCGCTTCGGCGGCAAGGAGTCCTTCGCCACCGGCAAAGCCGCGCATGTTCCGCTGCCGGACTGGGCGCGCGGGGCGATCGGGCGCGTGAATATGCCGCGCTGGACGCTGCGGCCGGTGAGCGAGCGGCTGCCCAACGGCATCCGCCTCATCGTGCAGCCGGAATCGATCAGCAACACGGTCAGCGTCTACGGCCACATCCGCGGCTACCGCGTGCTCGAGGTTCCGCGCGGCCAGGAAGGCGTCGACGACCTGCTGGACGAGCTGTTCGCCTACGGCAGCACCACGCTCGGGCGGGAGCAGTTCCAGCGCGCGCTGGACGACATCGGCGCCAACGAGTCGGCGGGCAAGGACTTCGGCCTGCAGGTGCTGGCGGAGGATTTCGACCGCGGCGTCGAGCTGCTGGCGCAGAACGAGCTGCACCCCGCGCTGCCGGAGAAGGCGTTCCGCATCCTGCGCGCGCAGGGCGCGGCGACGATGGCCGGGATGCTGCAAAGCCCCGGCTTCCTGACCGGCCAGGCGCTCAAGAAGGCGCTCTTTCCGCCCCACGATCCGGAGCTGAGGCACGCGACGCCGGCGAGCGTCAGGTCGCTCACGCTGCACGACGTGCGCGCCTACTACCGGCGCGTGTACAGGCCCGACCTGACCACCATCGTCGTGATCGGCAGGATCACGCCCGAGCGGGCCCGCGCCGTGATCGAGAAATATTTCGGCGCCTGGAAGGCGCGCGGGCCGAAGCCGCTCATCGAGCTGCCGCCGGTGCCGCCGAGCCGCGCCTCATCGGCCGCGGTGCCCGACGACAGCCGGGTGCAGGACGAGGTCATCCTGGCCGAGACGCTGGGACTGAACCGCCACGATCCCGACTACTACGCGCTCGAGCTCGGCAACCGCGTGCTCGACGGCGGCTTCTACGCGAGCCGCCTGTACCACGACCTGCGCAAGACGACCGGGCTCGTCTACTACGTGGGCTCCGGCTTCGAGGTCGGCCGCACGCGGGCGATCTACCTGGCGCGCTATGCCTGCGAGCCGGCCAACGTCTCCAGGGCGCGCGCGATCATCGAGCGCGACCTGCGCGCGATGCAGACCGGGCCGGTGGACGCGCGCGAGCTGCAGCAGGCGAAGTCGCTCGCGCTGAACGCGATTCCGCTCTCGCAGGCGAGCGTGGGCGCGGTGGCCGGCGGCCTGCTGCATCGCGCCAAGCTCGGCCTGCCGCTCGACGAGCCGCGCCAAGCGGCAAAACGCTACGCAAGCCTCACCGCGGAGCAGGTGCGCGCGGCCTTCGCGCGCCGGCTGCGGGTGGACGACCTCGCGCAGATCACGCGCGGCCCGGCGCCGCACTAAGGCTGCGACATGGACATGCGCAGCGCCAGGCTGACCATGATCCAGATCGTGCCCGATACCATGATGGTCAGCAGCAAGGCCGAGAACAGGATCAGCTGCAGATCCTCGCGCTTCTGCCTGAGGCCGATATGCAGGAAGAATCGAAAGTGGACGAGCAGCTGAGCCAGCGCGAAGGCACCGACCAGGATCATCACGTAGACGCGCCCAATGCCGGCCCACTGCACGAGGGCAAACGGCACCACGGTCAGCAGCAGGGCGAGCCCGACGCCCCAGACGTAGGAGCGGAATTCGCGGCGTTGCGCCCGGTCGCGCTCGGCCCGGCGCTCGAGATCGCCCGTGCGCCCGCTCATGCCAGCCCCGCCAGATACACCACCGAAAAGATCATGATCCAGACGATGTCCAGGAAGTGCCAGAACAGCGCCAGGCGCATGACGCCGAGCTTCGTCTGCCTGTCCAGCCCGTAGCGCGCGATCTGGCCGAGCAGGCAGACGAGCCAGATGCAACCCGCGGCGACGTGCAGGCCATGCAGGGGCACCAGGTCGAAGAACGCGGAGAGGTAGCCGCTGCGGCTGGGCACGCCGCCCAGCGCGAACATGGCGGCGAAGTCGTGCAGCTCGAAACCCAGAAAGCCGATGCCCAGCGCGAGCGTCAGCATCAGCCAGCCGGTCAGGCGCAGCTTGCCGCGCTCGTACTTCAGGGCGAGGGACGCCATGCCGAAGGTAAAGCTGCTGGCCAGCAACAGCAGGGT
>Ga0210077_1000178_pt1 | contig 29173 bp, 32 predicted proteins | sample RushMan_CattailN_5_FD_185556 | JGI IMG/M metagenome (GOLD analysis project Ga0210077, IMG submission 185556) | Wetland microbial communities from San Francisco Bay, California, USA, that impact long-term carbon sequestration -... | ecosystem: Environmental > Aquatic > Marine > Wetlands ... | reverse complement strand
CGCGATTTTCCCCAGCTCCGCCTCAACGCTGACGCCTTTCGGATGCGCCATGTCCACCACACGCTTTGACAAAGCAGCATTTTCCTCAAAGTCCAAGAAGGATCCGTCAATCATAACCGAGCTGAAGCTAGCTTCCACGCATTTCGCTGCCGTGTCAAAGCTGTCGCCGTGGTCAAGGTGAATCGCCATGGGAACGGACTGAAGCGCCGTCGCCGTCTTCGCCAAGCCAGCTATGTACGCAAGTCCGGCGTACTTGATTACGCTCGGCGTTATCTGAATTATCACAGGGGATTTTTCTTCCGCCGCAGCCTCAGCCACCGCGGTCAAGCTTTCAAGGTTTTGAACGTTTAATGCGGGGATGGCGTAGCCGTTTTTTCTGGCTGGCACCATCAAATCCTTATTTGATACAAGCATAACAATCTCTCCTGATAGGTTAGGCACCAATACGCTCTATTTAATTTTTCTAGCCCACTGTGCAGAACGCAACGTGCTACGGTTTCTTGCTTAACCCTATGAAAACCGCAACGCCGACCAAGCTGACGCCCGCGATAAGTAAGACCATGAAAAGCATCTGCGGAATCCCAAGGATGTAGTGGTCAATCTCGTAGTTCAGCGTCAACTGCACGCCATCAGCCCCTTCAGTGTTGTTAAAGACTAATTTGTATTCTCCCTCTGCATCACAGGTGAAGCGATAAAGAAAATCACCGGAGTTCCCGAAGTCCTTCACTGTGGCGTTCGGAAAAGTCATCGAAAAATGCATGGTGTTGACGGTTCCGCTGACGACTTTGTACTGTATTAAAACGCGGTCTTCCTCGGCAAGTGTAACAGGCTGGGTTGTTGTCTCTCCTGCTTTCACGGTGAAGTACATGGTTGTAGCCTGAGCAAACCCAATAGAAGCCAAAAGCAGCGCTGCGATAATGAGAAGGGAAGCGGCTGTTTTCGTCAGACTCGGCATTGGAAACTGAGTTTCTTGGTTCGCGCCTTTAATTCTTATGAATCCACAGTAAAGACACCAAATCTGATAAGCGCAAGATTTTTCAAAACGCCCGCGCAATTAGATTGGGGATTGCGGTGACTTGCTACTTCAGACATCTTGATGAAGTTTTCGAAAAGGCTGGAATCGAAGTTACGCCCCAAAACAAGCGTGAAATCGACAAGGCTATTCACGAAATTGTGGGCCTTCAATACAAAAATTGCCCCGCTACATGGCGCGCTGTCAAGAGCCGATTGGCAAAGGACGAAGCTGGTTTTGTTTCAGCGCTGAAAAAGGCGTGGATTAACAGGCAGTGAGCAGCTCCTTCTATGTCAACTTGAAAGCATGTCCGTAAGTTGAGCGAACAAAACTAGAAAGCGATTACCCTTTTCAGTTGTGACATACTTGCCCTTGTAGGGCATAAGTAAGTCCTGCGACGTTAAGAACTTAAGATTGGTTTTCAGCTGCGCGTAGTTCAGGTTGGTCTTGTACATTATGCTCGTTTTGGCTCTATGACGGGCACAAAAGACCAGGATTTCCGCCATAATTTCAAATTTGCCTCTTCGACTCCCTTTACCTATGCTCAAGTCATAGCTGCCCTTGAGCTTTACAAGTTTAGTTGTGCCGCCGTAGTTTATCAGTGCTGTCTGAAGCGGCATGCTCAATTTAGTTGTTTCCAAGATGATACGTCCCGAGCTTATCCTATTTAAAACTACTTAGTTTTTTCAAGTTCATAAAAGAATGTGACTGTGCATGAACAACAACAATTTATGCGAATGAATCCTTATAAGGAAAAAGAAAAACACAAGAAATGAGGGAAACCACATTCGCAAACAAGTGCTGATTTTTTCAGACGGCGGCGCCAGAGGCAACCCGGGACCGGCAGCCGCAGCGTTCATGGTCCTTTCCGAAAACAGTCAAGTCCTCAAGGCAGGCGCCAGCTACATAGGCTTACGCACTAACAATCAAGCCGAGTATGAGGCGGTAATCGCTGCGCTCCAGTTCGCATTGACGATTGGCGCCGAGGAAGTTGTTTGCCACCTGGACAGCGAGCTTGTAGCTCGGCAGCTCACAGGGGAATACAGGGTGAAAAACTCGGAGTTGAGAAAATTATGGCAAACGGTGCAAGAGTTGAGGTTGCGCTTCGGCAAAGTCAGCTTCGTGAACGTTCCCCGAACCCACCCTCACATTCAAAGAGTAGACGCGCTGGTCAATGAAGTGCTAGACGAAAAAACCGGCATCGCTTAATCGGCACTGTCGCAACCTCTTTATAACGTGATGCGCTCTCGTAGAATAGGCGATAGCTATGTTTGTTCACGCAAGCGTCAGGACCAGCAACATGGACAAGTCCATAGACTTTTACACGCAGCTCCTCGGGTTAACGCTTGTCAGCAGAAGGGAAATTCCGCAGAACGACGCCGAAATCGCATTTCTCCAAGACCCAGAGGGCAAAGGTTGCACCCTTGAGCTAACCTTCTACCGGAAACAGAAACGGTTCAGCCAACCTGACTATGAAGATCGAGTGTTCGACCACCTCGCCTTCGAAGTCAAAGACATGGCAAAAACAATTGCTGCGATGCGGAACGAGAAAATCACCATAACTGACGAGCCCTTCAAGCTCAGCCCAACAGGCTCGCTGATAGCTTTCGTGGAAGACCCTGACGGAACCCTTATCGAGCTGATAGAGAAAAAATGAAAGTCACATCCGAACCAGAATCTGGTCTCCGCTGACCTCTAACTCGTATTTCGGCTCAGGCTTTTTTGCAAGCCCTCGTATCACCTCGCCAGATTTGACGTTGAACACTGAGCCGTGGCAAGCGCATTGAACAGTGTCACCCTTGAGTGTTCCTCTGGAGAGCGGGCATCCCATATGCGTGCACGTGTTGCCAATAGCATAGAGAGTGCCGTCCAAGTTCACCAGCAAGATAGGTGTTCCTTTGGCGTTGACCACTTTCATCGTGTTCGGCTTCAATTCTGTGGTTGAAGCAAGTTTAATCAATGCCATTTTGCTTTTTTGCCCCCTAAAAGCGACTATATAATAACGAGTCCACAGATAAGTCGTTGCTCTCTAAAGAACATGATGCGCTTTTACTTCAGCATCATTTACTTCCGATATCTCCCGTAAACAATAAATTTGGCGGTTCGGCAGTTTTTGCAGAGATGATTTTATGTCAGAAATGAATTTTGAAGGAACCGCCACTTGGAAAGGCGGAACCGAATGCGAGTTAAGCATTAAAGGAAAGAAAATCGCCACCGTCAGTCCGCCTCCGTCCTTCGGAGGAAAAGAAGGCTACTGCGTTCCCGAAGAAGTTTTCGCTGCAGCACTGGCGTCATGCATGAACACACTTTTCATTCTAATCGCCAAGAACTCAATGCTGGAACTGAAGCACTTGGAGACGAAAGCAGAAGTCACTATGAACGTTGAAAGCCTGGAAAAGCTGATTTTCACCAACATCCACTTCACCATGAACGTCAAACTTGCAACTGATAATGAGCGCGAACGGAAAAAAGTCAACACAGTTTACGAAATGGCGCAGAAAATTTGCCCTCTTAGGCAGTCATGGGGCGAAGATGTTCCAATAAGCTTTGAACTGAACTTTTAGGCATGAAAGCAAAAGCGAATTCTTGCGAATTCTTTAATCTTCTTTTTTTAAGCGAAGTATAGCCTCGAAAAGCTGAACTGCTTCTCGTTTTCCGTCTTTTATCTATATAGTTGTACGAAAAATATTTATGAGCTACACGTAAAGTCAGAAAGGATTTAGAATTTACAGCGATGAGGCTAATGACAAACGAGCTCACTAGGCATTCACGGGAAGGAAAACCTGATGCTGCAAACGCGGCAAGGCATCAGGCAGAACCGGAGTGAGGAAACGCGTGAACAGCCGCAAACTCAATGATGCGTTAAACGCGTTATCCTCCAAAAAAGCGCCAAAATACACTACCTACATCGCGGCAATAATAATTTTCCTCGCTTTAATTCTGCTTCCTCCGATTCTTGGGATTTTCACAAAATTCGATACGATACAGCAAATTTTCGACCAGCCAGCGCTCATGGACCGAGCATTAATCGCCATAACTAACTCTTTCATAATCGCCATCCTCGTCTCTGCATTCGACGTTATAGCTGGCGTCCCAATGGCATGGCTAATCACACGCGGAAAATCAAGATGGCTGAACATCCTCGATACTTTAGCGGACATACCGTTCATCGTGCCCACCGCAGCACTCGGCTATTCACTGCTGCTCTTCTGGAACGGACCAGAAGGCATATCCGCCCTGTTTGGAGGCTCACTTATCTCTCCAGGATGGCTGCTCATCGCGTTACTTCATTTCACGTTCTCATTTCCAATTGTGGTCCGCGTCATGGTCGGCGCACTGCTTGACTACAAGATGGAGTTTGAAAGGGCGTCACGGACACTGGGCGCTTCGCCCTTCACAGCCGTTCGAACCGTAACCTTACCCATACTTAGACCTTCACTGATAGCCTCATACATCCTTTCGTTTGCACGTTCCCTCTCAGAAACCGGCGCCACATTCATCGTGGCAGGACTCTTTGAAACCGGACCGGTTTTTCTTCAAGACGTTAAAAACGAGTTAGCCGTCTCAAATCCGCCACTCTACGAAGGCGCCACCGTGTTCACAAGCATAATACTAATCGCAGTGTCGCTGGCAATTTTCGCTTTCATACGCATTTTCGGTTCACGGCTGCGACTGCCAATCAAGGGGATTTGGCCAAGTTTCGAAAGGAAACTAAGCTACAAAAGAGCTGAAACTTCCAGAAACAGCATCACCATAGTAGTTTTCCTCCTCATCGTTTTGATACCGTCTTTATTCGTGGCTTTGCCGGCCTTCATTGCCCTGTTCAACGGCACGCTTTCCAATGCGCTTTCAGGCACTGGAATTTGGAGCGTCTACTGGCAAAGCTTGGTTGTCTCTTACACATTAGCAGGTATTGTTACTTTGCTTAGTTTTGTGATAGGGTTGCCCATGGCATTAATGATTGCACGAAAAAGATTCGGCAGATTCACTTCAAATCTGTTTGATATTCTCGTCAACGTTCCACTCATTGTGCCGTCGATAGCGCTGGGAGTTTCCTTGAAGTTCTTCTGGCAAAACTTCGCCTTCGTCCCTGAATTCCTGCTTTTAGTATTCGCCCACTTGGCAATTACGTATCCCTATTTCGTCAGGTCAATGACCGCAGCGTTCGAACGCATAAGCCTTGACATGGAAGAAGCGGCAAGAACCTTAGGAGCCAAACCATTCGGCGTCTTCAGAACCATAATGCTACCGTTAACAAAGTATTCGATACTTTCTGGCGCGATAATAGTTTTCACCCGAAGCATAAGCGAAACAGGCGCAACCCTAGCAGTAGTGACGACTCTGCAAACAGCACCAGTTGTCATCGTTAACTGGGTAAAACAGGTTGTACCAGCCACGCCGTCGGACATCGGATTAGGCTGCGGCATCCTCATACTGTTATCGCTCGCAATCCTGTTAACGCTGAGGCTTGTAACCAGAGGAAAAGGGAGATACTGACATGCCACTTTATAACATCCCCAACAATACTATAACCGCGAAAGGAGAATTCAGCCATGCCTGAGGTTCGCGTGGTTAATCTAACCAAAAAGTTCGATGACATAACTGCCTTAGACAACGTCAGCTTGACAGTGCACGATAAAGAATACTTTTCCCTGCTGGGTCCAAGCGGATGCGGAAAAACCACCCTTCTTAGGCTGGTTGCAGGGTTGATTGAGCCCACTAAAGGCGAAATCTACATAGGCGACAAACGAGTCGATGAAGTTCCGCCTGAAGACCGGGAAATAGGATTTGTCTTCCAGACCTTCGCATTGTTTCCGCACATGACGGTCTGGGAGAACGTGAATTACGGTCCTAAAGTGAAAAACTTTGACGAGAAAGAATCTGGAACCATAGTGCACGAGGTTCTTGAGCTGGTTAAGCTGCATGAACGTTTAGGTGCTTATCCGAACGAGTTAAGCGGCGGCATGATGCAGCGAATAGCCGTTGCGCGAGCGCTTGCGGCTGGCGCGAAGATTTTGCTGTTGGATGAGCCGCTGGGACAGTTGGACGCGAAAGTGCGAAACGACATTAGGTATGAGATGCGGAAGATGGCTAAGGACCTGAACCTGACCGCCATCCATGTTACGCATGACCAAGCTGAAGCCATGTCCATTTCTGACAGGATTGCGGTGATGAAGAAGGGCAGAATCGTGCAGGTGGGAACGCCGCAAGAGCTTTACATGAGGCCGGCTACTCTTTTTGTGGCGAATTTCATCGGGGAATCAAACTTTCTTGAGGGTTCGATTGCAGACGTTACCAACGGGGAATTGATTATTGAGCTTCGCGGCGGCGCCAAAGTTTACGCTTTCGGCAATCGTGTTGCGAAAGATGAACGCGCCATCGTGGTGATAAGGCCTGAAGTTCTCACGGTTGAGAAAAAAACCTATGCAGGAAAGAACGTGCTCCGGGGCGTGGTTGAAAAAATCACCTTCGAAGGCACCTTCATAAGGTACGTCATCAGGCTTGAAAGTGACGATGTTGTGGTGGTGATTAAGCCTTCAATGACTGAGCGCTGGTTTGACATCGGGGCGAGCATCACTTTAAGTTTTGAGCCTGAGAAGGCACATGTGTTTCCGTATCCTGAAGAGGGCTTAACGGAAGAAATATCAGTGTAAGCTTATTTCCTTCTGCGCAACGCAAATAAAGCCGCTACCGCGACAATCACCGCCGCTGCCGTTATAAGCAGGGCGTAGAACACGGTGGGCTCCAAGCCGAAAATTTTGGGTTGCCACATGTTCGTCTTGTCCGCAATAGAGTGGATGGTGTAGTCTGGGAACGTGGAGGTTCCTTCGACGAGGATGCCTGTGGCTTTATCCCAGTAATAGGCGTTCTGCGCCGCTGAAGCGTAAACTACGGTTCGCGTGGCACCTGCATAGCTGCGCTCTTCAATGCCAGTGATGGTGATGTTTCCGTGATACTGATCTACGAACATGTCGCCGGCGGTCAGGTTTGCGGGGATGATGAAGTCGTCGCCGAGTTGTCCGGTTTCCAGATTAAGCGTTACATCTTCGTAGAGGTAGGTGCTGTTGGCGAACTGGGTGGTGACGTTCAGGCTGATGGCTTCGTCTTGCGCCGCGGTGACTTCCATCCTAGCCCAAGTTACATCGTGGTCTGCTGGCGGCGAACCGGTGAGGGATACTGTGTACTCTATCCAGTTGCCTTTTTGCACGCCGACCGAAACAGCGGCGCAGGCGATTCCAGCGGCGAGTAAGAGAACGGCGGATATGGCTGCTGTCAGAGCGAGTTTTTTGCTTAGCATTTTCATTACCAAACGTGAGGTTAATGCTTACATGGAGATTTAACTTCTGTGCCCGAAATTTCCCGGTAAACGATGGACAACGGAGCTTGTGGGTTCTCGCTGTATACAAAAGCATCAACAAAACACACTTTTTCAGGGCATTTCCTCTGTGGCGGCTTAAAAAAATAAAAAAAGGGTTATGGATTTTGGTTCAGAGTTTAGATTTTCTTTTTGTCTAGGACTTGCCTGAAAGTTTTTCCACAACACTCGAAAAGTCCTATGGTGAGCTGTGTCCGTTTTCCTTTTTTGTCGGGTTTGCCAGCCATTTTCCAGGTTTTCTTGGGGGTTTTAACGTCTTTTCCACAATTGGGACATTTAGCCATCGCATTAACCTCGCTTACACCGTTACGTATGTATCAGCATAAAACATTTTCTATCATGACAATGTTTGCATGTGCCGTTACTCTCTGGCACTCGGAGCGGTCTATAACCCATTATACAAATCAACTATGTAGTTCTGAAAGCTTTACTGCTCGGAGTGACTACCCCCTCCCCTATTTAAAGCAACGGTTTTCAACATGGTTTGGCGCGTTTCCGCGCCAATACGGACCCCTCCCCTATCGTTTTCTGACCTACCCCCTATAGGTTTCTGCACAGAACCGCTATTGGCTCCAAATATGCCAGTTAGGCTTCTCGGTGCTCTCTGCTTACCTTTCTCCACAACCAAAACCCTCATTCCTTTATGTCCACACTTCCTTTGCTTTCTCCATGTAGACTTCAAATGCATGCTCAGAAAACAAGACAAACACCACTTCGTCGAGGCTGTCCTCTTTCTCCAGAAACTCCCTCACCGCCTTCAAGGCAACAACGCTCGCGTCTTCAACGGGGTACCCATATGCGCCAGTGCTTATGGACGGGAACGCCACGGTTTTCAGCCCCTTATCAACCGCCAGCCTCAGCGAGTTCTGGTACGCCTGCCGTAGAAGTTCGGGTTCGCCGCGGTTTCCGCCACGCCAGATAGGGCCAACTGTGTGGATGACGTATTTGGCTTTGAGGTTGCCGCCAGTGGTTATGACCGCCTTGCCCGTCGGAAGCCCTTCAGGCCACTCCGTTGCCCTTATGTGTTTGCATTCTTCGAGGATTTGTGGTCCGCCTTTGCGGTGAATAGCTCCGTCAACGCCTCCGCCGCCCATGAGCGAAGAGTTCGCCGCGTTCACGACGGCGTCAGTCGCCATGTTGGTGATTTCGCCTTGAACCAAGCGGACACGCGCTTTCCCAACTCGAAATTCATTTTCACCCATTTTTTTCTCAACTCTACAGGAGCATGCTTGCGGCTTGCCACACGGCGGAACCGAAAAAGTACGCTCCAAACCCAACAAAAACCGCCACGCAGAAAAACGTTATCCCCTGATGCACGCGTTCCGTCCAGAAGCGCCGAGACTTGAAAATCAAGAACGCCACAGCGGAAAGCCAGAGGAAATCGCAGGACCAGTGGATTCCTGCGAACACGGAGAAACCTAAAAGCCCGAAAATCTCGGCGTTCAAAACCAGCGCGGTGCCTATGGTCAGCCACCAGAGGATGAAGCCGGCGTTAGCTGCTGTCGTCCAAATCCCAGCGAACAACGAGTCACGGTTTGAGCCAACATGTTCCTCAGCTGCTTTATGCCGGTTCCTGAACGCTTGGACACCCAGAAACATCATGAGCAAGCCGCCCACGACGCCGACACCAACCTGCACCGTGTCGGGAACAGCAAACTGGCTTAACACGAAGTAAATGAGAAACATGAGGGGAAACTCGACGACGCCATGACCAAGAGCGATTAGGACGCCTGCGGTTTTGTGTTTTGCGGCTTTCTCGATGGTGACTGCGAAAAGCGGGCCTGGCATCAGAACGCCTGACATGGAGATCAGGACAACGGAGGAAAGGAACAGGTAAAAATCGGTGATGTAAACCATGTTCTTAGCTCACTCGCCAAACTCCATTAAGCCACAGCCTGAAGGTGCTAGAATCATCCTTCTTCGCTTCGCTAATATACATTCTTTCGCCAGGAAAGGCGGTTCCGTATACAAAAGCATCACCCAAACACACTTTTCTCAGCCCTAACACACGCTTGCATCACGGTAAAGGTCGCCCTGCAACCGGATTACCTCAGCGCTATCCTTCGCCGCCGCGTAGCTCTCAAGCATCGCGTGATTCAGCTCAAAAAACGTGTGCCCCCACACGAAAATTGAAAGCAACTTTTCCGCTTCCTCCCTAAATCCTGCAATATACAGGGCTCCAGCCAGCGCTTCCACCGTGGATAGCTTAGTTGCCTTCGCATAGTTAGTCGGGTTTCCAGCGATTAAAATCGGCAGGCATCGGCTCGTGCCTTTCACGTGGGTTGACAGGACTTTTTGGGCGTGCTCCCAACTGCAATCCAGAGCTGCCAGACCAAAATCCTGAATCCGCTGCCTGTCCGCAGGTGAAAAAGCTATCTCAGCAAACGGGTTAAGCACAATGGCTCGCCTCGGCAGAAACCTGATGCTCTTAACCACTCTAACCAATCCATGCCGCTTCAGCTTCAATCCCGTGCACCGCTTCGGGTCACACTGGTTCGCGTGGTAAACGGTTATCTTAAGCGGTCTTTCCACCTGATTTACGCACCTTCACATGACACATGGGATCGTTCAGCACTTGAGGAATCCAGTCCAGCAGGTCGGTCGCCACAAGGTGATAGCCGATTTTCTCCGCCGCGAAGTCGCCTGCAGCTCCGTTAATAAACGCGGCAGCCACCGCAGCCTCAAACGCGTCAACCTTCTGTGCCAAAAACCCGCCAACAACGCCAGAGAGCACGTCGCCGGTTCCGCCCACCGTCATGCCCGGATTCCCCGTAAAATTCAGCTTAACACGCTCCCCACCACAAACTACGTCAACCTGACCCTTCAGCAGAATCACAGCGCCAAGCTTGCTGGCGGCTTTTTGCACTTCAGCAACGCGGTCTTCAAGGTTCTCAGGCAACGTTTTGCCTGTTAGAATGGCGTACTCGCCCGCGTGTGGCGTGAAAACGACCGGCACCTTCAATGGTCGCTTGACTTCTGCAAATGCTTTCAGCCCGTCAGCGTCAAGCAACAACGGCTTACCCGCAGCCTCAACCGCGCCCACGAAGGCATTCACGAATTCCTTGGTTTTAGGATGCAAACCCAGACCAGGTCCAAGCACGACCGCGTCAACCGCCTCCACGTAAGCCTTCAGTTCTGCCACATTACCCGGGTTTAGGTGCTCGCCGTCAAGCTTCACCGTAATCAAGTCAGGAGAAATTGACGAGATTGCCCGCGCCGTTTTTTCAGGTGCCGCAACGTACGCGATGTCCACGCCCGTACGCAAAGCCGCCAGCGCAACAAGTGTGGGGGCGCCCGAGAAAACTTCGCTGCCGCCCACAACCAGCAGGCGCCCGAAATCGCCTTTATGAGCGCCAAGAGGTCGCCTTTTCGTGGCGAGAAGCACATCGCCTGGACCCGCGTATGATTCGAGTTCTGCGGGCAAGCCAATGTCCTTAACGAGCAGTTCGCCCGTGTGTTTTTTGGCGTTTTCCAGCCCCAACTTCGCCCTGTGAAATGTGACTGTCACGTCGGCTTTCACGGCGTCGCCCAAGATTTCGCCTGTGTCGGAATCTACTCCCGTCGGCACGTCCACGGCGATTTTGAATGCGCTGAGCGAGTTGATGTTCGCCACAAACTGCGTGACGGGCGGTTTAAGCTTGCCCTTTGTTCCCGTGCCCAGTAACGCGTCAACAACCACGTCCGCTTTCACGGTTGGAATGAGCGAGCTGTCAGGCACCTCGTAAATAGGGATTTTTTCGCGGAGGAATTGAAGTGCGCGCCAGTTTTGAGCCGCAGCCTCATGCCTGATGTTCTCGCCTTTCCCAGCAATTACGACGGAAACCTTGTAGCCCATGCTGAGCAGGTGCCGTGCAGCCACGAAACCGTCGCCGCCGTTTCCGCCTAACCCGCAGAAAATGGCAACCCGCGTATTTTCTGGGAACCGCGCCGCCACCTCAGTAGCCACGTTGCGCCCTGCGTTTTCCATGAGCTGGAGAAGCGAAATCCCGTAGTATTCCGCGTTTACTTCTGCGGCTCGCATTTCTCGACTGGTTATGTATTGCGCGTGTTTCTTTTTACTAGGCATGTTGGGAACCCTGAGTAGTTTATTGGTGCTTGATAAAAGATAAGCCTATGCGTCTGCCGGTATACGAAAGCATCAACGAAACAGGCGTAATTACTTGGTTTTCGGTCGGTAATTCTTCCCTTTGTACTCGCGCGATATTATCATGGTAGACGTTACAAGCACGTTCGGCACGGTTCGCACTTTCTCCGACAGAAATCCCTCCAACGCGTCGAGGTCTTCTGTATCCATCTTCGCTACCACATCGTATTCGCCGAAAATTATGTCGGCTTGGATGACCTCGTCAAACTCTACTAGTTTCTGGCAAACTTCTCGCTCCGTTCCAGAGCTTACCTTAAACAGCACATACGCTAAAATCGCCATGCTTTCACCATCCAGCCTATTGGCGGCGGAGCTTAAAGTACTTTCCTAGGTGTCGGGAAAGGTTTATTCACTACCCTAACCCATATGTCAATGGCTCTAACAAACTCTTTCTTCCATGAAGAACTTCATAATTGTGCAGGTGATAACTGTATGAGAAAAGAATACAAAATCAGCCCAGAAGATGCCTTTATCATCGTAGATGTCCAGAACGATTTTATGCCAGGCGGCGCCCTGCCCGTTCCCGACGGCGACCAAGTGGTCCCAGTGCTCAACGACTACGCGAAAATGTTCAGGAAAACTGGTGCACCAATTTTTGCCACCAGAGACTGGCACCCGCCCAACCACGTCTCCTTTAAAGCTCAGGGAGGTCCTTGGCCGCCCCACTGCGTGCAGGACACTGAGGGCGCACGGTTCGCTCCAGGACTCAAACTGCCCGCTGGAACCGATATTATCTCGAAGGCTACTGACCCGTCCAAGGAAAGCTACTCAGGTTTCGACGGCACCGAACTCGCAGCTAAGCTTAAGGAGCAGGGCGTGAACCGCGTATTCGTGGGCGGCTTGGCGACGGACTACTGCGTTTTGAACACGGTGCTTGACTCTCGGAAACTGGGCTTTGAAACCGTGCTGCTTTCCGATGCCAGCCGAGGCATTAACGTTAAGCCAGGCGATGTGCAAAAAGCCATGCAAAAGATGACCGAAAAGGGCGCTGAACAAGCAACATCCGACGACTTCCCTGACCCGCTGGATACGCCAGTCAGCGAGGAAGCCGCTGCTGACGTGATGGCGGACAGTCCTTTGTCAAAGTTGGAGACGAAGAAGAAGGCGCGGATGAGACCCCGAGGACCGTACAAGCGTGTGCGCACCGAACGAGGATAGCACCTCTGTTGAAGCCTTAACAAGCATCTCTAATTTTTTGTTGTTCAGACGCCGATTTTTACTTACCATACGCTCTAAACCTGTGTTGTTGACCGAACTCTAACGAAGCTTATATAATCATAAAGACAGCAGAGAAATTTTCAACAAAATAATGCTGCTTTTCAAGTTTTCCATGGATAAAAGCTGTAAAACCTGTCTTCTGTCCGTCAATTCTTCCGTCCAGCTGCATAGGAACCATGCGCTTCTCCCCTCTGTTCACCTGCTTTCTTGCTTTTGCCCATTCGAAATATCTTCGAATGGTAATTCTTTACAATAAAAAGTTAAAAAATATCACATAACATTCCAGAATTAACAGTAAAGGGTTAAATATCTGGGCATTTAGATGCCTTTCCGAACATGAAAAAAGCGAACTTACAGTTTACAGGCTTACTATAAAGAAAAATCGGGCTGCGGCTAAAGAAGGAAGCAACGCTACTGTTCGCCCATAACTTGTATGATTATGGTGCGTTTGCGCGGGTAAACGTCTGTCTCCACAAACAGCACAGACTGCCAGGTGCCGAACTCCACGCGCCCATCAATCAACGGCAAAGTCCTGTCAGGCGGCAGAAGCATGGAGCGCAGATGCGCGTGGGCGTTTGATGGATGCTGGTAGGAGCCGTGTTTTGGTGCTAATTCTTCCAGAAACGCCTTAATGTCGTTAAGCAGCGCGTAATCGTTTTCCGTTAAAACAACTATGCCGGTCGCGTGGGGCGCGAAAACGTGGACCAAACCGTTCTTAATGCCGGACTTGGATACTGCTTCTTGAACCTCATCGGTCAAGTCAACGAAATCTATCTCGCCCTTTGTGGAGAAAACGCGGCGCACGTTGAAAACTTTGAAGTTGGACATCCTTACACCCAACAGTTGACTATCGTTTGTTGCGGTTCAAATATCTTTCTACCAAACTTCGGTGGCAAACCCCCGCGTCGCTGAGAGGGACTGTGTTTTGGTGATGCTTTTGTATACAGACTTTGCATAAGCCTCGGCTCCGTGAAGTTTGGTGAAGAACATTGCGGATGGTATTATCTCAACAACCAAGTTCACTGACACAAGACATCGTTATGGACTATTATCGGAATTTCAAACAGTTTAACCTAGCCTCTGCTAAGTACAAAGTACAGTCTCAAGCAAAAAAGGCTGGAAAAAGCTTTTCCAGCAAGGGAATTATGGGGTGTCAGCGCCTGAATTTGCGAACAGGCACCTGTACCATGTGCTGTTCAACCAAGCACTCCTTCAGATAATCCTCCAGCGTGGCGGCGGGAACTATGTCAATTGTGTAGTCTCGGGCGTCAATTGAGTGCAGGAAGTTCTTCTGCGGAATAACCACCTTCTTGAAACCCCAAGCCTCAGCTGCCTTGATTTTCTCGTGCACTCCGCCGACAGCGGTGACTTGGATGGAGTCGCCGACACCGAGGTTTATTTCACCCGTTACAGCCACATCCTGTCGTATGGGTTTTCCCTCGATGAGGGAGCACAGCAGAATCGCCATGGTCACGCCTGCAGATGGACCATCCACACCGTAAGACTGGGCAAAGTCAATGTGCGTCAGGTAGTCCTGTGCGATGTCCACACCGTACTTTTGAAGGATGACGCTTCGGACTTTGGCGATGCTATCCGAGATGAAACTTTGTCCTTTGGCGACACCTGTCACGCGGTAGTAGCCTTTAAGCGGGTGATCTCGTGGAAGAGAGTTTTTCTTCACCATCTGAGCTTTCACGCCGAGCACGTTTCCGGTCATCTCGCCGCTGTACGGGTCGTGAACCACCGCCAGACCGTGTATCTGCCCGAGTTTTATGCCTTCAGGCTTGATTTCCAGAAGCTTTCCGCGCTCGTTCATCTCGTGCTCCAGCAGCTGCTTCTGAATGGTCTTGCAATGCTCGTTAAGCGCCTCCAGCACGTGGCGGCGTTCCACTATGGTGCAGTCTTCGGTCATGGCTAAAGTTGCGGCAGTCTTAATTATTGAAATCAAGGGTCTGAACCGTGTTGACAACGCTTCGCGTTTGTTGCTACGGCGCCTGCCTTCTTCAACTATCTCCACACATGCGGCTCGGTTGAACGGTAACAGGTTGAAGCGTTTGACTTCCTGCGCTATAAACTGGACGTATTTGCGCCTGTTCTCAAGCGTGTTCGGCATGTCATTGTTCATGCGAACAACTTTGCCGTAGCCGTAGATGCGGTCCATAAGCGCCGGGTGAATTTGGCCTATGCTGTCAAAGTTTCCGGCGCCCACGAGGAAGGTTATTGCGGGGACTGGTTCGGTTGAGACAGCCATGGCTGCGGTGTCGCCGCCGTGCCATCTTCCGCGCAGAGTGATCGGCAGCTGCCCATCCTCCAGAACAGTAAGCAGCGTAACGGCTTCTTCCGGGTCCAAGTTCTTGACCTCGTCAATGTACAGTATGCCCAGCGAAGCCACGTGGACGTCGCCTGCGGTTACTCGCTGATGCTCGGGCGTGCCCATCCCGCCTGTTTGAAACGGGTCCCACGCCACTGAGCCGAACAGCTGTGGGTTTCTGTGACCTGTTGCGTCCACGAAGGGTGCTTTTCCTGGACTGTTGTCCACCAGCAGTTTTGGCACGTCAGATTGCTGGGCGCCTCCTGCGCCGCGGAAGTTGCCCATCCCGCCCATGCGTGAGAACCACCAGATGAAGACGCTGAAGAAGATCAGGCTTCCTCCGGGGATAAACGTCAGCGGGACCACGTTTATGAAGCGGTCTATGAAATATGATGAGAAGTTGTTAGAGTACAGCTCCTTCCACGACGTGCCTCCCAGAGAGACGCCAGCACTCCAGCTTTGCCAAGCATCAAACATGAAGTACAAACCTAATCCCAGTAGGAACAGCCCCAGCCCAAGCATCAGAATCTGGATAGACCTTAATCCAACTTTAGTTGTGAATTTACGCTTGAGCTCTTTACGCTGCTCCGTCTGCAGAAGTTTTTTGCCTTCGCCTGTCTTGTGCATTGAGATGCGCGGTTGACCTGGGAGCGAGGGGTTTTTCCAAGCAACGATATCGAAGAGTTTTATGCCGTTCTCCTTGTAGACTTGCGTGAGTTTTTCGGATAGGGCTCTGCCGAGGAGAGATTTTCCGGTGCCAGGGTCACCTAAAAGCAGCAGGTACGGTCCCGGGTTAATCACCGTTTTAGCCATAGGTTTCGCCTCGTCTGGTTTGCTCCAGCTGGAGTACCACTGTGTCTGCTCGAGATGCTTGAGTTTGTGGGTCCACTCGTTGAGGCATAGGAAGCACTCGCTTAGTGCCTGCTCTTGACCTATAACCCAGTTTATCATGTTATCGTCAACTGGAAAACCTTCGGTGGTTTTGAAGTTCCCCCAGTCCCATCTCACATTAACAGTTCTTCCCTGCACGCTGCGGGTGATAGTTTCTGCGCCTTCTCCGAAATGATCAAAAGACACGCCTTCTCCTCCTCATGTTTTCTATAACTTGTGGCTTAGAATCAATTAAAGCCCTTATTTCAAAATCAGCAATATTACCAAAACTCAGCTAAACAGCCAAAAATTTTCGGCTATCCGTTAAAGCCCTTATCCCAAAAACGCTGAGTTTAAAGCTTATTTTGCTGTGAACACAGCGATTCGGGATTGTAGAGAATCGAATTTGAACAGCTTCAAAACAGGGTGGTTCCCTAGCGCCTATTCCAAAAACGAAAACCCCAAAACAAGCTTAAAACGTAAAAAAAACCCCATTCCGCCATTTTTGACTCCCGATTTAAGCCTTCACCATGGAGATTATCGTGACCTCATATAAGTACTGTCGAAAATCTCCATGCCAAACCAACAGGGCCTTTTTCGATTTTGCTTCGACCCTTAACCCGCTTCCCCAGCACTTAACAGCTCCTAACGTGTCAGGCCGCCAGAAAACTTGGGTCTATAGAGGAATGCTTCGTCTCAGCAAATTGCAGCCGCCGAGACAAGTGCCTTGGCGGTGGGTGGTGCTCAAGGTAAAGGGTGTGCCTTTTTGCCCGGCGCGTCTGGGCGGTGCTTGCGGCTGAGTTCGGGTATTTTTTGCTGTGGTTGGTTGATGCTGTTGTATTCGGATTTCTTCTGGAACGGCTTCTGCGGGCTTTCACCAGCGCTTCAGAGCGCCTTTAGGGTGCTGGAAAGGGGCTGTGTTCAGACTTGTTTTTCACGTGTGTGTGCTTTTGTATGTGTTAGTGTAGGCTAAAATAGCATATTTTTTGATTCTGTGATGTTGTGATTTTCTTTGCTGGTGGCGTTAGTTGCATAAGTATTACGTAGCAATGTACCATTTCACCAGCGGTTTCCAGATCTAACTGTGGGATTACGCGGATACAAAAGCATCGCCTTAACTTCCGTTTTTCGGGTTGTGCACAATAGTTTTTTATTTTTTTAACTGCTACTCATAATAGGCTTAAGTGGAGGAAGCAGCGATGAAGGAAGTCGACAAGATCAAGCTTCGCCGGTGGCGCAAGAGAGGATTCTACAGCGAAACAGTCCTAGTGAAACTGTTGCAGAAGAACGGGTACAACGCCGTGCGCGTCCCGGTCAGCAACCCCAGCATGAATCCGCTGCCCGACATAATGGCGAGGAAGGGCGAGCACAGCTACGCCTTCGAAGTGAAGAACGCGAGTTACTACGCTTATTTTCCTAAGCCTCAGATTGACAAGCTCTTCAGGTTCCTCAACGAGCTAATCCCCGGAGGCATCGAGAACAAGCACGCGGTTGCGGCGGCGCACTTAGGGAAGAAGTGGCTCTTCAAGGAGATAAGCTGGGCTGACTGGGAGAAGGATAAGATTCCGGATAAAGTCCGCATTCTCAAGCGCGACCGCGGCAACCTAAGCCTATAGCCTGTAAGCGAATGCACCTAAAAGCATATTATAGCTGCCCATCCATCCAATACTGAACTGGTGAGGACAAGTGGCAGAGACCGTGATCTCCGCAGTCTCAATAAACAAAACGTACCCGATGGGCGACAGCGAAACCGAAGTATTGAAAGACATAAACTTCAACATCGCAAGCGGAGAATTCGTCGCCATATATGGCTCGTCTGGTGCAGGAAAAACCACGCTGCTGAACATTATCGGCGGCATCGATAAGCCCACGTCGGGGCAGATGATAGTTTTAGGTGAAGACTTGACCGTTCAGAACGAGGATTTCTTGGCGGATTTCCGATGTAACGACGTGGGCTACGTTTTCCAAGCCTACAATCTTGTCTCAACTTTGACGGTGGCGGAGAACGTTGCGTTTCCAATGGAGTGGACAGGGCGTCCCCCAGAAGAAATAGTCAAGCGCGTTGCGGAGCTTTTGGCAACAGTTGGTTTAGGGCACAGGGCAAATCATTACCCAGCGCAGTTGAGCGGCGGTGAACAGCAGCGCGTGGCTTTCGCTCGAGCTATGGCTAATGACCCGCAGGTGTTTCTGGCCGACGAGCCTACTGGAAACTTGGACACGAAAAACGGGCAAAAAATAACCCAGATGCTTCAGATGCTTAAGGCGGAAGGCAAGACGGTTATCGTTTCTACCCATGACGCAGAGATAATGCGGCTTGCGGACCGGACGCTGTGTTTAGAGGATGGCAGACTGGCGAGCAAAGATGAGTAGCGTCCGTTTTCCCATCAAGGACCTCGCGCGCAGGCGGCTGCAAACCAGCTTAACCATTACCACTTTAACGTTAAGCGTGGCATCAACCCTTTTCTTGCTGCTCTTCAGTTGGCAAGTGGGAGTTGGAATATCCTCCACCAGTGAAACGTTGACCGCGGGTTTATCCGCCATTTTCGCGCAGTTCGTCCTGTTCATTGGCGTCCTAATTTTTGTGGTGGGCGCGATTTTAACGAGTTTTATTGTTTTTTTGATGATGAAGCAGAGAACGCGTGATTTTGGATTGATAAAGGCGGCTGGATGCCCAAACGGGCGAGTCTTCGGCTACTTTTTGGCTGAGCTGTTGATAGTAACAGTTGTTGGCTGTGTCTTGGGCGTAGTGTTCGGCTTTACAGCCGACTCCGTTGCAACCCGCGTGCTGGGTGTTCAGGCGATTCAGAATCCTCCGAACCTGCTGTTTGCCTCGATAGTTTTTGCGGTTTTCTTCATTCTTGCCGTAACTTTCGGAGTGAAACCAATGCTGGATGCAGCTAGAGCTTCGCCGTTGAAGTTGCTTTCGCCCGTTCAGTACTTTGGGTTGGGCAAAGGCGGGAAGTTTAAGCCGCTTTCGCGGACTGGGATTACCCTGCAAGTAGCGTCAAGGAGCCTGTTCCGTCGGGTGTCAGCGAGCGTACGAATCATCCTGCTGCTCTCCATAGTGTTCCTTTTGCTCACCGTGTCGGTAGCGGGCAGCATAATTGCCAACGACACGACCACAATATGGGTTGAAAACGCTGTGGGTCAAAACGTGATTTTAATAGCACACCAAGACATGGTGACTCAATATAAACTGCTCATGTCACAAGCGTTTACGCAAGATCTGGCGGGCTATTTTAACTACACAGACGAGAGACTTGCGGTGCCTGATGCGATTCTTGAAAATTTAAACGGGCTGCATGGAGTATCAGGCGTTGATGCGCGCCTTGTTTTGATGGAACCAGTTCGAGAGATGAGCGGGTACTACATTGACCCTGACACTCAGTCAACTTATTCAGTTGGCGATAACCGCAATGGAACCTCATTGGTAGTTGGCGTGAACCCTGAAAAAATTCTAACCTCTCCTCACACGAAAGGGCAGTTCCTGAACTCAAGCGATGCACAAATGGCAGTTATCGGCGACACGTTGGCGCAGGCAATGTACTCTACAGACCTAAGAGCAAAGCCGCCAATACGCTTAGCTGACCCTCTTCTGCAAAAAATCATAGTGCAGGGAAAAATCTTCGACATTACTGGGGTTTGCATTGACCCAACTAACAGCGGCAACGTCACTTATGTTCCCCTTAAGGAACTGCAGAGCGTCACGGGCATTTCAACCGTTAATGTTGTTCTTGTCCGATTAGACGCTTCAGTGGACCGCGTTGCCACTTTGGCACAGTTAAAAACAATAGTTCAAGATATAAACCCAGAGTTCTCAGTTTTTGAGCTTGATGAAGTACTGCAGGAGAACGTTGCGTTTCTCGGCTCCTTGTGGTCTGAAATAATGCTTCTGCCGCTGTTCACTTTGGGGTCGGCAGCGCTGTGCCTTGTTGGCTACATGATGCTCAGCGTGGATGAGCAGCGTCACGAATTTGGCGTTCTGCGAGCCATAGGAACCAAACCAAACACCGCGGTCGCAGTCGCTGCAGTTCAGAGCAGTCTGGTTCTACTGTCGAGTCTTGCAGTCGGGCTTTCTTTTGGCATTATCACGACTCTGCTGATTTTGGTGCCGCATCCGATAGTAACAGTCCTCACGGTCATAAAGATATCAACGTGGCTTTTTGCAGCTTTGGCAATCATGTTTTTGCTGAGTCTGATTCCTGCGGTGCGGATTGCTAAAACATCGATTTTACGGGTCATGGCGTAGGTGGCTGAAAGTCTTTGAGAAATACTTCAACGAATCCGTGTAGGCTGGCAACTGGGTTAGGAAATCCTGGAGTTGAAGCACGGGCACGATGGGCACCTGGTCGTAGAATTTGAAGCTACCATGTATCAACGAAAGAACCGCGGGAACAAACTTAGCGCGTTCCCACTTGACGCATTCAACTTTAATGTTTGTGCTCGGTAGTGATTCCGCTAAGGCGCGTGTCCGCTGCGCCTGAGCCTCGGCAATTCGCTTCAAGACCGACGGGAACAGCCCATGATGCCAGTGCTTGCAGTCTACGCACAGGACCAGGGGTTTCTTGCAGCCGACCACGTCAATTTCCCATCTTCGCCCTGCCTGTTTAAACCGCACGTTCTTGGCGGCGATGTACCCGTTTCTTTCAAGGGCCACGGCGGCGATTTCCTCAAACTCCTGCCAACGGAGCAGGTTGCTGACCGCTTCAACGTCAGCGCCGAGAGATAATGCCCTGATGGCTATTTTGAGGCGCCCCCAACTGTTTGACGCGACCGCGCCGTTTGTTAAATAAACCATGCCCTCGTTTTGCATGTTTTCAAGCAATTTTCCAGCAACTTCCGTGGTGATTCGCGCGTCTTTTTTGAGGTCTTCAGTTAAAACGGGACCGTTTTTCGTCAATTTCAGCAGCGAAATTAACAGATTACGCTCAACTGACATGTCCAGGTCTCCTACAATTAAGCACGAAACTGCCAAAAACACCGTTTTTCAGCTTCAGCAACTGCCAAAACGCCGAATTCAAAGGGCTGTATACAAAAGCATCAATAAAACGCACTCGGAAACCACGCATTCCAATCTCAGCGGCATCCACGCCTGTGGGCATTGGATTTCCAAGAATAGACGATTTTAAGATGGGGAAGGGGCGTGGCATGTTTGGTCACGAAGGTGTTCTTTCGGAACAGTTTTCTGTTTACTAAAGCTTCTGTTCGCTGCTCGTATCATCATAGTTCGCCGATTAACATAGGTTTTTAATGTTTACATGCCTTTTTTCCTCTTTTTACGAACTTTTTTTTAACTTTTTAATGTAAAAAGTGACGGTTCGGCAATTTTTCGTGCCACAAAACGGTAGATGGGGACAGCGGAACCTTGTTGAGGTAGGAGATGCTCCATGCGCTTTAGGGAAAATAAGGCTTAAGCTGCAGCATGAACTCCCGTTTGAACGGTAGCTTTGCCTATTTCTGTCCTGTCAACGGGAAGGGCATGTGAACAAACCCTGTTTTCAGCGATTTTGCCGCTATGATTATATAAGGTTCGTTAAACTTCGACGTTGAAGCACGGTTCAGAACCACTCGGCAGCTCGTTGCAGCAGGCTTTTCGTGGGTTTTGGTGATGCTTTTGTAAACGGACACGTGAAGGCATGGAAATTGCCTGATAGGTTTTAAGAAACTGACTCGTCAGGGTTTCCGCAGAGCCGACACTGAAAAATACTAGAAGTTGCATATCTATCGTGAGGGCCAGTCTAAATGCCAACAGCCCTTGTTTGCATAACCATAGACTTCGATTCTTCAGGCGAGGTGCTGTCAAAACTTCGGGCTTGCGAGGGAGTGGAAGAAGCCTTCATGGTTCACGGCGTCTACGACATTATAGCAAAGGTGAACGGCGACACTTTGGAGACGGTCAAGCAAACTGTGACTGAGAAAATAAAGAAAATAGGCAACGTCCAGAAAACGCTCACTATGATGGTTGCGGAAGCAGAATAGCCTGAGAAGGAGATGCGGTGTGACTGACGGGATGCAGTAAGGAACCCACACATCCCCCTTTTTTATTGTTAACGGAAACGCCGAGGGCAAAGCTATATAGTGCTATTAGGCAAGTTATTTTTGGAGCGTGTTATTTTTTTGACTTATCTGCGTTGTTCTATCGGGAAATGGGGCATTGACCTCTCGTCTGAAGAGGCTGAGAAAATCTTCAAAGACATCAACGATGACGGCGTAAAAGTATTCAGGAAGCAGCCTGGCTTCATACAGTACAGGCTCATGCTGGCTGACGAGCATACTACGGTTGCCGTGGCTGAATGGGAGTCTGAAGAACTGGGCAAGAAAGGCGCCGAGAACTACAAGAACTGGCTGCGTTCAAGCGGCATCTGGAGCAAGCTGGTTCTTCAAACCTACGACGGCGAAGTTGTCGCCGCCTCGCTATGAGAACCCGCATTTTTTAGCTCTATAAGCGTGTTTCAGCAGAATTCGTAGGTGATGTTCCAAAAGATAGAACAAACTGTTCTAAAACATCGCATTAAATATTGGAAACAACAAAGTTATGGTTGCAGCTATAGGAGATTCAGACAGACAATGCCAAGTCCAGCAGATAGCCAACTTAACCGACATAAAGCAAACAAAGTGTTGATTGCAGGGGCGGTTACAATAACTGTCATTATTGGTATTCTTGTGTCAGTTGCCTTTTTCACGCATGGTTTTTTGCATCCTGCTTCCACTCCTATTTTGCAGGATATTGTTAATGGGAACATCACGGTTAACGCAAGTTCGTATGTGTCTTATAACTTCACGGTGCCTTCAACAGCCACGGTGGACGGCACTTTCATAGTTACAGGCGACACCAACAGCCTAATCAAGGTTTACGTTATGGACGGGGTAAACTTTGCTGAGTTGCAGCAAGGGCAAACTGCAAGCATGTACTACAACAGCGGAGAGGTAAACGCCGCCAACGTCACCGCAACCCTCCCCCAATCTGGAACCTATTATCTTGTGTACGACAACACTTTCTCCTCAGCCGCGAAAAACGTGACCACACAAATAGACTGTTACTACCTGCCCGCCGACTGAACTGCTAAGCAAAAAGCCGAGGCTGAAAAAACCGGTTCCGCTTTATATAGGGGAGGGGGTGCAGCCCCCGAGCTGTCAGAGCCTATGCAGTTCCTTTAAATAAAGGGGCTATAGACTGCACCGAGCGCTAAAGTGCCTTTGAAAATCATAAGTGAGAGCGTGATGTGGCAAAATACTTTAATTGTTAGACCTTGTTAGTTTAGCTGAGGAGACCAAATTGCCGAGAGCTTTTGTGTTGATAAACGTGGAGTCAGGTTCCGAAGACGAAGTTCTGAAAGAATTGAAGTCCATTGAAGGCGTGGAGGAATCGTACTTTTCATATGGAGTGTACGACATAATCACCAAAATCAGAGCCGACACCATGGAAAAACTGAAGGAGATGGTGACAAGACGAATACGAGCGCTCACCAAAGTGCGGTCAACGCTGACGCTGATAATGATGGAAGAATAGCCGCCAAGCTGCTTTACCACACAATTTTTTCCTACCCTTATTTTCTAACGCACCCCGTTATAAGAGAAAGTGCTCAATGACTGTTCACGTTGACAATCAGCTTAGCCAAGTGCTCCTTAATCTCAGCCCGAACACCAATCGCTGAAAAATACTCTTCTATGAAGATTTTCACGAATTTCTTCGGAAGCTCCGAACCCAAAATCAAAGTAAAATTGTTATCCGAGTTCTTGGTTATCCGGAAAAAGTTGCACGCTTCAAGCCTGGTTAAAAGCTCCTCTGCAGTGTACACCTTAGTTTTTAGTTGCTCCGCGTGGGAACGCGCCACTTCTCGGTGGCTGCGCCAGAACTTCTCGCTTTCAGGACAGGATTCCGCAAGGTTCAGGAAGAGAAGCCAGTGGTCAACATCCAATATTACGTGCTCCCCGCTGGAGAGCAAATCCAAGTAGGTAAAGGTTTTTTTCCTTTGCGCAGCATCCCAAAGCACCTTGTTCTCGTTATAGAAACGCAATGCACGCCTCATGATTTCACTCTGTGAAAACTCGGTTTCCTTGTTGAGTTTCTCCAGCAAGTTGGCTGTTGACTGGTCGAACGCTACAGTAATTCTCGTCGGGTTCATCAGTTTTCTCTCCTAAGCGTAGATTATGTTTGGCGCATTATAGCTTTACCCTGAAGTCCTCTTTAACTGCGCTGAACGCAACGTTAGTCACTGTTCTCTTCACGAACGGCATAGCCAGCAAGCCTTTAATGAAAACGTTCAGGCCGTTCCTGTCTTTGAACTTGCTTATCACCACAGCATCATAATCGCCAGTAACGTCATAAACAGCGATAACATTCAGCAATTTTGCGATTTCACTCTCCACCTCAGTAATGTGCCTGCCCTCAGTCTGGATCAGCACAAGCGCGGTTAAGCTGTAACCGAGTTTAGCCCAGTCAAGGATTATGGTGTAACCTTTCAGTACACCTTTTTTCTGCAGGTTTTTAACGTGGTTGAACACCGTGCCAACCGATAATCGAAGCTTGGTTGCGATTTTGTTGTAGCTTAATCGGCTGTCTTCTTGAAGCAAGTTAAGGATTCGGATGTCAATGTCGTCAAGGGTTTCCATCTAAAGTTCCTCAAATTTTTAAACATGCATGAACATGCAATTGTTCGCCTTACGCGGCAAACTGTTGTTCAAGCATTTATGAGGTTATATAAACATTCCTCCATAAAAATAGAACATTCGTACACGAAGGAACAGGTTAACGCAATTAAAACTCGACAAATGACAAACAGCAAAATTTTAGTTCACGTATTAGGCAAACAAGCCAAAAACGAAAACCGCAGGCACAAATCATATAGCATCACAAATCCAAATAACATAAAGCGGTGAATAACGCTTAATGCAAAAGTCCTACTCGCGTTTACTGGGCATAATAGGCAAGCCCAACACGGGCAAATCCACTTTCTTCAGCGCCGCAACTCTGGCACCCGCTGAAATCGCAAACTACCCCTTCACCACGATAAAACCGAACCGCGGTGTCGGCTACGTCAGGACGCCATGCGTCCACCCAGAATTCGGAGTCGAAGACAACCCGAGAAACAGCCTATGCCTAGACGGAATACGCCTCATACCAGTCGAACTCATCGACGTAGCAGGCATCGTTCCAGGCGCTTGGGAAGGACGCGGACTCGGCAACCAGTTTCTCGATGAAATCCGCCGAGCAGACGCCCTCATACATGTAGTGGACGCTTCAGGCGGAACCGACTGCGAAGGTCGCGCCTGCAAGCCCGGAGAGCATGACCCGTTGGAGGACGTGAAGTTCCTTGAACATGAGATAACCATGTGGATGGCGACAATTCTGAAAAAAGACTGGCAAAAACTCGCGCGGACAGCCGAAGCCGAATCCAAAGAAATCTACAGCATGCTGGAAGAACGCTTGAGCGGCTTAGGCATAAAACGCAGTAACATCTTCGAAGCAACCAGAAACACAGGCTTGAACGCCGACAAACCAACCACGTGGAGCGAGGACGACCTTCTGAAGTTCGTGGACGAGTTAAGGCGAATCTCAAAACCCATGCTCATAGTCGCCAACAAAATAGACTTGCCAAACGCCGAGGCAAACGTGGAACGTCTAAGAAAACTCGGCTACACAGTAACATCATGCAGTGCAGAAGCAGAGCTTGCGCTTAGACGAGCCGCGGAAAAACAGCTCATCGACTACAAGCCAGGCGACTGCAACTTCAAAATCCTCCAACAGGACAAGCTGTCCCCGAGCCAAATCAAAGCGTTGGAAACCATACGAGAACGAGTGCTCCTCAAAAACGGCTCCACAGGAGTCCAAGACGCCATAAACATGGCCTACTTCAAACTTCTAAACATGATAACCGTCTATCCCGTTGAGGACGTGGAGCATTTAGCCGACCACAACGGCAAAGTGCTGCCAGACGCTTACCTCGTGCCATACGGAATAACCGCGCGCCAATTCGCTTACCTGATTCACACGGAGCTTGGTGAAAGCTTCATCTACGCGGTGGATGCGCGGGAGAAGAAAAGAATAGGCGAGAACGCCGTTTTGAAGGACAGAGACATAATATCTATCGTAAGCGCCAGAAAACGCGCATAAAACAGCCTATGCACCGTATCGGCGCTTGCGCTTCTGGAAAGTCCTGATGGTTCTCAAGAGGTCGATTAATCGGAAGTCAGGCCAGTACACATCCAAAAACGCCAATTCACTGTACGCTGACTGCCACAGCAGGAAGCCGCTGAGCCTCTCCTCACCTGAGGTTCTAATAATCAAGTCAGGGTCCTGTTTCGGCATGTGCGCCGTGTAAAGATACCTCTCGAACGTTTCTTCATTCACGTCGTCTATTGTCAGTTCGCCGTCTCTAACTTTTTCCGCGATAACTTTGGTCGCGTCCAAGATTTCAGCTCTGCCGCCATAGGCAAAAGCGAAATTCAAGAACTGATTGTCATATTTTTCTGTGGCTTTCTCCACATCCGCGATTAGCTGCTGCAGGCTCGCCGGCAAAAGGTTGACTCTGCCGATCACTTTAACGTGGACTTTGTTGCGGTGAATGCGCTCGTCAGTCAAAAGTTTCCGGAACTTTTCTTCGGCAATGCGCATTATTTCTTCAATTTCCTCTGGCGAGCGCCTGAAATTTTCCGTGGAGAACGTGTAAAGCGTCACGAATTTGACATTGAGTTTTTGGCACCAATCTAAAAGCTGCTCCACTGTTTCTGCGCCCTTCTTGTGGCCCAACCATGGGTTAAGTTCTTGTTCCGAAGCCCAACGCCTGTTTCCGTCCAAGATTATGGCTATATGCTCCAGTTTCTCGCCGTTCTTAACCTGAATCCAAAGCCATTTTTCATACAGTTTGTAAACGCCGAGGACGGAGAGAATTTTCTTAAGCACTAAGTGAACCTCGCAGCTTCAAGGGCACAATAGCATGGCTTTCTTTCCATACCAGAAGTAAAAACCTCAATTGTTTCAATTAAAGCTTGCTGTGTATGAATCAAAAAACACTTCGTAGATTCTCAGGGTAAGCAGTACGAAACAATTTAGGTTCCTGCTTTCGTGTCTGTTTCCTTACTCGCCAGCGTTCTTTCCCCAAACTCGTCTTCCTTTTCTTTGTCTTCCAAGAAGAAGCCTTTAGCTGACCGGTGCAGGATGAATATCACTAGAACTGAAGCTATGGCTATGAGGATGCCGACCACTATTGCGAAGACTAGATTAGAGAAAGTATTGCTGTTAAATCCGATACCAGGCTCAAAAAGGATGTCTGCTGTGCCGTTGAGAATCCAGCGGAACCAAGCCACGGACACTATGAACGCAACGTTACGCAGCAGTCGAACATCTCGTTCGAAATACAGCCGTATGCTTCTGCCGAAGAGACCGATGATGATTCCGACAATCAAGAGGTCTGTTACACCTTTTATGAAGAACCCAGCTAATTTCGGAAGGGCAGCAATCCACTCCGCAGTGTTAGTTAACACGGGCGCATTGGAGGTGGCGTTAGCTACACCGAGGTAAACGCTTATAGCTACACAGAGGATGCCGGCGATGATGGCGTAGTTTGAGATTTGCACAGGCAACGGAGGCGGCGTGTACTCTTTAGCCCACTTGTACAAGTTTTTGACGCCTCTGTCCACTCCAAAGCCTTTCAGAAGCAAGACACCGCCGAGAATAAGAACGATGGATAACAAATAGTAGTTAACGGCACCTGGAATTATCGAAAGGACACCGTAAAGGAAGAAGAGAAGCCCTGGCACACCTAAAGCTATACGTGCATACCGTGGATTCTCCCAGATCAGCTTCAGGTAACGGGAGAACAGTGCAGCAGTCTCCTCTATGGATTCACTGTGTTTGACAACTATTCGCCGCACGGATGAAACAGGCACTCTTGACTGCACCAGCGGCAAAACCGCCTCGTCTGAGTAGCCGTCTGTGACCAGAATGATTTCAGTGGCGCTGAAAGAACCCAGCAGATTGCCAAGTTCCGCAACCAACTTCCTGTCTGCACCGACTCCTCCAAGCTCCGACCCGGAGATGGTTGCGACCTCAAAGATTTCTTCGGTTTTCTTTTCCGCTTGCAGGCGGTCGTATAGGCGGACTGCTTCGAACATGGCGTTGGCGTCGGGTTCCTCAGGGTCATGTAGCGCTAAGGAGACGGCGGCGTCAAGGTTGGCGGTTCTGCCCAGAACAGGTGTTTTTATCCCTGCTTTAACTTCTATATCGCCGTCTCTGTCTACGCATAAGATCAGTATACGCTTTTGCGTTCGCTGCTGACTTTCTTTTTCAATCATTCATTTTCTGTTCCTATTAGTCTGCTAGGGCAACTTTAATCTTGTGTTTCAGAGTCTTGCTCGTCTTCTTCGGCGAGCAGTTGGAACTCATGCCAGTTTAGTTTTTCGCCTCGTGCTAGTTTGTTTCTCGCCTGTGACCCAAGGTTTTCTTTGAGAGCTTGTTCAGCGACCTTCTTTTTGCTCTCATCTTCCTTGCGTCTGGCTTCTTGAAAGGCTCTTTTTTGGGTTGAGAGCTTTTTAATTTCTTCGCACAGAGGTTTCGTTTTTTCCTTTGCTTGGATGAACATTGCGTGGATGTTATCGGCTTCGGTTTTGATGCTTTTTGACTGCTCGATTTTGGCCATCATTTTTGCGTGTAGCTCTTGGCTTTTCTGCGCTGCAGTGACAAGTTCTTGATGTGCGGCGTCTGCGTTGGCTTCCAATGTTTTCAGTTGCTTCCGTAGCTCCGCAATTTTCTTGTTTTGGCGCTCAATTTTCCTGTAGGCGCTTAATTGTGTTTCAAGCTGCTTGACTTCTTCGACGAATCTTTTCTCTTCTTTCAGGTCAAGGGGTGTCGTTTGAATTTTCCACTCTATGTCCTGAAGCTCTTTTTCCAGATACACCTGACTTTTTCGCGGTGTCTTTTCTTTCAGTTCCTTGATTTTTTGGCTGTACGCTTTTATTTCTTCGATGATTTTGCCGTTGATTTCTCTTGCGCTGTCTCTTTGCTGTTTCAGCGTCTTAACTTTCTCGTTTAGGCTGTCGCGTTCGGTTTTCAACGGGGTTATTTCATTACGTAGTTTTTTGAACTGTTCATTAAGTTTATCCCGTTTTTCGATGTTGCTTTTCACTTCGATGTCTGCCTTGCCGAGCTGGTCTCTTAGCGTGACGAGCTGCTTGTCGATTGCTGCGATTTCGTCTGTTTTTCTTTGCGTTGTCAACGTTTTTCCTCTACGTACTTTGCCATAA
>Ga0210077_1000177_pt1 | contig 29588 bp, 21 predicted proteins | sample RushMan_CattailN_5_FD_185556 | JGI IMG/M metagenome (GOLD analysis project Ga0210077, IMG submission 185556) | Wetland microbial communities from San Francisco Bay, California, USA, that impact long-term carbon sequestration -... | ecosystem: Environmental > Aquatic > Marine > Wetlands ... | reverse complement strand
ACGGAAGGTTTTACGGCCACGGCGACTTCAAGGCCCCCTGGCCCGAGCTCATGGACGGGCTCTTCTTCATCAGGGAGATTACGCCCAGCGAGAGCATCGTCGAGTGAGATAGCCTCCAGGCTCTCCCTGACATTCGCCGGGCCGGGCCCGGGGGTTTCGGGGAGATATATTTCCTATTCGAAGCGCAGGGATTCCGCCGGGTTGGAGGTAGCGGCGCGGAAGCAGTGGACGCTGATCGTCAGCATGGCGATCCCGATGGTCAGGCCCGCCGCCGCGGCGAAGACCCAGGGCGAAAGCGACGTCCGGTAGGCGAAACTCCGGAGCCGGCGGCTCATCGCAAAGACGGCCAGGGGCACGGCGATCAGGTTCGCCAGGGCGACCCAACGGAGGAAGTCCCCGGACAGGAGGGTCACGGAGAGGGCGGTCGCCGGGTCTCCCTTGATTAGAGGGAAGCCGAACATCTTGAGGAACGATGGGTCCGCGAAGGCCAGGCCGCTTTCGTAGAACCGCTTGCCGCCGGGGGCGACAAGCGTCCGCCCCAGGGGCCTGAAGCGCGGGCCCGTTCGATCCGCCGCTCGAGCCCCCGCTTATTCGTACCGCAGGGCCTCGATCGGCTCGGTCCTTGCGGTCTTCAGGGCCTGATAGCTGACGGTCAGGAGGGCGACGATGTAGGCCGCGATCCCGGCCCCGAGGAAAATCCAGAAAGGAACCTCGGTTCTGTACGCGTAGTTGCGGAGCAGGCGGTTCGCCAGGAGGAATCCGGCGGGACAGGCGACGACGTTGGCGACCGTCACGAGAATCACGAACTCCCGGGAAAGGAGGGAAACGATTCCCGGGGTCGAGGCTCCGAGGACCTTTCTGACCCCGATCTCCTTGGTCCGCTGTTCCGCGGAGAACGCGGTCAGCCCGAAGATCCCGAGGCAGGAGATGAAGATCGCCAGGGCGGCGAAGTCGCGAAAGATGACGCCCATCAGGCGGTCGGAGCGGTAGAGGTCATCGTAGGATTCGTCGAGGAAAACGGGATTGAACGGCTGGCCGGGAACGACCCGGCTCCAGACCTTCTTGATCCGGTCCAGCGTCCGGGCGACGTTTTCGGGCCGGATGCGGACGAACAGGACGGCCGGGGCCCAGTTCGAGCGGAGCGTGAATACGGTCGGAGTGATCTCCTGGGAGAGCGGCTTGTTGTGGAAATCCTTGATGACCCCGAGGATGACACCGCGGTATTCCCAAAGGGAAAAGAGCTTCCCCACCGGGTCCTCAAGTCCCATTCGCCTGACCGCCGCCTCGTTGACGATGTAGTTGTCGACGTCTGACGGAAACTCGCGGGAGAAGTTCCGTCCGGCGACGATTTCCATCTCGAAGGTCTTGACGTAGTCGTGATCCGTGGCGACGAAATTCCACGTCTCGTACTGACCGGGATTGCGTCCCTCCCAGTAGACGGGGTTGATGTTCCCGACCCTCGTCGGCCGGGAGGTGGCCGCGGTGACGTTGACGACGCCGGAGTCGCGGAGGATCTCTTCCTTGAGCGCAGGGAAGTTGGCGCGGATCGCCTGGTTCATGGCCATGGTCACAATGTGATGCCGGTTGTAGCCGAGGTCGAGGCTCCGGATATATTGCAATTGCCGGTAGACGACGGCGGTCCCGATGAGGAGGATGATGGCGATGGAAAACTGGACGACGACGAGGGCCTTCCTGAGGCCGGACTTTGTCGATCCGGAGCTCGCGGCGGCCTTGAGGACGACGGCCGGACGGAAGGAAGACAGGAAAAGGGCCGGGTAGCTTCCGGACAGGAGCCCGGTGACCAGGGTGATCGCGAGAAGGGCGAGGAGAACGCCACCGTCCCGGATCAGGTTGAGGCTCAGACTCTTCTCCGCCAGATGATTGAAGGCCGGAAGGACAAGGACGACGAGGCCCACGGCAACCATGAGGGCCAGGCCGGCGTGGAGGAGCGATTCCCCGTAAAATTGGCGGACGACGTCGGCCCTTCGGGCTCCGACGACCTTCCTGAGGCCGACCTCCCTGGATCTCGCCCCTGCCCGGGCCGTGGCCAGGTTCATGAAGTTGATGCAGGCCATGAGAAGGATGAAGACCGCGATGGTGGCGAAGAGGTAGACGTAGAGGATGGGACCGCCGCCCCCGACGTTATGAAGATGGATCCGCGTGAGGGGCTCCAGGTCAAGGATCCGTTCGGTATCCACCCTCTGGTCGTACCGCATGACGACGGGGGCGATCTTTTTCCGGACCTCGTCCAGGGAGGCGTTCTCGTCGAGGAGGACATAGCAGGAGCTTTCGTAGGACCAGTCGGTATCCACGGCCTCGCCGAAGATCCTCACCGGGATGAGGACGTCGAACTGGAGGGTTGAATTGGCCGGGACGTCCGCGGCGATCCCAGTGACCGGAACCTGGAATTGATTGTTGTTGAATCCCAGAATCAGTCCCATGGGGTCGGCGTCCCCGAAAAACGCCCGAGCCGTCCCTTCGGTGATGACGGCGGACTCGTTGATCGCCATCGCGTTCTCCGCGCCGCCGTCGATCAGGGGAAAGCCGAACATCTCGAGGAATTCGGGATCGACGAAGGCCACTCGCTTCGAGAGAGTCCTGTCCTCATGGGTCAAGAGGACGTTCCGGAAGGCGAACCGGGTCGCCTTCCGGATTTCCGGAAATTCCCTCTTCAGGGTCGGCGCCAGGGCCCAGCCGCTCGAAGTGATCCAGGTTCCCTCGCTTTTCATGACGGCCCGGTAGAGGCGGTCGCGGTGAGGGTGGAACCTGTCGAAGCCGAGTTCGTCCTGAACCCAGAGAAAGATCAGGATGCAACACCCGATCCCGACGGCCAGGCCGACGATGTTGATGAAGGAAAAGACCTTGTGCTTCCGCAGGTTTCTCCAGGCAATCCGAAGATAGTTGGCGAACATGGTCTGCCTCCAATACAAGTAGGTTTTGAGGAATGAGGGCAGGGAGATGAGGACCTGGAACCACAGCCAGAGCGCCGCCGGAAGCCGGCCCCGCCGGTCGTGGATGTCGGCGTATTCCTCGGCGGCGTCGCCGGTGAGACCGGGCGCCTCGTCCGGGTCGCTCAGGAGGCGGAGAATCCTGAGCGGGACGGGCGACGGTCGCACTCGTGGCTCGGCCATGGTCCACCCCTAATCGAAGACGGGCTCCTTGATGTCCCGCCAAAGAGACTGTTGGAATTCGAAGGACGTCCGGAGGGCCTTCTTTCCCTTGTCCGTCAAGGTGTAAAGATACTTGCGCCGTCCCCCCCGCCGGGGAGAGGGTTCGCCCTCGGTCTTCACGACGAACCCCTTCTTGGCCAGCTGGGCCAGCATGAAATAGAGACCGCCGTAGGACAGGACGCGGCCCGTTTTCCGGGAGACGAGTTTCTTGACGGCGACCCCGTAGGCCTCGCCTTTGAGCTCCCAGATCGAGAGGAGGTAGACTTCCTCCCAGCGGGTCAGGAGGTCCCTCTCAGGCATGATACCGACCTTTCACATCTATATATACTGGTTTCTTGTAGAAACGTTTCAAAAATCGTGGATATTTTTCATGTCGGAAACCATTTCCCCCCAAGCTCCGTTTATATTACTGTAATCCAGTAAAACAGCCCAAGAGAGGCCGGCCGATGAAGGACCTTACGAAAATCGAGGAAATCCTCCTGGTGGCCATCTGGCGCCTCAAGGAGAACGCCTACGGCGTCAGGATCCGGCAGCACGTCTCGTCCGTCATCGGAAAGGAGCTCACCTACGGCCACCTCTACAGCGCCCTCAACCAGCTGGCGGCCAAGGACTACGTCGAGAAATCCGAAGGGAAATCCACGGCCCGAAGGCTCGGCCGCCCCCGGGTCTATTATTCCATCACTCCGGACGGGCTCGAGGCCCTCAAGGAGGCGATGGCCGTCAACGAGAAGCTCTGGTCGGGCCTCTCAAGGTATGCTCTCGAGCGTGGCGAGACGTCATGAGGAAACCGCCCCCGCGGTTCCCCGGCTGGCTGATCAGGATCTCCGCCTGGTACGAGGACGGCCACGCCGTTTACGGGGACGCCTGCGAGGAGTTCTACGAGCTCGAGGAAACCCTCGGCAGCCGGCGGGCGAGGCGGTGGTTCTGGCGGCAGGGCCTTCGGACGTTTCCCGCCTTCGTCAAGGACTTCATTCTGTGGAGGACGACCATGATCCGCAACTATCTCAAGATCGCGTTCCGCAACATCCGGAGACAGAAGGGCTACGCCTTCATCAATATCTCGGGCCTGGCCATCGGGATGGCGGCCTGCGTTCTCATTCTGCTCTGGGTGCGCGACGAAACGAGCTTCGACGCCTACCACGAGAACGCGGACCGCATCTACCGCGTGACGGTCGACGCCAACCTGGGGGCCCACATGAGGGCGCCCGTCGCTCCGACCCCCGCCGGTCCCGCCATGGTCCGGGAATACCCGGAAGTCCTCCAGGCGGCGCGGCTCACCCGTCCCAGGAGATCCTCGGTCACGGTCGAAGACCGGGAGTACTTCGAGGAGAACGTGGCCTACGCGGACAACTCCATCTTCGAGGTCTTCAGCTTTCCCCTCGTCGAGGGGAATCCGCGGACGGCCCTCGAGACGGCCTATTCGGCGGTCCTCACCGAGGACGTGGCCAGGAAGTACTTCGGCCATGACCGGGCCCTGGGGAAGACGATAAGGGTCGAAGGGGGCAAGGACTACGCCGTCACGGGAATTGCCAGGAACGTCCCGGGGAATTCCCATTTCAGGTTCAATGTCCTCCTCTCCATGGAAACGCGCACCATCGAAAACCGTCCCCTCATGGAGAACTGGATGGCCATCTCCAACTACGCCTACGTTCTTCTGGACAGGAACGCGGACCCCGGGGCCCTCGAGGCGAAGCTCCCGGCCCTGATCGATAAAAACCTGGGCCCCGTTCTCAAGAGCCTGGGGGGGACGATCACCCTCCACCTCCAGCCCCTGAAGCGGATCCACCTTCACTCGGATTTCCGGGGGGACATCGCGCCTCAGGGGAACATCCTGTACGTCTATCTCTTCTCGGCGATCGCCCTCTTCATTCTCGCCATCGCCGGGATCAATTTCGTCAACCTCTCGACGGCCCGTTCGACGGCCAGGGCGAAAGAGGTCGGCATGAGGAAGACCCTGGGGGCGCTGAGGCACAAGCTCGTCGGGCAGTTCCTCGGGGAATCGGTGGTCTACAGCCTTCTCGCGCTCCTCCTGGCCGTGGGCCTCGTCCTTCTCGCGAGGCCGTGGTTCAACGCGGTCGCCGGACGCGACATCGGCCTCGATGCGCTCCGGATTCCCTGGCTCGTCCCGGCGTTACTCGGGCTGGCCCTCATCGTGGGGGTCGCGGCGGGCGGCTATCCGGCCTTCTACCTGTCCTCCTTCCACCCCGTCCGCGTCCTCAGGCGCGGGACGAAGGCCGGGGGGAAGAGCGTCCTCTTCCGCCGGGCCCTCGTCGTCACCCAGTTCGTCATCTCGATCGTCCTGATCATCGGGACGACGGTCGTCTACAAGCAGCTGACCTTCATGAAAACCGCGAACCTCGGCTTCGAGAAGGAGCACGTCGTCGTCCTTCCCGGACTCGCCGACGTCATGCCGAAATCCTACGAGACGCTGAGGAACGAATTCAGGAACGTCCCGGGGGTCCTCGACGTCGGCGCCACCTCCCTCGCGCCGGGACGCGGCATCACTAAATCGGTCTTTCAACCCGAAGGATACGAGAGGGACCAGTCCCAGCCTATGGACTACGAAAATATCGACCCTTCGTATCTCCCGACCCTGGGCATCAAGCTCGCGGCCGGGCGGAACTTCTCGGAGGAGCTGGCCACGGACCGGACCCAGTCGGTTCTCATCAACCGGACCGCGGCCGCGAAGTTCGGCTGGAAGGATCCGGTCGGAAAGCAGTTCATCGTCGCTCCCGACGACAGCGGCACGGGAGAGGAGGCCCGGCTGAACGTCGTCGGAGTGGTCGAGGATTTCCACAACACCTCTCTCCGGGAGAAGATCGACCCGATGATCCTGTTTTACGACCCGTCGGAGTGCTCCTCGTTCGCCGTCCGGATCGCAGCGACCGGCATGCAGAAGACTCTGGGGCTCCTCGAGAGCAAATGGAAGGAGATCCTGCCTCAGAAGCCGTTCGACTCCTTCTTCCTCGACGAGGCTTTCGACAGCCAGTACCGGGCCGAGGAAAGGATCGGGAGCCTCGCCTCGAGGTTCAGCCTGCTCGCGGTCTTCGTCAGCTGCCTGGGGCTCTTTGGGATCGCCTCCTACACCACCGAGCAGAGGACCAAGGAGATCGGCATCCGCAAGGTCCTCGGGGCCTCGGGCGGGATCATCGTCCGGATGCTGTCGCGGGAATATCTGCTGCTCGTGGCCGTCGGCAACCTCATCGCCTGGCCCGCGGCCTACCTGATCATGAGATCCTGGCTGCGGAATTTCGCCTACAGGACCTCGATCGCCCCGTGGGTTTTCCTGCTCGCGGCGGTCCTGTCCCTGGCGGTCTCCCTGATGACGGTGAGCTACCAGAGCCTCCGGGCCGCCCGGACCAATCCGGTGAAATCGCTCCGGTACGAGTGAGTTCCGCTGAGCCGCGGCGATGATCGCTGATCGTTGATGAGCGAAGGAGGTGTCCTCCCGGAAAGAGGCGCACTTCGCGTCAATGCGAGCCTCAGGCTTGGCACTTGACACGATCGTCACTCGCTTCATATCATTGCGGGCCCCCGAGCGGGGCCGCCGACACTAACGTGTCATCGCGACGAGCGCCTTGTGATGTGGCAACGGCCACGAAATTATCATCGCGAGGAGCGGCTTTTGGCGTGGCTAACGATACAAAAATGTCATCGCGAGGAGGCATGCTCGTGCAAGCCGACGCGGCGACCTCGTCTTCTAAACGTCAATACGCACCTTAGCCTACCTGGGGAAGCACGGCAAGAAATTCGTCCGGGCAACGACTCGGGCCGCCTACAAGGACTGCAAGTTCTTCGTTGTCGAGACGGAGACCGGGATCACGAAACAAGATATCCGGAAGTCCGATGAACAATAGACGGCGGTAGAGATAACTTGCAATCAGTTCTATATATTAGTACTATATAGGCATGCGGATCGACACGGCAAGGCTTCGGGAGCTCGCCCGAAAGCGTGGCCTGAGCCTCAATGCGCTGCTCGCCAGGGCCGGGGTCAGCAAGACGGCCTTCTATCACTTGGCCCATAAGAGCTCGGTTCTTCCCGCGTCGCTCAGGCAGCTGGCCAATGCACTGTCCGTGCGGCCCAGCGCCTTTCTCGCCGAAGACAATCCCGACGTCGCCAAGGTCCGCCGTGTCCTGGACGTCACCGACCGCATCGTCGCGGGCAACCCGAACCTCGACCGGGACAATGTCCGGTTGACTCTCCTCCTCCTGGAGGACGAGCCCATCCGCAGGTTACGAAGGAGCTTGATCCGTGGCCGAAAACGCGATCTTCACCGGTAGAGAGATCACGTTCCTCCGGGAGCTTCAAAAGCGGGGCGTCGAGTTCATGATCGTCGGCGCCGCGGCGGCCGCCCTGCAAGGGGCCCCGATCGTCACGCAAGACATCGATCTGTGGTTCAAGGATCTCAACGACCCGGGGATCAAGGCCGCCCTGGCAAAGACGGGAGGCGCGTTTGTCCCCACGGTCGGGCTTCACCCGCCGACCTTCGCCGGCAAGGGCGTGGAACTCTTCGACATCGTCCTGACCATGCACGGGCTTGGCACCTTTGATGAGGAAAAGCGGCATTCGATCCTTGTCGACCTCGGACGTCTGTCGGTCCGGATATTGGCATTGGACCGGATCATCAAAAGCAAGGAGACGGTCGGCCGGCCGAAGGATCGATTGGCTCTGCCCGCTCTCAAGGACGCCCTGGCCACGATCAAAAAGAAGAAAGCCCTGAGAACCCGGCTCAAGAAAAAGAGCTGATCATCATCGATTCCCCGCCAAGAGGGGTTGTTACTCCTCCTGCCACTTCTCAACCTGCTTGAAGTCGAGGTCGAGGGGGACGGACCGACCGTAGAGACTCACACGGACCTTGAGGGAATGGCGCTTGGCATCAACCTCTTCGACGATCCCCTTGAACTGGGCGAACGGTCCGTCAATGACGCGGACCATCTCTCCCTTGTCAAATGGGTGACTGGACTTGGACATCGCCGGCGTCGTGATGCGGCCTGTATTCGGGTGAGGCCAGCCAGGGGGGAGACACCCGCCGATGCTTACGCCGAACTCGTTCAACATGATTATTTTCCCGCAGTATCGGCAGGCCTGAGGTCTCCCGAGATCCCGCGGCTTCACGGAACACCACTTGCCGCAGCCCGGACAACGAAACGCCAAGCACGGATTTCTCTTGCTCCGAGACTGCTCTTTGTTTAAGCCCCCTTCCTTCGCGTGGGGATGATACTCGAGGGCCGTACAGTGAAGGATTCCGGCGGGGCCTCCTTCGAGCCTGAGCAGGTGCATCTCACCCAGCTCAGTCCCTGCTCCAATGAGGGTTCCGTCGGCATTCCAAGCGCTGCAGGATATCTTCCCCAGGGCATAATACTCCGCGATGCGTGCTGCGGATTCCACGGAGAAGATCTCCATATTCCCCTGATCGGTCATATGAAGCAGTAACTCGGCATCGGGAGAAACGATCCCGGCGGGAAGTTGCCGCTCCCTTGAACCCGCTTCGTTGAAGATATCAAGAAAGCCCTCGCCCTTGGCGAAAATGCGCCTTCCATCCGGAGAGAACCGGCATTGGCTGTACGAGCAGCCATCGGGGCTCTTGACGCATTGGATTTCCTTCCCGGACTCGAGGTCCCAAACTCGCACCGTCCCGTCATCGGAGCAGGACACAATCCGCCGGCTGTCCGAAGCGAACGAACAGTCTCTGATTCTCCCTTCATGGCCACGGAAAGATCGAAAGGTTTCTCCGGAAACAGGATCCCAGAGTTCGATGACATCAGCGAAGGATAGGATCCACCGGCCATCGGGAGAGCAGCTGAATCCGGCTCCAAGGCTTTCGGAAAGCCGCTTGGCCTCCTTTTCCCTCAGCAATTCGAGGGCAAAATTCTCAGGTGAGCTTACGCCTGCCCCCGTTTCGGGGGCTATCAAGTGGCCATACGGAGAAAAGGCCAATCCTTCGATTCCCTGAGCAGTTGAAAATTCGAGACGCTTTCCGGTTCTTGCACTGTAGATAATTAAGTCGTATGGATGCGATTCTTCTCTCGTAAACTCCCAGCTGGACGCGGCCAGGACAAATTCGCCGCCGGGCGAGAAGCGGGCCTGAGTGATGGCTCCGCGATTGGCGCTTAGGGTGTGAACGAGCGCCCCCGTTGCGCCATCCCAGATCTTGACATCCGAATCCTTGGAACCGGTCAGGAGTTTTCCATTGTTCGGCGAAAAAGCGCAGATTGTAACCTCATGGGAATGGGACTCGAGCTCCGTAACCATTTTGGCTGTGTTCAGATCCCATAATCTAAGGGTCCCGTCGTCGGATGCCGTGATGATGGAGCGCCCATTAGGAGAGAACGCGCTCTCGTTGATCGGCGCGGAATGACTCCGGAAGAAAGTGACATGCCTATTTTGATGAAGGTCCAAAATCTCAAGCCTGCCTCCGGAGCGGCCCAAGTGTGAAGCCGCGATCGCCTCTCGACCATCCCGGGATAGTGACAAGGACGAATAGGAGGAAACCCTTTCGAATGACGCGGCAACCCTCCCCTTGGTAACAGTGCCCAGATCGCCTTCGCAGTGTTCCGGATACATGGGATTCCAGGCAAACGAGTCGCTATCCGGCGAAATCTCCCAAAGAAGAATGAGACCGGGGTAGTACTGTTCATCAAACCACCCTGCACCCGTGCAAGTGAGTAGATGTCGACCATCGGCCGAAAACGCGGCGTCGGAAGCGGCGTACTGGCAGTCGGTTACAAAATGGTGGAAATTGCACAGAAAAAAACCTTCTTGGGTATCCCAGATCTCGACATCACCTCGCCTCAATAGGGCCAGTCTATTTCCGTCGGACGAAAGACGGCACTTCGCCGCGTATGAATGAATGGTCGTTAGCCCTCGACCGGTTCTAACGTCAAGGATCTCCGTGACTTGGCTTCCGGATACGGCGGCCAGCCTATTTTTGGAAAGAGAAAGATCAAACGTCTTAATGGGGCCTGAGCCTTCCGCGAAGGTGCGTATGATCCGTCCCGACGGTATATCCCGAAGAATGAGCTGCTCTTCCGGAGACAGATGAATCACGCTCTTTTGATCGGCGAGACACCGGCAGGGACCTGGCGCCGCATTGTATTGAGCGACTTCTTGACCATTTCGGACGTCCCACACGCGCAGAGTGCCATCCTTAGAAGTGGATATCATGCGCTCGCCGTCTGGGAATGTATCGCATGACATGACGGCCCCTTCATGACCGGCGAAGACTTGGATCAGGGGCGACGCAGATTGTCTCTTATTGACCCATCGCAACCAGGGCCGTCGTTCTTGGCCGGATTCCCACCGGGCTTTGGAGCTTCTCGCGGCAAGGGAAGCCTCGGGCTGATTGGCGGCTTGCTGGAACAGCAGACGCGGGCGTCTGGCCAAAATATCGGTTTCCGATTTGAGGAATCGAGCCAGCTCTTCGAGATTTCGGCGCCGCGAATTCGAACGTTCTGACGTTTGGTTCATGTCCCGTGTTTTTGCCCCCCGGCCAGTGTACTACCCCCTCATTCGACTTTTCAAGCGGACTCGACGCCTCAGGCGCCGTTGAGGTGGAAGGCGAGGAGCGTCGCGTCGTCCTGAAGCGAGCCGCCGCTGAAGTCGAGAACGGCCGTCCAGACCCGGTCCCGGGCCACGGTCAGGGGCAAGGCGTGGACCTCGTCCATCAGCTTCTCGAGTCGCTCGGGGCCGAACTCGCTGCGGCGGGCGGCATCCCTGGCCTCCGAGAGACCGTCGGTGTAGAGCCAGATGCGGTCGCCGGGTCCCAGGCGGACGGACTCCTGGCCGTACGTCCAGTCGGGGAAGCTCCCCACCAGCCCGCCGGTGCCTTCGAGCCTCGACAGGGGGCCCTCCCGGTGGCGAACGACCGGGGCCGGATGGCCGGCGTTCGAATAGGTCAGTTCGAGGCGGTCGAGGTCGAGGACGCCGTAGAACAGGGTGAAGAACTTGTCGATCATGCGGTTGGCGCACAGCAGGCGGTTCAGCCGGGTCACGATCTCGGCCGGCCCGACGGATACGTCGGCCAGGGAGTGAAGCCCGGCCTGGAGGTTCGACATCAGCAGGGCGGCGGGGAACCCCTTGCCCGAGGCGTCGGCGACGCAGAATCCCAGGCGCCGCTCGCCGAGCGGGAAGACGTCGTAATAGTCTCCGCCCAGCCGGCCTTTCGGCTCCCAGCGGACCGCCGTCTCGCAGGCCTCGACCTCAGGCAGGGACGGCGGCAGGAAGGCCCGCTGGACCTGGCCGGCCTCCTCGATCTCCCGCTCGTCCTGCGTCCTCTGCCGCGCGGAACGGCGGCGGGCCCGGCCCCTCTCGATATGCTCGCGGACGAGGGCGACGAGCTTCCGGTTGTCCCACGGCTTCTGGATGAAATTGGAGGCCCCGATGTTCATGGCCTCGACGGCGAGGTCCACGGACCCCCAGGCCGTCATCACGACGACGGGCAGGAGCGGGTCGATCTCCTCGACCCGGGCCAGGAGGTCGATGCCTTCCCGAACCGAGGTCGGATGGCAGGAGTAGTTCAGGTCCATCAGGACGAGGTCGAAAGCCGATTCCCCCAGGGCCTCCAGGGCCGCGGCCGGGGAGGTCGCCGCGCGGACCTCGTAGCCTTCGTTCTTCAGGAGGACTTGGAGCGACAGGATGATATCCTCCTGGTCGTCGGCGACCAGGATCCTGGGGCGGGCGAGCCTGAAGATTGTGGTGGCCATCGGTTTCTCCGAGGGAGATAGAAATAGCAATAAACGTGCCGGGAAGCCGGCTCGGAGAAACCAAAGAAATAAAAGGTCTTGCTGTCCGAAAGCAGCCGTCGACCGTCCGAATTCGGACACTTTTTTATGCACCTCCGCCGAAATCGGGGCCGATTCCCGATTGACATATCGTGCCGAGCGGGTTTTAATGGGCCTATCCTGTTCCGGCAGGGGAAAATGAAAAGATTGCGGGCGGTGGCACTACGGCTTTTTCGCGGCGTTCCCGGCCGGGTGCCGCGACGCGCGATCTCGCCGGTCGGGCCCGACAGGAGGTAGATCATCATGCGAGTCGTCATCTGCACGAAATACGGCCCGCCTGACGTCCTTCGCCTCGCGGAGGTCGAAAAACCGGCTCCGAAGGACAACGAAATCCTGGTCAGGATCCGCGCCACGGCGGTCACCTCGGGAGACGTGAGAATCCGGAGCTTCAACGTCCCCGCCCTGCCCTGGCTTCCCGTCCGGCTGGCCATGGGCCTCAGAGGACCGAGAAAAAGGGTGTTGGGCGCCGAACTGGCGGGGGAAATCGAGGCGGCCGGCCGGGACGTCAAGCTGTTCAAGCCGGGCGACAAGGTTTTCGGCTCAGCCGGCCATGGGTTCGGGGCCTACGCCGAGTACAAGTGTCTGCCCGAGGAGGCGGTGCTGGCGCCGATGCCGACGGGCCTGAGCTTCGAGGAGGCCGCGGCCGTCTTTTTCGGCGGGCACTCGGCGCTCTATTTTCTCAGGAGAGGAAACGTCCGGGAGGGGCAGGAGGTCGCGATCTACGGAGCCTCCGGAGCTGTCGGAACATCCGCCGTGCAGCTGGCGAAGCACTTCGGCGCGACGGTAACGGGCATATGCAGCGGGGCGAACGCGAACTTGGTCAGGTCGCTGGGAGCCGAAAGGGTCGTCGACTACACGAAGGAAGACTTCGCGAAACAGGACCGCACCTACGACGTCATCTTCGACACCGTGGGCAGGAGCCCGTTTTCGGGCTGCCTGAGATCGCTCAAAAAGGACGGGGTCTATCTCCGGGCCGTTCACATGACCGTGGCGCCCATGGTTCGCGGTCTGTGGACCAGCCTGACGAGCCGCAAGAAGGTCATCGGCGGGGCGGCCGCCCAGCGCAGGGAGGACCTGCTTTTTCTCAAGGACCTTCTCGAGGCCGGAAAGATCAGGCCGGTCATCGACCGAAGCTATCCGCTCGAGCAGATCGCCGAGGCGCACCGGTACGTCGAACAGGGCCACAAAAAGGGAAACGTCGTCATCACGGTCGGGTAGCGGCCGCCGGAGGGATCGCGGTCGGGATATACTCCATCGGCGGACTCGCCATCGGACCCCACACCATCTACAACAGCCCTGAGCTGCAGGATCTGCTCAAGTCCCTGTTCCGCGGGCGCTGGGGCGTTTCCGATCCAGCGGTCATTCGTAGCGGAGCGAGTCCACGGGATTGGCCCGGGCCGCCCTGAGAGCCTGTCGGCCCACGGTCAGGAGGCCGACGGCCAGGGCGGCCGCGCCTGAAAGGGCGAAGATTCCGATTCCTATCCCCGTCCGGTAGGCGAAGCCCTGGAGGAGTTTCCGGGCGGCGTAATACCCGACCGGCCAGGCGATGACGTTGGCCGCGAGGATCCATCGGGCGAAGTCGCGCGTCACCAGGCCGGCGATCGCCCATTCCCGCGCCCCCAGGATCTTTCGGACGCCGATTTCCCTTCTCCGGCGCTCGGCCATGAAGGACGCGAGTCCGAACAGGCCCAAACAGGAGATTGCGACGGCCAGGCCGGCGAAGACGCCAAAGAGGATGAGTGCTTGGTGTTCCTTCCGGTAGAGCCTTTGGTACGTTTGGTCGAGGAACGTGTATTCGAAGGGGACGTGGGGATTGAATTCTCTCCAGGCCCCGGAGATGGCGGCCAGGGTTGGGGAGAGGTCGTGTTCCCCGCCGCGGAGCTTGGCCAGGACGATGCCCCGGTCTTCGGCTTCGGCCATGTCGTCGAGGTAGAAGAGCATGGGCTCGACGCCGTGATGAAAGGAGCGGAAGCGCGGGTCTTCGATGACGCCGACGATGGTCCGCCGTTCTTTTCCGTCGCGGGAGAACGAAACCCACTTGCCTACGGGGTCCTCGAGGCCCATGGCCGCCGCGGCGCTTTGGTTGATAACGACGGCCCCGGATTTGTCCGAACCGTATTCGGGAGAAAACATCCTGCCTTTCGCGATCCGGAGTCCGAGTGTCTCGGCGAAACCGAAGTCCACACCACCGAAGATGAGGTCGAGGTTTTCCCGCCCCTCGCGGCCTTCCCAGTCCCAGTTGCCTGCGCTCCGGTTGGTCAACTCCGCGAAGGGATAGCTCTCCGCACTCACACAGGCTATCTCCGGGATCTCGAGAAGGCGGGATTTGAAGGCCGGGTAACGGGCGGCGACGGCCCCTTTGAGCGGCATCTCGACGACGTTTCTCAGGTCGAAGCCGAGGTCCGCGGTCCGGATGAAGCGCATCTGCTTGACGACAACGAGGGTCATGATGATAAGGATGATCGATAAAGAGAACTGGAAGACGACGAGAGCCCGTCTGAAGATCGACCTGCGGGCAAGACGGCCGCCCTCTCCTCCGCCGCCCTTCATCATCGAGACGGGACGCAGCCCCGAGAGGACGAGGGCCGGGTAGATTCCCGCTGCCAATCCCGTCAGCAGAAAAACGGAGCCAAGAACCAAGATGTGGCCGCCGTCGCCGAGGTTGAGACGGATGGCCTTGCCCGTCAGGCGGTTGAACCAGGGGAGGAGGAAGAGCACGCCCCCGAGCGCGGCCGCGAAGGCCAGCGAGGTCAGGAGGAACGATTCGCCGAGGAACTGAGCGACGAGCTGGCGCTTGGCCGCGCCGACGGTCTTGCGCAATCCGACCTCCTTGGCCCTCGTCGACGCCCGGGCGGTCGACAGGTTCACGAAATTGACGCAGGCGACGAGGAGGATGAAGGCGGCGATCGCGGAAAAGAGGGCGACGGCTTTCCTGTCCCCGAGGACGACGGTGCTCCGGGTGTAGGGCCGGGCGTCCAAGTGGACCTCCGACAAGGGCTGGAGCCTGAAGCTCAGGCCCGCTTCGACGTGGGGCGACTTGTTGGACGCGGCAACCGCGGTGATTTTCGGGCCGACCTCGTCCGGCTCCGCGCTCGGCTTTAGCAGAACGAAGGTGTCGAAGTTGAAGGCTCCCCAGTGGGTCGCATAGCCGGTCAGTTCGCCGGCGAATTCGAAGCAATTGACGAAGGCGAACTGAAGGGTGGAGTTCGCGGGCGGATCGGCGACGACCCCCCTCACAACGGCCGGCTTCCCCTCGACCTCGACCATCTTGCCGATCGGGTCCTCATCCCCGAAGTATTTCCGGGCCGTGCTTTCGGTGAGGACCATGTCGCTCGCGTTGGTGAAGGCGCCGGCGGCCGTCCCTTTCACAAACGGGAAGGTGAAGGTGGTGAAGAGCGACGGGTCGGCGACGATCCCCCGGCCCTCGTAAAACGCCTTGTTCCCGACCCGGAAGACCTTCCGGGGTTGGCCGGCGATCCGGATCGTGTCGGCGACCTCGGGAATGCCGTCCTCAATCGCCGGGCCGAGCGGCATCGGGGAGGCGTTGACGCCCTGCCACCCGTACTTGGGCCAATCCGCAACGACACGGCAGATTCGGTCGAAGTTCTCGTGGAAGCGGTCGTAGCCGAGTTCGTCCCCGACCCAGAGAAGGATCAAAATCGTGCAGGTCATGCCGAGCGATAGGCCCAGGATGTTGACCAGGCTGTGAACCCTTTGCCTTCGGAGGCTTCTCAGCGCCGTGACGAGATAGTTGCGGAACATGAGATTCTCCTCTCGAGATCGCGGTTCTCCCGCCGATCTGATTTCATAAGATCCCCTTTGAGATCAGCCGTTTCCGGGGCGTTGGAATTCTGGAATTGCAGGCCCTGTCCGCCCCTCTTCGAAAATCAGGGCCGCTTGACGACGACCTTGGTGTCCGCCGGATTGTCGGCGTCGACGTGGATCTCGGCGCCGTGGACGATCGTCCCGTCCGAGCCGATGAGGGCCGCCTGGCGGGCGATGAACTTCCGCTCTTTGCCGAGGGCCAGGATTTGACCGATAAGAATCCAGTCGCGGCCGCCGACGGTTCGGGAAGCCTGGGCCAGCCCGAAATCCATCTTGGCCTTATTCAAGGAGGCCGAGGTCGTGCTCTGGGTCGTGAGAACGGCCCAACCCGAATAGTCCGACCAGAGGGTCGAGAAGATCGGCCGCGTCCGTTCCTCGTCACGCCCGGTGACGATTCTCCTGTTCTTGTCGAACGCCCGCCCGGACAGGACCTTGAAAGCGGCCGGATCGCCGGCCGGGACTTCGATGAGTCCTTCGGCGACGACTTCATTTCCGGGGTTGATGAGATACGCCCCGTAACCGACGAGCTTCAGGGAATCCTTGAAGTAGAAGAGGTCGCCGATGAGCGTCCAGGGCGCCCTCTGAATCGATTCGCTTCCGGGAACTCCCGCGACCCTGACCATGACGTTCCTCGCCATTTCCCTGGGGCTCGGAGCCTGGCCCGGATAGACGATCGCTTTGGCCATCTCGAGGGCGATAAGGTTCTTATCGAACGAGTGCAGGTCGTAGCTCATCCTTTCCGTCCTGACCATGATTCCGTGAGGAAGGGCAATGATCGAGGACGTCTTGAGCTCTCCGAATTTCGCGGACTTCGAGGAGCGGAGGCTTTTCGCGACCTTTTCCACCACCTTCCCGAGGGAGGCCCGCTCGGAGCCCGGCTCGGAGAACTGAAACATCAGGAGCGACAGATTGTCGCCGCTGCGGGCGACGAGGAGCTTGTCCGCGGCGCGGTCCACGCTGAACTTCCGGTCGAACTTCTCGTTGGTCGTGCGGTTGCGGAATTCGATTTCCCCCGTGATCCGGTCGGGGCTGATTCTCAGTTCGGGGCCCTTGATTCGGATCTGGTAATCGCCGGCCCGGTTCGTCGTGATCATGGTTCGGCTCACAGAGGGGGGGAGCGGGAGCTGTCCGTTTGCCGAAGAGAGAGGGGTCGAGAGCTTGCTCCCGAAGACGTCATTGACCTTTTCGAGGACGGCCTCGACGTCCCCCGTGGACGAGGGGTCGAGCGTGTACTCCCGGACTTTGCCCTCCGGGACCTCGGAATAAAGGGACTCGTCGAGGAGCCTGCTCCCGTAAATGAAGTATCTCAGCTTGAAGGGCAGGCGGCTTTGCCGGAGTTCTTCCAGCATGGAAGCGGCCTCGGCCCGGATCGCTTCGTCCCGGTCGGAGCGGGCCGCCTCGTCAAGGGCCTTTTCGGCGTCACGGGCCGGCAGGAGGAGGAGGAGAGTGAGGCAGCGTCGGCGAACGACGGTGTCGTCGTCGGTCTTGAGCGTCCGCTGGATGACGGGCAAGGCGGTCCCAGGATCGAGGTTGACGAGGGAGCCGAGGGCCTGGATCTTGAGATCGCGCGAACTCCGGCCCCCGCCCTCGATGGCTTCCGTGATGTATTTCTGGTAGCTCTTCTCGCCGAGGAGAACGAGCTCGCCCGCGATCTCGATCCTGAAGGCCAGGGCGTCGTCCCTCCAGAGGCTCTCGGGGCAGCCGTCGACGAGCTTCCGGATCTCGTCGAGGGCCGCTTTCTTGAGGCGGACGACCGCTTCGCGCCCTTTTTCACCTCGGGCCAGATTGTCGAGGCTCTGGGCCAGCCAGAAATGGGCTTCGTCGCGCATGCGGCCCTGGGGGAAGGCCTCGAGGTAGGATTCGAACCCGGCCCGGGCGGCCGGCCAGTCGCGCCTGAAGACGAGTTCCTTGGCCTTGAAGAACCGGTCCATGTCCTCCTGGGCATCCACGGTCACGGCGGCGGCCAGGGCTCCCAGAATGAGTAGCGCGGCCGGAATTAAAACAAGTCTCTTGTTTCTCATGTCGGTCTCCATTTCAAATCGTCGCCGGCGAGGCGAGATCCCGGAGGCGGAGGGGAACATCCTTCTCCCGGATCATCCGGTCCAAGAGCGCCGCGGAACCCTCGTCCCCGGGTGCCAGGTTGGCCATGCTCGTCAGGATGAACTCGAGGTCGACGAGCAGGTCCGCGACCTCGGCGTCGCCGGTTTCCGCGGCCAAATGCTTGAGAGTCCGCGTCCGGGAGAGCATGTCGCGGATGATCTCGTGCTCGAGCGCCCGGAGCTCGGCTGGAGCGACGACCTCGCCGCGGTTGAGGAAGCTGATCAGGACGGGCTTCAGGCTGTCGGCGTAGCTCACGAAAAGGGCGGGCGAACCGGAACGGGAGGAGGGCAGGACGGCGATTCCCGGCCGCGACGCGACGCTGTCGACGAGGATGCTCCTTCCGGCGAAGTAGCCGAAGGCAAAAACGAAAAAAATGGCCGCGGTCGCCGGAATCCATCGAGGGATCCGGCCGAAGAATCGCGAGGCCGGGCTTATCCCCGGGAGGGCCTGCTTCGCGATCATGGCCCAGGACTCGTCCCAATCGGGCGCCGGGACGGTTTCGGCCTCCCGGAGAGCCTCGGCCTGAAGGTTCATGAGGTTCTCGAACCTGTCGTAGAGAGCGGCGCAACCGGCGCAAGCCGAGCGGTGGCGGTCGAGCTCTTTCTTTTCCGCGGCGCTCAGCCGGCCGTGGATCCCGATAACGATGAGGTCTCTAAATTCCGCGCAGTTCATGTCGTCCCCCATTCGGATTCGAGCGCTCTCCGCAGCTTGGCCAGGGCCCGGGCAAGCTGGGTCTTGACGTTGCTTTCGCTGCAGCCCAGGGCCCCGGCGATCTCCCTGATCGCCAGGTGATCGGTGAAGCGCATGTCGAAGATGGCCCGCTGCCCCGGCGAAAGGATGCGGAGGGTCTCCCGGATCCTCTCGACGGCGAGCCGCCGGGCCGCGGTCGTCTCCGGAGAGGGCCCGCCCGCCGGGAGTTCGGCGGCGAGGTCGTCGAGGGAGACGTGCTTCGAGACCATGCGGCGGCCTCGGCGCCGCAGGTCGTCGAGGGCCGTGTTGACGCAGATCGCGGCCAGCCACGAGGCAAAATTCGGGGAGACCCGGAAGTCGAAGGTCCGGATGCGGGCGAAGGCCTTGATGAAGGTTTCCTGAAGGATGTCTTCGGCGTCCTGGCGCGATTCCGCGTAGCGGCAGGCCGTGCGGAAGACCCGCTCCCGGTGCTCCTCATAAAGGCGGCGAAAGGCCTCCCGGTTGCCCTCCTTGGCCAAGACGACGTCGATCTCCGAGGGCATCAGACGACCCCGGCCTCCGTATCGCGGGGATTCCTGGGCGGCCTCCGTGACCGCCTCGGGAGGCGAGGGAGAAAGCCCTCGGGACTTGAACCCGCCTCCGTCCATGCGGAAGGCGAGGTTCCGTCCGTCGGGTGCCAGGGTGACTGTCTGTTCATCGCGCATCTGCGGAGCTCGCTTCGGTCTTCACTATCCTGTACGTCGCCGAGCGGCCCCGCGTCGACAAACCGCGGCCCGATTTTACTACTCGTTCCGGATGCTTTCCACCGGATTCGCCGCGGCGGCCCGGACCGATTGTCCCAGGACGGTAATCAACGCGATCACGCCCGCGAATGCGCCGGACGCGAAAAAGACGATGATCCCGAGGTCGATATGGTACGCGAATTTCTGCAGCCACCCCGTCAAATAGACATAAGCGAGGGGCCAGGCAATGAGGTTGGCCAACACGACGGGCTTGATGAACCCGCGGCCCAGGAGCGCGCAGATCTCGGGAATCGACGCCCCCAGCACCTTGCGGATCCCGATCTCCTTGGTGCGCCTCTCGATCATGAACGAGACCAACCCGAACAATCCGAAACATGTTAAGAACAGGGAGGCCGCGGAAAATACGCGGAATTGGCGGCTCATGCGTATCTCGGACCTGTACATCGCGTCGTAGGTTTCGTCCATGAACTGGAATTCGAAGGGCCAGCCGTTCGCGAACTTGTCCCACACCTTTTCCGCCGCGGCCAGCGTCGCCCTCATGTTCGCGGAACGGACCTTGATGGACAGCAGGCGCTTGTTCCTTTCCGACAGGATGAGGGCGACGGGCTCGATCCGCTGGGACAGCGGCAGGTTGTGGAAGTCCTTGACGACGCCCACGACCGTGCCCGGCTTGCCCTCGAAGGCCATCCTTTTCCCGACCGGGTTCTCCCAGCCGAGCCGCCTGACCGCCGCTTCATTGATGATGAAGGTCCTCTCGGACTTCGCGTCGCTCGGGTTATCGCGCGAAAACCCCCGCCCGCCGACGAGCTCCAACCCGAAGACATCGAGATAGTCCGGGTCCACATAGGAGCAGCAGATCGAGACGTCGGTCGCCTCGTCCGTTCGTCCTTCGTAGTCGACGCCGTTTCTCCAGTCGATGTTCATCGGCAGGGTCGAGGAAAAGGTCAGTCCCCGGATGCCGGGGATTCTCAGGATTTCCGTCTTGAGAATATCCGAACGACCCTGAATCGCCGCGTTTTGGCCGACGGAAACGACCAGGATCTGTTCGCGGCCGAAACCGAGGTCCTGATTCCTGATGAAGCGCACCTGTTCGGCGAGGGCCAGGGCGGCGATGATCAGAAATATGGAAATGGCGAACTGGACAACGACCAGCGCGTTTCGGAATGGGGATTTCCCCGGCTTCCGGGCGTCGACCCCCCGGAAAATATCGGCCGGCCGGATGCCGGACAGATAGACCGCGGGGTAGACCCCGCAGAGCCCCGCGGAAATCACCCCGATTCCCAGGGCCAGCAACAACGACCGGGGCAGGCTCGTCAGGAGAGACCGGGGTTCCACTCCGAAAAGTCCGGCCAAAGGATTGAGCAGCAGGGCCGCCGCGAGAGCGGAAAAAGCGACGGCCGTCAGGATCACAGCGCCGGATTCGAAAAGGAATTGCCCGATAAGCTGCGACTTGTCGGCGCCGAAGACCTTGCGGACGCCGACCTCCCGGAAGCGCTTCAAGGATACGGCCGTGACCAGGTTCGCGTAATTGGCGCAGGCGATGAGCAGGACGAGGAACGCGGCGAGGGAGAGGATGGTCAGATAGTTGATATCGCTTCCCGGCTCGATCGAAAAGGCCATGCCCGTCGACTTCAGGTGAACGTCGGCCAGCGGCTGGAGCGCGTAGCCTTCCAGGGCCCGGCCCGTATGTTTCTCGAACAGCCGGGGAATTCGGTTCTGGACGGCGCGGGCATCGGCGTTGTTATTGAGAAGGACATAGGAATGCATGAAATTGCTGTTCCACAACGTGAGATAATTCCCGAAGGAGGTGAAGGTCTCGAGAGAGACGAAAACGCGGGGCTCGAAGTGGGAGTTTCTGGGCACGTCCTTCATGATCCCGGTGATCCGGTAATCGCCGGCGCCGAAGCGTGTCGTGATGTTCAGGACCCGGCCCAGGGGATTTTCCCGACCGAAGTGCTTCCGGGCCGTTTCCTCGTCGACGACGGCCGTATAGGGCTTTTCGAGGGCCGTTCCGGGGTCGCCGTGCGTCAAGGGCAGCGTGAAAACGTCGAAGAGCTTCGCGCTCGAGAACAAGAGTTCGGTCTTGAAGTACGTGTTGTTCGGAAGCCTGACCAAGGCCTCGCCGGGATCATACATTTGGACGATGTCCTCGACTTCCGGGAAAGTGTCCCTCATGGCCGGCGCCAGGGCGGGAACGACCGTCACCTGATCGAGCCTGGTGATCCTGTAAATGCGGTCGAAGTTCTCGTTGAACCTGTCGAAGCTGAGCTCGGATTGAACGAACAGCCCGATAAAGAGGCAGGCGAGGACGACGATCGTCAGCCCGGCGATGTTCAGGACGGAGTAGCCCCTGCTTTTGTAGAGATGCCTCACGGTCGTCTTGAGATAGTTTTTCCACATGGTCATCCTCCAGGGGAGGCGGAGCCCCCGCGCCGTCCTCGAGCGGAGATAGTCCCGGCTCAGCGCTTCGGCGGCCGCGAATTCCCCCGCGGCCCGCTCGAAGGCCTCCTTTTCGCCAAGGCCCCGCCCGACGAGGTCGTCGATCTTGTCGCGCAGGTATCCCTCGAGGTCCGCGGCGTCCCCATCCTCGACGGCCGAATGCCGCCTGAGGGACTTCGACCATCCGGCGACGGCCCGTTCCAGGTCGAATCCGGTGATATCGCTCATGCTCTCGCTCCGGCCGGGCTCCTCAGCTCTCCAGAATCGGCACCGGCTCGAGCACCTTGCCGTAGACCTCGTTGACGAGGGACCACTCGGCCTTGTCCTGTTCCTGTTCCCTGCGGTCCCGCGGGTCTCGGGGTCTTTCCGACTTGTGCTTCATCGCGACCGCCAGCGCCGTCTCGCCGCCAAAGGGCCTTTGCCCCGTCATCATTTCATAGAGGATGACTCCCAGCGAGTAGATGTCGGACCTGCCGTCCACCTCCACGGCCTCGGCCTGCTCGGGAGACATGTAGTCCGGCGTCCCGACGATCATTCCCGGGGCCGTCGCCGTCCGACCCTTGGCCGACCGGGCGATCCCGAAGTCCATGATCTTGGCGTTCCCCTCGCGGTCGATCATGATGTTCTGCGGCTTGAGGTCGCGGTGGACGATCCCCAGGCGATGGGCCTCGGCCAGGCCCGCGGCCAGTTGACCGGCGATGGCAAGCGCCTTGTCCTCGGGAAGGGGACCGATTCTCCCGAGCAGGATCCTCAAGTCCTCGCCCGGAACGTACTCCATGGTGATGAAATGCCTCCCCTCGGCTTCCCCCAGGTCGTGCATCCGGCAGACGTTCCGGTGGGAGATCCGGCGGGCGACCTTGAGCTCGTGCCGGAAGCGCTCGATGATCCCGCGGTCCCGGGCGATTTCGGGATTGATGAGCTTGAAGGCGACCTCTTCTTCCACTTTTTTGTCTTCGACCCGGAAGACGCTTCCCATGCCGCCCCGGCCGAGACTCTCGATGACTTCGTAGCGTCCGGCGAAGACCTCGCCACGACGGAGCTCCGGGGCCGGAGTCATCATCGTCACGGTCTGGGCGAAGCGCGCATCCCCATCGGCCGGGAGCCTCGTCCCGCATCTTTCGCAGGCGGACGTCCCGGCCGGGCTTTCGAATCCGCAGGCCGGGCAGACGACCGCGCTCTTCTTCATGGCAGGCTGCTTGGAGCAGAAGATAGCAATTGTCCGGAAGCCCGTCAATCGTTCGCCCGGGGCAAGACCGGGTCAGGCATCCGCCAAGCTCGCCCGGCGCGAGTGTCTCGGCGGCCTTGAGCGAGCGCTCAATGCCCTAATGGGCGACCTTGATATTCGACTCTTACGTTGAGACGCGCTTGCACGTACTCGAGGGCCGAAAGAACGGATTTTTCCAGGATTTCCCGCTCCCGGTCCAGGGATGATTCTGCGCCGGCGACGGCTCCCCTCAGGTCGGCGGGAGCCGTCGTGACGGTTTTCAGCACGGCAAACGCCGCCTGGCGGTCCGCCGGGGAGAGCCCGGGTGTGCGGAAGACCGCAGGGGCGAAGATGAACAGGAGGGCGACAAGGGTGACGGCCGCGGAAGCAAGGGGAAGGGGGCGCAGCAAGACCGGCCTCCGGCCCGAAGCGCGCCTCCGGCTGCGGGGCCCCTTTGCGTCGATCCCTTCGAGAGTCGGGGGCGCTTCGGGAGCCTGGGCGAGGAACGAGGGGATCTCCGCGCCCATCCGGGCCGAGAGAGACGAGACAAACCGGGCATACTCCCGGCACGCGCCGCATCGCGCCGCATGGCGCTCCGCGATACGGGGCCAAGCCCCTCCCTCGTCCTCGGATCTCGAAATAAACCAGCGGGTCAGATGGCAGAGCATCGTCGTCCTCCATGGCCTTGTCCAGTCGGCTTCTCTTCTGAATCCTCCAGCCCCGCCGCCTCCGGGGCCGGCGCCTCGGTTCCGAGCTGTTTCATCAAGTTCGTCCGGGCGCGATGGAGAAGACAGCGCACGGCCAGCCGGCTCTTCGTCATCGACTCGGCGATTTCGGCGACGGTCATCCCCTCGCCGTAGCGCAGCCATAGGACGCGGAACTGGTTCCCGCCGAGCTTTCGGGCGGCCTCCAAGAGACCGGTAGCGGCTTCTTCGCCGGCCCGCGGCGCGGGCTTCTCCGTCGCCGGGTCCGCCGGCTCGATCCGGAGCTCAACGACCCGCTTCTTCCTGTATGAACTGATGGCCAGCCTGTTGGCCGCCGTGTAGAGCCAGGTGGAAAACCGGTAGGCCGGGTCGAAGCTCCCGATGTTCCTGTAGAGCTTGAGGAACGTGTCCTGGACCATGTCCTCGGCGTCCTGGTCGCTGCCGAGCCTCGGCCGGAGATAGACAAAGAGCCGGCGCCTGTAGCGCAGCGCCAGCTCGTCAAAGGACCTTTGGGAGCCGGCCCCGGCCTCGACGGCCAGCTCCTCGTCGGTCCTCTCGTTGCGGTTCGACGGATCGGCCATTCTCTCACCTGATCCGCCGGCGTCACCCCCGCCGGGTTTCAATCGAAAAAGCTCATAGGCCTCCCGCCAGAAGCGAAGTCCGCGACCTCCCGGGAGGACATCTCGAACTCGAGCCGGACGACGTTACCGTCCATTTTCACCTGAAGGGCGCTCGCGAGGGAAGCGGGGATGGCCCGCCGGCCCTCCCCTTGGCTCAGCCTGCCAAGGGCGATGAAGCCCTGGACGATATCGGCCATGTTTTTGGCGCCTTCAGGGGAATCCGCTGTAACCTGGAGGCGGGCCTGAAGATTGTCGCCCTTCTCCTGAGCCGTGAAGAGAAGGCCTTTGGCCGCTTCAGCGATCTTGGACCGCCTGATGTCCCTGTCCAGTCCGGCCAGGTCCTCAGCGATACCGCTGAGGAAGGCGCCCGCGGGAAGATTCTTGAAGGCCGCGCCGAGGCTGGACGAGGAGAAGTCCTTGGCCTTGCCCGCGGCCGTGTCGAGGACCGTCTCGATAGCCGTTCGGCTTTCGGCATAGACGACCAACCCGTCGTTGACGAAGGCGCCGTAACCATGGGGAGCGCCGTGATCGTTGCTCGTCACATAGATCGTGAATCCGCCGTACGGGATTTCCTGGTGATTCTCGTCAAGGTCGAGAAGGGTCAACAGGCGGGTCTTGTCGAATCTCCCGGCCACGGCGAAGACGGCCTGTTTTTCTCCCGGCCCCAGGCCGAAGACCGTCAGGCCCGTGATATCTTTAAACGGGTCGATCTTCAGCCGACGAGTGAGGTCCCGGTCTCTGATCTCGAGCCGGCCGTCCTTCTCCAGGTATTGGAAGAGTTCGGTGGAGACGAATTTTTGCATATCCAGGTGGGCGATCCAGCGGGTACCGTCGGGAATGACCGAGACCGGCACGGGGCCGGCCCAGCCCGGAAGGACAAGGGCGAGAACCGGCAGGGTCGAAATGATGATCGTGAGGATTTTCTTAGACATCCGCGACTCCTTTGCGTACGATTCCTACACCCCGTAATACGCCGGGGAGACCCGGATGTTTCACTGCCGGGGGAGAAAAACTGCCTTTTTCCCCGTTTCAAGGGCGCTCAAAGGGGCTCACCGGCCGGACAGGCCGGAGGCCAGGGCTTCGATGATTTCCGAGCAGCCTCCGCCCCGAACGAAGCCGGCATGATCCTCGACCGTCTCGAATCTCCGGCCGACGATCTTCGAGCACTCGAATTCATAGCCGACCAAGAGGACCGCTACCTGTTGACTTTGGCTTCCTTCCAGGCTACCTCGAGAGCCTGGTCCTCCCGCACCGTCCGTGTCCGGGACGGCGACTGCCGACGGCTTTGGGCGGCGGGGCCCTAATCCTTGAGGTTTCCGCCGGAATAGACGAACCGGTCCCCCTGGTTGACCGCCGCGCCGACCTGGAGGTTGACCTTGGCCCGGGCCACGCCCTCGACGAGGTCGCGGTAGACCCACTCTTTGTAGGCGGCGTGCATGGGCAGGACGGACTTGATCTCGAGCTTGTCGGCGGCGTAAAAGATGCCCTTCTGGAAGGCCTCGGGGTTGGTCGAGCCGCAGCCGTAGGCGTTGAGGAAGAAGGCGATATCGGGCCGGACACCCTTCTCGGCCAGGAAGTCGATCTCGGGGAAGAAATCGTTGCCGGCCATTTCCAGGGTGTTGTTCGAGTGGTCGCCGGCGTGGAAGACCGTCAGGCCGTCGACCCCGACCGCGAACCCGACGCCGGCGTCGTTTGCCCGGATCGTCGTCACGGTGAGGTCGCCGATCTTCCGTTCCGTCCGCGGGGCCATATGGATGGCGCCCTCGGTGTTCTCGGCCTCGAAGCCCAGAATGTACTGGATGCCCGGCACCGCACTCTTCCAGTCGAGGATCTGGCGGTCGAAGTGGTCCTGGTGCTCGTGGCTGACAAAGACGTAGACCTTGAGGCCCGCGAGCTCGGCCGGGTCGATGTGGCCGTTGGCCAGGAGCTTCCGGTCGGGCGGGAGGTCGTTGTCCCAGTAGTCGAAGACGAGGAACGCCGATTTGGTCTTCAGGGCCCAGCCGGAATGCTTGAGGTACCAGATGAAGGCCTGGCCGTCGGCGAGAGGTTTGTTCAGGAAGGCCGTGTCGTCGAGATTGGTCTCCCAGGGGACCTCGGCGGCGCCGGCCTCCCTCAGGACATCGGCCGCGGCCGCGTTGCCGTACTTCAGGGCGTAGGACAAGGGAGTGCGGCCGGCCTTGTCCTTGGCGTTCTTATCCGCGCCCGCCGCAAGGAGCTCGCCGACGATGGCAGAGTAGCCGCGCAGGGCCGCCTCATGGAGGACTGTCTTGCCGGTCCGCGGTTCCGCGGCGGCGAGGTCCGGTCCCTTCCCGAGGATCAGGGGGAGCAAGGCGTTCGCCCCTTTCATGACGGCGTAGTGGATGGCCGATATGCCGTTCTTATCGACCGCGTTGACGTTGGCCCCGCGCCGGATAAGCGCCGCGGCGCTGGAGAAGCTTCCGAAATCGACGGCCAGCAGCAGAGGCGTGCCCAGTTGGTCCCCATGGGCCTCGATGTCCAGCCCTTGGTCGAGGAGGTACTCGACGGCCTCGGGCCGATCGGAGAAAACGGCGTCGTGCAGAAGCGTAAAACCCCCGTTAATGGCCTTGAGGTCGGCGCCGTGCGAGACAAGGAACTTGAGGACGTCGACCTGGCCCACGCGGGCGGCGTAAATGAGGGGGGTCCCTCCCCAGCCGGTCTTTATGTCGAGGGAGAATCCGTTGTCGAGGAGAATGCCGATCGTCTCGATGTTGCCGCTGCTCACGGCCCGGAAGAGCAAGTTGTCGCCGGCCTGGTTCTGAACCTTGAGGTCGGCCCCCAGGGCGATGAGCTTCTTGAGCATAGCCGGCCTTCCCCCGGAGACGGAGAACCAGACGGGGGTCAGCCCCCTCAGGTCCTTGACGTGGAGGCTGACGCCGTGCGCGAGGACGTAGTCGACAACGGCCTCGTTTCCGAAGTAGACGGCGTAGTGGAGCGAGATCATCCCCGAGCCGAGGTCGGCCTTCATCGTCTCGGGTTGGTCCTTGAACATCTGGATGATCGCCCCGGTCTCGCCATTTTCAAAGGCCTTGATGAGCGCTTCATCGGCTTGGATCGACGGCGTGATGATCATCGCCAGCACAGCCGCCACCAAAGAGATGCTGCCTTTCTTCATGAGAACCTCCTTGGAAGACTTCTGACCCTCTCCGGCAAATGCAAATTGTATGCCAAGCATCGCTCGACGTTCGAGGAGTGAGATCCAGGGGGAATTGTGTCCGCTCTGTCCGCTATTGAGACGAGGTCGGGACAGCCGGGAAGAGCCCGGCGTCGACTTTTAAAGGAACTTTACAGCCGCTTGCTGCCGGACCTCATCTCTTCAACCGTCCGGCAACCGCCCGTTCCGGGTCGAAAACTCGGATGTCGCCCTTGGAGTCGCTCCGCCGGGGCCCTTCAGCCATCCGGAACAGGCGCCGACTCGATGCCCTTGCGTTGTCCTGGAGCCATTGGCTCATATCCAAGTCCAACCAAAGATGACAAAGAGGCGATCGAATGACCTCATCTGGACCATTCATAAAAACGCCGGGTCTCTCTGTAATTCACCAACTCCCAAGGCCGGCGTTTTTGTGAATAACTCAGGCTCAGAGCTCAGCCGGAGATTTAAAGCGCGAAGAGGAAACCTGCCGCGAAGGCTTCGGGCCCTATTCGACAACCGGACTCCACTTTTTTTTGCATGGCGCCAACCTTTTTCACCGGAAATAAGTATAATTTATTAAGAGATATCAGTGGAGGAAGGCTCAATGAGGCTCTTATCCCGGAGCGAGGAGATCATCCTCCTGGCGGTTTGGAGGCTCGAGGGCGGCGCCTTCGGCATTTCCATCCGCGACCAGGTGTCGGAAGCCACGGGGTATCAATGGTCTCTGGGGGCGATCTACGTCCCCCTGGACAAGCTCACCCGCAAAGGCTATGTCGTGAAATCCTACAGCCGGCCCGAGGCCCGGCGCGGCGGCCGGAGCAAGGTACTGTATCGCCTCACCGCGAGAGGCCGTGGGGCCTTGAGGACCGTCCGGGAGATCGAGGCCTCCCTGTGGAAAGGCGTTCCCGGGCACGCCTTCGAGGAGGAGTCTTGAATCCGGCCCGCGTTCCTCGCCGGGCGCCCGACCTCATCCGGCGGCTCGTCCGGTTCCTGCTCCGGAATGAAGACGCGCGCGGACGGGAGGCGGAATTCGATGAGATCTTCGCGGAGGAGGCCCAAAAGCGGGGTTTCAGGAGCGCCCGCCGGTCCTACCGTATCCAGTTCCTCCTTTCGCTCCCCGGGCTGGTCACGAATTTCATTATGTGGGAGGCGGCCATGCTGAAGAATTATCTGACGATCGCCTGGCGAAACATCATGAAATACAAGGGGATTTCCCTCATCAACGTCGCCGGCCTGGCCCTGGGAATGGCCTGCTCCCTGCTGATCTTCGTCTGGGTCGACGGCCAGATGAGCGTCGATAGGGACCAGCCGAATGCCGATCGGATCGTCCGGCTGGAGGAGGGGGATTGGGCCGACCTTCAGACAAGGTACCGGAAAGTCCTCGGCGCCTTCCCGGAGGTCGAAAAATTCGTCCAATTCAGCTCCTGGGAAAAGCCGGTCTTTCGGGTCGGGGACAGACTCTTCGATTCGAGGCAACTCGTTTTCGCCGACGACGCGGTTTTCGATGTTTTCAAGTTCACGTTCCTCCGCGGAAGCCCCGATTCGGCCTTCGCGGACCCCTATTCGCTCGTCCTTTCGCGGAGCGAGGCCCGAAGACTCTTCGGACCCGAGGACCCCATGGGGAAGACCATCGTCCTCGATAACGCCTTCTCCTTCACCGTGACCGGCGTCGTCGCGGACCCCGACGATTTTCACATCGAATGGAAGGCCCTGGCCCCCTTCAAGACCCTTCCCGCCCTCAAGGGGCAACCGAATTTCCTCGACCTCACGAACGACAACTTTCCGACCTATCTCCTGCTCCGGCCGCGAACGAACGCGGCCGCGCTGACAGACAAATTGACTCTGGGCCTCAACGCCGTCCGGGGAGACGACGGGCCCGAGGAGTTCAGCCTGAGGCCGTTCCGGGACGTCTATTTCGGCCGGGACGCGGTCGTAAGGGAAACGGGCGTCAAGCACGGGAACATGAACCTCGTCGTCCTCTTTTCCGCCGTGGCCGCCTTGATCCTGCTCATCGCCTGCGTCAATTTCGTCAATCTGGTCACCGCCCGGTCGTCCTCGAGAGCCAAGGAGATCAGCGTCCGCAAGGCGGCGGGCGCCGTCCGGAAAAATCTCGTCGTCCAGTTCCTGGGAGAAACGTCGCTCACGGTCCTGGCCTCCCTGG
>Ga0210077_1000176_pt1 | contig 29636 bp, 30 predicted proteins | sample RushMan_CattailN_5_FD_185556 | JGI IMG/M metagenome (GOLD analysis project Ga0210077, IMG submission 185556) | Wetland microbial communities from San Francisco Bay, California, USA, that impact long-term carbon sequestration -... | ecosystem: Environmental > Aquatic > Marine > Wetlands ... | reverse complement strand
GACAATTATTGGAGGAGGATCATTGGAAATACCTTTGTAAAGGCGGTGATTCTTTCGTTGTTGAAGGCCGTTTTGAATCACGGCGTATGCCCGGCGGCATTCTTTTTCGTCTTTGCAGTGAAAGACCAGTTCACTGCCGCTGCCGGAAAGCGGCTTGAGTACGCAATCGCTTCCTGTGGCTAAAAGAAAATCAATGCTATCTTCAACAATGCGGGCCGGTGCAATTCGGGGGCAGATGATTCCGTTTTGCTGCCAGAGCGCTTTTGAAAGGAGCTTGTCCCGGCAGTTGTTGACTGCTGACAAAGACACAAATGCCGCGGAAAAATTCTGAGCAAGCAGCGCAGCCAAAGCCATTGATTCGCAGTCAAAGCAGGCGACGCCGTCCACCCGTATGTTCCAACGTTTCAAGTGACGCGTCACCGCCTTCCGGACGTGTTCGTTATCAGCCAGTTCGCACAGGACTTCCTCAGGGGGTGCCGGAACAGGCTCTAGTGCATTGGATCGTACGAGCGGGTCGGTGATGAAAAGGGCTCTTTGGGGACAGGTGCGGCGAATCCAGTCAATATAATCTGAAGTTGTGCCCACCACCAGCAAACGATTTTCAGACTGCACAGCCCAACATCCTCTTTTGAGCCGGAAATTCGGTCGCGGCACCAACCTCCGGTGAACAGATCTTATACAGGGGACGCGGTTGCAGACGGAATCTCGATTTCCAGTTGAAATTGCCGCAGAGAAAATCTACGGCGGCCAGGCGTTGGCGGCATGCCCATTCAATATGGTGAAAATTGATCAGTTTGGCAATGCCGGGAAAGTCCGGATTTGTTCCCCCGGCCAGGATCGTATAGGTGCTTTTCCAGAGGGCGCCGACATCTACGGCAGCCAGCCGGCCGCCGATGGTTACCGAGGTCAGCCGGAGAAGATTATTTTGATTGAGAAAGGCGATGAGATCGACAAATGCATTCAAAAACCGGCGGTCATAAAAATATGAGGTTTCTCCGAAAGCCGAAAGATTCATCTCAAACATCCGGCGGACATCGTCCATATGGTTGTGACGAAAAGCGACTTTTTGATCATGAAGCCGATTGATCTCCCGGTCGATCTTCTTGCGGGATTTTCTTGGAAAAACATTTTTGTAAGTTTCAAATGAAAAGTTATACTGTCTCGGAAAGAAGAGATATCCGATCTCATCTATGGCAACCTCATTTTCCCAAGCGGGAAGAAAATCTCCGTCAATATAACGAATGAAGCATTTTTCCGGCAAGTGATCCGCCAGCGTTTGAATGGATCGACTCCCAATACCGGCGATCTTGTTTTGCTCAAGCCAGGTTCTTCCCTGCCATGTTTCCCCCGGGAAATGGGCGAAGACGTCCTGCTCTTCGATCCATGATAGGGCCAATAGACGAGATTCCCGGTGATCCGTACCCGCCAAAATAAAAAAAAGCGGGCGGTGAAAGTGTTTCATAAAACAGGCCCTAACCGGCCACAGATCGAACAGGCACTCTTTTGGCCAAAACCGTTCCCAGAGTTTATGGCAAATATCAGGATCTTGAAATACGTGCACCGTATCCATATTAACGCCTCAAAGTTACGTTTAGAATGCTGTGGCTCCCGCCGAAAAAGTTTTGGGCGAAATTCCGGACCGTTTCCGGGTCATAGGGTTTACAACTGAATACGTCCAGATAGGTTGTATTGGTGAGATTGGCAAAATGGGCGGAAATGAGAGACGTTTCGATAAGCTGAACCATTGAATAGCCGGCTACGCGTTCGTCTTCACCGAAATGAACGACCTGTGTCTCACCGAAGCGTTTCATTTCGATAAGGTCGCACAACTCGGCCACGAACCTGCGAATGGTTTTATCGTCCCGGATTTTATCCGGATCGCAGTGATAAATATCGATGGCCGAGGCGATCCCCCAGAGCGGCTGAATATCCGGCGCCAAGACTTGTCCAAGGGACTCTGATTCTGAAGGATTTTTTATCATCGCAACTTGAGTCATTTATGATTCCTCCTGTTATATTTTTATTCACTTGTCAAAATCGATAAACGACTAAGCATGATTTATGCCAAAACTACAAATATACATAACTACCTATAATAATAGAATATATTATTATTTTCGTTTTGTCTGAAACCTTGGGCGGATGATAAAATTAGGTATGTTGATACCGATAGTTAATAAATTGAGCAAAAAAATGCTTAAACAACCAAAAATGGGCATTAATATGCTGAAATATCGGATGGCAAAATTTTGTTAAATCATCTTTTTCCGATGCCTCATGAGTCGAAAATGGTCTTTCAGTACGTTAAAAACAAACATAACCTAAAGTTAATATTTATATTTTAAAATTTTAAAAAATATACTTGAAAAGCGTAAAGCAATATCATATGAAGGATTAAAAATCGGAATTTATATTCCTTATTTTGGGAGATCGACGTCATGCTGATACGGCTGGTTTTATCGATCAAGAATAAAAGCCTGCAAACCTACGTAGAAGGGCGTTTTAAAGAGGCCGATATTCGCGTGGAAAGTTGCAGCCATGCGAAGACGCCATGGCAAAATGTGATCCGCAGCTGCGGTGATATCATTGTCATCAGTGAATCTCTCATTCCCCCCAAAACCGAATACAGCATTTCAATGCTCAATGAACTGCCTGAAACGCCGACCACAGTCGTTCTTCATGACAGTGATTCATCGGAGGAGCACGCCAAATTGGTAGCTGCCGGCGCGGATGTGGTGCTGTACAGCGGGGTATCCAAAAAGAGCCTGATTGAGGCTATCGAATCCACCGTGGAATCCCGCCGCCAGTTCATCCAGAAAAACCGTTTGAATGCAAGAGGTCACACATCTCCTAAGATCAGTGATTTTATTTCAGAAAGCAGGACCATGCAGATCTTTATGGATGAGGTCTGGAAAATTATCCCCGCCAATTCGCCGCTGCTGCTTTTGGGAGAGACCGGCGTCGGCAAAGAACATCTGGCCAAGGCCATCCATTCCGAAAGCCCTCGATCCGCCGGGCCGTTCGTCGCGGTAAACACTGCGGCGCTGCCTGAACATCTTCTGGAGAGTGAGCTTTTCGGACATGAGCAGGGAGCGTTTACCGGTGCTGTACGATCGCGACGGGGGGCTTTTGAAATGGCCCATGGCGGGACCATTTTTTTGGACGAAATCGGCGAAATGCCTCTTCACCTTCAAGCCAAGCTGCTGCGGGTTCTTCAAGATTATGAAGTGCAGCCGCTGGGAAGCGAGCGTCCCCTCTGGGTCGATATTCGTGTCATTGCTTCGACCAATCAAAACCTGGAAGATTTGGTGGAGAACGGACATTTTCGCAAAGATCTTTATTACCGGCTCAGCGTAGTGATGCTAACACTTCCGCCGCTTCGCAAGCATAAAGAAGATATTCCCGCGACGAGCCACCGGTTCATTGAACTTTACCAGCAAAAGATCGGAAAGGATGTCACCGGGGTGACGGAAGCCGCAATGAAATCCCTCTGCCGATATGATTGGCCCGGAAATGTCCGGGAACTGATGAACGTGATTGAGCGGGCCATGCTTTTGTGCCAGACCGAAAAGATCTCACTGAAAGATTTACCCTATGCCTTTCACGAACCTATGCCCTTTTCAAAAGGAATCGTCCATCCGGATGAAATGATGATGACAAATTGGAAGAATAAGACACTTCCGGAGGTTTGCCGGGAAGTGGTGGATCAGACGGAACGTCTATACCTTGAAATGGTGCTGAAGGAAAGCAGCGGACGGATCGGCCGGGCCGCCAAAATTGCAGGGATCCATACCCGGGCGCTCTATAACAAGATGAAGCGGCTGGGGTTGCAGAAAGAAAGTTTTAAGAAAAAAAACTACCCCGGCATATGATTATTCAGCGTTTGGTTTTTTCCTGCCATGGATATGTAATCCGAGAGTGGAATGTGGCCTCTATGGAATGGGTCAATATTTCGACAATCTTTGCGATATCGCGTGTGGAGACATTGCATTCGTCGAACTGACCGTCGGCAATTCGTTTTACAATGTTGAGGAGGATCATTCTTTCAATTTGTTCTTGGGAAGGCGCTTCCATGGACCTAAAGGTGGCTTCGACCGAATCCACTATCATCAATATCGCCGCTTCAAGGCTTTGAGGCTTTGGACCCGGATACCGAAAATCCTTTTTGCGAGGCTTGGATCCGTTGTTTGCCTTGACGGCCTTGTCGAAAAAAAATTCTACCAACAACGTACCATGGTGCTGTTTGATAAGGTCCACAATAATATCGGGAATCCCTATTTCCCTTCCGATCTGTTCGCCGTGTTTGACATGATTGATGATGACCTGGGCACTTTCCAACGGGTCCATTTTGTCATGGGGATTTTCGCCGCCGGATTGGTTTTCCGAAAAAAACATGGGTTCCGCCATTTTGCCGATATCATGATAATAAGCGCCGGTTCTCAAAAGAAGCGTATTCGCCCCGACCGCCTCTCCCACGGCTTGGGCGAGAGATGCCATGGTCATACTATGTTGATACGTTGCCGGGATTTTTGCAAAAAGGTCCTTTAAAAGGGGATGCTGCAGATCGGCATACTTTGCCAGTTTGAAGTTTGAGGTGGCATGGCGGCCGACTTCAAGCACCGGCAGTATCAATAGCGCGAGCGGTCCTGATAGGAGGCCTCCCGTAAAGGCCCACGCCAAGCCGCCGGAAAGATTGCTGTCCGACGCCAGGGCTTTTAAAGATATCCAAAGTTCACTCGATTTTCCCAATAAAGGCATCATGTTTTGCCACTGTGCAGAAAAACTCAAAAGCACGACCACATTGATAATTCCCACAATGAACGAAGAAAACAGAATGTGAACGCGTTTTTGAATTCGAAGAGACAGCAATACGGCAGCCAACCCCCCGATTGCGAAAAAAAGAAATATCTGAAAGGTGCGTGTTGAAAGGATCGTCATCAGCATTGCGCCGATGACCACGGACCATGTGGCGGCGACCCTCCCATGGTTTAAGAGAATGATGACGAGCGGGATCATCGCGAAAGGAACGAAATAGATGGGAAACGGCGTGAACAGGAGACAGGATTTGAAAAGAAATACGCTGATAATCAATAGAGAGAGAATCGCTCGGTATGACAGTGTTTTTCGCTGCCCTGAACTTAAGATTTTTAAAATGAACATGTCATTGAACACAATAATCATCAGGGTGATGACAAATATCCAAAGTGTCATGTCGTAAAGATTGTTTTGCGCGAACTTCAGATATGAGTCGACCAGCAGCAGATCCTCTTCGGTGATCACTTTACGAAAAGGTACAAGGATATCCCCCGGATCGTAATGGATGACTTTAGAGGGATATCGTCTGATGATTTCTTCGATCCGCCTATTATTTTCCCTTTGGTCGTATTTCAAGTTCGGCAATAGCGCGGACTGCGAAATCTCTATGACAGGATTCAAGACGCTTTTATCGACCTCCCAAAACAGTTGGTTGGCTTTATCCTGCAACATGAGACGAGCCTGCTCCACCGTCAGGACTTCATTGGTGGGATGGGCTACAATCCCTTTTGGTTTGGGATAGAGCACCTCTATGGCCTGCTTGCCCTTATACGGTTCCTGATTTTTTGCAATGATATTTTCCATAATGCTTTTTTCGACGGTCAGAATGCCGTTTAACAGATTTTTCAGATTCGGATATCCAAGGAATTTGTTCGCCTGGTTTCTGCCAATTTTCAATCCGAATGCATCATGAAGATAATCTACCAGTTCTTGTCCGGTAAGGGGCTTTTGATCCTTAAGGAATGAGATCTCTTTGATCAGACTCTCCATATTTTTTTGAACTTTATCAGTAATACCGGGAAGATAAGTATATAAAGGAACATACCGGGAAAGGGCGATATCGCGTCTGCCGCCAAGGGCCTTGTTCTGGTCGAAAGTAAAATATCCTTGAGCCCGGACGGTGAAAGGGGCAACCTTATCTAGTTCAGGCGGGACGACCGCGAAATAGGCATATTCGACATAGGATGCAACCAAGGTCGCAAGTAAGAGTATGATGTTGAGGAACAGTCTCATAACATTAAATTATTTCACGATTCCGGTATACAACCGTTTAAACTGTGCGTCAAGCGAACACATTTTAAAACGGAAAACAGCCGAAATCTGTTAAACTTTTCATAAAATATCAAAAACAATTTATTCCGTCAACCTGCTCAAATTTGTATAATTAGATAAAATTTAAAAGCGGTTGCGCACTGTTTCAATGGATATCGGCCCCGAAATACAGCGATTTCACGGGGTTGAAATCTTCGCATAATCGAAAGGCGGTGTCATTTGTCGTTATCAGGCATACGTTCACGCGTTTCCCACCAATCTTTGCCGTAATTGATAAAAAGCTCTTCGCCGGCTGAGACGTCTGTTATGGTGTAGAAAATGATGAGGTCTCTTTTTGTATCATGCCAATATTCAATATTATGGTTTTCGGCGTGGTTATAAATGCTTCCGCATCCCAATGGCAACGAGTAATATTCGACAGGTTTTTTTGTATCCTTATCATCCAGTTCCAAATGATATACATAATCGTTTAAAATACCTGCACAGTCTTTTTCTCTGATGCGCAAGTGATGGCATTCTTCCACTGTGGTGTCGGCCGGAATAGCGTCGGTGGTGAAAACGCCATGACCGAATTTACAAGGCGCCACCACCAGATTGGGGTGTCTGAATAATGGTCGCGCTAAGCCTTTTTTCATATTTCGTTCCCGAAACGTTAATCTATAAACCTATGTATTATAAAGAGCGTTTGTCCGGCAGGCTCCCGTTGACCGCGCCAGTTTGGGCGGGGATCCTGTGGTTGACGGTATACCGGACATCACCTTCAAATTTTATCATTTCTCGACTTTTATCCCATTACCATGGAAAGGGTCAATAGAAATGGAATCTGTCGTGGTTTTTAACCAATGAGATTTCAGTCCCCAAATCCGGGCTTGCATGCTCAATATCATTTGTTGGAAAACCAATTTAATAATGATAAAAGGGTAACGCATTAAATAAAAGAAAAAATTTTGGAATGAATTTATGAATTCGTATCAGAAAGAGCAGTTAGACACACTGAATATGGTATGTCGTCATCTTCAAACGATTCCCAAACAGGAAAAACAGCAGCTCTTATCGAAAATTTCCGATTATCGGATGTTTCGCAACACAGTAGACGCATTTCTTGGCGAACATTTTGAAAATATCTGCACCCTGAAATGTTATCAAAGCAACGTAAGTGCCTGCTGTTCCCGTGAAGGCATCATCACCTTTTTCGCCGATGTGGTGGTGAACGTGCTGGTATCGGCGGAATCGGAGGTCAGGGCTTTATCAAAGGCGCTTATAAAACCCAATACCGGGTTCAAATGCATTTATTTGAGCGATCATGGATGTATGTGGCGAATCAAGCCGATCATCTGTGAGATGTTTCTTTGTCATTCGGCCGAAGAAGCGGTATTCAAAAGAGAACCGCTGGCGAACAGATTCTGGCAACAATTGAAACAGCGCGAAAAACAGTACCGGTGGCCCGACAGGCCGGTTCTATTCGATGATCTTGAAAAATATTTTATCGCTGCAGGCTATTCTTCCCCGCTCATGTACCTTCACAACAGTCCCGGCCTTTTGCGAATAAAAGAACAGGCAAAGAAAAAGATGCGGGGATAACCGCCAAAGAGTGTTTTTCGATTCGGGCTCCGAACCCTATTGGCATTGGAGATGTTTTTTCGCCGGCACATTTTTTATTAAAAATTTTATTAAAAAAGTGTTGCAATTTATTAAAAGATGTGTTTAATTAAATAAACAATTCGGTTTCAATCTGTAATATCAGAGGATGAAGATGGTTGTTTATAAATTCGAATCTTTTTTGCAAAGGGTTTTCGAAGCCACCGGGATCGCTTCGCAAACAGAATTGGCTTCCGCATTGAAGATTAACCGGTCGGCCATTACGCAAGCCCGAAAAAAAGATGCTATTCCGGATAAATGGATACTCCAACTATATCGCATATTCGGTATAAATCCTGACTGGCTTGAAACAGGATCAGGTCCGACTTTTCTAAGATCATCGGCTGCGGAAGATTCGGTGTTTAAAAATATTCCGAAGGTTAAAGCGCGTTTGAGCGCCGGTGGCGGTTCTTTTGAAATCGGATCTGAAATTAAAGGATATTACGGCTTTCGCAAGGACTGGTTAACTACCAAGGGAAATATGAACAAAATGGTTATGATGGACATTTTCGGCAACAGCATGGAACCTGAATTAAAGGATGGTGACACCGTACTGATTGATGAATCTCAAAAGGATATTTTGGCGGGTGCGGTGTATGCCGTCGGCGTTGATGACACCATCATGGTCAAAAGGCTGGAAAAACATCCCAACAAACTGGTTTTGCACAGCGACAACAAGGAGTATGCTCCGATATATCTTAAAGGCGATGAGATAAACAGCATTCGCATTATCGGAAAAGTTATCTGGATTTGCAGGGAATTCAGATAGTGTCCATCCATAAATGGTCTTTTTGCCCGATCTCAGCGTTATGCTCAAATAATAATCCTTTGAATATCCACTATATGCCTGTGGTTATTTTTTTCGCATGCCTTGATCTCGAACAAAAATCCTCATTTATGGATGGACATTAGACATTTTTTTTGCCATCATGGTTTATAAATATAAACTTAAGGTTATAATTATAAACATTCGGGAAATTAAAAGGAGAAAAACGATGACGCTGAAAAACTATTATTCGGATTACCATGAAAAGTATGAATATCACGGGAATACCGCGATTGAAGTCACCAGAGAAAAAGACGGGGTGACCATTAAACGGGATTGGATATTTTTCGATTCAGTCCAAGAAGCTCAGGATTTTTTTTATGACAATCTTTAGATCACTTTAGACACTTTTAACTTGTTCGCTTTAGGTAAACCATTCCCTTCCAGAGGTTAAATCAAAGCCGACTCCTCTTGGGTCGGATATTTACTTAAGCTTTGAGATGACGGAGGATACCATGTTCGATATAATTATTGATGGAATACTCGATGTTATTTTGATGGTAATGATTTTAATCATGTCCGTCTTGGGAACATTGATTGTCGGATTGTAGCTTGGGTGTGATATTATTAACTCACCAGGGATATAATAATATCAATCGCTTTTTCAGGCGGAATAAATCCCATGTTCAGGGTCAAGTGAAAAAAATGCGGGCTGTCGTATCCCTCTCCGCAAATCAACCGGCGAAACCAGAGCGAGTTGATATCTCGTCTTTCCAAGACGCTTTCGGCCTGGTGTTCGGGTATGTTCAGATTCGCGACGGCATATCTCTTTCGCCAATCTTTTGGGGCGGACAGACGGATATGAAAGCAATTTGGCGTATCTTTTAGGAAAAAGTATGCGGCCCGCCCAATAATGACCACATTGTCTTCCTTGGCTGTTTCCAGGATCAGATGCTTCAAACTGTTCTGGTATTCTTCTTCTTCGACCACCCGTTTATCACGCCCCACGATTCGCTGAACGTAGTCCCTGTTGAATAATTTAGAAAAAATGTTGGATATCCGGTATTCTCTGCTTTTTTCAAAGGATTCCAAGTTTTTTTGCGATACATTCAGGTCTTCGGCGATTTTTTGAAATAAGGATTTGTCGACATATTGATAGTTGAGTTTTTTGGCCAGACTACGTCCGAGTCTTCTCCCGCAGGATGCGTAGTCTCTGCTGATGGTAATGACAGCCATAAGTTGTCTCCTTTATTTAGTGCCTGAATGAAAAATCCTAGTTTTCGTTCAGGCACTATTGAGTTACCCGAATTTCCAGCTTGTCTTTTAAATATGCTTTGACAGCGGCTATAGGCACTTCTTTTCTGTGAAATATGCCGGCTGCCAATGCGGATTCCACCTTTGTTTTTGTGAACACCTCGTAAAAATGCTCAACACATCCGGCACCGCTGGATGCAATCACCGGAATGGTGACGGCGTCCTTGACGGCATTGACAAGCTCGATATCAAAACCTGAATTGGTGCCGTCTTTATCGATACAGTTTAACAGTATTTCTCCGGCGCCCAACTTTTCGCAAACCTGTACAAGGGTTACGGCATCTATATCTCTGCCCTCTCTGCCCCCCTTGACGGTGCATTGATACCAGCAGAATTCTTCGCCGTTGGGGCCCTTGATATCTGTCTTGATGACATGATGACCGACGTTATCCGGCGAAGATACATAGACCCTTTTAGGGTCCACGGATATAACAACCGCCTGGGCGCCATAGACTTCGGATATTTGTTCGATGGAACTTTTTCCGGTCATTCTACCTGTTTTAATATACTCTTCAGCAATTAAGACCGCATCGCTTCCAATGGAAATTTTGTCCGCTCCGGATCGAAAATACGCAGCGGCAACCTCCAGGGCGGTATATTTCTTTCCATCCTTATCCGCATAATCCCGTATACCGCCGCCGATGGTTAAAGGGACAAAAACATGTTTCGATGTCTGTTTCAATACCGCCAACATCGGGATATCTTTAAGCGGGAAATCCCTAAACCCTGTGATATTTAAAAAAGTAATCTCGTCGGCCCCTTCTTTGTAGTACCGTTCGGCAAGTTCAACGGGCTTGCCGAGATTCCGGACATTACCGTTTTCTCTCACATCGTATTGATCGCCTTTTGTGACCACCAGATCTCCCTGGTCGTTGGATCGAACATCCAGACAGGCAATGATTCTTTTCGCCAGCCGGGAGTTTCTGGAAACACGGCTCAAGGCGGTGGGTTCATGACTGGGTTGGATAAAGTTTTTTAAGAGCAATATTCCCGGATCACCGCTTTTTTCCGGATGGAACTGCGTTGCAATGATGTTTTCTTGTTGAATACTGCTTGTGAATTCAACATCGTAGTCGGTGGTGGTCAGAACAACATTATCATTTTCAGGTTCCACATAGAATGAATGGACAAAATAAAACTTTTCATCTCCCCGCAAACCATTGAATATTCGACTCGCGGTTTTTATATTGAGGCCGTTCCATCCGATGTGCGGCACTGAGAGGTCGATGTCAAACTTTTTAACGCCTCCGGGGATAATGCCCAATCCATCCATTTCCGGGGCTTCCTCGCTCTTGTCAAACAGGGCATGTAATCCCAGACATATGCCGAAAAACGGTCTTCCGGAGCGCAGATAGAATTTTAAGGGCTCTACAAAACCTTTATGATGCAAAATCCGCATCATGCTGCCGAAGTTGCCGACTCCGGGAAAAATCAGTTTTTCAGCGGACAGAATATCCTCCGGGCCGGCGACAACATTGACCTTTTCTCCTATAGCTTCAACGGCATTAATGACACTTCTGACATTGCCTGCGCCGTAATCCAGCAAAGTGATCATCATGTGTTCCTGTTTTATTTTTAAGGATCGATTCGTAACTCATCTGATTTTAGATTAAATTAAAAGTGCCCGGTGATCAAGCATCATTTTAAAAACATCTATCGGCCATAATCTTTGAGCATTAAACATATATTAATTCAGCAGATTATGAATTTTTTCCGAATCCTTATCATTGACATTTTTCCATAAGTGAGCATGTTAATACTACTTAGTGGTATGTTCATAGCGCTGGATGTTGCGCCCTTGTTCTACTTTGGCTATTTTTCCCAAAACCGGTTTTTTTAAAGGAACAAGAAGCGTTTTATCTTGTTGGATCAGACGATTAAACCATGATTAACCTTAAAGGCATTTGCCGGTTCAGAGGCCCTTAGAATGTATTCAAAAATAAGATTTTCAGGAAAACAACGGGTTGAACTCAGCAAGAAGATTTTACAAAAAATACTCGCAAGAATTTCCAGTGGAAAAGTATCCGAGTTGGCCGATGATATCGGGGTGCCGTACGATTTGGTGTATAATCTGGTCCATGGAAGAATCAACTCCATTTCCACTGAGCATTATAAATTAATTTTTGGCGAAGAACCCCCGTACCAGTCGATAAAAAGAGTTGACGGGACTTATTTCAGGGAGATGGTGCGGTTATGGTTATACCTGCATGCCGATGATTCGGAAGCGGATCTTTATCGGGAATTTTACGAGGATAAGGATTTTAAGAAAGTTGATTACAGAATTTTCAGTGAAGCCACTCAAACCGTTGAAAAAAGACTTGAAAACGCAATGGAAGAAAAATTTATCAAACAGGGATTAAACCGGTTTGATATCAAGGAAATGATCAAGGAATTTTTTTCAATGGAGGAACAGGAACGCGTCCGGTACGAGCATATCAAACCGATATTGAATTTTCTGGAAGATACGCTGGAAATTAATCCGACACGCATACTCAATCAATGGTTTGAACGCTATGAAGACGGTGAATTAAAAACGGTAACCAAAAAGGTATATGATGATGCATTGGCGCTCAAAAAAAGAACGGAACGCGCTTTATCCTCGGGTTCGAGGTACGAGCTCGAAAAAATTCGGGAAGAAATCTATGGAAAAAGAAAAGGTTTCTCCCTCTTTTCCGAGGTCGAAAAGGAATTGGAATTTTTAAGAAAATTCGGCGGTAAAAATCCCAGGGCATATTTGGGAAGAAGTGTGAGTCATTATAAAAAGGCAAGACTCAAACGAATCGCTTCCTGGAGGGTCTTAAAAATAAAGGATGCATGCCGTGAATATATCGATAATCATCCTGAACTCGATCTAAAATCCCTTCCGGATTCTCATCGAAAAGCCAGGTTAAAAAGGCTGTTTTTTGCGCTTCAATCCTATTCCGTTTCCAGAGTGATAAAGGACAAGGGGAGGATTGAGGAAATTGTATTACCGCGCACATATCATCCCAAAGAAGAATGTTATATAGAAACGGATAGTTGCGTAAGCCTAAACAAAGCGGCATATTTTTTGGGAATGAGTAAAATCGCCTTCGACCTGTTGGTCGCCGAAAATATTAACACATTCAGAAAAATCGGTACCTATCATAAAGAATGGTATCTTCCTTACCAATTTTTGAAAAAAATAAAAGAAAAGAACGGTTTCGATCTGTTAAAAGCAAAATATGAATCATTGGCAAGAAATTACGGAAAATCACGCCATCCCGTTGGAGGGTCAAAAGGACAACATCACGGTATTAACGGGGAATCCTCACAACACATGGTCCATTGAAAGCCGGTTTCTATCCGTGCAATTGTTTTTTTAAAGCAGCATAAACCTTTTCATATGTGGTCACCGATATCCCGAATTTACCGGCTTCACGGACGATGTACCCGGTGAAGGTTTCGAGTTCTGCTCTTCCTCCTTTTTCAAAGTCTGTCTGCATCGATGTTTTGGTTGTCTTGGGAAAGGCACTGACTTTTGCCATGATTTGTTCTCTGATATTTTCCGGCAGTACGATCTGTTTTGCTTTGGCGACATGAAAAACTTCGGTAAGCAGCTTTTCCAAAAGTTCTTTTCCATTTTCACTGTCCAGAATGCCGTGCATGGTTTTGTTCAGATACGTTGTTGCACTGGCAAAGGCGGAGATTAAGACATATTTTTCCCACACGATATTCTCGATATCTGTTCGATATTGTGCATCGATATTTGCTTTTTTGAAAAACGTTTCGAGCTTTTTGCCATCGACTTTTTCATCGGATTCATTTCCGAAAAACAGTTTGTTTATAGCCCCTTTCTGTTGAACCACGCCCGGCTGGACGATGAGCGCGCTGATGTATACACATCCATTCAATATCTTTCCTTTGTTGAGAATAGTACGCAGCTTGTCGGCATTGTCCACGCCGTTGAGCAAAGTGACGACCCGGGTATTTTCGCCGATACAAGGCGATAGGAGATCGGCGCTGTTTTCAAGATCATACGCTTTAACACAAAAAATGACACTATCGAATACGCCGCAGCCGGACGGGTTGTCGGTGGCCAGATCCGGCCTGACGATGAGTGTTTCTTTATCCGTAATGAGTTTTAATCCGTTCTTCCTGATTTGCTCGAGATGATTTCCCCGGGCGATGAATACGATTTCGACATTTTTGTCGGCCGCGTATTGTTTGGCCAGTAATCCGCCATAGTATCCGCCCACGCCGCCGATTCCCACAATGGCTGTTTTCATTTTTTCCTCCTATTTTCATTCAGGCTTTCGTTTCTCGTTTAAAAACATTAAGTTTTTCCTACCATGGTGCCGCCCATAAAGCCGTCTTTGGACCGAACGCGGTCGGACTATCTCAGCTTTATTGTTTCGAGATATTTCCTGACTATGCCGGTGGCTGAAATGAACATTTTTGATCCGGTCATCAATGTGAAGATGTCATCGATATTGCCGCATGTTCTGGCAAATTCCGGGCCGATGGCGGCGGCAGGCTCCGGTGCATCGGGATTTTGGGCCAAGGCGTTCACATACATATCGAGACGATCCTTTAGGATCTGAAAGTAATCGATATCTTGACCGATCATCAGATGGGTGGTTGTGGACAGATGCCGTGAGAATTGGTAAATCGCCATCCAAAAAAGTTCCAGGATCGGATTCTTGAGAGGATTATTTCCCAGATAATACGATATGCTCCATCCGACGCTGATGATCTTCAGTATCTGAAGTTCGTACTCAACAGTACTGCGCTTGATTCTCGCTTCTTCAGGCAGTCTATCCATCAACCATTTGATATCTTCCCGGTCGACGGCAAAATCGAACAGATCATCGCGGATTTTTTTAATTTCCGGTGATTTTTCTTCCGGGTTTTTCATGTTTCAATATACCTGAACCAGCGTTTTTAAAAAATCTTGATCTATTCGATGGAGATGACGATTTTTCTATGTTTATTATGTTCCTCGATCTCGGCCAGGGTTCCCAATGGTTCTTCGGTTTTGGAGATTTCGATGATTTGATCGAGATCGATACCCAGATCGTCGAGAATCTTAACCGCTTTTCGCGGCACCAGTTTTGACGCCACTTTAATGATCCCAAGGGGCACGGTCATAGTGGTATCCGGCTGGTGGTCGTTATTTTTGAAAATCCTGATTTTAAGCTTCAGCATAGACGCATTCCTTGTTCATATTCGTTTAGTCTTTTAAAGCACCGATAGTTTCAAGACACTAAAGCGTTACCTTTTTAATTTTAAATTCAATTCAAAAAATGTTGCGCCATCGATGGGGTTGAACCGATACGATGCGATTTCTTTGAACCCCAAAACCTTGTATAACACATTTGCCTGCTTCATTGAAGGGATGGTATCGAGTCTCATCCGATCATAGCCCAATTTCCCTGCGGCTTGGATGACGGTTTTCGCCAATGATCTTCCGATATTTTTTCCTCTGGAATTCGGTTTGACATAAAGGCGCTTCATTTCACAGATGCCGTCTCCCAAATCGCGCAGGGCCACGCAGCCGACAGGCTGATTTTCATCCATTGCGATATATAAACAGCCCCGGGGAGAAGCGTAGTGTTCGGGAAAAATCTCCATTTCTGTATCAAAGTCTTGAAATTCCAAATCAAATTCCAGAGATTCAGCGTATTCTTGAATTAATGCCTTAGCCTGTTCAACAAATTCTTTTGTATTTGCTTCAACAATGTTTATCATAATTCGCTAAAACCTATTCATTTTAGACAATGTTGTCAATTCCATTCAATGCCGGATTCAATTCAGCATCAAACATAGCCATGTATTTTATTTCGCGGATTATGGTTTCACAGGAAAAAGCTGCGGCAATGACAGGCAGGTTATTTTCAGAATGACATTCGGTTTGTCATTGATGACCATTGCAGGTAATGCCAAAGGAGTGGGTTTCAGTAATTTGGCAAAACGGTGACGCGGTTGTATTATCGAGCTATTGTGTGAACTTGAGAAGGATCTGCGGATACAACTTATAAGCGATGCCCTAAGGGGCGGCGCGTTGGGCGACACTGTTTCGCTGGGATAAAAAAAGAAAAGCTTTCTTCAAATTAGAACCAGGTCGCACCGCCATCTGTGCTGGTTTGAATCGAGATGTAGCCGGTCGTAATCACATTAATGCGCATTCTAATACCGGTAGGATTTGTCAAATCGGCCCTACCGGTGTTAGTGGCCATTCCCCTATTATTAAATCCGATCGTACCACCAGTGAATGTTGTATTACTAATGGTTACAGCATTTTCCAGTGCGACATTGCTTTTCAAAAGAATATCGCCCGGCGGTATATAACTTCCATCGGAATCCGTGTCCACAAATACCCTGTAGTTATTATTTGCCGAGCTGAAGGTGATACAAACATCCGTATTTCTTTTGACGGCCTCCATTTTTGCCAGATTCAGGTCATCATAGATCTGCCTTGCCGATGTTTGCAGTCTGTGCTTGGGCAGCCATGATATGTAGGTGGGGATTGAAATGGTCGCCATTATTGCGAGAATGCTGAGGGTTACGGCAACTTCAACCAAAGTAAAGCCTTTCTTATCCATCAATACCTCCCAAAAACAGCGCGATCTGTGTTTTATGGCTATGATTCGGCGCGTGCGCATCAATCATTAATCCTTCATGCCCTTTAAAAAGCGCTAAAAATGCGGTGGCTTCCGGGTCTTTCATGCGCCATGGCGCGAGTTGACGTTCAACCCGAATCGTCCACCCTGACCGGCCCATATGATCTTTATAAAATTCCAGGACTTTTTCCCATGAATCACTGGTTTCCAGTTCGGCATAACACCCGCTCTTGAGCTTCATGATGTTCACAATTTTTGAATTTGGATAACGGGTGACCTTTCCGTTAAAATTATACGGCATCCTATCCATGCAACCTGTGGTGATGAACATTAGCGCCGTCAATATGAACGATGACCAAAAGGTTCTGGGTGTCATGAGTGGTTCCTTTAGATTAAATATCGGAACTTTTCCGAAATAGTTTATGCAAAAATTATGCAAAACCTTTCTATCAGAAATAATGTCTTAAAATATCAAATATTTAACCCTATAAACAACATGTGGCACCGGGCGTGTTGAAACAATATTTGACCCTGTTATTGCCGTTTTTCGGCAGGATTTGCCGGATATGATCATTCGGTCGAAATGGACTTCGACGCCTTGCCAATGAGACACCAATATCTCCAAGGGCTTAATCTCATTGAATCTTCTCTCTTGACTCCATGATACTTTTAACCGTATAAACAATTAACCATGGAAGTATGAGGAGGATGTTATGTTGAAAAAATTGGTGCTGGGAACTATGGCAGCGTGCTTTTTCTTTTCTTTGTCATTTTCGGCATCGCCAATTGCTTTAGGCTCGGATAAACCGTATATATTTGGCTTGCTGTTGGTTGGCCCCTATAATGATCACGGATGGAGTCAGGCGCACTTCGAGGCCGGCAAATATGTGGAAAAGATGATTCCCGGGGCCAAAATGATTTACATCGACAAGGTCAATCCTGCCGACCGCCCCGGGGTAACGATTCCTCAGTTGGTGGATGATATGGCGGAAAAAGGTGCAAAGTTAATCATCGCCAACTCAGACGATATGAAGGACGGCATCAGAGAAGCCGCCCGCATGCATCCTGATATCAACTTTATTCACATTTCCGGCGACGATGTATTGACCGGAAAAGCGCCGAAAAATCTCAGCAATCTCATGGGAAGAATGGTTTATGGAAAGATGATGGCCGGATTTGTTGCGGCAATGACCACAAAAACCGGTAAAATCGGATATCTCGGCCCTCTTGTCAACGAAGAAACCCGTCGCCTGGCGGTATCGTGTTATCTTGGCGCAAAATATGCCTGGGAAAACGTTCTGAAAAAGGATCCCGCCAAGTTAAAATTTCAGGTAACCTGGATCGGATTTTGGTTCAACATCCCCGGGGTAACCGCCGATCCTACTCAAGTTGCCCGGAACTTTTTTAATACCGGATATGATGTCGTCCTTTCCGGAATAGACACTACGGAAGCAGTTGATGTTGCAAGGCAAAAAAGAAAGGAAGGAAAAAAGGTCTGGGCGGTTCCCTATGATTATGTCGGTGCTTGCCAAGGCGCGGACGATGTGTGCCTGGGGGTCCCCTATTTCAACTGGGGGCCGGGATATGTTTCTTTTGTAAAGGCATCGATGGCTTCGAAATGGACGTCCAAATGGGTCTGGCTGGGACCCGACTGGAAGGATATCAACAATCCGGATATCAGCACCGTCGGTTTTGTGGCCGGACCGGCATTGTCTGCATCGGCCAAAGCGGCGATGGGCACATTTATCAAGGATCTCGGTACGGGCAAGGCAGCGCTTTTTAAAGGTCCTCTTTACTATCAGGACGGCAGTTTATTTCTTAAAGATAATGAAATCGCTTCTGATAAACAGATCTGGTACATGAAACAGCTTTTAAAAGGAATGAGCGGACAAAGCGGCGCCAAATAAGCCATTGATTCTTGCAAAACAAACCGGGTGCTTTACACCCGAATGCAAGTTCACCGTTGAAAGCACTGACATGTGGATAGAACTTCGCAACATCCACAAACATTATGGATCCGTTAAGGCCAATTGCGGCGTCAATCTGACGATTCTGCCGGGCACCGTTCATGGTATTCTCGGCGAAAACGGCGCCGGCAAGACCACCTTGATGAAAATTCTGGCCGGTTACAGCCGGAAAACCCGCGGCGATATTCTTATCGATAATTCCCCGGTAAATTACCACACGCCTGCCCGGGCGTCGGAGCTGGGCATCGGCATGCTCTATCAGGATCCTCTCGATTTTCACCATTTGACGGTTCTGGAAAACTTTATGCTCGGTCAAATATCCGGTATTAAGAACAAGAACCACATATTCGGGAAGCTATTTGAAGACATGGCCCGGTCTTTAAACTTTTCCCTTCGTCCGGACACCCTTGTTAAAGAACTCACCATCGGCGAGAGACAACAGCTTGAGATTTTAAGACTCCTGGCACAGGGCGTTCAGGTTCTGATTCTGGATGAGCCGACCACCGGTATATCCGCTGTGCAGAAACAGATTCTGTTCCAAGCGCTTAAGAAACTTGCCGCTGAAGATAAAAGCGTGGTTCTGGTGTCTCATAAACTGGAGGATGTGGAATCCGTGTGCGATAAAATAACCGTGATGAAACAAGGAACCGTATCCGGAGAGATGGAGAGGCCCTTTTTTACGCACACATTGCTGGAAATGATGTTCGGTATCCCGCCGGTTCCATTATCACGAAACCGTGTCAAGCCCGGCGATCGCGTCCTCGAGATGACCCGTGTATCCGCCCGGGGCGGCCGAACGGGCCTCAGAAACTGCAGCCTGACCCTTCATCAAGGAGAGGTCGTCGGCCTGGCCGGCCTCGAAGGCAGCGGCCAGGATGTTTTTCTCAGGATCGCCGCGGGGATGAAGCAGCCGTCCGGAGGGTCCATATATCTTGAAGGTGGAAACATGAATGGAAAGGATTACCATGCTTTTAAAAGCCACGGCGTCACCTATTTGCCGGGCGCCCGCCTTGAACAAGGATTGATACCGGGACTCAATATCGCTCAACATGTTTCCCTTCAGGACCCCCATAAAGGATTTTTTGTAAAAAGGATGCACAGCGTGCAAGGCGCAAAAAAGCGCATTGCTGATTTTCGAATCAAAGCCGAACCGGAATCTTTTGTGGAATCGCTTTCCGGGGGGAATCAGCAGCGCCTGCTGTTGTCTTTTTTGCCCGCGGATCCGGTTTTGCTTCTATTAGACAACCCCACCAGGGGATTGGACATGGAATCCGTTCTCTGGGTTTGGGAGTACCTGCATGCGTATTCTGCGCATAAGGCGTGTCTTGTTTTTTCATCCTCGGAACTCGACGAAATTCTGATGAATGCCGATCGCGTCCTGGTTTTTTTCGACGGTGCCGTGATTATGGATACACCAACGGATCAGACAGATGTCCAAGAGCTTGGCCGGGCGATAGCGGGCAAAACCTGAAACACATGTTTCATACCCATATTTTTATACGAATACATCACACGGTCATGTTTCACCCGATGTCAATTGTGAAAGATCATCGCTATAGCAAACATGAAGATCATGCCCCGATATTTAGTTGAAAGCCTGCTGGCGTTGTTTGCCGTGTTATTTTCCACCACGATCATCCTTTTTGTTTCCGGTGCGCCCCCTTTTGCCGCCTATTATTATATTATCAGTGGGTCATTGGGATCCTGGATTAAATTGTCACAGGTCATACAGGTTTGGGTGCCGCTGACGCTTTGCGCTTCCGGGCTCTTATACACCTTCAGAATCGGCCTCTGGAATATCGGTGTTGAAGGGCAGGTCATGCTGGGTGCTGTTTTCACGACGGCGGTTCTTCGAATTGACGCGGCCAAGAGCATGCCGATGCTTTTTATTGGGTTGTCGCTTTTGGCCGGCATCTTTGGCGGCGCGATATGGGCCGTGGTTGCAGGGGTTCTGAAAACAAAGGGGGGCGTCAATGAAATTTTTGCGGGCCTGGGACTCAATTTTGTCGGTCAGGGAATTATTCTCTGGCTGATTTTCGGTCCATGGCGGCGTCCCGGCATCGCATCCATGAGCGGGACGGAACTTTTCCCCCAAAAATTGTGGCTTCCCTTTTTCCCGGCCTTGCGACTTTCTCCGGTGGGACTGGTTCTGGCTGTGGCTGCTCTGATTTTAACGGCGCTGTTTTTGCGATATACCCGTCTGGGATTGAACTTGAAAGCCATTGGGAATAACCGGGAAGCCGCCTATCGGTTCGGTCTGAAACCCGATCGATATATGATCATTGCCATGATTTTAGCCGGAGGGTTCGCCGGCCTGGCCGGGAGCGTTCAGGCGGCGGGTGTGTATCACCGCCTGTTGCCCGCCATTTCCAGTAACTACGGCTACCTGGCGCTGCTGGTCGTGATGCTGTCAAACTATAATGTGTGGATCACGCCCCTGGTGGCATTCTTTTTTGCATGCTTAAACGTGGGCAGCATCCAGCTCCCCATGATGCTTCAACTCGACTCGTCCTTGAGCGGGGTGATTCAAGGGGCTTTGGTGTTGGCGGCGATGGGCGTATACGCATGGCGCGTCCGCGCAAAAATGGCCCAAGGAATGGTCCAAAGATGATGGAACTTGATTTAACCCTGGTATTTGCCGGTGTTGTGGCCGGCGCAGCGCCCATCGTGCTGGCAGCCCTTGGTGAGACGATAACGGAAAAGGCAGGCGTTATTAATCTCTCCCTTGACGGAACCATATTATTAAGCGCCATGGTCGCTTTTGCCGTTGCCTTTGAAACCCACAATATTATTCTGGGTTTTATTTTTGCCGCGATCGTGGGCGCCGCTGTTGCGGCAATCATAGCGTTTTTCAGCATCTATTTAAATCAGTCGCAGGTGGCGGTTGGCTTTGTACTCACATTGATGACCCGTGATCTCGCCTATTTCCTCGGCAACCCTTATTCCCGTTTGCAGGGTCCTCAGGTACTTTCTTTACCCATCCCGTTTTTAAAGACCATCCCTGTTTTGGGACCGGTTTTCTTTGATCAAAGCCTGCCGGTTTACTTCAGCCTGATCATGATGGCCTGTTGCGGGTGGTATATATACAAAACGCCGATGGGTTTGCGGCTGAGGTCCGTAGGGGAGCACCCCCTGGCATCCTATGCCAGAGGGATCGATCCTAAAAAACTGCAAATGGTCTATTCAATTGGCGGAGGCCTTCTGGTGGGACTTGCCGGGGCGACATTTTCGCTCTGCGTCAAGCCGGGATGGGGCCGCCCCCAGGGCGCTGAAGGAACCGGATGGATAGCCCTTGTGCTGGTGATTTTCGGCGGGTGGAATCCCATAAAAGCCGCCATGGGCGCCTATCTTTTTTCATTTTTGCAGATCATGGGAATATACTGCCAGCAATGGTTGCCCACTGTTCCGGCCCAGGTTTTCCAGGTCGCGCCGTTTCCATTGATGATTTTCACGCTTTTGGTGATGTCCTTGGCCCAAAAGGAGTCCGTGCTGAACTGGGCCGAAAATAAACCTCAAATGAAATCGGTCTTGGCATTTCTTTCCGGCAGCATGCCGAGCGCTCTGGGTAAACCCTACCGGCCGGAGTGAGGCACTTAATTCGCGCCGGCTCTTTGAAAGGCATCGTTGACCATTTCCTGGGCTTCTTTTTGAATTTTGCGAAGATGTTCTTTACCTTTGAAGCTTTCCGCGTAGATCTTGTAAATGGCTTCGGTGCCGGAGGGGCGGGCTGCAAACCAGCCGTTTTCAGAGACGACCTTGATACCGCCGATAGCGGCATCGTTGCCGGGTGCGCGGTTGATTTTGGAAATGATCGGTTCTCCGGCAAGTTCTTTTGGCGTAATCATATAAGGAGACAATTTGGTGAGAGCCGTTTTCTGCTCGGCGGTGGCCGGGGCATCAATCCGTTCGTAAACCGGACTGCCGAATCTATCTTCCAGTTCCTCATATATCCGGGCCGGGTCTTTGCCGGTCACCGCCATGATTTCACAAGACAGCAAGTCCATGATGATGCCGTCTTTATCCGTGGTCCAAACGGTCCCGTCTTTTCTTAAAAAGGAAGCCCCGGCACTTTCTTCTCCGCCAAACCCGTAAGAGCCGTCGATCAGCCCGTCCACAAACCATTTGAAGCCCACAGGAACTTCCGAGAGCTTTCTGTTGAGGTGGGCACAGACCCTGTCGATCATCGAACTCGATACCAGGGTTTTGCCCACGGCTGCGTCATGTCTCCATCCGGGGCGGTTCCGGAAGAGATACCACACGGCCACCGAAAGATAGTGGTTCGGGTTCATAAGCCCTGCTTTCTGAGTCACGATGCCGTGGCGGTCGGCATCAGGATCGTTTCCAAAGGCGATATCGAAGCGATCTTTGAGCTTTATCAGGCGGGCCATGGCATATGGCGAGGAACAGTCCATACGGATATTGCCGTCCTTGTCCACGGTCATAAACGAAAAGGTGGGGTCAACGATCCGATTGACCACTTCTATGGAAAGGCCGTAAGTTTCGGCAATGGGATCCCAGAAACCGACGCTGGAGCCGCCGAGCGGGTCAACCCCGATGTTGAGCCCGGCTTTGGCAATCACTTCCATGTCGATAATATTTCGAAGATCCTCTACATAGGGGGATATGAAATCATGGGTGTGGGTGGTGTCTGCCTTGAGCGCTTTTTCAAAGGGGATTCGCTTGACGTCCTTTAGGCGGTTGCCAAGGATTTCGTTGGCTCGATCCTGGATGGTCCGTGTTATCTCGGTGCTTGCCGGTCCGCCGTCAGGAGGGTTGTATTTGAAGCCGCCGTCATGGGGGGGATTGTGGGACGGCGTGACCACTACGCCGTCGGCAAGATTTCCTTTTTTCCCCCGGTTGTAGGTCAGGATCGCGTGAGAAATGACCGGTGTCGGGGTATAACCGAAACCTTTCTGAATCATCACCGTGACGCCGGCTGCGGCAAAGACTTCAAGGGCCGAGGCCAGCGCCCCTTCCGACAGCCCATGGGTATCCATCCCCATAAATAAAGGACCGGTGATATTTTTGGATTTTCTATAGTCGCATATGGCCTGGCTCACGACCAGAATGTGGTCCTCGTTAAAGCTGTTTTTCAAAGAGGACCCCCTGTGGCCCGATGTACCGAAGCTTACCTGTTGGGCGGGATCCGAGACATCCGGTTTATGAGTATAATACGCGGAAACCAGCCTCGGGATGTTTACGAGCAGCGATCTTGGAGCAGGTTTTCCGGCAAGTTCGTTAAGTGTCATATTTTTTCTCCAAAGCAGCGGCGGGCCAAATTGCGGGCGTTTAAACTCGCCAGGTTTTTGATGTGTAGATGCCGGCTTTTATCTGTTCGGCCATCGGCAGGCACCTTATTGTAAGAGAAAATATGGCACCGGCTATAGGTTGTCAATGGACAGAGGTCGGAAATCAGAGGTCAGAGGTCGGAGGCGAGAAGCCGGAAACTGGGAATTAGGAAAGAGAAAATAGGGAAGAGGATAGGGAAACCGCAGATGAACGCAAATAAACGCAAATATTTTGAAAAATAAGAAAGTGAAAAGCTGGGAAGGTAATATTCAGTCGTCGCAGCCGCAGGCTGATTTAGCGGAATCGGCAGGATGGCATGTCTTAGAGCCTCGGACATCAAATCCGTTTGATCCGGGCTGAACCGGCGCATGATTGACAATATTTTTAATCTATCATATATGTTAAGGTTAATTTCGAGTATTATTATAATATCCAAATAGATGCAACCAACGGAGCAACAAGGATGGTGAAAATCGGAATTGTCGGAGGTTCCGGACTGGATGATCCGGGAATGCTCAAAAGCCCGGAGATGATCCGGACAGACACTCCCTATGGAAAACCGTCTTCGGCATTGTCCGCCGGCAAGATCAACGGCGTCGATGTCGTTCTCATTGCCAGGCACGGGGAAAAGCACACCCTGAGCCCGAGCCAGGTCAACTACCGGGCGAATATTTACGCCTTAATGAAACAGGGTGCGACGCATATCCTTGCGACGACCGCCTGCGGAAGCCTGAAAGAAGAGATAAAAAGAGGACACTTTGTCATCGTCGACCAGTTTATCGATTTCACAAAACACCGAAAAATAACATTCCATGATTCTTTCGAAAACGGCGCCGTACATACGTCCATGGCTGAACCCTTTGACCTTGAGCTGCGGAAAGTATTGTATCAATCAGCCAAAGATTTAAATTATGATACCCACTTCGGCGGAACGGTGATTACCATCGAGGGTCCCAGATTTTCAACCAAAGCAGAATCAAAGATGTTTAAGATGTGGGGAGGGGATGTCATTAATATGTCTATTGCAACCGAGGCGATTTTGGCGAATGAAGCCAAGATACCGTATGCGGTTGTCGCCATGTCTACCGACTATGATTGCTGGAAGGAAGATGAAGCGCCGGTTTCGTGGGAAGAAATATTGGAAACATTCAACCAGAATGCCCATCGCGTCAAAAAGCTGCTGGTGAGAGCAGTTTCAGCCATTACCTGAGTCTTGCATATGACAGCCCCAACTCATGCAAAACTTGGGTGTTAAATGAGGGAATTACTATGAATCTAAAGGAAAAAATCAGAACCGTACCGCACTGGCCCATTGAAGGGGTGATGTTCAGGGATATTACAACGCTTTTGCAGGATCCCGCAGCTTTCAAAGAGGCGTGCGACATGCTTTATGACCGCTACCGGAACATGAAAATCGACAAGGTGGCCGCCATCGACGCAAGGGGATTCATATTCGGCGCGGTCCTGGCCTATAAGCTCAATGTGGGATTCGTTCCTGTAAGAAAAGCGGGAAAATTGCCCTATAAAACCGTCAGCGAGTCGTATACCTTGGAATACGGTGAAAATGTTGTGGAAATGCATGTCGATGCCATCCAAAAAGGTGAAAGGGTTTTGGTTGTTGACGATCTCATCGCCACCGGCGGCACCGTATCCGCAGCCACCAAACTGGTCGAGAAACTCGGCGGCGAGATCGTTGAGTGTGTATTTATCGTTGAGCTGCCCGATCTTAACGGCAAGGAAAAGATAAGAAAATACAATGCGTATACATTAACCGAGTTTGAAGGGGAGTAATATAAAGGAAGTATTCTATATATATCAAAACTCAGCGGGCTGTTGCCCAAATCATTTTTCGCTGGCTCTGAAACATTTTTTGATAAATCTAAGGCTCGTTCCAGGCGATTCCAAAACTCGCCCTTCGGGCTCAACCAGTTGGAATCGCTTTTCTTTCACTTCGCCAAGATTTATGAACAAAAAATGTTTCAATGAGCGCTCAAAAAGATTTTTGTTTTGGCAACAGCCCGTCAGAGTGCGCATATCCAAACATAAAGTCCATGACAGTTTTAATTTGAAAATATCAATTTAGCGAAAAACTTCTTCGTTGATCTTTTGCCAAAGATCTGAAGGTTTCGACAAATATTTCCCATCCAGACTCAGCACCGGCACGGTTCCCATCAATGAGTTTGTAATCAAGACTTCGTCGACATTAAATAGTTCCTTTGGCTGAACGATTTTTGTTTCGATTTTGTAGTCCCACACCGAGAGAAGTTCGCCGACAACCGATTCCATGATTCCCGGCAGGACATGCAGGGATCCCGGCCGAATGGCAGTTCTGTCTTTGATCAGAAGGATATTGGCCGTATTGGTCTCGGAAACGGTATTGTCCGGGTTTAATATCAATGCTTCATCGGCGTTTTGATCCTGTGCCCATTTGCCGGCCAAAAAATAATATAGATAATTGAGTGTCTTATAATCAGCCAGCGGGGTCTGTCGGGGATAGGGATATACGGCCAGGTGCAGGCCGGAATCTTTTTTATCGGCCAGGCGATGGGTATAGGATCTGGCCGTGACAACGAGCGTATGGTTGTGAGGAGCAGATTCCCGGTCTCCTCTGGTCGCCATTATTTTTACGGCTGCCGTATCATTCATCAGGCGGTTTTGGTCAATGACTTGACGGATGATTTCATTCCATGTCAAGTCCGGCGGCGGTTCTGAAAAAAGCTTCCTCCAGGTTAGATTAAACCGGTCGACATGGGCTTTCAAGTGCTTCGGGTTCCCTTGGTCCACCCGGATGGTCTCGAAAAATCCGAAGCCGTACTGAAAGCCCAGGTCGCTTATCGGGACGGCGGCATTCTCCGGAGGCATAAGGGTTCCATTGATCCATATGCAATTTTTTTTTGAGGATTGTTTTTCTTTGCCTTTAAACACTTCCATCAGGGTTCGTCCTTTATGCAGGGTTTCTTCATATTCCTCAAGCGGGTCGGAATCGAAAACGATTCCGCCGCCTACGGAAAAAATTATTTTGCCGTTGGTTACTGTGGCCGTGCGGATGGCGATGGAAAGATCCAGGGTATCATGGAAACTGATGTAGCCGATGGCACCCGTATAAATATGTCGTCTGTGCGGCTCCAGTTCGTCGATAATTTCCATGCTTCTGATTTTGGGACAGCCCGTGATCGATCCACCGGGAAACGTTGCCTTGAGAAGATCCACCGAATCACGGTCTCGATCAAGTATCCCCTCAACAACGGACACCAGGTGAAAGACATTCTGGTAAGCTTCCAGCCGTTTATGCTCCGCCAATCGAACAGATCCGGCCCGGCAGACTTTGCCGATATCATTGCGAAGGAGATCGACGATCATTGAAAGCTCTGCATCGTCTTTTTTGCTTTGCTTTAACTCCCGGCCTAATTTTTCATCTTCATTCGGAGTATTGCCTCTGGGTCGGGTTCCTTTGATGGGCCTTGTTTCAACCTTGTCGGCGGTTTGCGCCAGAAACCGTTCCGGTGATGTCGAAACCACTTGATGGTTCTCGGCATTGATAAAAGCAAAAAAGGGCGCCGGATTGTCGCTATAAAGTGTCGCAAACAGGCTGAATGCATCTCCCTCAAAGTCCATCTCAAAACGTTGGGACATGTTGACCTGGTAAACATCGCCGGCCGAAATGTACGCTTTGACTTTTTTTACGGCGCTCATATAACCGGTTTTGGTGAAGTTGGATTTGAAGCCATCGGGGTCCCCCCTGAAACGCTGCATTTTCAATGTCTTTGTGCTGAAGATTTGTTTAAACGTCTTGAGATCCTTGTCCAAGTTGTCTTGACCGGATATCCTGCGTTTGGGGATGCAAAGCCGGGTGCTGTCGTCGGCCTTGTCATGGACAACGATGATCGAAGGCGCAAAGAAATACAGATGCGGCAGTCTCAGGTCATCTATGGATGTGCGCGGAAGCGTTTCCAAAACATCTTTAAGGTCGTAAGAAAGGTATCCAAAGAGTCCTGCCGCGATCGGCTGTGTCAAACCTGACACAATGCCGTTGAGATCGTTCAAACGGCAGGCGTTGAGTATCCCGCGAAGCATATCAAATGGATCGGCATTGTAATCAATGGATTGATTTGAAGCGGTAATGACCATGCTTCGGTGGCGTCCCTTGAGTGTCAACCACGGTTTGGCGCCAAGGATATGGTATCTGGCACAATCGAGATCCCCGCCGCTCATAAAGACGGCAGTGCCTTCCATGGAAGCAAACCGATGGGAAAAATCGAGAAACGATTCTTTTAAAGAAATTTGCTCCTCATGAATACCGACGATCTCTCCGGTTATTGCTTTGATCTCATTCATGAATCGTTAAACGACACGTGATAAATTTCAGAATCCAGATGTCGCGTTTCCAAATCCAAACCGATAAATACTATCCAGACATATTTGAATTGTTCAACTTCGACGAGTGCAATCATAATGTCGACGCGTCGAATGTAGCAAGTGTTCAGCGTTCAGTGTTCAGGAGGGTGATCTTCCAAATTTAAAGTATAGTTGAATCCATCGGTTTTTGTCCCAAAATGGGGTATAATTATCAATCTCGCTCGAAAATTTGCTCACAATGTCTCGTATAATTGCCCTTCCTGAACTCTGAACTCCTGAACGCTGAACACTCAAAACGCCTACCAGGTGCTTATTCCCTGTAGAAATTGATGGACTCCTTTAGTTAAGGAATCGGTATGCAAGGTGTTAAAGGTCCCAGCCTGAGAAAGTTTTCTACCAACAAAAACCCATGTTCGGTTAAAAAGCTTTCGGGATGAAATTGCACACCGTGCAGCGGCAATTCAGGGTGAGACATCCCCATAATAACGCCGTCATTGCTGTAAGATGTCACGACGAGCTCAGTCCGGCTGAACATGACGGTCAGCGAGTGATAGCGAGCGGCCGCAAAAGGTGATCGAATTCCTCTGTAGATACCGTCATTGTTGTGATAAATCAGACTTGTTTTACCGTGCATCGGAACAGGCGCGCGAACGGTTTTCCCGCCAAAGGCCTCATTAATACATTGCAGCCCCAGACAAACGCCCAAGATAGGCCGACGCCGGCAAAAGGACCTGATGAGGGGAATGGAGATTCCGGCATGGGCAGGATCCCTGGGGCCGGGACTGATAAGTATATAGTCCGGACTCAGTATCTCAATCTGGTCCAGCGTGATCTTATCACTCCTGTATACCCGGATTTCCAAATCATAGTTCCTGAACATTTGAACCAGATTGTAGGTAAACGAATCATAATTGTCGATGACAAGGAGCTTGGCCATGACGATAACTCCCACCGGGACTTTTCAGAGATGCCAGTATATTTTTGTGCTAAATTCGGCCAAATTAAAAAAGCCATCCAGATGAGTCTGGATGGCTTGATACCTATTACATAACTCAAGTTAAAAAAGACATTATCGACATGCCTTTTATTCAAACGATGTTTTAAAGTCAATGAAAAATCAGTAGTGTCCAAAATAAATCTGGCCTGTACGTGTTCAGAGGGTGCGCTTCCCCGTTTCACTCCGACGTCTGCGTGTCTGGTCATTTCAATAACTTAGCAGCGGGGGCATTCCTGCCCCCTCAGCGTTCTCCCGCAAAAAAGCGTGCGGGAGCCGCGGTTTCCCCCACTGCTAAATTATTGAAATGACGAAGCTACTTCGCCAATATCGTTTCACGGGAAAGCGCACCCCCTGAACACGCACCAAAAGAGGACTTGACACTATTAAAACTTAGATTTATGATTAATACGTCTCGTTAGGGGTGTTGGTATCATCTGAGAGTCCGGAAAAGGACAACCCTTAGCCACCTGATCAGGATAATTCCTGCGAAGGGAAACGGGCCTGGGAGTTGAGTTTTAATTGTAAAGGCCGTTTCTCCATTGGAGGAACGGTATTTTTTTTTACATTCCATTTGCTTACCTGCCCATCGCCGCCTTTTTTCAACCCGATCAGATGATACCCCCATCATATGGAATAAATAT
>Ga0210077_1000175_pt1 | contig 29705 bp, 16 predicted proteins | sample RushMan_CattailN_5_FD_185556 | JGI IMG/M metagenome (GOLD analysis project Ga0210077, IMG submission 185556) | Wetland microbial communities from San Francisco Bay, California, USA, that impact long-term carbon sequestration -... | ecosystem: Environmental > Aquatic > Marine > Wetlands ... | reverse complement strand
GCCGCCGCGTCCCACACGAGCCACTGGCTGCCGCCCGATTCGGAAGGCGCCGCGCCGAGGACGAATTTTTCCGGCCTGCCGTCGCCGTTGAGGTCGACGGGCACGGATTTGAGAGGACCGCCGTCGTCGTCTTCGAATGATTTTCGCGGCCCGTCACCGAGAGAGGGGTCGAGCTTGGCCGAGCGGACCGTGAAGAACGTCCGGACCGGGGAAAGTGTGGGCGCGGCGACGTCTTGGACGTCGCCCCGAAGGCCGGCCGCAAACAGGCAAACCGCCGCCGCGGCAAAAATCCGGCCCGCACCAGCAATCATGATCACCCAGAATATATCCGGCCGCGGCGAAAAGTCAATTTACCGCGCCCGGGTCCCCGTCGCGGCACGCCCAAATCCGACGGCCGTTCAACCTGGAAGGCGCGGTTTCGGGGGGCGCGCCGCGGGCCGGCGGTTCCGGCGCCGGGCCTCTTGACCGGGGCCGGCCGGACAAATACAATACCAATGCAATCATGGAAGGGGGGACCATGTTGCGTCCCCGGAGGGAGGGATCATGAATCGCAATTTCCTGCGCTTGGCGCTCTTGGCCTTTCTGGCGGCCGGAGCCGCGTCGACGTCAACGGCCGGGCAGGCGCCGGCCGGGCTTTCCCCGGTCGAAGAACTCGGTAAAAGGCTTTTCCTGGACATCAACCTGTCGAACCCGCCCGGGCAGGCGTGCGTCGTCTGCCACGGTCTCAGGGTGGGCTTCACGGGACCCGACCAGTCCGTCAACAAGGCGGGCGGAGTATACGGGGGCGCGGTCAACGGCCGTTTCGGCAATCGCAGGCCGCCGACGATTGCCTACGCCGGCCCCAGCCCGAAGTTGCGCCCGGAGGAGGAAAGCGGGGCCTTCGTCGGCGGGATGTTCTGGGACGGGCGGGCGACCGGATGGACTCTCGGCGATCCGCTGGCCGAACAGGCCCTGGGACCCCCCCTGAACCCGCTCGAGCAGAACATGCCGGACAAGAAGAGAGTCGTCCTCGCGGTCGCCAAGTCCGACTATGCCGGCCTGTTCGAGAAGGTGTGGGGGGCCGGCTCCCTCGATGCCGAGAAGGACGCGGCCGGCGCCTTCGACAGGATCGGCCGCTCCATCGCCGCCTACGAGCGTTCAGCGGAAGTCAGCCGGTTCAGCTCCAGGTTCGATGACTTCTGGCGGGCGGCCAAGGCCAAGGGGCTCGAGGTGGAAAAGATCACCGTGCCGACAGCCGGGCGCTACGGAAACTTGGGACTGTCGCAGGTCGAGCTTCGGGGCCTGGTGTTGTTCGCGACGAAGGGGATGTGCGCGAACTGCCACGGACTGGAATCGGAGGACGGCCGGCCGCCCCTGTTCACGGATTACACCTACGATAACATCGGGGTCCCCAAGAACCCGGCCAATCCCTTCTACCGAATGTCCAAGGAGTACAATCCCGCCGGTGAGAAGTGGGTGGACAAGGGGCTCGGAGGCTTCCTCGAAACGACGGCCAAGTTTAAGGAGTTTGCCAACCTCAACATGGGCCGCTTCAAAGTCCCGACCCTCCGCAACGTCGACCTTCGTCCGTCGCCGGACTTCGTCAAGTGCTACATGCACAACGGCTTTTTCAAGAGCCTGAAGGATGTCGTCCACTTCTACAACACGAGGGACAAGCCCGACTCCGGCTGGCCGCCGCCGGAGGTCGGGGCGAACGTCAACGTGAACGAGATGGGCGATCTCCAGCTGACCGGAGCCGAGGAAGACGCCATCGTCGCTTTCCTGGGCACCCTGTCAGACAGGCGTTGACGGCCCCTTCCCGGGGAGCCGGGCCGGCCCGGGCTATTGACTGACGCCCCGTCCTGATTTACCTTGAAGCCTGCGACAAGGCCGCGATGCCGCGAACTTCCTTCGGTGAGATGACGTCGACGCGCTGGCCCCTGCGCACGCTCGCGGCCGTCGTCTTCGCCGGCCTGGCCATTTTCCTGCTCCTTCCGAGGAAGACCGCGGACAACCGGGTGATCCTCGACAGCGGGGCCGCGGCCCGGGCCGGATTCGGCCGGGAAGCCACTCTTCGCAATGTGACGGACGGGCCCATCCGCTATACGGTCAAGAGGGAAGCCGACCCCGGACCCGCGATCCCGCGGACTCTCGAGGTCGGCGGCGTGGACCGGATCGAGGCCGACGTCCCGGTGGAGATTTCCTATCCCAACGGGTCGCGCGAGAGCAGCCATAAGCTCTATCCCGGGCAGCCGTACTCGTTCCGCTATGACGAGCGGGGGCTCATCAGGGTTTATCCCGGCTCTCACGGCCGGGAGGACGAGGCCGACTTGGCGCCGTACGTTCCGACCCCGATCCCCGTCGTCGAGCGCATGCTCGAGATCGCGGGCGTGGAGCCGGGCGACGTCGTATACGACCTCGGCTGCGGAGACGGCCGAATGGTCATCGCGGCGGCCAAGACATTCGGGGCGCGCGGCGTGGGCGTGGAACTCGACGAGAATCTTATCGCCGTCTGCGAAGCCGAAGCCAGGCGCGAGGGGGTCGACAAGGAAACCCGCTTCATCCGCATGGACGCGACCAAGGCCCACCTCACCGCGGCGACCGTCCTGGCCCTGTACCTCCTGCCCGAGTCTCTCGCGGTCCTGTCGCCGCTTTTCGAAAGGGAGCTCAGGCCGGGCGGGCGGATCGTGTCGCATAACTACCGGATCCCGGGCTGGGAGGCCCGGCTCGTGCGCAGCGAGGTGGTGACGGACGAGGACGGCCGCGAACACAAGATATTCCTGTACAGGATGCCGGAGAGGAGCGGGGCCGGAGGGTGGGCGCCATGAGCCCCGCCCGGAGAAAAACCGGACCCCTTCCTGAAGAATCCGCTCCGCGCCGGGCCGGAGATTTTCTCCCGCGTCCCAACGCCGCCGTCTCTTTTCTGGCCTCCTTCTGCCGCTCCCATCGGCTCGACGAAAAGATCCTGGTCGTTCCCTCGTTCTCGATCGGGCACCAGATCGGTCAGGCCCTGGCCGGGGCGGGAGAGGCCTGGGTCAACCTGAGGTTCGTCACCTTGCTCGCACTGGCCCATGAGACGGCGGCTGCCCGGCTGGCCCGTGACGGCCGTCAATTTTTCGCCGAAAGGCGGCTCATCGTTTTCGTGGACGCGCTCTTCAGGGAGCTCAAGGAGGCCGGAGCCTTCGCGTATTTCGGCCGCATGCGGGCCCGGCCCGGTTTGATGAGGGCGCTCCTCGGGGCCCTCCGGGCGCTTCGCTTGGCCGGGATGAGCAGCGCAACTCTGGAGGCGGGCCGTCTATGTGTCGAATCGAAAGGCCTGGACATCGCCCGCCTTTTCGAGCGGTACGAGGACGGCCTGGGGGCCCTCAACGCCCTGGACTCGGCGGGGCTCTATGAAGCGGCCCGCAGATCGGCGGCGGAGGAGGTCCGGCCGGTTCCGGCCCGCGATCGGGGCTGGTATCTCTGCCTCGAGAACCTCAGCCTCGCGCGGCTCGAAAGGGATTTCCTCGAGGCTCTGGCCGGCGACCGGTTGGTCCTCGTTCCCCGCGACCCCGTCTTCGGGCTCGAGCATCCTCGCGGCCGAATCGGCGGGGCCGGGGCCGCCGGGAGCCGGTCCCGGGACAGGGCCTCGGTCGCGGCCTCGGACGTCGAGCGCCTGGCCTGGCTTTTCGACCCGGCCGGCTCCCCGGAGCCCATCGGGGACGGGGCCGTCGAGTTCTTCCGTGCCGCCGGGCAGGCCAACGAATGTCGCGAGGTCGTTCGGAGGATTCAGTCCGAGGGGCTGTCCTTCGACGAGGCCGAGGCCGTCGCGCCGCCCGGCTCGGTTTATCCGAGGCTCTTCCATGTGCTGGGCGTCCGGTGCGGCATCCCCATAACGTTCGCCGACGGTCTGCCTCTCTTCTTCACCGCTCCGGGCCGCGTGTTCTTCGGGCTCCTGGACTGGATCGAGGGCCGGTTTCCCGTTTCGGGGCTGTGCCGGCTGATCGAGTCGGGAGACCTCGCCATCCCCCCGGATGACGGAGGCGCCGACGTCCCGGCCGAGCGCATCGGCCGCTTTCTGCGGAATGCCAGGATCGGTTGGGGGCGGGACCGATACCTCGAGCGGCTCGAGGCCTGCCGCCTGAAGCTCGAAGCGGATATCCGCGAGCCCTCACGAGACGGGGCAGAGGCCGAGGCCCCCGGCCGGGCTGCGGAACTTCGCCGGAGTGTCCTCGAGGCCGGCCGGCTGGCCGCCGCGCTCCGGACCTTGCTCGGCCTTCTGCCCGCCGTCGAACCGGGGGTTGAGGTGGATTTCGCCGGATTGTGCTCCGGGTTGTCGTCGATACTGGCCGGGTTCGCCCGGGTCGGTCCCGGCCCCGCCGGCCTGGACGGGCAGGCCCTGGTCCTGCTGACCACCGAGTTGAACCGTCTCGGCGCCGAAGACCGCGCGCTGGCCGGAGCCGTATCCCCCGCCGCGCTCTCTCTCCGCCTTGAGGATGCCCTGGAGAGGCTGCGCTCTGCCGCGGGCTCCCTCACGGCCGGCGCTTCCTCCCCGCTCCCCGGTCATCTCCATGTCTCGAGTTTCGCCGCGGGCGGATACTCGGGACGCCGCATGACTTTCGTCGTCGGTCTCAACGACTCCGCCGTCCCCGGGCCGGGACTCCAGGACCCGATCCTCCTCGACGCCGAACGGGAAGCGATCTCGGAGTTCCTGCCGACCACGGCCGACACCCTGAAGGCCGGCCTCCATTCCCTGGCCGCCCTCCTGGCCTCCCTCAGGGGCCGGGTCGTTCTGAGCTATTCCTCCTATGACATCATGGAGGAGAGGAGGCTCTACCCCTCCTCGGTCATCCTTCAGGGGCTCCGGCTCGTCCGCGGCGACGCGGACCTCGATTACTCCGACCTCGACCGGGCTTTCCGGGCCGATGCCGCGCGAGCGGCGCGCCTGGACCCGGCCGGTTTCATCCCCGACAATCCGGCCAAGGCCATCGACGAGAGGGATTGGTGGTTCCGCCGCCTCTTCAGGGACGGCCGGTTCCTCGACGGGCTCGAGGCCGTCGGGGCCTGCTTCCCGGCGCTGCGGAACGGTTTCGCCGCCGACGAAGCCCGCCAGGGAGAAACCCTGACGGCTCACGACGGACTCGTCGAGGTCGACCGCGACCGGCTCGATCCGCTCAGGAATCACGGCCTCGTCATGTCCGCCTCCCGGCTCGAGCTCCTGGCCAAGTGCCCCTACGGATATTTTCTCCGCTACGTTCTTCGGATCGAACCGCCCCGCGACCTCGAGCTCGACCGGGGCCGATGGCTGGACCCGTTGCAGCGCGGCTCGCTCGTGCACCGCGTCCTCTTCGCATTCATGTCCGAGGTCACGAAGCGCGGTGAAAGGGTGTCGGCCGCGGCCCACGCCTCTCTCCTGGACGGGATCGCGGCGGAGGTGGTCGGGGAATACCGGCGCGACGTCCCGCCGCCCTCCGAGGGGATCTTCGACAAGGAGCGCTCGGACATCCTGGAAACCCTGGCCATTTTCCTCAGGATCGAGAGCGACCGGGACCCGCGCGTAGTGCCCGTGGCGTTCGAGAAAAGCTTCGAGGACGTGGCTGTCGGCGCGGGCCGGAGTGGCTGGTTCAAACTGCGCGGCGTCATCGACCGGGTCGACCGGACGGGACCGGGCACATACCGGATCGTGGACTATAAGACCGGGAGCTACCGGGATTACGAAGGCTTCGAAGCCTTCGCCGGGGGCCGGCGGATCCAGCACGCCCTCTACGCCCTGGCCGCAGAGAAGATCCTGGCCGACCCGGTCGTCGGCCCGGCGCCGCGAGTGACCGAGAGCGGCTACTTTTTCCCCACCCGCCGCGGCGAGGGCCGGGAAATCATGGTCAAAATGTTCGACCGGGATAAGCTGCGGGAACTCCTGGCCGACCTTCTGGGCCTGGTCGGCGCGGGCTACTTCGTGACCACGACCCGGGACGATTGCGGTTACTGCGACTTCGTCTCCGTCTGTGGGGGAGCCTCCGACAACACGAAACGCAAGCTGGCCTCCAACCCGGCCGTCTCCGAAGCCCTGGACAGGTTGAAACGCTATGCCTGACAAAAAGCGGCCTGAGGCGGGACTCCGGTCCGGGGCGGCGCCTTCCGTTCCGTCCGACCGGGCGGCCCGGGAGCGGATCCGGGCCGACCTCGACACGACCTTCCTCGTCGAGGCCGGGGCGGGTTCCGGGAAGACCAGGAGTCTCGTCGACCGCATGGTGGCCCTCATCGCCGGCGGCCGGGCGACCGTCCAGACCATGGCCGCCGTGACTTTCACGCGCAAGGCCGCCGCGGAGCTTCGCGGCCGCTTTCAACTGGCCCTCGAGCGGAGCCTGGCCCCCGGCGAAACCTCCCCGGACGAAGAGTCGGCGGTCCGCCTCCGGGCGGCGCTCCTGGACCTCGAGCAGTGCTTCATCGGGACAATTCACTCGTTTTGCGCCCGGCTGCTGCGGGAGAGGCCGGTCGAATGCGGCCTCGACCCGGAATTCGAAGAGCTGGACGAGCTCGAGAACACGGTTTTCCGCGAGGAATGCTGGCACGACTACCTCGCCTTGGCCCGCCTCGAGGCCGACGATGTCCTTCGCCGCCTCGACGACGTCGGCCTCTCGCCGGAGGACCTCAGGGATGCCTTCGACGTCCTTTCAGGCTATCCCGAGGTCATCCCGGCGTCGGACATCGCCCGCGCTCCCGATTTCGCGGCCCTCCGCGACAGGCTGGAGGCCTTTCTCGACGCGGCTGCAGCGGCCGTCCCGGAACGGCGGCCGGAGGCCGGATGGGACGGACTGCAATCGCTCATGCGCCGGCTCGCGGGCCGCCGTGGCCGGCTGGGCTTTTCCGACCCCAGGCTGTTGATGGAGAGCCTCGAGCTTCTCGACAGGTGCCCCCGGGTCGTCAAGAAATGCTGGCCGGCGAAGGAGACGGCCGAGGCCTTGGAGGAAGCTCTCCGCCATTTCCGCGAGGAAGTCGTCGGACCGGCCCTCAGGGCCTGGCGCGAGTTCCGTCATGCCACGGCCATGGCTTTTCTGCGGCCCGCCCTCCGGTTTTTCGAAACGGCCCGGCGGGACCGGTCCCGTCTCAATTTCCAGGATCAGCTCGGCCTGGCCGCAGAGCTCCTCCGCGAGAATCCCGAGGTGCGCCGTTACTTCCAGGCCCGCTATCGCCGGGTCCTGGTCGACGAATTCCAGGACACCGACCCCGTCCAGGCCGAGGTCCTTTTTTATCTGACGGGGAGGGATGCCTGTCAGAAGGATTGGACACGTCTCGTTCCGCTGCCGGGGTCGCTTTTCCTCGTCGGCGACCCGAAGCAATCCATCTATCGCTTCCGCCGGGCCGACATCGACATTTACAACCTGGTCAAGGACGGAATTCGGGGGGGCGGTGGCGAGGTCCTCGAGCTGACGGCCAATTTCCGTTCCCTGGCCGGGCTCACGGGTTGGGTCAACCCGATCTTCCGGGTCGCGTTTCCGGATGAGGCGACGCCGTTTCAAGCCGCTTATGCCCGCCTGGAGGCCGTCCGGCCCGGCCGCCCGGACGGGGCCTGCGGCGTGTTCAAGGTTACCGTTCCCAAGGTCGAGAGGAACAAGGGTGAAACCATCGCGCGTCTGGACGCGGATAATATCGCCCGGTTCATCGCCGGGGCCTGCGCCGGAGGGCTGGCCGTCGGGGATGGCGGGGGCGGCGCCCGGCCGGCCCGGCCGGAGGATTTCCTCGTCCTGTTCAGGTACAGGAAATTCATGGACATCTACGCCCGGGCCCTCGAGGCCCGACGGATCCCCTGCGAAGTCTCCGGAAGCAGCGCGTTTTCGGAGAGCGCCGAGATCGACGCCCTGGTGAGCCTGCTTCTGGCCTTCGCAAATCCCGACAACCCGGTGGCCGCGGTCGCCGTCCTTAAAGGACTCTTCTTCGGGGCCAGCGATCAGGACCTCCTGGATTTTCGCGGCTCGGGCGGCGAGTTCCGCTTCGTCGGCGGCGGGGACCGGACTTGCAACGGAACCCGGTCCGGGGACGGACCGGTGGCCCGGGCCCTCCGGACGCTCGGCGAGTGGTGGGATTGGACGACCCGATACCCTCTCTCCGTGGCCCTGGAGATGATCCTCGAGAGCTCGGGCCTCCCGGCGTATCTGGCCGGTTCGGAGATGGGCAGCCTGCGGGCCGGGATCGTCATCAAGCTGATCGAGGTCGTCCGGAGCTTCGAGATCGGCGAAGCCGCCACCCTGCCGGACGTAGCCGATTTCCTGGCCGCCGGGCCCGGCCGGGAGGCCGTAGAGGGGATGAGCCTCACGCCGGACCGCCCGAACGCCGTCAGGCTGATGAACCTGCACAAGGCCAAGGGGCTCGAGGCGCCGGTGGTCGTGCTGGCCAACCCGCTCGGTCAGAAAGAGCACGAGCCGGACAAGCACATCGTCCGTACCGGCGAGGGCCTTGCGGAGTCCGGGGCCGGGGGCCCGGGCGGGACCGCGGCGCCGCTCGGGTTCTTCCAGTTCAGAAAAAGGGGCCTCTGGAAAAGCCGGCTCCTGGCCGAACCCCCCGGTTGGGCGGAAAAGGCGGAACGGGAGGCGAAATACGCGGAGGCGGAGGAGCAACGGCTGATGTACGTCGCCGCGACCCGGGCCGGCGACATGCTCGTCGTCAGCACATACGCTGCGGACCTGGGCGGAAAGAAGTCCTGGAGCATCCTCGAAGAAGGGCTGGCCGGCGTTTCGGAGCTCCCGGAGGCCGGCCTGCCCGATGAGGCGAGGGACGTCAAGCCGGTCCGCCGGCTTCGGTCCGGGCGGCTCATCCTGTCCCCGGCCGACCACCGCCGCGGGCGGCTTCAGATCGAGGCCCGGCGCGGCCGGGCTTCAGAGGCCCGGTACCGGGTCGAGACCGTGACGTCCCTCGCCAAGCAGGACCGCCCGTTCCCGGACCGCGACGAGAGCGGGTCGGGGCTGGCCTGGGGGTCCGCGGTCCACATGATGCTCAGCGTCGCCGGCCGCAGCCGCCTGGGGCTCGCCCGGGATCCTACGGCGGCGCCTGCCGCCGAGGAAGTCCTGCGGCTCCTGGCGGCGAACGCGTGCGCCGCCGCGGGACTTGCTGCCGGAGACGAGGGGCGGCTCGCGGCCTTGGTCCAGGAGATCCTCGCCTCCGAGTTCTGGGCCCGGGCGGAGAGGGCGGAGAGGAGCCTGTTCGAGGTTCCGTTCTCGATCAAGGTCGGGCCGGATGACCCCGACTGCGGACGGCTGGTCGAGCGGCCGGGGCTCGTGCCGACGGCTGGTGGGAGGCCCGTCGCAACCGCGGCGGAGGCCCCTGTCTTCCTGACCGGAGCGGTCGACCTGGCGTTCCTTGAGGACGGCGGCTGGGTCATCGCCGACTACAAGACGGACAGGTTGGCCGACACGGCGGCCGGAAAGGGCGTCGAGAGAGCCCGATCGGCCCTCGACCGGCTCGTGGATTACTACCGACCCCAGGTCGAGCTGTACAGGAAGTTCTGGGAGAAGCTCACGGCCGAGCCGGTCAAGGAAACGGGCCTCTATTTCACCTCGATCGGCGCCTGGGTGAGACTTTCCTGACCCCCGCCCGGGACGGCCTAACGATCCCGGAATCCCGGCCCCTGATGAAAGACCGGATCCCGCCGCCCTCCAACGGGTCCGTGCTCCACCGGGCCTGAAATTTCTTAAAGGACGATCGGCGCCGAATCCGGCTGGTCCAGGCTCACGCTGCCGAAATAGTCCTTGAGCGCGTCGGCCTTGTCGGTCCGCTCCCAGCTGAATTCGGGGAGTTCGCGGCCGAAGTGGCCGTAGGCCGCCGTTTTCCTGTAGATGGGCCTGCGGAGGTCGAGCATTTCGATCATGCCCCGCGGGGTGAGCTTGAAAATCGCCCTCACGGCGGCCTCGATCAGCCTTTCGTTGGCCCGGCCCTTGCCGTGCAGGTTGACCATCAGGGAAAACGGCTCGACTTGGCCGATGGCGTAGGACAGCTGGACGGTGCAGTGGCCGGCCAGCCCGGCCGCGACGATGTTCTTGGCGATGTAGCGGGCCGCGTAGGCCGCCGAGCGGTCGACCTTGGTGGGGTCCTTGCCAGAGAAGGCGCCGCCGCCGTGCGGACAGCTTCCGCCGTAGGTGTCGACGATGATCTTGCGGCCCGTCAGCCCCGTATCGCCAAGGGGGCCGCCGATTTCGAACCGGCCGGTGGGGTTGATGAGGTAGGAGATGCCGGGCGACCTCCACTCGGCCGGGATGACTTTCTCGATGATCTCCGCGACGACCCCGTCGCGGATCGTGGCGTTGTCCACCTCGCGCGAATGCTGCGTCGAGAGAACGACTTTTTCGACGGAAACGGGTTTGCCGTCCCTGTACCGGATCGAAACCTGGGACTTGGCGTCCGGACGCAGCCAGGGCAGGAGGCCCGCCTTCCGCACCTCGGACTGCTTCTGGACCAGGCGGTGAGCCAGGAGGATGGGGAGGGGCATGAGCTCGGGCGTTTCGTCCGTGGCGTAGCCGAACATCAATCCCTGGTCGCCGGCCCCGATCTCGCCGTTAATGAGGTCGACGCCCAGGGCGATGTCTGCGGACTGGCGTCCAAGATAGGTCCGGACCTCGCAGGTTCCCGCGTCGAAACCGCAGCTGTAATCGGTGTAGCCGATCTCCCGGGTCGTGTCTCGGACGATCTTGTCCATGTCGAGCCGGGCCTCCGTCGTCATCTCGCCGGCCACTATGGCCACGTTCTTTGTAAGAAGCGTTTCGCAGGCGACCTTGCCCTGCGGGTCCTGCGCCAGGACGGCGTCGAGCACGGCGTCGGAGATCTGGTCGGCCATCTTGTCGGGATGGCCTTCGGACACCGATTCCGAAGTGAACACGAAATCTTTGGCCATCGAAAAACTCCTTTCTCGGCGCCAAGGCTCCGGCATTTTCATGGGGGGGACAAGTGACGGCCTGCTGACCTACGGCCACAAAAAAACCCGCCTCCCAATCAGGAGAGCGGGTCTCTTGCCGTGGACACTTGGTTGCCGCTTTCGCTTTCGCGACCACATCCCCGCCGTCCGACGGCGGGTAGGCACCTCGGATGTCCGCCCCAGGTTGCCGGGCCCGACCCTCACGGTCGCGCCTCTCCTGATGTCAAGAAAGGATGATACATGCCGCGGACGGAAAATGCAAGGGCCCGGGCAAAAAAAACGGCCGGGGGCCGGGCTTCACCTGGCCCGGGCTTCCAGGAGGTTCACGTCGGCCACGACCGAGAACCGGAACGGGAAGTCCATCAGACGCTGGGTGCCCTGTTTCATGACGAAGGCCGCGTCGGTCTTGAAGTCGATCCGGTATTCCGTGAAATAACCGCCGTCGACGAGCAGGTTGAGGAACCCCGTCCCGGTGCCCGTTCCCTCGAAGACGCCGGTGCTGCCGCCGAGGTCTTTGGCTCCGGAAACGGAGATGAGATAGGAGGCCGAGATGGCGGCCACCCGTCCCTGAGGGGTCGGGAACACGTCGTCGAGCGTATACAGGGCGACAAGGTCGACCTGAAGCTCGAGCCCCTGGAAGGGAATCGACAGGCGGCGGCTCTCCTTCCATTGATCGCCCCGGGCGACGGGCTCGGGAGGGAAGGAGGGGAAATAATCTCTCAGGATTTGCGGGATGGAGTAGTTCAGGAGCCTGGCCTCGGTCAGCGCGCTGTCGTTGGCGATGGCGACGACCTTCCCGCTCCGGTTGAACGTCACGTCGAGGGCCTGGCCGTCTTTGGTCTTGAGGTTCTGTGAGACCGTCCGGTCGGGCGTCTGGACCCGGACCTCGATCCCGGAGCTGGTGAGCGCGGTCAGCACGTTGTCCTGGCCGACCGCCTTGACGAAGATCCGCAGCTCGCCCATGGAGAGCCCGTTCAGGCTGAGGTCGGCGCCCAGGAGGTTCTTCCCTTCGACGCCGGCCTGCCCGTTGACCGTGTAGACAAGCTCGGTTCCGGCGGCCGGCGCGAACTGGATGCGCGTCTTCTCCGCCTGCCGGCCGGCCAGGGGAATCACGGCGGCCAGGGACAGGACCGCGAGCGCCCGTCCCGCGCGCCCGAGGACTTCCATCCGCATCGGGTCGTTTCGCCCGCCCGCCTTTCCCGCTCCCCGGGCGGAACGCGATCCGCTTCCGCCGCGTCCAACCCCGGCGTTCCCGCGGGCCCGCCCTTCCAGGGCCTTGGTGATCATTTCGGACATCGTCATGACCGATTGTACCCCGGCGGGTGAAGGAACGCAATTTCCGGCCATGACGAGGCCGGGCTCGGGCCGACCAGCAAAGACGGTACCGGGTCTACAAAATGCTGGTTTTTTTCCAGCATTTTGCAGACCCGGTACCAATCTTGCCGGCTTGGCTCGACGCTGCCGGCATCGACCGGGAGCCGGCCGAAAGGAGGCCGGTCAGAAGCCCGGGGCCGTGATCTTCCGTTCCTTCCAGGTCCCGAACTTCTTGAGCTGGGGCATGACGTCGGAGGCCTTGCCCACGACGACCAGCACGAAATTCTTTTCCGGCATCAGCCGGGCCGCGGCCTTGTCGACGCCTTCGAGCGTGACCTTTTCGATGTCGGCCAAGTACCTCCCGTAGTAGTCGAAGCCGAGCTTGTAGAAGGCCAGGCGGGCGTAGGCGGCCGCCTTGCTGGCGTTGGTCTCGAGGGTCGGCGGGAACTGGCCCAGAATGTAATTCCGGGCGCTCTCGACCTCCTCGGCCGTGAATCCCTTCTTCGCGGCCTTGTCGAGAAGGTCGAAGGTGATGTCGAGCATCTCGCCGATCTTGTCGTTCTTGGTGTAGGAGGTTGCCGTGAAGACCCCGCCGGCCGCCCAGCTCTCGAACGAGCTCCGGGCGCCGTAGGTCAGGCCGCGCTTGATCCTGAGCTCGGTGTTGAACCAGGACGTGAAGCGGCCTCCCCAGAGCGTGTTCATGACGGCCGCGTCCGGCGTGATCGGGGCGCCCATCGGGTAGCCGGGGCTGCCGATCACGAAGTAGGCCTGGGTGGCGTCGGGCTTGTCGACGAGGAGGAGGTCCCGGCCCTTGGGCACGGGCAGAGGCGGGACGGTATCAGGCTGGGGCCCGCCGGCCGGGTTGGCCCAGGACCCCAGTGTCGCTTCGAGGAGAGGCGTCAGCTCCTCCTTCGTGATGCCGCCGACGACCGCCGCGACAGCCAAGTCGGGCCGGAAGCGCCCGGCGTAGAAGTTCTTCACGGACGCCGCGGTCATCTTTTCGAGCGAAGCTTCCGTCCCCATGGCCAGGTTGCCGAAGGGATGGCCCCCGAAATAGGCTTTCTGGAAATAGTAGCGGACGGCGATTCCCGGGTTGTCCTTGGCCGCCTTGAGGCTGTCGATTCGCTTGGACCGCTCCTTGGCGAATTCGTCCTCGCTGAAGGCCGGGCCGGACAGGCAGTCGGCAGCGATGGCCATGAGGCGGGGGAAAAACTCCGCCAGGCTCCGCCCGCCGACATGGGCGAATTCGTCGGCCGCCGAGACCGAAAGGCTCGCCCCCATGAAGTCGAGGGCCTCGGCGATCTCGTCCGCGCTCATCTTGGCCGTGCCTTTGGTCACGAGCGAGGCGGCCAGGCCCGCCGTGCCCTCGAGCCCGGCCGGGTCGAAGGCCGAGCCGGCCCCCCGGACGAGCATCCGGAAGCTCACCAGAGGAACCGATCGGTCGGAAAGGAAGTAGACAGTGATCCCGTTCTTGAGGACGATCTTTTCGGGCGCCGGAAGCGGTTCCGCCCCGGAAAGCAGGGACGGCGCCGCGAGCGCGGCGGCCAGCGCCAGCACCAGAGCCGTTGCCGCGAACCTTTTCATCGGGCACCTCCTTCGGGGACGAGACGGCCCGTCGTCTTGTTATTCTCCTGGAAGATCTTGCGGGCGACCTCGCGCACCGAGTCGAGGGTCACCGCCGAGTAGCTGTCCATCAGGGTGAAGAGCTTGGTGTGGTCGCCCAGGATGACTTCGGCCGAGCCGAGCTGGTTGGCCTTCCCGGCGATCGTCTCGAGGCTCTGGTAGAAATCCGTGCGGGTGATGTTCAGGGCCTTCTCCAGCTCGCGCTGCGTGATGCCCTCGCTCTTGACCTTGTCCAGCTCCTCCTCGATGACCTTCTCGATCCTGTCGAGGTCCGCGCCCGGCCTGGGCTTGACGGAGATCGTGAACAGGAAGGGGTCGATCGTCTCCTGGTTCCCGCCCCGGACGCTGATGGCCAACTGCTCCTCGCGCACCAGCCGGCGGTAGAGGCGGCTGCTCTCGCCGTCGAGCAGCGGCTTGGTGAGGACGGCCAGCGGCAGGAAATCGGCCTCCCTCGCTCCCGGCTCGTGCCAGGCCACCAGGAAGGAGGGCACCTGGGCCTCCTTGCGGACCAGGACGCTCTTGGGGCCGATCTGGGGCGGCTCGACCGTCACGATCGGCGGGGGCGCCGGCGACGCCTTGACGGGCTCGTAATATTTCCGGATGAGGCTGAGGGCCGGGGCCGGGTCGAAGTCGCCGACCATGATCAACACCGCGTTGTTCGGGGAGTAGTAGGTGTGGTAATAGGCGATGACCTCGTCGCGCCGCCAGCCCAGGATGTCGCTCATCCAGCCGATGACGTCCCAGTGATAGGGGTGGGCCATGATGGCGGTGGCCCGGACGTTCTCGTAGAGGATGGCGTCGTTGTTGTTCTCGACCGAAAGCCGGCGTTCCGAGGCGATGACCCCGCGCTCGGACTCGAACACCTTGGGCTCGAAGATCAGCCCCTGCATCCGGTCCGATTCCATCCGGAGCATGGTGTCCAGTGCGGCGGCCGGGAACCAGTCGGTGTAGGCCGTCAGGTCGTCGCCGGTGTAGGCGTTGTTGGACCCGCCCAGGAACTCCATGCGGCGGTCGAACTCGCCCGGACCGAAATCGGCGGTCCCGTTGAACATCATGTGCTCGATGAAGTGCGAGACGCCGGTCAGGCCCGGCCGCTCGTTGCGCGAGCCGACCCGGAAGAACGTGTAGAGCGCGATGTTCGGAATGCCGTGGTCCTCGACGAGCAGGACCTTGAGCCCGTTGGCCAGCTGGTGGACCTGGACGTTCTCCTTGTCGAACGTCGCGGCGGGCAGGGACAGGACGAGGGCACCCAGACAGACGAAAAGACCCAGGAATCTCAGCGGGATTCTCGACCTCATGCATCACCTCCGGAAGGAATGGGAGACGGCTCTATTAATAGCATAGCGCGGAATCGGGCTCAAGCCCGGGCGGCTCTCCGGCGACGGTCCGGCGGCGCGGCCGCCCGGTCCGAGGGGCCGCGCCTCGGGAGCTATTTTTGCCCCGAGCCCAGGAATCCGGCCACCGTGGCGGCGAAGTCCCGGGGCGGAGGGCCGGCCTTGCGCCGGATGCAGATATTGATGACGTTGCCCTCCTTCAGGTTCCAGCCCGGAATGAAGACGTCGCGCGGCCGGCTCATCTTGACGCCCCGCCCGCATCGACCGACCTCCGTGATTTCGATCTCCGGCGGAAGGTGAATGAGCAGCCGCTCGGGGTCGACCCGGGCCGGCCTCGTGAAGCGGACGATGATCTCGTCCTCGCGGGCCTCGGTCGAAAGCGAGATCGGGCCGAAATGGGTCGGCGCGTTCTCGTAGACGATGACCTTGCCCGGCTCGAGCCAGGCCGGAGGCACGGCCGAGAGCAGATGCAGGTCCTGGCCTTCCTCGCGCACGAGCATGTTCCGGAGGGTGGTCACGTAGAGGGCCGCCGCCCAGAGGTGCGGGATGGTGTTCCCCCAGGCCTCCCGCTTCTGATAATGCACGCCCTCGGCGAAACCCTGGGTCGATGTCGAATGAAGGAGGAAAGAATAGAACCCGTCGACCGCCTTGTCCTGCTCGCCGCGGACGATGTGGGAGTTCGTGACGAAGAGGGACAGGTAGGGATGGATCGCGTGGGTTTTCGGGGTCCACTGGATGACGCCCTCGATGAAGCCCGGCTTGGCGCCCTCCTCCTTCCCGAAATTGTCACGCACCTGCTCGAGAGTCGCCGTCATCCGCCGGTCCTCGGGGTCGATGAGGACCGTCGGGAAGATCGCCTCCAGGTTCCCCCAGTGCGTGCCGTCCTTTTCGTAGCTCGGCGGGAGGTAGGGGAGTCCGGCCCTGTCCACGGCCCGGAGGATGTCGGCCTGGTAGGCCGCGAATTCGGCGTTGTAAGCCTTCATGTCGTCCAGCTTGGCCAGCTGCCGGGCCGCCTCGGCCGCCGATTGGAAGGCCCTGAGGTTCCACAGATCGTAGCCCACGATGTGATCGTTGCCCGCCCAGAGGTTTTCGCCGTCCGCCGGCGCCCGGGGGAGGAGTCCGGAGAAGGGCGAGCCGTCGTCCTTCTCCTCGGCCCGGGCCTCCCTGATGAAGGCCAACGACTTCTGGACGGCCGGGTAGTGCTTCCAGACCCAGATGTTGTCCCCCGAGAGCCGGCCGAATTCGGTCAGGGCCCAGACGGCGTAACCGTTGGCGTCGAGCTGCCCCTTTTGGCTTTCGAACCGGCCGTTCTCCCGCTGGTATCCGGCGAAGAATTCCAGACTCTGCCTGGCGGCGTCGAGGAAGCCGGCCTGAGCCAGGGAGACGGCCTGGTAGGCGCCGTCCCTGAGGTAGAATTCGTCATAAAAGCCTTCCCCGGCCCGGAGTTCCGCCCTGTCCCGCCCGATGAACTGGTAGACCAAGCTGGCCAGATAGGAATACAGGGCCTTCTCCTCGGGGACATACAGATTGGCGCCCTTCGCCAGCAGGCCTTCCCAGAATTCCGCCGTTCGTGCTTTCCAGCGCTCGAAATCCAGCCGGGCCAGGTCCAGGACCGCCTTGTCGGAGGGCTTTTCGAGTGAGCGGAAGGGGATACAGAGGACGACGGATTCGGTCTGACCCGCCTCGAGGACGGCCCGGACCTCAAGCCGGCCGCCTTCGCACCTCAGGTCGGCCTCCGGGCGCGCCTTGACGGCGGCCAGGAGCGAGCCGGCCGAAGTCAGCGCCCACTCGTTCTTCCCCGAGAGGTCGCGCCCGGCCGGAGGAGTGGACACCTTCCACTGCCAGCCGAAGGCCCCGGTTTCCGGGGCCGGGCCTCTGTTCCGCAGAGTGACCCGGACCAGGTTCAGGAAGTTGTCCTGCTGCGGGAAATCGAAGCCGGCGGCGCCCGCGGACGGCATCGGGCAGGCGAAGGCCTCGACGACATATTCGACGGTGTCGTTCACCAGAAAATCGTAGTGGACGATCGGCAGGTAGCCCTTGACGAGCGACTTGCGGATGCCGTTCTCCAGGGGCGCGAAACCGTCGCCGACCAGCATCCGGCAGCGGACGCCGTCGGCGAGCAGAAACTCCCCACCCGGCGATATCCGGGTGCCCTCCGGATAATCCTTGAGCCCGATAAGGGCCCAGCTGTTGCTGAAGTAATCGAACGGGTTGAGCACGTTCCTGATGGTGATCCCGGGAAAAGCGGTCCGGACTTCGTCCACCCGCTTCGAGGCTGCAGCCGGCCCTCCGCCGAAGACCAGGCCCGCCACCGCCGTACAACCGGCCAGGACGGCCAGGCCGCCGACGGGCCGTTTCCGGCCGAGAGGGAACATCGCACAGCTCATGAAATCAGATTATAGGGACGGGGCCCGCTTTGTGCAAATGGAAAAGCCGGCCCGTCCGGAACCCCGGGGCGCCCGGCAACGCGGGCGACGGCGTGAAGGCGGCGCAGGCTTGACGGAATTCCCCGCCTGGACTATAAATAATCGCCGTATCGAGCAGGCCATGGAAACCGAAGACAGCAGGCCCACTTTCAAAATGTCGCTGAAGAATGTCCAGGCCTATCCCTTCGTCCACAGGTACCTGCCCTTCGAGCGCTATCTCATCCGGCCTCCGGCTTTCCTCGTGGTGCGGATTCTCCACAAGACGTCGGTGACGCCGAACCAGCTGACCTTCGCCTCGTTCTTTGTCGGCCTCGCGGCCGGCCTGGCCTATCTCGGGGCAACGCGGGCCTGGTTCGCCGCGGCCGGGGTCCTGGTCATGCTGTCCTCGATCCTCGACTGCGCCGACGGCCAACTGGCCCGCGTCAAGAACATGAGCAGCCGCTACGGGGCCCACCTCGACCTGTTCCTGGACAGGGTGACGGATTTTGTCGCCATCGCCGGCATGGTTTTCGGCTGGTACCGCGGCACCCGCGGGACGTTTCTCCTGGCCTACGGACTCCTGACCTGTGCCGCCTATTTCGTCGAGGTCACGCTCTACTACCTGACCAACGCCTATCTCGAGGTCAAGAAGACGGGGGAGGCGGCGGAGGGGAGGGGGGTCATCATCACCCTGTTTTTCGTGACCTCGCTGGCCGGCCGCCTCGACTGGCTAATCTACATATTCAGCGCCTACGCGTTCAGCAACGTGGTGATAAAGACCGTCCGCTTTCTGAGGATCGGCCGCGATCAGGCCTCGGCCCGGCGGCCCTGAACCGATCGTTTTCTCAGGATGGGGACCAGCCCCACTCCCGACCAGGCCAGGGACAGGATGCGGCGGGCCAGCAGGACGGCCATGCCCACCGACATGTCGATTCCCAGCAGGGCGAAGAGCGAAACGTACGTCAACTCGTAGACGCCCAGGGCTCCCGGAACCGGGATGAACGTGAAGAAGGAGCCGAGCGTTACCATGAGAAAGCACTTGAACAGACCGACCTGGCTCCCGCCGACGAAGAGGAAGGTGGCGAACAGCTCCAGGGCCCAGATCCAAGTCATGCCCGTGTAGGACCCGAAGAGAAGGAAGAAGAGCCCCCGGCGTCGCGTGTAGAATTCGGAGATGTGGGCGTCGGTTTCGCGGATCTTGTCGCGGCGTTTCTCCAGGGCTGGAACCCTGATCCTGAGGCGGGCCAGCTTGTCCAGGGCCCAGGTGAAGAGGCCCCGCTTCTGCTTGGCCATCAGGAAGACCACCAACGCCAGGAATCCCGCCGTCAAGGCCACGATCGTGATGCTCCGCCCTCTGGGCATGGTGAAGGTCAGCAGCAGGAATGTGACGGCCAGAGCAACGGTGAAGATCCCGGACAGGAATTCGATCGTCTTGTCGACGATGACCGTGGCCACGACCTTTTTCCGGTCGATGCGGTCGAGCATGAAGACCCGCATGGTTTCGGCGCCGAGGTTGCCCGCGGGAGTCAGGATTCCCACCGTGCATCCGGCGACCCGCGCGCCGAAAAGCTCCCAGAACGATACCCGCTCTCCCGAAGAGGAGAGGACAAGCTGCCAGTTGGCGGTCCGGACGCCCCAATAAATGAAGCGCAGGCCGAGCAGCGCGAACATCTCCGGGATGGTCAGCCGGCGGATGCCCTCCCAGATCTTGCCGATTCCCGTCTTGTAGATGAGGTAGACAAAGAGACCGAGGGCGACGACGCCGATGATCTTGAACACGAGGTTTCGGGACCTCGACCTGATCACGGCAGGGCGCGCCTCGGGAATCACGGGGATTCTGGTTTCTGTCATAGCCTTGACGTCTTGTTCGGAAAGACTTATTGTATCCCTTCCTTGGGGATAATGGAAGAAACTCAGGTCTCCGGCAAGTTGCGGTGGACCATCGCGGCGGCTCTTTTCGCGGTCTGGCCGGCGGCCTCCTGGGCCTCGGGGGTTCCCGCCGCCCGCCGCTTGCCCGAAGCCTTTCGCCTGGCCCCCGCTTCAGTCGAGGCCGGCGTTTTTTCCCTCAACGTCGCGAACAGGCGCGACAACAGAGACTCCGCCAAGCCCGAGGCAAGCACGTCGGGATGGGTTCTCTCCGCGGCCGGCGCCGCGGGACCTCCCGCGGCTCCTCCCTCCGAAACGTCCGAGGTCAGGCCTCGGAAGCCCAGGGGCCGGGGCTGGCTCGAACTCGGCGGGTTCATGACCTATTCGGCCGTCAGCTACTGGATCAAGTACACCAAGAAGGGCTTCATCGAGGACTGGCAGTTCAAGCTCAACTGGCACGACCAGTCGCACCGGTTCTTCACGCTCCAGGCCTGGGCCTTCGACTCGAACAATTTCAAGCTCAACTGGACCCACACACTGGCCGGAGGAGTCTATTACCAGTTCGCCCGCTGCAACAATTTCTCCTGGCCGGCGGCGTCGCTCGTCGCGCTCGCCGGCTCGTTCTTTTGGGAGTACGTGGTGGAGTGGAAAGAGGTCATCGCCATCAACGACCAGATCATGACCGGGCTCGGCGGCTATGCGACGGGCGAGCCCTGGTACCAGATCGGCCGGTTCCTGAACCATCAGCGGAATCCGGTTCTGCAAGCCCTGGGGTTTCTCAACCCGATCTACGAGGGGAACGCCTGGCTGGACCGCCATAACCCTGCCTTGCGCGATTACGAGCCGCCGGGCTGGCACGACCTGGCCGTCTTCGCCGGAGCGAGGCGGCTGGCCGCCGCCCCCGGCCGGGAAACGCAGACGGGAGTCTACTTCGGGTTCCGGGCCCGGCTCCTCGGGCTCCCGGAATACGGGGCGCCCGATGACATTCGGCGGAGCGCCAAAGACACGTATTTCAGCGAGATCAGCCTGGACTACACGGTTCGTGACGGCCGGGCCGACGAAACGAACTTCATCACCAAGGCCGTGGCGCTGGGCTGGTTACGTCAGGACATCGGGCCCGGCCGGACCGGCTACAGCCTCACGCTCGGGCTCGGGTCAGCCTTCCAGTACTTCAAGAAGCGGCCGACCGCTCCCTACGATGCGAATCCCGTCGCGGTGACTCCCGAGGACCCGGGCAGCAACCTGGACCTCAGCGTCCCGCGGAGTTTTACGGACAAGCTGGCCGCCCTCCACATCGCCGGGCCGGTCCTCGACTGGACACTGTTCCGAAAGGATTTCACTCTCCGGACCACGGCTGAAGCCTACCTCGATTTCGCCCTGGTCAACTCCTTCGCGCTGAACCGTTATTCGGAGCTTCACGACATCCTCGGCATGAAGACGACCGTGCTCTATTACGGCTACTATTACGGGTTCGGGGGGACGGCGGCCGGGAGCTTCGATCTGGCCTGGCACGGCTTCCGGGCCCGGGGTCGGGCCTCGTTCGGGGCCTGGGGTTCGGCCGATTTCCGGGACAGGTTCCAGTACGACGTCACGAACAACGCCCACCTGAGCGACACCAGGTTCGATTACCTGGTGGGCGCGGGCTGGAAGATACCGGGTCTTCCGGCCGAGGCTTTCGTCCGCTACGAGGGCCTGGCCCGCTGGGGCCGGGTCCAGGACGTTTCCGTGCACGGTTTGGAGAAGAGGCTGTTCGCGGGTCTGGAATTTTTCTACTGAGGGTCCCGGCGGCGCCTCCTCGCCCCGAAAGCCTGCCGACTCGGGCTCCGGCCTGCGCCTTGACACTCCGGGAGCGATGGTCTACTCTCTGCCGCGGAGTCCGATCAGTCGCCATGCGGGAACGTCGACGTCGTCCGGAAGCCCGGAACGGGGCGTCGCCGGCCGCGGCCGGCCCTGCCGCCTGCTGCGGTTTCCGGTCGCGAAGGTCGGGCCGGACGAAACGGACGGCCGCCTTGATCCCCGTTTTTCTCGTCGCCCTGGCGCCCGCCTGGCTGCGGGCTCAAGAGACGACGGCGGCTCCGCCCGAGGAACGCCAGCCGTCGAAAGCCCACTATTTCGACTGGATCAACAGCCAGTACGAAGGCACGACGGAGGCCCGGACCGCCGTCAACATGGATTTCTTCCGATGGCTGCACGACGAGTACGGGATGGCCCTCGAGGTCTACGCCCTCGACGTCGGCAACATCGACGACGGTCCCTACACAGCCGGCGTGGGCCGCCTGATCCCTTACCACTACGGAACGATGGACTCGGAGGAGTTCAAGGACCAGTTTCCACGCGGGTTCGGACCGCTGGTCGAGAAGGCGGCCGGGTTCGGCGGCCGTCTGGCCGTATGGATGGGGCCGGACGGATTCGGCGATACCCCCGAGGAGGAGCGGGCCCGCATCGACATGCTCGTCTCGCTCTGCCGGGATTTCAATTTCATCGCCTTCAAGGTCGACGCCGTGGCGGGCCAGATCCGCCCTGAAAAGCAGGCGGTCTTCCGCAGGGCCATCGAGGCCTGCCGGGCCTTCACCCCCGACCTCATGATTCTCAATCACCGCGTGAAATTCGGGGAGGCGGAGCCCGTCGTCACGACGTCCCTGTGGGAGGGCGTTGAGACGTACATCGACGTGTTCATGCCGAACTCGGGTCCGGCCGTCCACCACCGGGCCGGGGCGCTGGCCCGGGAGCTTCCGCCCGGGCTGACCCGCCTTCTCGAGGACCATGGGGTGTGCCTGTCCTCGTGCCTCGCCTACTGGGAGGACGACCTCGTCCTCCAGGCCTTCAACCGCTGCCTGCGGCTGGCCCCTTCGATCTACGGCAATCCGTGGTTTCTGAGGGACGATGAATTCCCCAAGCTGGCCAGGATCTTCAACCTCCATCGCCGGTACCGGGACATCCTTGCCGACGGGCGGCCGCTGCCGGAGAGCCGGTACGGTCCTTACGCTGTTTCCCGGGGCAACGCGGCCACACGCTTCGTCACCCTCCGCAACCTGACCTGGAACCCCGTCGAGTACAAGGTCCGGCTCGATGAAAGCCTGGGTCTCAGGAAGGCGGACGAGTTCGAGGTCCGGAGGTTCCACCCTTCGGAGGCGCTGGTGGGCCGGTTCGGGTGGGGGGCCGAGGTCGGCATCGAGGTGCCGCCGTTCCGGTCCTGCCTTGTTGCGGCCTCGTCGCGTCCGGTGTCCGAGCTCGGCGTCGAGGGCTGCGACTTCGAGGTCGTGCGCGACACCCCCGGAAAGCCCGCCGTGATCGACCTTCTCGGCGCGCCGGGCAGCCGGGCCGACGTCAAACTCCTGCCGGTCCGGAGGCCGTTCCGCCGGGTCGAGATCGACGGCGTCGAGCGGCCCGAACTGCTTGCCGGCCGGAGCGTCAAAGTGGAATTTCCGGGCCGGCCCATGACCTCGAAGCCGCATCGCAAGGTCGGGGACCTCGAGCCCTGCCCCGTGCCCGCCGATGCCGAAGCCCTGTTCGAGGCGACATGTTTTGCCGCGGACAGCAACGCCCTGGAAGTCAGGTCGCTCGAGCGGTCGGGACCGAGCCGAATCCCCCAAGTCGAAGCGGCCCGGGCCGCTTTCTTCTCCAAGCCGATGTTCGTCAACCGCGGCATCCGGGACAGGAATCTCTTCGACGGGCGGCTCGACACGTTCTTCACGGCCCGGCTCGAGGGGCGCACGTTCCGGGTCGATTTCGGGAAACCGACGCGGATGGACAGGATCGTGCTGAGGATCCGCGATCGTCAGGCCGCGGACATAAGCCCGGCCTATGATAGATTTGCGGAGAACGCTTCGGCCGAGGTTTCGGCCGACCTCCAAATCTGGCGCCGGGTCGCGCCGTCCTGGGGCGGCAAAGGGACGATCGCCGTCCTCAGAGTCCCGGACGACCGGCCCGTGCGGTACCTGAGGGTTGACGGAGCGCCGAGGCGGCTGGCCGAGGTCGAGGCTTATCTCGGGGACTCGAAACTGGAGCGGGACGGGTGGCGGGCCTCGAACCTCTTCCCGGCCTACGGAGAGAATCCCGCCAAGGCGGCCTGGAGCCTTTCGTTCACGCCGCGTGAGATTTATAAGAACTCATATGTGGCCGTTGCACTTGACGGGACGCACGGCAACGAGGGGGCGTACGCGGCGCTGCGGATCGACGGCCGTCCGGTCGGGGCGCCGGACCGGGCCGTGTCGTTCCCGAGCAACACCTGGGAATACTTCAACGTCGAGAGCGGGAGCGGCTACACTTACTATTTTCCCTTGGACGCGTCGACCGCCGGAAAGATGGTGGACGTCGTCATCCTCGTGCTCGGGGGCGGGACGGACGGATTCCGGCCGGAAGCCTGGGTCACGGCCTACCCCGACCCCCGCGAAAAGCGCCAGCTCGCCCTGTACGAATGAAACCGGAGACGCCGGCGAAGGAGAAGCGGGAATGCGCAGAATCGCAGCCTTGATGTCGCTCGCAGCGTGTTGCTTCCTGGGACCGGCCGCGACCTCCGGTCCCGAGCGGTCCGCGATCACGACCGGTTCCCTGTTCGAGGCCATGGTCGATCTCGAGGCTCTGACCCGGACTCCGGACCCGCCGTTCCGGACGGTCCAGTTCTCCTCCTACGACCACCGCAGCCGGGTCCCCGAGGGGCCGGACTGGTTCGCCAACGCGGACGGCTTCGGCGGCGAGCCCGTCCCCAACTTCCAGGCCGTGCTCGGCGAGCCGGACGGACAGGGCGTCGGCGAATACCTGATGGCCGACGTCCCGGGCCCGGGAGCCGTGGTGAGGCTCTGGACGGCGGCGATTTCGGGGCGGGTGCGGGTCTACGTCGACGACATGGACCATCCTCTGTACGAGGGTGAGGCCGAGCCGTTTTTCCGGCGGCCTTATGAGACTTTTGCCGGGCTGGCGGCCGTCGACGGCGGCCGGTTCGGGGCCACGGTCTATCAGCGCGACGCGTCCTATGCGCCGATTCCCTTCGCCGGACGCCTGCGCATTGTCTGGACCGGAAAACTGGAGGAGATCCACTTCTACCAGATCCAGGTCCGCCGGTATGCCCCTGGAACGCCCGTAGCGTCTTTTCGTCCGGAGGACATCGAGACCTACAAAGGCGTGATCGACAGGGTTACAGCAACCCTGTCCGACCCCGACGCCGGGTTCGTGCCGCCGGCGACCGGCGGGGCCCGGACTCTCGAGGCCGCCCTCGGGCCCGGAGACAAGCGGCAGGTTCTTGAGCTCCCCGGGCCCGGGGCGCTCAGGAAGCTCTCGCTGCGAGTGGAGGCCGCCGACCTCGACAGGGCCCTGAGGCAGACCCTGCTCATGGTTTATTGCGACGGCGCGCCCCGCGGGCAGGTCCAGTCGCCGGTGGGCGATTTCTTCGGCGCCGCTCCCGGCGTCAACCCCTACCGGTCGCTCCCGTTTACGGTGGGCGAGGACGGCCTCATGACCTGCCGCTTCGTCATGCCCTTCGAGAAATCGCTCAGCGTCGTCCTCGAGAACCGCGGCAGTCAGCCGGTCAGGGTCGAGGCCGAAGCCGTGCCGGGGGAATTCCGCTGGGATGGGCGGGCCATGCACTTCCGGGCCCGCTGGCGGGTTGACCACGAGCTCGTCGCCTCCGGCGAGAACGTCCAGGACCTACCGTTCCTCTCGGCCGGCGGCCGGGGCGTCTATGTCGGGACGAGTTCGATCATCATGAACCCGGCTCCGGTCCCGACGCCCTGGGGGAACTGGTGGGGCGAGGGCGACGAGAAGGTCTTCGTCGATGACGACGCCTTCCCCTCGATTTTCGGCACCGGTTCGGAGGATTTCTACAATTATTCGTGGTCGTCACCAGACATTTTCTTCTTCCCGTACTGCGGCCAGCCGCGGAACGACGGGCCCGGGAACCGGGGCTTCGTCACCAACTTCCGGTGGCACATTCTCGACCCCATCCCCTTCGACCGGTCGATCCGGTTCAGCATGGAACTCATGAGCCACGAGCGGACTCGGGGCCTCTCCTACGCCCGGACGGCTTACTACTATGCCCGGCCCGGGACGATCGATGATGCCCCGGCGATCATGCCCGAGGACCTCCGCGAACTGAGGCTTCCGGAATCATGGCAGCCGGCCGCCCGGTTCGGGGCCCGAAACTCCGTGTTCTACTCCGCCGAGGACGTTATCGCCGATAAAAAGAACACGCGGCTCGACGAGGGCCGGCTGTGGGCCGGCGGCAGGCTGCTCGTCTGGACCCCGGAAAGGCCCGGCGACCGCAAGGCGATGAGATTCGCCCTGGACTCGCCCGGGAGGATCCAGGTCCACCTCACGGCCGCCCTGACCCCTCGGTCGGGCTCCGTCGCCGTCCGGCTCGAAGGCCTGCCGGCGGGGGAGACGAGGAAGTCGATGACGATCGACCTCAAGCGTCCTTTCCGGACCATGCTCAGGAACTTCGACCTGGAGCCGGTCCGGCTCCCGGAGGGAGAATACACCCTGGTCATCGAGTACCTGGGAGCCGATGAGGCGATCCCGAGACCCGAGATCGGTCTCGATTTCCTCTGGGTCCAGCGGCTTGACTGACACCAGCAGGAATGGTACCGGGTCTACAAAATGCTGGGTTGCCTTGAAGGGAGAGACGGAAGGTCAAAAGGAGAAACGACGATGGCCGACACGATAAGCCGGAGAAAATTCCTGGGCGGCTGCTCGGCGGCGGCCGGCGCGCTCGTCGCCGGAGCCGCGGCCTCGCCAGGTTGTTCGAGTCCCCTCCGTGAGCCGGCCGCTTGCGGCTCGATCATGATCGATCCCGCGCCGCGCTTCGCCCTCTCCCCGTATCTCTACATGCAGTTCATGGAGCCGCTGGGCACGACGGACAGCTCGGTCGATGCCGCCTGGGATTTCATCCGCGACGCCTGGCGCGAGGATGTGGTCGAGGCGACCCGGGAGCTGGCCCCGACGATGATGCGCTGGGGCGGCTGCTTCATTTCCTACTACCGTTGGAAGGAGGGCGTCGGCCCGCGGCGCGAGCGGCCGCCGATGCTCAACCTCCTCTGGGGCGGAATCTACAACAACCAGGTCGGGACCCGTGAACTTGTCGAATTCTGCCGGGCCGTGGGGGCGGAGCCGCTCATCGTCGTCAATTTCGAATCGGACGGCCGGAAAGCCTGGACGGTCTCGCCCTGGGGGGGCATCCGCTCGGCCGGGCCCGAAGAGGCGGCCGAGTGGGTCGACTACTGCAACAATCCCAAGAACGCCATGAGGACCCGCCACGGCGTCGGGGCGCCCTTCGGGGTGAGATTCTGGCAGATCGGCAACGAGACCTCTTACGACCCCGAGGGATTCACCGGCGAGACCGCCGCCAGGCGGACTCTGGACTTCGCCCGGGCCATGCGAAAATCCGACCCTTCTATCCGGATCGTCGGATGGGCCGACAGCGGGTGGGCGAAGAAGATGGCCGAAATCGCCGGCTCAGAGCTCCAATATCTGGCCTTCCATAACGGCTACGGCCCAGGCGGCGATGATTCGCCGTTGAGGGGCGTCGAGTACCGCAAGGATTGGGCCCGGACCTGGGACTATTTCATGCGAGCCCGCGAGACGCCCGAGGCACGGATCGTCGAGATGCGCGAGGAAACGGCCGGACTCAACCTCCCCCTGGCGATCACGGAAGCCCACTTCGCCCTGCCGGGGCGGAACCGCTGCGAGGCCCTGTCCACTTGGGCCGCCGGCGTGGCCAACGCCCGGATCTTCCATGTCTATGAAAGAAACGGGGACGTCCTCGAGATCGCCACCCAGGCCGACTTCTGCGGCAACCGCTGGCAGAACAACGCCCTGATGATCCCGACGCCCCGGGGCTCGGGCCGGCCGTTCCTGATGCCGGTTGCGATGGTCATGGCTCTCTACCGCAAGCACGCCGGGGAGAAAGCGGTCAAAGTGGTCTCGGCCCCGGGCGACCTCGACGTCACCGCCGGCCGGACCGGGAGCCGGCTGTTCCTTCACGTGGCGAACACCAACCGGACAAAAAACGTCACGGCGAAGTTCGGCATCGGGGATCACCGGGTCCTCTGCGGCCGCGTGTTCCAGATCGCACTCCCGCCCGAGTATGAGGTGTTCGAGCACAGACCGGAGGTCACCGACCCCAGGGAGTTCGCGCTGCCGGAGACGGGCGAGTGGAGCTTCCCGGCCGCCTCGGTCAGCGCCGTCGAGCTCGAGATCGCCGTGGCGGAGAACCGATGAAAGCGAGGCGCGGCCGGCTCGCGGCCGTCCTGCTGGCTTCGGCTCTCGGGCTTTGGGCCGCAACCGAAGCGGGAGCCGGCTCCGGAGGCGAAGCCGTCCGGGCGCCGGGCCGGCCCGGCGAGGAGTGGCGTCCGCATCCGGCTTACCGTCTCCTCGGCCGTCTGATCCGTGTTCCGCCCCAGATAACCGTCCTCGAGGTCTCGAGCCATAACAAGAAAGGCCTGAACGGAGACGCGAACTGGCCTCTCTACCGTGACGGGCGCGGCGACGAGGTCATTTTCGACGCTGCCGGCCCCGGACGCATCCGGAGCATGTGGGGCACCGACTTCGACCCGAAGGGAGTGATGAACTTCTATTTTGACGGCGAGGCGGAGCCGCGCTTCCGGGTGGGGACGATCGATTTCTTCCGCGGCCGCCACCCCCTCTTTCCGGCCCCGCTCGTATCGTACGAAAAGCGCGGCCTGTGGGGGGAAGCCCCATACGCCGGGAACTCTTTCGTGCCTATCCCGTTCGTCCGGTCGCTCAAGATCAGCATCACGGGCCAGTCGCGGTTCTTCCATATCATCTACGAGACCTGTCCCTATCCGGCCGGGTTCGAGGCCTTTGCGGGGCTGGAGGACCGGACCCCGCTCGCCGATGCCTTCGAGCGGATAGGGGAGAGGCCTTTCGAGGCTTCGGCCGGGGAGGCCTTCACCACGTCGACAGAGACCGTGGAGCCGGGACAAACGGTGTCCCTCCTGAAGCTCGACGATCGTCCCGGCGTTATTCGCGAGATCGAGATCGAGGCCGACGGGGGCCCGGATTTCTTCCGCGAGACGTGGCTCAGGATGCGTTGGGACGGGCACGAGCGATGGGACGTCCAGGCTCCGCCGGGCCTGCTTTTCGGTACGGCCGTCAAGGCCGACGACATGCGCTCCCTGCCCCTGCGCGTCGAGCCGCTCCCGGGAGGCAAGGTCCGCCTGCGGAGCTTTTTCCCGATGCCCTTCTGGGACAACGCCGAGATCGAATGGACGAATTCCACGTCGCGCCGGATGGCCCCTCTCAAAGCCCGCATACTCGTCGGCGGAAACGATGTGCCGCGCGACGAGGGAACTCATTTCACGACGCTCTACCATGCCGGGCAGACGATCTATGGCCATGACTGGCTCCTGTTCCAAGGCCACGGCACGGGCTGGTTCGTCGGCGCCGTCCAATCCATGCGGCGGGCCCATTACTGCGAGGGCGACGAGCACTTCGTCCTCGACGGCGCCGTTTCCCCCCAGTTCAACGGGACCGGGAGCGAGGACTACTACCTGGCCTGCTTCTGGCCCAACCCCGACTTCGACACCCCGTTCGGCTGCGTTTCCGGGAACATCCAGGAGGAGGGCGGAGGCGACATCCTCGGCGCCTACGAGATCCCGAGCAGCTACAGCCGGTTCCACCTCGAGGCGCCCCTGCCGTTTTTCGCCTCCGTCGATGCCCGCATCCAGCACGGCGGCTTGGACAACACCCTCTCGGAATATCGCAGCCTGGGTTTCGCCTACCTGAACAGGCGGCCGGCGCTTCGGCGCACGGACGCGATCGACGTCGGCAACGCCGAGAGCGAGAAGGCCCACGGCTATCGGGCGTCCGGAAACGGCCCGGCCGTCATCCTCAGCGCCTCCCCCGAAGGAGAGGCCTTCGAGACTTCCTGGTCCGATTCCGGCCGCTATCACGACCGCGGCGAGATCAGGTTCAGGGCGGCGGTCGACCCCGCCAACCGCGGCGTCCGCCTCAGACGACGGATCGACCAGAAGAGCCCGCGCCAGAAGGCGATGGTCTACGTCGACGGCAAGTACGCCGGCTGCTGGTACCACGGGTACGTCAACGAGGACCTGCGCTGGGCGGATACCGATTTCGAAATCCATCCCGACTTCACCCGCGGCAAGAACTCACTGGCCGTCAGGCTCGAGGTCGGGAGGGACGGCGGTGAAGGCTCGTTCACCGATTTCGCCTACGAGGTTTTCAGCCACGTGCGTTAGCCCGGCTCGACCGGCGGCAGCCGGTCGGGCCCGGCCGGCGACGCCGGGCTGAACCGAGAGCCATTTCCCGGGAAAAATCGGACTGGCGGTGAAG
>Ga0210077_1000174_pt1 | contig 29789 bp, 22 predicted proteins | sample RushMan_CattailN_5_FD_185556 | JGI IMG/M metagenome (GOLD analysis project Ga0210077, IMG submission 185556) | Wetland microbial communities from San Francisco Bay, California, USA, that impact long-term carbon sequestration -... | ecosystem: Environmental > Aquatic > Marine > Wetlands ... | reverse complement strand
GTGCCGTGGCGCGCCGCCTACGCGACACTCGGCGCCATGCTCGCGATCGCCGGCCCGGTGTTCGCGCTGTCGCTCGCCTACCACGTGCTCGGCACCGACAAGGTCGGCCAGGACGTGCTGTACCTCTCGCTCAAGTCGATCCGAACCAGCCTCGTGATCGGCACGCTCACGACGCTGGTGATGCTGCCCCTCGGCGCGATGCTGGGCGTGACGGCGGGCTACTTCAAGGGCTGGGTCGACGACGCGATCCAGTACGTCTACACGACGCTCAACTCGATTCCGGCTGTCCTGCTGATTGCCGCCTTCGTGCTCATGATGCAGGTGTACATCGACGGCCATCCGCAGCTCTTTCCCACCACCGCGCAGCGCGCCGACGTGCGGTTGCTGCTCCTGTGCGTGATCCTCGGCGTGACGAGCTGGACTTCGCTCGCGCGGCTGCTGCGCGGCGAGGCGCTCAAGCTCGCCGAGCTGGAGTACGTGCAGGCCGCGCACGCCTTCGCCGTGCCGCACCTGCGCATCCTCACGCGCCATCTGCTGCCGAACGTCGCGCACATCATCATCATCTCGATGGTGCTCGATTTCTCGAGCCTGGTGCTGGCCGAGGTGGTGCTCTCGTACATCGGCGTGGGCGTCGATCCGAGCACCATCAGCTTCGGCATCATGATCAACGCCGCGCGCCTCGAGATGGCGCGCGAGCCGGTGGTGTGGTGGTCGCTCGCATCGGCGTTCGGCTTCCTGCTGGTGCTGGTGCTGGCGGCCAACCTGCTCGCCGACGCGGTGCGCGACGGCTTCGATCCGCGCGTGCGCGTCGGCCGCGCCGCGCTGCAGGGAGCGGCGCAATGAGCGCGGCCACGCTCGCCGTGAAGAGCCTGAGCACGGTGCTCGATACGCCGGAGGGCGAGCTGCGCGCGGTCGACGATATCGATCTCGCGCTCGAGCGCGGCGAATGCTTCGCCCTGGTGGGCGAGTCGGGCTGCGGCAAGTCGATGACCGCGCTCTCGCTCATGCGGCTGCTCCCCGACGCCGCGCGCGTGACTCAGGGACGCGTGCTGCTCGGCGAGCGGGATCTCCTCGCGCTGCCCGAGGCGGCGATGCGCGCGGTGCGCGGGCGGCGCGTGGCGATGATCTTCCAGGAGCCCTCCACGGCGCTCAACCCGGTGCTGACCGTGGGACGCCAGGTCGTGGAGGTGATCGAGCGCCACACCCGGCTGCGCGGCGCGGCCGCGCGCGCTCGCGCGCTCGAGCTGCTGGAGGCGGTAGGCATCCTGGACGGCGCGCGGCGCTTCCACGAGTATCCCTTCCAGCTCTCCGGCGGACTGAAGCAGCGCGCCATGATCGCCGCCGCGCTGGCCGTCGACCCTGAGGTGCTGATCGCCGACGAGCCGACCACCGCGCTCGACGTCACGATCCAGGCGCAGATCCTCGAGCTGCTGAGGCGGCTGCAGGCCGAGCGCGGCATGGCGCTGCTGCTCATCACGCACGACCTCGGCGTGGTCGCGCAGATGGCGCAGAAGGTGGCGGTCATGTACGCCGGCGAGATCGTGGAGACGGGGACGCGCGAGGCCTTCCTGCGCGCGCCGCAGCATCCGTACTCGCAAAAGCTGTTCGGGGCGCTGCCCTCGGCGGCGCGGCGCGCCGGCGCGCTTTCGGGAATTCCCGGGCGCGTGCCCCCGCTCACCGAGGCGTTCGTCGGCTGCCGGTTCGCCGAGCGCTGCGAGTTCGCCTTCGAGCGCTGCCGGCGCGAAGCGCCGCGGCTGCGCGCGCTGTCCGAGAGCCAGCGCGCGCGCTGCCACCTGCGCGAGGAAGGTCCCGCGGCGACGCGCGGCGAGGAGGAGGGCGCCGGAGCGCCGCCGCCCCCGGCCGCCGCGGAGCGCGCGGCGGTGCTTGTCGAGGTCACCGACCTCAAGGTGCACTTCCCGATCCGCCGCGGGCTGTTGCGGCGCGCCGTCGGGTACGTGAAGGCGGTGGATGGCGTGTCGCTCGAGATCCGCGAAGGCAGGACGCTCGCGCTGGTCGGCGAATCGGGTTCCGGCAAGACCACCGCCGGCAAGGCAATTCTGCAGCTCATCCGGTCGACGGCGGGCAGCGTGCGCGCGGACGGAACCGAGCTCGGCCGACTCTCTCGCGCCGCGCTGCGCCCCTGGCGCGCGAAGATGCAGATCGTATTCCAGGATCCCTACGCCTCGCTCGACCCGCGCATGCGGGTGCTCGAAGCGCTTACCGAGGGCATGCGCAGCCTCGGCATCGGCCGCGACGAAGCCGAGCGCGAGCGGCGCGTCGAGGCGCTGCTCGAGCAGGTGGGACTGCCGCCATCGGTAAAGTCGCACTATCCGCACGAGTTCTCGGGCGGGCAGCGCCAGAGGATCGCCATCGCGCGCGCGCTCGCGGTCGAGCCGCGCCTCATCGTGTGCGACGAGCCGACCAGCGCGCTCGACGTCTCGGTGCAGGCGCAGATCCTCAATCTTCTGAAGTCGCTGCAGGACCGGCTGGGGCTGGCGTACCTTTTCATCACGCACAACCTTGCGGTAGTCGAGTATCTGGCGCACGAGGTGGCGGTGATGTACCGTGGCCGCATCGTCGAGCGGGGCTCGGTGGAGCAAGTGCTGAAAGATCCCAAGGACCCCTACACGCGCACGCTGCTGGCGGCCGTGCCGCGCATCGAGGCCGGACATGCTTGAGCGGCGTCGCGAGGGCGCGGTGGAGTTGCTGCGGCTCGACCGCCAGGCGGTGCGCAACGCGCTCGACGCGGCGCTCGCGGCGGAGCTGGCGCGCGCCTTCGCCGCGATCCGCGTCGACGCGGGCGTGCATGCGGTGGTGCTCGCCGGCAGGGGCGCGGGCTTTTGTGCCGGCTCCGACGTCAAGGAGATGGCGCGCGTCACGCCCGAGCGCCGCCTCGAGATCGCGCGCGAGAAGGCCGCGCTGCTGCGGGCGATGGCCGGTTTGCCCAAGCCGGTGGTGGCGGCGGTGCACGGCTTCGCGCTCGGCGGCGGGCTGATGCTGGCGGCAGGGTGCGACGTGGTGGTGAGCGAGCGCGACGCGCGCTGGCGACTGCCCGAAGTGGGATTGGGGTTCTTCCCGCCCTGGGGGCTCGAAGCCCTGGTCGCGAGGGTCGGTGTCTCGCGCGCGCGCCTGCTGGTCTTCGGGCACGAGCCGCTGGACGGCGCACGCGCACTCGAGCTGGGACTGGCAGATTACTGCGTGGCGCCGGGCGCCGCCGAAGTCGAGGCGTTGGGGCAAGCGGCCCGGCTCGCAGCGCTGCCTCCGGCAGCGCTGGCGAGCACCAAGCGGTTCTTCGCCAGACTTGCGGGCGCCGGCGAGCTCGACCGCCTGGCTGCCGAGGCGTATCGCGCGGGCTGACGGGCGCGGCCGGGGCGCCGTCAGATTGCTAATTTAGTTTTCGAAGAAGTTAGCCTATCTTCTTGAAGATTTGCGTCTTTTCCTGTGTCGAGAATGTCTCGACGCAGCGGGATAGACGACGATCCTCTGTCCGGGGTGGAGCGTGCGGACGTGGTGGTTCCAGCGTTGCAGATCGCGCACCGTCACGCCGTAGTGGCGCGAGATGTCCCACAGGGTGTCACCGCGCCTGACCACGTGCACCCGTCCCGAGGCGGGGATGGGCGGCGCGTACATGATCGGTAGCGGCGCCGCATGCGCGGCGGCGCTGTTGGTGGGGACGACCAATAGCGACGGCGCACGGTTGGAATACCGCCGTATGCCGTTCACCTTCTTCAGCTCGGAGAGGGACAGGTGGAACTTGCGCGCGATGTGGTCGAGGCGCTCGCCGCGGCGCGGGTGGTAGGTCTTCCACGACACGAGCGCCTTGCTGTCGTACTTCTGCAGGTTGGCGCGAAAGACCTCGACTTTGTCTGCCGGCAGCACGATGCGCGAGTCGAGCGAGGTGGGGATCAGGGGCCGGTTGAAGCCGGGATTGAGTGCGATGAAGTCGTCCACCGGCATCTCGGCCAGCTTGGCCGCCAGCCGCACGTCGATCGCGCCGGTTCCGTCCACGGAAACGAAGTAGGGCTGGTTCGGAATCGGATCGAGGACGATGCCGAAAGGCTTGGGATCCGAAATGATGTTCTTCAGGGCCTGCAGCTTGGGCACGTAGTTGCGCGTCTCGGGCGGCATCTTCAGGCTCGAGTAGTCGGTCGGCAGCCCCAGCTTGCGGTTCCTCGCGATCGCGCGGGCAACCGCGTTCTCGCCCCAATTGTAGGACGCCAGCGCGAGCTGCCAGTCGCCGTGCATGTCGTACAGGTCCTGCAGGTAGTCGAGCGCGGCGTTGGTGGACGCAACGATGTCGCGGCGCTCGTCGTACCACCAGCTCTGCTTAAGGCTGTAGCGCCTGCCGGTGGGTGGGATGAACTGCCAGATGCCCGAGGCGTGCGAGCGCGAGTACGCCATCGGGTTGTAGGCGCTCTCGACCATCGGCAGCAGTGCGAGCTCGGTCGGCATGCCGCGCTTCTCGAGCTCGTCGACGATGTGGTACAGGTAGCGGCGGCTGCGCTCGAACATTCGCTGCAGGTATTCGGGCCGCGCCGCGTAATACGCCATCATCGTCTGCACGCGCTTGTTGTCCAGGTCGGGCATGCCGAAGCCGCGCCGGATGCGCTGCCACAGGTCGTCCGGCTGTACCGTGAGGTCGATCGTGCGCACGCCGCGCAGCGGCTCCTGCACCACCCGCTTTTCGCCGTCGAACGGCGGCAGCCGCGTGGCGTCGAGCGGCTTGCTGACGACGGGGCGCGGCGGCGGGGCGGGCGGCGGCACCACGGCGTGCGGCAGCGGCGCGGCCGGGGGCGGTGCCTGCTGCGGCACCTGCTGGGGCGCGGCGCAGGCCGCGAGCAGGGCCGCGAGCGCCCAGGCGCCCCTGCGCAGTATCACGAGCGGTTCTTCCAATCCCTGATCGCCGCGAACACGCGCACCGGATCAGCCGCCCGCGCGCCGAGATATTTGTTGGCCGATTCGACCACCGCGGGCTCGAGGCAGCGCAGGAAGGGGTTGGTCGCTTTCTCGTCCCCGAGCGTGGTCGGCAGGGTGGGCTTGCCGGCCTCGCGCAGACGGCGGTCGCGCGCCTCGCGCGCGCCGAGCGCCTCGTTGCCGGGCTCGACACTGCGCGCGAAGCCGATGTTGGCGAGCGTGTATTCGTGTCCGCAGTAGACCTTGGTCGAATCGGGCAGCGCGCGCAGCTTTTCGAGCGAGGCGTACATCTGCTCAGGGGTGCCTTCGAACACTCTTCCGCAGCCGCAGGCGAACAGCGTGTCGCCACAGAACAGGCAATCCGCGCCATAATAAGCAATATGTGCTCGCGTGTGACCCGGAATGTCGAGCACCGCGAACGAGACGTCGAGCTCCGGGATCGTCACGGTATCGCCTTCGCCCACCGCGCGGGTAAGCGATTCGATCGGCTCGCCGCGCGGGCCGTACACCGGCACGCGGCCCCGTTCGAGCAGCTCGGGGATGCCGCCGACATGGTCGGCATGATGGTGAGTGGCGAGGATCGCGACCAGCTCGAGCTTTTCGCGTGCCAGATAGTCGATCACCGGGCGCGCGTCGCCCGGATCGACCACCGCCGCGCGCTTGCCATCGCGCAGCGTCCATATATAGTTGTCTTTGAATGCTTTTACGGGAACGATCTCTAGCATGGATCGGCAGTCCTTCGTGCCTGGTACGACTCACAAGTATAACGGTGTCCGCTCATCTCTTTCCGAGTGGTTTGTCACGCCGCAGGGGCAGTATGTTCTGGATTGGGAGCTTGCGCAGTTCGACAACGCGGTCGACGATGCGTTCGGCTACCGCGCGATCCAGGTCGGCCTGCCGGAGACCGATTTCCTGCGCCGCAATCGCATCCCGTTCCGCTTCGGCGTTGCGCTCGAACCCGGCGCCGCGGTGGCGGCCGACCCGTTGCAGCTGCCGCTCGCGTCGCAGAGCGCGGACCTGGTCGTGCTTCCGCACGTGCTCGAAACCCACAACGACCCGCACCACGTTCTGCGCGAGGCCGAGCGGGTGCTGATGCCGGAGGGGCAACTGGTGGTGTCGGGATTCAATCCCCTGTCGCTGTGGCGCCTGCGGCAGATGTTCGCCGGACGGCATTCCGGGGCGCCGTGGGACGCGCGCTTCATCAGCCTGCTGCGGCTGCGCGACTGGCTGCGGCTGCTCGGCTTCGAGCTCAACGGCGGTGTGTTTGGCTGCTACGCGCCGCCGGTCTCGCAGCCGAAGTGGCTCGCGCGCTTCGAATTCATGGAGAAGGCGGGCGCGCGCTGGTGGCCGATCGCGGGCGGGGCCTACGTGGTGCGGGCGATCAAGCGGGTGCAGGGCGTGCGGCTGGTGACGCCCGCCTGGCGCAAGGAACGCGCCAGGCGCCGGCGCGCGCTGGCGGCGCCGATCGCGCAGCAGCAGCGGTACGATGTGCAGCACCATGAGTGAGCAGGTGGTCGAGATCTACGCCGACGGCGCGTGCAAGGGCAATCCCGGGCCGGGCGGCTGGGGGGCGCTGCTGCGCATGGGCAAGGTCGAGAGGGAACTCTACGGCGGGGAGGCCGCCACCACCAACAACCGCATGGAGCTGACCGCGGTGATCCGAGCCCTCGAATCGCTCAAGCGGCGCTGCAGAGTGCGCCTGTACACCGACTCGCAGTACGTGCAAAAGGGCATCTCGAGCTGGATCCACGACTGGAAGCGGCGCGCCTGGCGCACGGCGGACAAGAAGCCGGTGAAAAATGTCGACCTGTGGCAGCGGCTGGACGCGCTGGCGGCGGAGCACGACGTCGAGTGGCACTGGGTCAAGGGCCACGCCGGGCATCCGGAAAACGAGCGCGCCGACGCGCTCGCCAACCGGGCCATCGGAGGGGCCGGTGGCTGAGCGCCAGATCGTGCTCGATACGGAAACCACGGGCCTCAACGCCAAGCTCGGGGACCGAGTGATCGAGATCGGCTGCATCGAGCTGCTCAGCCGGCGCGTCACCGAGCGGCACTTTCACACCTACCTCGACCCCGAGCGCGAAATCGAGGAGGGCGCGGCCAAGGTGCACGGTCTGACGCGCGAGTTCCTGTCCGACAAGCCGCGCTTCGTGGAAGTGGCGAAGGACTTTCTCGACTATGTGCGCGGCGCCGAGCTGATCATCCACAACGCCGCGTTCGACGTCGAGTTCCTCGACGCCGAGCTCGGGCTGGCGGGCCTCGGCAAGCTCGCCGAGCACGCCGGCGGCGTGATCGACACCCTCGCGCTCGCGCGCGAGCTCCACCCGGGACGGCGCAACTCGCTCGACGCGCTGTGCGAGCGCTACGGAGTCGACAACGCCCACCGCACCATGCACGGCGCGCTGCTCGACGCGCGCCTGCTGGCGGAGGTCTACCTCGCCATGACGCGCGGCCAGGAAAGCCTGGCGATGGATCTGGACGACGACCCGGCGCCGGTCGCCGGCGGCCCGCCGCGCTTCGACACCTCGAAGCTGATCGTGGTGCGCGCCAGCGCCGAGGAGGCCGCCGCGCACGAGAATCTGCTCGACCGGATGGAAAAGGAAGCGAAGAAGGGCATCGTCTGGCGCCGCGGTTAGCCGCCGGCGAGGCTCGCTAGGGCGGTGAGCGCCACAATCAGCCCAGCGCCCTTGCGCGCCGAGAAGGGCTCGCGCAGGAAGACAAAGCCGAACAAGGACGTGGCGACGAAGCCCATTTGCGCGACCGGCACCATCACGCTCGCATCACCGCGCGCTAGGCTCTCGACCATCAGGCAGAAGGCCAGCGCGATTGCGACTCCCGCCAACGGGGCGTTGCTCAGCACCGCGCGTGAAGGGCGGATGCGGCGGTCGACGAGGCCGACGAACGCCGTCGAGCAGCTCACCACGACGGTGGCCTGCGCCACGATCAGCGAGGCCGGCGTGGCGCCCGCGCGCAGCCCGAACTTGTAGATGAAATTTCCGATGCCGACGGCGGCGGTCGCGACCAGCACGCGCGTCAGCGACGAGCGGCTCTCGCGCCGGCGCTTGTCGTCGCCCGCCGGGGCGGCCAGCAGCAGCCAGACCGCGACGAGCGCGAGCGAGATGCCCGCGATCTTAAACGCGGTGAGGGGCTCGCCGAGCAGCGCGACGGCCAGGCCCGCGGTGATGACGAAGCTGAGGCGAAATACCGGCGCGTTGACGCTGACCCGGCCGGATTTCAAGCTGTGGGCGAAGTTGTAGAAGCCGGTCAGCACGAAGACGCCGACCGGCAGGCCCCATAGCGTCCCCCTGCTGAACTCGAGCGAGCCGGTAAGCAGCCCGTAGCTGGCGACGGTGGGCAGGAAAACCCATGACTGCACCATCAGGAACTGGTGCGGCAGCGCGCCGGCTGCGGCGCCCCGCTTGTAGATCAGATCGCCGACCCCGAACAGCAGCATCGCGCCGAGCGCGTAGTGGATTCCTGGGCTCATTTTCTGGGCTGCGCGCTAGTGCCCGGCGCGCGACATTCCGTACAGGTAGCCGCCCACCGCGCCGAGCACGACGCCTGCGGGTCCGGTGATGAAGATCCCCAGCAGCGGCCCCTGGTTGGCGCCCGGCGCGAAGATCATGGGGCCGAAAAAGCCCGCGGCGAAGCCTATCCCGCCGAGGATCGCGGCGCCCATGACGGCGGCGCCGAGTGCGCTGTCCGGGCCGTGCTCTGAGGCGCGCCACGCGCGCCGGGCAGCGTAGTACGCCACGATGAGCGCCGCGAGACTGCCGATAATGCCGAACACACCCAGCGGCAGGAGCAGGAGCACGATCGAGCACAGCGCCCAGGTCCCGAGAAAGACCATGACGGTCGACGCAACGCGCAGGCTTTTTCGCATCGAACGTGACGCACCGGATCAAAGATAGCGGGCGTACCTTACCGGGCCGCGGCGCGCGGCGCTATACTTTTGACCCATGTCCGCCAATGCCTACGAGCAGGATCTCGACCGCAATCCCGCCAACTACGCGTCGCTGACGCCGCTGTCGTTCGTCGAGCGCGCGGCCTATGTCTATCCCGAAGCCACTTCGGTGGTGCACGGCAAGCGCCGCGACACCTGGAAGCAGACCTACGCCAACTGCCGCCGGCTCGGCTCGGCGCTCGCCAAGCGCGGGCTCGGCCGGGGCGACACGGTGGCGGCGATGCTGCCGAACATTCCCGCCATGTACGAGGCGCATTTCGGGGTGCCGATGTGCGGCGCGGTGCTCAATACGCTCAACACGCGCCTCGACGCCGAGGCGATCGCGTTCATGCTGAACCACGGCGGGGCGAAGCTGCTCATTGCCGACCGCGAATTCTCGCCCATAATCGAGGCGGCGCTGGCGAAGCTCGGCCGCGCGCTCGAGGTGATCGACGTCGACGACCCGGAGTACGACGGCCCGGGCAAGCGGCTGGGCAGGAAGACCTACGACGAGCTGCTGGCCGAAGGCGACCCCGACTATGCCTGGCAGGGCCCGGCCGACGAGTGGCAGGCGATCTCGCTCAACTACACCTCGGGCACCACCGGCAATCCCAAGGGGGTGGTCTACCACCACCGCGGCGCCTACCTGAACGGGGTGGGCAACATCCTGGTGTGGGGCATGCCGCAGCACTCGGTCTACCTGTGGACGCTGCCGATGTTCCACTGCAACGGCTGGTGCTTTCCCTGGACCATGGCGGCCAATGCCGGGATAAGCGTTTGTCTCAGAAAGATTGAAGTAGAAAAAATATTCGACCTGGTAAAACGGCACCACGTCACTCATTACTGCGGCGCGCCGATCGTGCACCAGGCGCTGATCAACGCGCCGACCGAGCTCAAGCGGGGCATCGACTGGAAGGTGAACGCGATGGTGGCGGGGGCGGCGCCCCCGGCGGCGGTGATCGAGGGAATGGAGAAGATGGGCTTTTCGATCACCCACGTCTACGGCCTGACCGAGACCTACGGCCCGGCCACGGTCTGCGCCAAGCATGCCGAGTGGCAGGAGCTGCCGCTCGCCGACCAGGTGCAGAAGAACGGCCGCCAAGGCGTGCGCTACATCGTCGAGGAGGGGCTCACGGTGATGGACCCGGAAACGATGCGCTCGGTGCCCGCCGACGGCGAGACGATGGGCGAGATCATGTTCCGCGGCAACATCACCATGAAGGGCTACCTGAAGAACCCCAAGGCGACACAGGAGGCGTTCCGCGGCGGCTGGTTCCATTCCGGCGACCTCGCGGTGATGCAGCCCGACGGCTACGTCAAGATCAAGGACCGCTCGAAGGACATCATCATCTCCGGCGGCGAGAACATCTCCTCGCTCGAGGTCGAGGACGTGCTGTACCGCCACCCGGCGGTCATGGCCGCGGCGGTGGTCGCGATGCCCGACGCGAAGTGGGGCGAGACGCCGTGCGCTTTCATCGAGCTCAAGCCCGGCGCCAAGGCGACCGAGCAGGAGCTGGTCGAGTTTTGCCGCGGCCGGATGGCGAAGTTCAAGGCGCCGCGCGCGGTGGTGTTCGGCGAGCTGCCCAAGACCTCGACCGGCAAGATCCAGAAGTTCGCGCTGCGCGAGAAGGCCAGGTCAGCGTTCGCGATCGATTCGTAAAGGAGGCAGGATGAGCGCCATACCGAAGAACCAGGAATCGATCCTGCTGCGCGAGGACCGCGACGGGATCGCGACCCTCACGCTTAACCGCCCGGAGCAGTACAACGCGCTCTCTGGCGCGATGCTCGACGAGCTGCAGTCCGCGTTCGACGCGCTGGCCAGAGACTCGAGCGTGCGGGTGGTGGTGATCGCAGCGCGCGGGCGCGGTTTCTGCGCCGGCCACGACCTGAAGGAGATCGGCGCGCTCGGCACCCAGGACAGGATCGAGGCGCTGTTCCAGAAGTGCGGCCGCATGATGGTGTCGATCGTGTCGCTGCCGCAGCCGGTGATCGCCAAGGTGCACGCCACCGCGACCGCCGCCGGCTGCCAGCTGGTGGCGCAGTGCGACCTCGCGGTCGCCGCCGACACTGCAAAGTTCGCGGTGAGCGGGGTCAACTTCGGCCTGTTCTGCTCCACCCCGAGCGTCGCGCTGGCGCGCAACGTCGGGCGCAAGAACGCGATGGATATGCTGCTCACCGGCGAGTTCATCGACGCCCAGACCGCGAAGACCTACGGCCTGGTCAACCGCGTGGTGCCCGCGGCCGAGCTCGACGCCGAGGTCGACCGCCTCGCCGCGCTGGTGGCTTCCAAGCCGCAGGGCGCGGTCGCCGCAGGCAAGCGCCTGTTCTACCGCCAGCTCGAGATGGGGCTGGAAGGCGCCTACAAGCTCGCCGGCGAGGTGATTTCGTGCAACGCCGCGAGCGACGAGGGGCGCGAGGGCATCGCGGCTTTCGCCGAGAAGCGCAAGCCGGTCTGGAACAAGAAGTAGCGGCCGTGCAGGGGGGACGCTACTACGAGGAGTTCGCGGTAGGCGATACCTACAAGCACTGGCCCGGCCGCACGATCACGGCGGCCGACAACACCTGGTTCACGCTGCTGACCATGAACCAGCACCCGCTGCATTTCGACGAGGAGTACGCCAAGGGCACCGAGTTCGGCAAGCCGCTGGTCAACAGCGCGCTCACGCTCGCGATCGTCGCCGGCATGAGCGTCGCCGACGTGAGCCAGAAGGCGATCGCCAACCTCGGCTGGACCGACATCGTGATGCCGGCGCCGGTGTTCAACGGCGACACGCTGTATGCCGAGTCGACCGTGCTCGAGAAGCGCGAGTCGAAGTCGCGCCCGACCCAGGGCATCGTCACGGTCGCCACGCGCGCGTGGAAGCAGGACGGCACGACGGTGATGACCTACAAGCGCACGGTGCTGGTGCCGAAACGGCCATGACGAACTCCGAGGACACCCAGATCCGCGACGCGATCGCGAAGTGGCTCGAGCGCGACGTGCGCCCGAAGGCGCGCGAGCTGGAAAAGAAGGACGAGTATCCCGAGGCGATGGTCGAGCAGATGAAGACCTTCGGCCTGTTCGGCGCCACCATCCCGCCGGAGTACGGCGGCCTGGGATTGCCGGCGGCGACCTACGCCGGCATCGTGGCGCAGATCTCGGAGGTGTGGATGTCGCTCACCGGGATCTTCAACTCGCACCTGATCATGGCCGCGGCCGTGGCGCGCTTCGGCACCGAAGCGCAGAAGCGCGAGTTCCTGCCGAAGTTCGCCAGCGGCGAGGTGCGCGGCGGGCTCGCGCTGACAGAGCCCGACTGCGGCACGGATCTGCAGGCGATCCGCACCCGCGCGGTGCGCGACGGCGACCACTACGTCATCAACGGCACCAAGACCTGGATCTCGAACGGCATCAAAGGCAGCTGCTTCGCGCTGCTGGTGAAGACCGACCCGGCGGCGCAGCCGCGCCACAAGGGGATGAGCCTGTTCCTGGCGGAGAAGGGCAAGGGCTTCCGCGTCTCGAAGAAGCTGGAGAAGCTCGGCTACAAGGGCATCGACTCGGCCGAGCTCGTGTTCGAGGACTTTCGCGTGCCGGCGGATCGTCTGATCGGCGGCGAGGAAGGCCGCGGCTTCCAGCACGCGGTGGGCGGGCTCGAGCTCGGTCGCATCAATGTCGCGGCGCGCGGCGTCGGCGTGGCCAACGCCGCGCTCAAGGACGCGGTCGCCTACTCGCAGGTGAGAAAAACCTTCGGCAAGCCGATCTGCGAGCACCAGGCGATCCAGCTGAAGCTGGGCGAAATGGCTACGCGCTGCGAGGCGGCGCGTCTGCTGGTCGAGAGCGCGGCACGCGCCTACGACGCGGGCGAGCGTTGCGACATGGAGGCGGGAATGGCGAAGTACTTCGCCTCCGAGGCCGCGCTCGAGAACTCGATCGAGGCGGTGCGCATCCACGGCGGCTACGGCTATTCGACCGAGTTCAACGTCGAGCGCTACTATCGCGACGCGCCGCTGATGTGCATCGGCGAGGGTACCAACGAGATGCAGCGCATCATCATCGCCAGGCAGCTGATCGCGCGGAATCCGGCCTGATGCCGCCGCTGGCCGGGCTGCGCATCCTGGCGGTCGAGGTCTACGGCGCCGGGCCGTTCGGCACGGCGCACCTGGCCGATCTCGGCGCCGAGGTGGTCAAGGTCGAGCAGCGCGAAGGCGGCGACGTCTCGCGCGCGGTCGGGCCGTATTTTCTCGGCGAAGGCGACAGCCACTTCTTCCAGTCGCTCAACCGCAACAAGAAGTCGCTTACCCTCGACCTCAAGCAGCCGCGCGGGCAGGAGGTGCTGCACCGGCTCGCGGCGACCGCCGACGGGCTGATGGGCAACCTGCGCGGAGACCAGCCCGAGAAGTTGGGTTTGACGTATCGAGAACTTTCCAAAGTGAACCCGAAGATCGTATGTGCCCACCTCTCGGCCTACGGGCGCGACGGCGCGAGGAAGGGCTGGCCGGGCTACGACTATCTGATGCAGGGCGAGGCGGGCTACCTGTCGCTCACCGGCGAGCCCGACGGGCCGCCCGCGCGCATGGGCCTGTCGGTGGTCGACTACGCGACCGGCACGAGCTGCGCGCTGGCGCTGCTGGCCGGGGTTCTCGAAGCGCGCCGCACGGGGCAGGGCAGGGACATCGACGTCTCGCTCTACGACGTGGCGATGCACCAGCTCAACTACCCGGCGGCCTGGTACCTCAACGAAGGCCTTGCCACCGGCCGCGCGCCGCGCTCGGCCCACCCGTTCATCGCGCCGTCGCAGCTCTACCGTACCGCCGACGGCTGGATCTTCGTCATGGCGCAGACGCAGCGCTTCTGGGAAATCCTGTGCGATGCGCTCGGGCGCGAGGACCTGAGGGCGAAGTACCCTAACTTCGCGGCGCGCCGCGAGCATCGGGATGAGTTGACGGCGGTGCTGGATGAAGTGTTTTCAAAGCATGAAACGGAACATTGGTTACAACATCTCAGGGGCACGGTTCCCTGTGGTCCTGTGCTCGACCTGCCGCAGGCGCTGGAGAATCCGTATTTTCTCGAGCGCGGCGGGGTGCAGGTGCTCGAGCATCCGGACAAGCCGGGTCTCAAGCTGGTGGCGAGCCCGTTCCGCCTCGACGAGCCGCTGCCGGCGCGGCCGGCGCCGAAACTGGGGCAGCACACCGAGGAGCTTTTGAAGGAACTTGGCTACGGTCCGCGCGAGATATCCGAATTGAAGAACGAAAGAATCATCTAGCCCATGAAGCTCGAAGGCATTCGAGTCGTCGATCTGTCGCTGTTCCTCCCCGGGCCGCTCATGACCCAGTTCATGGCCGACCACGGCGCCGAGGTGATCAAGGTCGAGTCGATCAACGAGGGTGAGCCGAACCGGGAGATCGGCCCCAAGCGCGACGGCGTGAGCGTGTATTTCGCCAACACCCACCGCGGCAAGCAAAGCCTCGCGCTCAACCTCAAGGATCCCGCCGGGGTTGAGGTGCTGCTGCGCCTTGCGGAGAACTCCGACGTGCTGATCGAGGCGTTCCGCCCCGGCGTCGCCGGGCGGCTCGGCATCGGCTATGCGCAGGTTGCCGCGCGCGCGCCGCAAATCGTCTATGCCTCGATCGCCGCCTTCGGCCAGCGCGGGCCCTACCGCGACCTCGCCGCCCACGACCTCGCCACCGAGGCGATGACCGGCGTGCTGTCGCTCAACCGCGGCGGCGACGGCAAGCCGGCGATTCCGGCGCTGGCGAACGCCGACATGCTCGCCTCGATGATGACGCTGTCGGGCGTGCTGATGGCGCTGCTGCGCAGGAAGGAAACCGGCCGCGGCGACTACCTCGACATGGCGATGGCCGACTGCTTGCTGGCCTGCCTGCCGAACAACATGGGCACCGCGATGACCGAGCGGCGCCAGCCCGACCCGAAGGCCGAGCGCGCGCTGGGCGGCAACGCGCTCTACGGCATCTACGAAACGAAGGACGGCGACCACGTGGTGCTCGCCGGGCAGGAGCTCAAGTTTGCGAAGAACCTGCTCGAGCCGCTCGGGCGGCCCGACCTGGTCGAGCTCTGCAAACTTCCACCGGGCCCCGGACAGGACCCGGTGCGCCAGTTTTTGAGAGGAATCTTCAAAACAAAAACAAAACTCGAGTGGATTGAATGGTTCAAGGGCCGCGACGTCGCCTTCGCGCCGCTGCGCACGCTGCCCGAGGCGCTCGAGGACGAGCACTTCAAGGCGCGCGGCATGGTACTGAAGGACGCGCGCGGCTGGGACCACCTCGGCGTGCCGATCGCGTTCCGCGACGAGCCCGCGCGCCCGAACTTCGAAGCCCCGGCCCACGGCGCGCACACCGCGCGCATCCTGCGCGAGCTCGGATACGGCGAGGCGGAGATCGAAGAACTGAAATCGCGCGGCGTCGCGAAGGGGGGATGAGCCGCCTGCTGGCGATCGTCAACCCGGTCGCCGGGCGCGGCCGGGCGCGGCGCCTGTGGCCGCAGGCCGCCGCGGCGCTCGCCGTGGCGGGGATCGAACTGGACATCGCTGAGACCGGCGCGCCGCTCGAGGCTACGGGGCTGGCCGAACGCGCCGCGGGACGTTACGCCGCGGTGATCGCCGCCGGCGGCGACGGTACGGTGTACGAGGCGGTGAACGGGCTCATGCGAGCGCCCGCCGAGGCGCGTCCGGCGCTCGGCGTCGTGCCCCTGGGCAGCGGCGACGACTTCGCCAAGATGATCGCGCTGGCGGGCCCCGGCACGCCGCGCCCGCAGTGGCGCGCCGCGGTGGCCGCGATCGCGCGCGGCGTATCGCGCGCGCACGACGTCGGCGTGATCCGCGACGCAGAGGGCGGCGAGCACTGGTTCGCCAACGGCATGGACGCCGGCTTCGGCGCGCACGTGGCGCGCAACCTCGCCGAGGTGCCGCGCTGGCTGACCGGCGTGGGTGCCTACCTGGCGGCGATCGCGGGCACGATGGTGCGCTATCCGGCGCTCGAGCTGCGGCTGCAGCTCGACGACGAGCCGCCGTTCGAGCACCGCTCGACCCTCGTCGCGATCATGAACGGGCGCTGCTTCGGCGGCAGCTTCTGGGCCTGCCCCGAAGCCTGCGCCGACGACGGCCAGCTCGACTTGCTGCTGGCCGACGTCGTCACTCGGGCGCAGATCCTGCGCCTGGTGCCGAAGCTGATGCGCGGCCGGCACACCGACGAGCCTGTGCTGCGCATGCTTCGCGCACGCAAGGTGGTGATCGAGTCCACTGCGCCGCTGGTGATCGAGGCCGACGGCGAGCTGCCGCCGCTGCGCGGAAGCCGGTTGGAGATCGGCCTCGCGCCGGGCGCGCTGCGCGTGCTGGCGTAGCGCGCGTGCTATCATCGCGCGCAAATTTTTCGACCACCTCGAGCGGCCCGCGCGCATGCTGATCCAGATTCCGAACGTCCTGAGCAGGGAGGAAGCCGCAATCGTCCTGCAAGAGCTGAAGCAGGGCCAGTACGAGGACGGCAGCGTCAGCGCCGGATCGATCGCGGTTGAGGTGAAGAAGAACCTGCAGGTCAAGCGCGACGCCGAGGCGGTGAAGAAGTGCGGCCCGGCGTTACTCGCGGCGCTCAAGCGCAGCAGCCTTTTCCAGGCAGCAGCGATGCCGCTCAAGATCTTCGGGCCGATGTTCAACCGCTACGACGTCGGCATGAACTACGGCCTGCACGTCGACAACGCTCTAATGGGCGACCCCGCCACGATCCGCTCCGACGTCTCGGCGACGCTGTTCCTCACCCCACCCGAGGACTACGACGGCGGCGAGCTGGTGATTCAGGAGGTCAGCGCCGAGCGGCGCATCAAGCAGCCCCCGGGCAGCATGGTTGTCTACGCCTCGACCAACTCGCACCGGGTCGAGCCGGTGACGCGCGGCACGCGTCTCTCGGCGATCTTCTGGATCCAGAGCATGGTGCGCGACGAGTCCAAGCGCGAGATCCTGTTCGACCTTAACCAGATCCTCGACGTGGTGGAGAAGAAGCTCGCGCCGCCCGAGAACATGGCGCTCACCTCGATCTACCACAACCTGCTGCGGCAATGGGCCGAGACCTGAGGCCTCGGGCCTAAAAGGAGCGTGGCAGGCCGAGCACGTGCTCGGCAACGTAGGACAGGATCAGGTTGGTCGAGATTGGCGCGACGAGATAGAGCCGCGTCTCGCGGAACTTGCGCTCGACGTCGTACTCGGCGGCGAAGCCGAAGCCGCCGTGGGTCTGCAGGCAGACGTTTGCGGCCTCCCACGAGGCCTTGGCGCACAGGTGCTTGGCCATGTTCGCTTCGGCCCCGCAGTGCTTTTTCTGATCGAACAGGGCCGCGGCCTTGTAGCGCATCAGGTTGGCGGCCTCGATCTCCATGTAGGCCTCGGCGATCGGGAACTGCACGCCCTGGTTCTGGCCGATCGGCCGCCCGAACACCACTCGGTCCTTGGCGTAGGCGGTCGCGCGCTCGACGAACCAGTAGCCGTCGCCGATGCACTCGGCGGCGATCAGGATGCGCTCGGCGTTCAGCCCGTCGAGGATGTAGCGAAAGCCCTTGCCTTCCTCGCCGACTAGGTTCTCGGCCGGGATCTCGAGGTTGTCGAAGAACACCTCGTTGGTCTCGTGGTTCACCATGTTGCGGATCGGGCGCATGCTCATGCCCTTGTCGAGCGCCTCGCGCTTGTCGACGATGAACACCGACATGCCGTCGGATTTCTTCTTCACCTCCGTCAGGGGCGTGGTGCGCGCGAGCAGCAGCATCAGCTCCGAGTGCTGCAGGCGCGAGGTCCAGACCTTCTGTCCGTTGACGACGTAGCGGTCGCCTTTCTTTACCGCCACGGTCTTGATGCTGGTGGTGTCGGTGCCGGCGGTCGGCTCGGTGACGCCCATCGCCTGCAGCCGCAGCTCGCCGCTGGCGATCTTGGGCAGGTACTTCTTCTTCTGCTCGGGCGAGCCGTTCCTGAGCAGCGTGTTCATGTTGTACATCTGGCCGTGGCAGCAGCCCGGGTTGCCGCCGGAGCGCGAAATCGCCTCCATGATCACCGTCGCCTCGGTGAGCGACAGGCCCGAGCCGCCGAATTCCTCGGGGATCAGGGCCGACATCCAGCCCGCCTTGGTCAGCGCGTCGACGAAGGCCTCCGGGTAGGCGCGCGCCTCGTCGACCTTCTGCCAGTAGGCCGAGTCGAACTGGTTGCACAAGGCGCGCACCGCGTCGCGCAGGTCGGTATGGCTTTCTTGTCCCAGGTTCATGGCCCGATTCTATACATACCCCGGTCCTTCGATCGCGGGGTGCTTGTTCAGAAAGTGCTCGTTCACCTCGAGCCCCAGCCCGGGCGCCTCGAGCGGCCAGACGCGGCCGTCCTCGTCGATCTCGCCCGGGTTGGCGACCAGCTCGTCGCGGAACTTGTTCGAGCGCGAGACGTCGCCCTCGAAGTAGCCGCCGTTGTCGATCGCGGCGAGGAAGTGGATCGTCGCGGCGTGGTTGAGCCCGGTCATCGAGCTGTGCGGATGGATCGGCAGCTTGTGCGCGGAGGCCATGGCGGCGATGCGCAGCGCCTCGGTGATGCCGCCGCACTTCGACAGGTCGGGCTGCAGGACGGTGATCGTGCCGTCCTCGATCACGCGGTTGAACTCGAAGCGGGTGTAGTGGTTCTCGCCCGCGGCGAGCGGGGTGCGCCCGAAGCCGCGCGCTTCCCGGTAGCTGCGATAGTCGTGGGCGGGGAAGGGCTCCTCGAGCCAGCCGATGCCGAGCTCGTCCATCGCCGGCATCACCCGCCGCACGTCCGCCACCGAGTAGCCGATATTGGCGTCGGTGAGGATGTCGAGCTCGGGGCCGAAGGCCTCGCGGATCGCGCGCATGCGCTCGATATCGCGCGCCGGCGTATCGCCCACGCGCAGCTTGAGCGCCTTGTATCCCTTTTCCAGGCTCGCACGCGCCTCCTCGACCAGCTCGTCGGGCGGCTGGTAGCCGAGCGACACGCCGCCGGCGTAGGCGGGTACGCCCTTGCGCGCGCCGCCGAGCAGGCGGTAGAGCGGCACTCCCGCGGCCTTGGCGCGGATGTCCCACAGCGCCATGTCGATCCCGCTCATGGCGAGGCACGCGCCCGCGCCCATGCCGTGGCTCGCGAGCTGGAAGCGGTACATTCGCTGCCACACCCCGCTCACGTCGTCGGCGTCGCAGCCGAGCGCGAGCTGCTTGAGCGTGGTCTCGATCAGCTTCGCCACCGCCGTGTGCGCGCGGCCATGGTGCGCCTCGCCCCAGCCGGTGAGCCCGCCGCCGGTGGTCACCTTTACCACCACCGCGTCGCGCTTGATCGCTGTGCCGATGCCCAGCGCCACCCGCCGTGCCGGCGGGATCGGGAACGAAACCGGGAACGCCTTGATGTCGGTGATTGTGAGGTCTTTGCTCACCATATCGTCTCCGCGCGAGTCTCTAGCATAGCAATTTGCCGCGGGAGCTCGAGGCCGCCAACGGGGTGTTAAACTGATCAATGCTGCGTACCTCCTCTGTTGATGCCTTCGTGCTCAACATCTCGTGCGGCATGGTCCATCCACGCAACCTGGAACGGACCTCCCTGAATTGAGCGCTGGCACCAAGTTCGTCGGATTTATGCGACGGTTGAATACGCGGCTTCGCGTAGGCGGCCTGCCACGCAATCACCTGGACGAAGAGCCACCGCTCCGATCCGAGTTGTTCAGCGCTGACCAGATGGCGCTGCATGGCAAGACTCTGGCGGCCTCGCACAAGCTGGCGTCGGGGCGCGTACCGGACCGGCTGCTGGCGCGGCTGGCGGCGAACGAGAGCGCCCTGGTCGGCGTGTGCAGCCTGCTGACCGAGGCGGTCACGGAGAGCCGCCGTATCACGCCGGCCGGCGAATGGCTGCTCGACAATTTCTATCTGATCGAAGAGCAGATTCGCACGGCCAAGAGGCACCTGCCGAAGGGTTACAGCAGGGAGCTGCCGCGCCTGGCTCAGGGTCCATCGGCCGGGCGTCCGCGCGTGTACGACATCGCGCTGGAGACCATTGCGCATGGCGACGGTCGGGTGGACACGGAAGGTCTCGGCCGCTTCGTGGCGGCCTACCAGTCGGTCACCGCCCTCAGGCTGGGCGAGCTGTGGGCGATCCCCATCATGCTGCGGCTGGCATTGGTCGAGAACCTGCGCCGCGTCGGCGTGCGCATCGCCGCCGGCCGCGCCGAGCGAAACTTGGCCGGCGCCTGGGCGGACCAGATGACCGAAACCGCCCAGAAAGATCCGAAGAGCCTGATTCTCGTGATTGCGGACATGGCGCGCTCGAATCCGCCGATGGTCAGCGCGTTCGTTGCGGAGCTCGCGCGCCGCTTGCAGGGCCGGGGCCCCGCCCTGGCTTTGCCATTGACCTGGATCGAGCAGCGACTGTCCGAATCGGGCCTGACGATCGAGCAGTTGATCCAGTCGGAGAACCAACGGCAGGCCGCCGATCAGGTCTCCATAAGCAACAGCATCGGCAGCCTGCGGGTCCTGGGCGCGACGGACTGGCGCGATTTCGTCGAAACCATGAGCGTCGTCGAGCAAACGCTGCTCGAGGATCCGGCTGGCGTCTACGGCAGGATGGACTTCGTCACCCGCGATCGCTACCGCCATGCAACGGAAAAGATGGCGAAGCGAAGCCCTCTTTCCGAAGTGGAGGTGGCGCGCACGGCGATCCGCTTGGCATGCGCCGCCGCGGAAAGGGGGGCGGGCGATCGGACAGGGCACGTCGGCTACTACCTCGTCGACAAGGGCGTGCGCGAGCTCGAGCAGGCGGCGCAGGTTCGCCTTTCCGGCTCCGAGGTCTTGCGTAGAACGGTGAGTCGGTTCCCGTTGCTGCTGTACGTGGGCGCCATCGCGCTGATCGCGGCGATCATCACCGGGACCCTGTTGGCGCAGGCGGATGCCGGCGGGGCGCTAGACGGGTTGCTGTGGTCGATCGGCATCGTCTCGCTACTGGCCGTCAGTCAGTTGGCGGTGGCGCTGGTGAACTGGCTGGCAACCCTGCTGGTAACGCCGCATCCGCTGCCCAGATTGGACTTTGCCGCAGGAATCCCGCCGCAATCGCGTACTCTGGTGGTGGTCCCGACCATGCTCTTAAGCGCGCAGAACGTCGAGGATCTGGTCGAGGCGCTGGAAGTCACATTCCTGGCGAATCGCGATGAACGCCTGCACTTCGGGCTGTTGACCGATTTTCGGGACGCGCCGCAGGAATCGCTTCCCGAGGACGGGCCGCTGGTGCAACTGGCCCAGGCGAGGATCGACGAGCTGAACGCGAAATACGGCGCCGGCGGGGGCCGAAACGAAGACGACATCTTCTTCCTGTTCCATCGCCCGCGGCGCTGGAACCCGCAGGAACGGCTGTGGATGGGTTACGAGCGCAAGCGCGGCAAGCTCGCGGACCTGAACGCACTGCTGCGCGGCGTCTCCGAGGATCGCTTTTCGCTCGTCGTCGGCGACACCGCGCTCCTGTCCGAAGTGAAGTACGTCATCACGCTGGACACCGATACGCAGCTGCCGCGCGATGCGGCGCGGCAGTTCGTCGGCGCCATGGCGCACCCGCTCAATCGCCCCCGCTACGACGAAACGAAGCGGCGCGTCGTGGAGGGCTACGGCATCCTGCAGCCACGCGTGGCGGTGAGCCTGCCGGCGACGAACCGCTCGCGCTATGCGCGCCTGTACGGGGGCGAGCCGGGCATCGACCCGTACACACGTGCCGTCTCGGACGTGTACCAGGACGTGTTCGGCGAAGGCTCGTTCATCGGCAAGGGGATCTATGACGTCGATGCGTTCGAGCAAGCCCTCGGTGGGCGCTTCCCCGAGAATCGGATCCTCAGCCACGATCTGCTGGAGGGATGCTACGCGCGGGCGGGGCTGTTGAGCGATGTACGGTTGTACGAGGACTACCCGGCCCGCTACAGCGCCGACGTGAGCCGGCGCTACCGTTGGATTCGCGGCGACTGGCAGCTCGCGGGGTGGCTGCGACGGCAGGTTCCGCCCGAGGGCGCGCAAGCCCGCGACAATCCGCTCTCGATGCTGTCGCAGTGGAAGCTGTTCGATAACCTTCGGCGCAGCCTCGTTCCAGCCGCGCTGGTGCTGCTGTTGCTGATGGGATGGATGGTCCTGACGCCGGCTTGGCTGTGGACCTTGTCGGTGATCGCCATAATGTTGATTCCCTCGTTGTGCGCCTCAATCCTCGAGGCGCTGCGCAAGCCCGACGAGGTTCTGCTGAGACAGCACTTCGCAGCCACGGCGCGCTCGGCTTCCCGCCAGTTCACGCAAGTGGCCTTCGCGCTTGCCTGTCTCCCGTACGAGGCGTTCTACAGCTTGGATGCCATCGCGCGCACGGCCTGGCGCATGCTGGTCGCTCACAGAGGACTGCTCGAATGGAATCCCTCGGGCGCGACGGACGGCGAGCCGGCCAAGCGCAGCCGCAGCGACCTCGCCGCTTCTTTCCGCTCGATGTGGGTCGCCCCCGCCATCGCCGCTGCGACGGCGATCCATCTGGCGGCCGCGAACCCGCTGGCGCTCGCTGTCGCGGGGCCAATACTGCTGCTTTGGCTCGCCGCGCCCGCCATTGCGTGGTGGATCAGCCGCCCGCTCGCACGCCGCAAGGTGAGCCTGACACGCGAGCAGACGCGTTTCCTGCGCGAGCTTGCGCGCCGCACCTGGGCGTTCTTCGAGAACTTCGTCGGCCCGGACGATCACTGGCTGCCGCCCGACAACTATCAGGAGTATCGCGTTGCCGCGCTCGTGCATCGCACTTCGCCGACCAACATGGGGCTCGCGCTGCTGGCGAATCTGTCCGCCTACGACTTCGGCTACCTGCCGGCCGGATCGCTCATGGAGCGCACAGCGAACACCCTGGGCACAATGGAAAAGCTCGAGCGCCACCGGGGACATTTCTACAACTGGTACGACACGCAGACCCTGCAACCGCTGCCACCGCTGTACGTTTCGACGGTCGACAGCGGGAACCTCGCCGGCCATCTGCTGACGCTGCGCGCGGGGCTGCTCGCGCTGCCCGACGACGTGATACTGCCGGCGCGGCTGTTCGATGGCTTGAGCGACACGCTCGGCCTGCTCGGGGACGCGCCGCAATTGCGCAAAGACTTGGAATCGGCGTGCGCGGCGCCGCCGAGGACGCTCGCGGCGGCCCGGGAGTGCCTTGATCGCCTGGCCTCTGGCGCCGCCGCCGGCGCAGTCGCCGTCGAGGGCGAAGCGGGCGGCTGGGCGCAGGCGTTCGCCCGGCAATGCCGCGAGGCGCTGGACGAGCTGGCGTTCTTCGCCCCGTGCGAGCTCGACGCCATCCCGACCCTGCGCCAGCTGGCGACGCTGGACGCGGCGCGGTATCCGCACAGCGCGCAAGCGAGCGCCCGTGCCCGCGACCGGATGGCGGCTATCGAGCGGCTGGCGCAGCAATGCGGCGAGCTCGCGCATATGGACTACGATTTCCTGTTCGACAAGTCGCGCCACTTGCTGACCATCGGCTACAAGGTTAGTGAGCGCCGGGCGGACCCGGGTTACTACGACCTGTTGGCCTCCGAGGCGCGCTTGTGCAGTTTCGTGGCCATCGCGCAGGGACAACTACCGCAGGAGAGCTGGTTCGCCCTGGGGCGCCTGCTCACCAGCACCGCCGGAGAGCCGGTTCTCCTGTCGTGGAGCGGTTCGATGTTCGAGTATCTGATGCCGCTGCTGGTAATGCCGACCTACGACAACACGCTGCTCGACCAGACTTGCAAGGCGGCGGTGGCCAGACAGATCGAGTATGGGAGCCAGCGCGGCGTCCCGTGGGGGATGTCGGAATCCGGCTACAACACCGTCGACGTGCACCTCAATTACCAGTATCGCGCCTTCGGCGTGCCGGGCCTGGGGCTCAAGCGCGGACTGGCCGACGATCTGGTCGTTGCGCCATATGCTTCGGCACTCGCGCTGACGGTGGCGCCGGAGGAGGCGTGCCTGAATCTGCAGCGACTCGCGGCCGAGGGGTTTCTAGGGAAGTTCGGCTTCTTCGAAGCGATCGACTACACGCCGGCACGGCAGCGGCGCGGGCAATCGAGCGCACTGGTCCACGCCTTCATGGCGCATCACCAGGGCATGAGCCTGCTCGCCCTGGCCCACCTGCTGCTGGAGCGTCCAATGCAACGCCGCTTCGAGTCCGAGCCGCTGTTCCAGGCGGTCATGCTGCTGCTCCAGGAGCGCATCCCCAAAGCCACGGCATTGTTCCCGCACACGGCTCAACTCTCCGAGGTGCGCTCGACCGTGGTCGCCGCGGGGACGCCGATTCGGGTGTTCAACAGCCCCGACACGCCGGTACCAGAAGTGCAGTTGCTGTCGAACGGCCGCTACCACGTGATGGTGACCAACGCGGGAGGCGGCTACAGCCGTCGCAAGGACCTCGCCATCACGCGCTGGCGCGAAGACGGCACCTGCGACAACTGGGGCACGTTCTGCTACATCCGCGACCTGGCGAGCGGGGCGTTCTGGTCGACCGGCCATCAGCCGACGCTCGAGCGGCCGGAGAGCTACGAAGCGATTTTCTCCGAGGGGCGAGCCGAGTTTCGCCGCCGCGATGCCGTCGGCGCCGGCGGTGGCCGTATCGAAACGCATGCCGAGATTGCCGTATCGCCGGAGGACGACATCGAGCTGCGCCGGGTCCGCATCATCAATCGATCGCGACAGCGCAGGGAAATCGAGGTCACGAGTTACGCCGAAGTGGTGATCGCGCCGCCGGCGGCGGACGCGCTTCACCCGGCCTTCAGCAATCTTTTCGTGCAGAGCGAGATCATGCGCGAGCGGCGCGCGATCCTGTGCTCGCGCCGGCCCCGCTCCCTCGGCGAGCGGCCGCCCTGGATGCTCCACCTGATGGCTGTGCACGGTGCGGGCGTCGGCGAGGTGTCCTACGAGACGGACCGCGCGCGTTTCATCGGCCGCGCAAGAAGCACCGCCGCGCCTCTGGCGATGAGCGACCCGGCGGCCCTCTCTGGCAGCGAGGGCTCGGTGCTCGATCCGATCGTCGCGATCCGCTGCCGCGTGACGCTGGAGCCGGACGAGACGACGACGATCGACATGGTATCGGGCGTCGGCGATACCCGCGCTGCGGCCTTGAGCCTGGTCGAGAAGTACCAGGACCGACGTCTCGCCGACCGCGTCTTCGACCTGGCGTGGACCCACAGCCAGGTTGTGCTACGGCAGCTCAATGCCACCGAGGCCGATGCCCAACTCTATGCGCACCTGGCCGGCTCCGTTATCTACGCCAACGCATCCTTGCGCGCCGACGCAGCCGTGCTCATCAAGAATCGCCGCGGGCAGTCCGGGCTGTGGGGTTACGCCATCTCCGGCGATCTGCCGATCGTGCTGCTGCAGATCGGGGACGCGGCCAATATCGAACTCGTGCGCCAGCTGGTACAGGCCCACGCGTACTGGCGCCTGAAGGGGCTGGCGGTGGATCTGGTGATCTGGAACGAGGAGCATGCCGGTTACCGGCAACGACTGCAGGACGAGATGATGGGGCTGATCGCCTCGGGCACCGAGGCGAGCGTGATCGATCGTCCGGGCGGCATCTTCGTGCGGCCGGCAGAGCAGATATCGAGCGAGGATCGCATCCTGTTCCAGTCGGTCGCGCGCGCCGTCATCACGGACGGTTGGGGGACGCTGGCGGAACAGCTCAGCCGTCGCGGCCCGGTGGAAGCGCGCACGCCGCGGCTTAGGCCGAGCCGCGCGCAGCGTGCCGAAGCCGCTCCCGCCGCCTTGCCGCGCCGTGATCTGATCCTGTTCAACGGGCTGGGAGGATTCACCCACGACGGGCGCGAATACGTCGTGACGCTCGCCCCCGGCCAGGTGACGCCGGCGCCGTGGGCGAACGTCCTGGCGAATCCGTACTTCGGCACGATCGTCTCGGAGAGCGGTGCCGCCTACACCTGGAGCGAGAACGCGCACGAATTCCGTCTCACGCCCTGGCACAACGACCCGGTGAGCGATCCGGGCGGAGAAGCCCTGTACCTGCGCGACGAAGAAAGCGGCCAGGTCTGGTCCCCTACGCCGTCGCCCGTCCGCGCCGCGGCGCCCTACGTCGTCCGGCACGGATTCGGCTACAGCGTCTTCGAGCACAGCTCCGGCGGCATCCGCTCCGAGCTGTGGGTCTACGTGGCCGTGGACGCCGCGGTCAAGTTCTCGGTGCTGAAGCTGCGCAACGAGTCGGGCCGGGCACGCAAGCTCTCCGCGACCGGCTACGTGGAGTGGGTGCTGGGGGACCTGCGTGCGAAATCGGCCATGCACGTGAGCACCGAAATCGATCCCCGCAGCGGCGCGCTCTACGCGCGCAACCCGTACAGCACCGAGTTCGCCGATCGGGTCGCCTTCTTCGACGTGGACGACGCGGCGCGCAGCGTGAGCGGCAACCGTGCCGAATTCTTCGGGCGCAACGGCACGTTGAGTAACCCGGCCGCCATGGGCCGCGCGCAGCTCTCCGGCATGACGGGGGCCGGGCTGGACCCCTGCGCCGCGATCCAGGTGAGCTGCGAGCTGGCCGACGGGGAAGCTCGAGAGTTCGTCTTTCTTCTCGGCGCGGGGCGCGACGCCGACGACGCCGGCAATCTGGTGCAGCGCTTTCGTGGACCGTTGGCCGCGCGCGGCGCGCTCGAAGCGGTGTGGCAGCACTGGAACCACACGCTGGGCGCGGTGCAGGTGGAAACCCCCGACCCGTCCATTAACGTGCTGACCAACGGCTGGCTGGTGTACCAGACCCTGGCGTGCCGTGTCTGGGCGCGCAGCGGCTACTACCAATCGGGCGGCGCCTTTGGCTTCCGTGATCAGCTGCAGGACGCGATGGCGCTCATCCACGCCGAGTCCGCGCGGCTGCGCGCGCACCTGCTGCTGTGCGCGAGCCGCCAGTTCCAGGAGGGAGACGTCCAGCACTGGTGGCATCCGCCATCCGGCCGGGGCGTGCGCACACATTGCTCCGACGACTACCTCTGGCTGCCGTTGGCGGCGTGCCGCTACGTGGCGAGCACCGGTGACACGGGCGTGCTCGACGTGCCCGTGCACTTCCTCGAAGGCCGCCCCGTCAACCCGGAGGACGATTCCTACTACGACCTGCCCAGCCGCTCCGTCGAGGCCGCCAGCCTGTACCAGCATTGCGTGCGCGCCATCGTGCACGGCTTGCGCTTCGGCGAGCATGGCCTGCCGCTGATCGGCTCGGGCGACTGGAACGACGGCATGAACCGGGTGGGAATCGGCGGCAAGGGCGAGAGTGTGTGGCTGGGCTTCTTCCTCTGTGATGTGCTGCGGCAATTCGGTGGACTCGCCCGGGCGCGGGGCGACGCCGCCTTCGCCGAGCGCTGCGAGGGGGAGGGCGCCCGGCTGCAGCAGAGCATCGAGCAGCACGGCTGGGACGGCGAGTGGTACCGCCGCGCCTACTTCGACGACGGCACGCCGCTCGGCTCGGCCGGCAACGCGGAATGCCAGCTCGACTCGATCTCGCAGAGTTGGTCCGTGCTCTCCGGGGCGGGCGACGCGCAGCGCGCGCGCATGGCCATGCGCGCGGTGGACGAGCGGCTCGTGCGCCGCGAGCACGCGCTTATCCAGTTGCTCGATCCGGCCTTCGACAAGGCGGATCTGGACCCCGGCTACATCCGCGGCTACGTGCCGGGGGTGAGAGAGAACGGCGGGCAGTACACTCACGGCGCGATCTGGGCCGCGATGGCATTCGCCGCCCTGGGCGATGCGCGGCGCGCGTGGGAGCTCACCGCCATGATCAACCCGGTGAATCACGCGGCCTCGGCGCAGGCCATCGCCATCTACAAGGTCGAACCGTACGCCATGGCGGCCGACGTCTACGCGCTCGCGCCGCACACCGGGCGCGGCGGATGGAGCTGGTACACCGGCTCGGCCGGCTGGATGTACCGGCTCATCGTGGAATCGCTGCTGGGCCTGAGGCTCGAGGGCGACAGGCTGCGTCTCGCTCCCTGCCTTCCCGCCGACTGGCAGTCGTTCAAGATCCACTATCGCTATCGCGAGACCGTGTACCATATCGTCGTCTCGCAAACGAGCGCCGAGATGCGCTTGACAGTGGATAGCGTCGAGCAGCATGACGGGGCGATTCCCCTGGTCGACGATCGTCGCGACCACTTTGTCGAGGTGATCGTGTGCGCTCCCGAGCAGCGCGCGCTAGCATAGCGACATGCCGCGGGAATTCGACGCCGCGAAGGACCATCTTTTCGCTGCCACGCGCTGGTTCGACGACTTCGCCGTCGGCGAGCGCTTCTGGATCCCGTCGCGCACCCAGACCGACGCCCTGTTCGGCGCCTTCCAGCTCGCCTCGGGCGATAACGACCCGATCCACTACGACGCCGAGTACTGCCGCCGGCGCGGTCACCCGGGGATGCTCGCGCACGGCATGCAGGTCATGATCCAGACCGCCGCCGGCGCCGGCGTCTTTCCCCACCTGGTCGCCGATTCGCTGGTCGCGATGCTCGAGTGCAGCGCGAAGTTCGTGCGGCCGGTCTACGCCGGCGACACTCTCTATCCGTGGCTCGAGATCGTCGAGCTCGTCCCCCAGCGCACCACCGGCGTCGTGGTGATGCGTGCGACCGTCCACAACCAGGCCAACGAGCTCGTCCTCGAGGGCATTCACCGCTACCTGCTGCGCAGGCGCCCGCCCGAGGTCCTTGAAGCATGACTGCGGTCGCCAAAAGGCCGTTCCGCCAGGTCAATGTCTTCTCGGCCGACCTGCTCGCCGGCAATCCGCTCGCGATAGTGCACGACGCCGAGGGCTTGGGCGAAGCCCGGATGGGCGCGCTCGCGCGCTGGACCAACCTCTCGGAGACGACCTTCCTGCTGCCGCCGACGGAGCCCGGCGCGGATTATCGCGTACGCATCTTCACGCCGGGCGGCGAGCTTCCCTTCGCGGGGCACCCGACGCTCGGCTCCTGCCATGCCTGGCTCGCCGCGGGCGGCAAGCCGCGCAAGGCGGGTCTCGTCGTGCAGCAGTGCGGCGCAGGACTCGTTTTGGTGCGCTGCGACGGCGCGCGGCTCGAGTTCGCCGCGCCGCGGGTGCTGCGCACCGGCCCGCTCGAGCCGGACGTGCTGACCAAGATCGCCGCGGCCCTCGGCTTGTCCGCGCCGGACATCGTCCAGCACCAGTGGGCCGATAACGGCCCCGGCTGGTGCGCAGTGATGCTCGGCTCCGCGCGCCAGGTGCTCGCGCTCAAGCCCGACTGGGCGCTGCTCGATCCGCTCAAGCTGGGCGTCGTCGGTCCGCACGAGGCGGGCAGCGAAGCGGACTTTGAGGTGCGCGCCTTCATCGGCGGAGGCGGCTACGAAGACCCCGTCACCGGCAGCCTTAACGCGAGTCTCGCGCAGTGGCTGATCCGCGCGGGCCTCGCCAGGCCCTCCTACGTCGCCGCCCAAGGCGCCGCGCTCAAGCGCGCCGGCCGCGTCTATCTGCGCAAGGACGGCGGCGAAGTCTGGGTCGGCGGCGACGTGCTGGAAGTCGTTCGAGGAGAGATCGATCTCTAGGCCCGCGACGCCGCGCCAGCCATAGCCCCGCCCCGATATTGAGGGCTGACAAGGTCTCCCGCGGGGATCCGTTGCTGCGGATCGCGCACGAGAGTAAGTTAACCGGCGAGTGCTGGACACCGAGTTGCAAGGGGGCAGTTAGGGGGTCTGTTGGAACCGGAGGGCGTCAAATGCGCTACCTGATCCTAATCTCGTGCATGCTCCTCGGCGCGGCCGCTCCGGCCGCCGCCCAGGTGAGTATCGGCATCGGAATCAACGCACCCGGCGTAAGCATCGGGATCAACGTACCCGCGTACCCGCGCTTCGTGCGCGTGCCAGGCTACCCGGTGTACTACGCGCCGGCCCTGAACGCGAACTTCTTCTTCTACGACGGCGCCTACTGGGTGTTCCAGGGCGACAGCTGGTACGTGAGCACGTGGTTCAACG
>Ga0210077_1000173_pt1 | contig 29817 bp, 22 predicted proteins | sample RushMan_CattailN_5_FD_185556 | JGI IMG/M metagenome (GOLD analysis project Ga0210077, IMG submission 185556) | Wetland microbial communities from San Francisco Bay, California, USA, that impact long-term carbon sequestration -... | ecosystem: Environmental > Aquatic > Marine > Wetlands ... | reverse complement strand
CGGCACAGCGTATGTTCGGCGTCCGAGTTGTGCCTGAAGAAATCATGCCGTCAAGTTCGATTATCCGGAATGGTTCTGAAAGTGATAATTCTTTGAAGACCGGGGACCTCTCTTCATTGGACTCGGAAAAATTGGCGATGGAAGCCCTGGATTCGATCCCCCATTCAGATATCGAAGAATACCGGTTCAAAGACGGCATCCCGGCTTTCAAGCTGTATCATCAGGTCGGTATGACAACCTCGGGAACTGCGGCCAGAAAACTCATCGAACAGGGCGGCGCCTATGTTAACGGCCGGCGTGTAACGTCCTTTGATTACCTGTTGACTAAAAATGATATTGTTGATTTCGAGATCATTTTGAGAGCAGGTAAAAAGCGATATCATAAACTCAAAATAATAAAAAATAATGCTTGACAAAGACTGGGATCGGATCTAAAAAGGGCGATTCTAGCAACTTGGATGGACCCGAAAGTTTCGGGAAAATTTTTAAAAAAAGAAGTAAAAAGGTATTGACAAAGCAGATCGTTTTCATATAATAAAAGTTCCGGGCTGTTTCTTTAACAGTCCGAAAAATAATGACGCAAATTTTTTTGCGGCTTCGTTGATCTTTGAAAACTAAATAGTGACAGCTTGTGAGTTAGGTCTCGTAGTTAATTCATTGCATCTGATTCCAGTCGGATGCAATTGTATGGTTTAATTGGAGAGTTTGATCCTGGCTCAGAATGAACGCTGGCGGCGTGCTTAACACATGCAAGTCGTACGAGAACTCTTTAGCTTGCTAAAGATAGTAAAGTGGCGCACGGGTGAGTAACGCGTGGGTAATCTACCTCCGAATCGGGGATAACCCGCCGAAAGGCGAGCTAATACCGGATGATATCTTTGAGACTTCGGTTTCAAAGATCAAAGATGGTCTCTACATGTAAGCTATTGTTTGGAGATGAGCCCGCGTACCATTAGCTTGTTGGTAGGGTAACGGCCTACCAAGGCCACGATGGTTAGCTGGTCTGAGAGGATGATCAGCCACACTGGAACTGACACACGGTCCAGACTCCTACGGGAGGCAGCAGTGAGGAATTTTGCGCAATGGGGGAAACCCTGACGCAGCAACGCCGCGTGAGTGATGAAGGCTTTCGGGTCGTAAAACTCTGTCAAGTGGGAAGAACCTGTTGGATATTAATATCATTCAACACTGACGGTACCACTAAAGGAAGCACCGGCTAACTCCGTGCCAGCAGCCGCGGTAATACGGGGGGTGCAAGCGTTATTCGGAATTATTGGGCGTAAAGGGCGCGTAGGCGGTCCTTAATGTCAGATGTGAAAGCCCGGGGCTTAACCCCGGAAGTGCATTTGAAACTTAGGGACTTGAGTATGGGAGAGGGAAGTGGAATTCCTGGTGTAGCGGTGAAATGCGTAGATATCAGGAGGAACACCAGTGGCGAAGGCGACTTCCTGGACCAATACTGACGCTGAGGCGCGAAGGCGTGGGGAGCAAACAGGATTAGATACCCTGGTAGTCCACGCAGTAAACGGTGAACACTAGGTGTAGCGGGTATTGACCCCTGCTGTGCCGCAGCTAACGCATTAAGTGTTCCGCCTGGGGAGTACGATCGCAAGATTAAAACTCAAAGGAATTGACGGGGGCCCGCACAAGCGGTGGAGCATGTGGTTTAATTCGACGCAACGCGAAGAACCTTACCTGGGTTTGACATCCCGAGAAGTCGTTCGAAAGATTGATGTGCCCTTCGGGGAACTCGGTGACAGGTGCTGCATGGCTGTCGTCAGCTCGTGTCGTGAGATGTTGGGTTAAGTCCCGCAACGAGCGCAACCCTTATCTTTAGTTACCATCAATTCGGTTGGGAACTCTAGAGATACTGCCCCGGTTAACGGGGAGGAAGGTGGGGATGACGTCAAGTCCTCATGGCCTTTATGCCCAGGGCTACACACGTGCTACAATGGGCTGTACAAAGGGTTGCGACCCCGCGAGGGTGAGCTAATCCCATAAAGCAGCTCTTAGTTCGGATTGGAGTCTGCAACTCGACTCCATGAAGCTGGAATCGCTAGTAATCGCGGATCAGCACGCCGCGGTGAATACGTTCCCGGGCCTTGTACACACCGCCCGTCACACCATGAGAGTTGGCTGTACCAGAAGTTGTTGGGCTAACTCCACATTAGTGGAGGGGCAGGCACCTAAGGTATGGTTGGCGATTAGGGTGAAGTCGTAACAAGGTAGCCGTTGGGGAACCAGCGGCTGGATCACCTCCTTTCTAAGGATGACAATCTTTGAGAAAGATAAATACAACTAACTCCTTTGTCACTATTTAGTTTTGAGAGATCAAGAAGTGCTCTCTAACATGAAAATGAATGAAGGCTCGGTCATCTTCCGATGCTGGCGAGAGCCTTAGCTCGGACAAAGGGCCTGTAGCTCAGTTCGGTTAGAGCGCACGCCTGATAAGCGTGAGGTCGATGGTTCAACTCCATCCAGGCCCACCATAATGCATTTTATTGGGGGTGTAGCTCAGCTGGGAGAGCGCCTGCCTTGCACGCAGGAGGTCATCGGTTCGAACCCGTTCACCTCCACCAGTTGAAAGCTCAAAGCTGAAAGCTCAAAGGTGTTAATTTCTAAGTTGTATTAGCTTTCAGCTTTGAGCTTTGAGCTCGGGGCGAAAGTCCCATACGTTCTTTGACAATTTGGATAAGAGTACACATTAATGTTCAGCATGATTGTGTCAATTGTTTTGTGGCCAAGCTATTAAGAGCAAACGGTGGATGCCTTGGCGTCAAGAGGCGATGAAAGACGTGGTAAGCTGCGATAAGCTTCGGGGAGCTGCTAAACAAGCTTTGATCCGGAGATTTCTGAATGGGGAAACCCGTTTCGTGTAATGACGAGACATCTGTAGCTGAATACATAGGCTTCAGAAGCGAACGAGGTGAACTGAAACATCTTAGTAACCTCAGGAAGAGAAAACAAGAGTGATTTCCGAAGTAGCGGCGAGCGAACCGGAAACAGCCCAAACCGAGTATATGTTAAAGCCCGGAAGCGTTGTATGCTCGGGGTCGTGGGGATTGATCGGACGGAGTTCCGGCTCTGTCGGGAAGTTATAAATCTGATGTATAATTGAAGAGCCTGGAAAGGCTCACCGTAGAAGGTGACAGTCCTGTAAATTAAATCCATCAGACTTCCTGGATCGATTTCCCAAGTACCGCGGGACACGAGGAACCCTGCGGGAATTCAGGAGGACCATCTCCTAAGGCTAAATACTACTTGACGACCGATAGTGAACCAGTACCGTGAGGGAAAGGTGAAAAGTACTCCGGTGAGGAGAGTGAAATAGTACCTGAAACCGTTTGCTTACAAGCAGTGGGAGGGCTATGAATATTGATTAAGCTGGTCTTGTCATTATTCAGCCTGACCGCGTGCCTTTTGCATAATGAGTCAGCGAGTTACTTTACGTAGCAAGGTTAAGCCGTAAGGTGTAGCCGTAGCGAAAGCGAGTCTGAATAGGGCGAATGAGTTGCGTGGAGTAGACCCGAAACCAAGTGATCTATCCATGGCCAGAGTGAAGCGCAAGTAAAATTGCGTGAAGGCTCGAACCGTTGTAGGTTGAAAACTGCTCGGATGAGCTGTGGATAGGGGTGAAAGGCCAAACAAACTTGGAAATAGCTGGTTCTCCCCGAAATATATTTAGGTATAGCCTTGCAAATTAAGTGATGGGGGTAGAGCACTGGATGGGCTAGGGGTCCTACCAGATTACCAAACCTAACCAAACTCCGAATACCATCAACTTTTATTGCAGGAGTCAGACTACGGGAGCTAAGTTCCGTGGTCGAGAGGGAAACAGCCCAGATCGCCAGCTAAGGTCCCTAAATATGTGCTAAGTGGGAAAGGATGTGGAAATGCACAGACAACCAGGAGGTTGGCTTAGAAGCAGCCATCCTTTAAAGAAAGCGTAATAGCTCACTGGTCGAGTGAGTCTGCGCCGAAAATGTAACGGGGCTCAAGCACATTACCGAAGCTGCGGGATGACATCCTCGGATGCCATCGGTAGGGGAGCATTCTGTCAAGCCTGAAGGTCGACCGTAAGGACGGCTGGACTTGACTGAAGAGACCATGCTGACATGAGTAACGATAAAGCGGGTGAAAAACCCGCTCGCCGAAAACCTAAGGTTTCCTGAGTAAAGCTAATCTGCTCAGGGTTAGTCGATCCCTAAGCCGAGGCCGAAAGGCGTAGGTAATGGAAAACAGGTTAATATTCCTGTACCACCCGGTTATCGATGCTCCTTCGGGGGCGAGAGAGATTGGGGGGACGCAGAAGGGTAGGTCATCCACCTGTTGGATTAGGTGGTTCAAGCTCGTAGGCAGAAAGGATAGGCAAATCCGTCCTTTTATTTAAATGCTGAGAAGCGATGAGGAGAGACTTTGTCTCATAAACTGATTGATCCCACACTGACAAGAAAAGCCTCTATCGAGATAGCTAGGTGATCGTACCGCAAACCGACACAGGTAGGTAGGGAGAGAATCCTAAGGCGCTTGAGAGAACCCTGGTTAAGGAACTCGGCAAATTAACACCGTAACTTAGGGAAAAGGTGTGCCCTCGTTAGGTGAAGCGTTTTACATGTGGAGCTGAAGGGGGCCGCAGAGAAATGGCGGTAGCGACTGTTTACTAAAAACATAGGACTCTGCTAAGTCGCAAGACGATGTATAGGGTCTGACGCCTGCCCGGTGCTGGAAGGTTAAGGGGACTTGTTATCCTGATTCGTCAGGAGAAGCTTTGAACCGAAGCCCCAGTAAACGGCGGCCGTAACTATAACGGTCCTAAGGTAGCGAAATTCCTTGTCGGGTAAGTTCCGACCTGCACGAATGGCGTAACGACTTCCGCACTGTCTCAACCAGGGACTCAGTGAAATTGTATTGGCGGTGAAGATGCCGTCTACCCGCGAAAAGACGGAAAGACCCCGGCACCTTTACTACAGCTTGATATTGAATTTTGGAATGACATGTGTAGGATAGGTGGGAGGCTTTGAAGTTCCGACGCCAGTCGGGATGGAGCCACCCTTGAAATACCACCCTTGTTATTTTAAGGTTCTAACTTCGACCCGTTATCCGGGCGAAGGACAGTGTCTGGCGGGTAGTTTGACTGGGGCGGTCGCCTCCCAAAGAGTAACGGAGGCGCGCGAAGGTTCCCTCAGGCTGATTGGAAACCAGCCGTGGAGTGTAAAGGCATAAGGGAGCTTGACTGCGAGAGATACAGCTCAAGCAGGTACGAAAGTAGGTCTTAGTGATCCGGCGGTCCCGCATGGAAGGGCCGTCGCTCAACGGATAAAAGGTACGCCGGGGATAACAGGCTTATCGCCCCCAAGAGTTCACATCGACGGGGCGGTTTGGCACCTCGATGTCGGCTCATCACATCCTGGGGCTGGAGCAGGTCCCAAGGGTTCGGCTGTTCGCCGATTAAAGTGGTACGTGAGCTGGGTTTAAAACGTCGTGAGACAGTTTGGTCCCTATCTTTCGTGGGCGCAGGATATTTGAGAGGAGCTGTTCCTAGTACGAGAGGACCGGAATGGACGAACCAATGGTGTTCCAGTTGTCGCGCCAGCGGCATTGCTGGGTAGCTAAGTTCGGAACGGATAACCGCTGAAAGCATCTAAGCGGGAAGCCAACCTCAAGATAAGATATCCCTTTCCCGTGGAAACACGGGAGCTGAAGACTCCTTGTAGACGACAAGGTTGATAGGCCGGATGTGTAAGTGCGGCAACGTATTTAGCTTACCGGTACTAATCGGTCGTGAGGCTTGGCCACAAAACAATTCACACAATCTTTTCGAACATTTTTATGTGCTCGCGTTCAAATTGTTGCTTCACTGAAAGTTAAACGTTTTTTCGGTGGCAATAGCAAGGAGGAAACACCCGTTCCCATTCCGAACACGGAAGTTAAGCTCTTTTGCGCCGATGGTACTGCTCGGGAAGCTGAGTGGGAGAGTAGGACGCTGCCGAAAATATTTATATAGCCCGGAGTCATCATTTGATGGCTCCGGGTTTTTTTTGTGGTTTGAAAGATTACCAAACACGCCTTTGTTTCCCTTGATTATTTTAACAGCGGTTTTATCTTTTAAGATATGTCAGAGGTTTGAGATCGCAACTCTTCAAATCGGTGCGGCGCAAGCTCAACCCCATCGCGCAGGAGTTCAAAAATAAAAAGGTTCTGTTGGTCGATGATTCCATCGTTCGGGGCACAACGAGCAAACAAATCATTCAGCTGGCACGGGCTGCCGGCGCGCTTTCCCAACGTGTACGGCATCGATATGCCTTCGAGACGGGAACTTATCGCACATGGCCGCAGCAGACAGGAGGTTGCCGGGATGATCGGCGCAGATCGGTTGATTTACCAGGATCTTGAAGATCTTATCGCCTGCGTATCAGACGGCAATACGCGGTTAAAAGATTTTGAATGCTCCATATTTGACGGTGTTTACATCGCCGGACGGATCGAACCGCCAAAACCGGAATGCGCGGTCGAAGACCGAAATCCTTCAACCGTCGATGTGATGACTTACGAATAATAACCGTATCAGAATCCGATGGAGAGGATTCAAGGAGTCAGAAAATAGAAGAAAAACGCCATGTCAGTGGATATGGAGAGCACTTTCTTCGGTTTCGGCACCCATGATGCGCCGGGTGTGTTTCTCCTCCCGGGATCGATGCGCTAAAAAAGGCGGGAAAAGAATCCCGCCCTTAGAATTAAATGCCAGCTACGGCAAATCATCAACATCTGGCGACGAAGTTCTCAATAACGTCTTTCTCCCGATGAAGACTAACCTTCATGTCATGTTTTTCGGTTTTTACGATTTCCCCCCTCAGATCGTTGAGATATACGCCAAGCGCATGGCAAACAACCTCTTTTTCTTCTTCCATAAGTTCCATATCATTCACCTCCAAGCGGTATTTAACGCAACGGCGCTTACCAGATAGATTCAAACAGGGCACCGTTTAAATACCAACGCCTAAAACTAAAATAAAGCTTACAGTTTTATTGTCAACCAAGTATTTTTTTTCAGATCAGTGCAGGGCAGAAAACATCGTAGACTAATAACTCTTCGACGACATTCGTTATCTTGTGTTTTTTCCCTTGCGGAACCCTGACAATCAACCCCGGCTCAAGCGTAAATTCTCCAACGCCCTCGACCCACATCACGGCTTTACCTTTTAACGGATACAGGATGTCGTCCTGCTTATCATGAATGTGCTCGGGAACTTCCTTGCCGACCGGCACCATAACCAGCATGCAGGTGACGTCCAGATGGTGTTCTTTGGAGGAGATCAGGGGTTTTATTGAAATTCCCGGCACAACGGGGTGGGGTGTCCACGGAATGTTCTCAACTTTTCGATTAACTTCCATTTTAACCTCCTGGAGAAAAAGTATAAAAACATTGAAAATATAGTCTATAATTAGCCTGCCATAGGAGAGCTATGCTGTCAATCGACATTTTTTATCGCCTCTGCGCAATCAAGGCAATTTTCGCGTTTGCGAGGATAAACGTTGAACGATGCCGACCATTTGATTCTTGCAAAACAAACCGGGTGCTTTGCACCCGGATGCAAGTTCAACGTCGAAAGCACTGACGTGCTTTTGCCTTTGTCCGCCAAAAAGAGGCGGACAAATTCAAGCCACCCGCTTCGCGGGTGGACCTCCACTCGAAATTTCGACGGCTTCATCGCCGGCTCAGCCGGAATATTGCCGCCGGAACGGTTTCCGTTCAACGGTTTCACCCATAAACAAATAAACGATCACCGCTCCTGCCAGGCACAATCCGCCATCCACCAGAAAAGGCAATCGATACGAAATGATGCCAAGCGTTCCTGCCATCAAGGGGCCAAAAGCGATGCCCAGCCCGAATCCGATGGTGACCAAACTCATCATTCGGCTCCTTCGGCATTCGCTTTCCTTATGAGCAAGATCTCCGGCATAGGCCAGGGCGGGCGCCACGATGGCTGCCGCGCCGATTCCCTGAACGAAACGCTCTATACCGAACAAGAGCGAAGAGGATGTTTCGCCCAATAAAGCGGTGGCCGGTGCCATCAGAATGAGCCCTCCGACCACCAGCGGTTTGCGGCCCAGGCGATCCGAAAGACGCCCCAGAGGAACTTGAAACACCAACCGCCCCACCATCAGTGCGCTGAAGACCACGCCGAAGCCGAAGGCCTGGAAACCCAGCCGGCTGTTGATCTGGTTTTCAAGGGTCGTCACCAGGGTAAAGGCGCTGGCCATAAGAAAAGTAGCGAGTGTGACGCTCAAAATCTGCCGATTGATGATTGAAAAATCGATGATCCTGGCGCAGGTTATATCCTCCTGATTCGGCGGATCATGATATGCGACACCCGCTTGGACGATGATCAGTGCCAGGACGAGAATCGCCGTTCCCGCATAGAAGGCCGAATTGAAACCGAGGGAATCGTGGAGAAAGCCGCCTAAAAGCGGGCCGATAGCCAGTCCGGCCATCCGAAAGGTTGTAAAAAATCCCATCGCGCTGCCCCGTTTTTCCTTTTGGGTGGCGAGTTCCAAAAGCGCCAGGGTGGGGGGAATTTCCATGGCAAGTCCCAGTCCCTGTGCAATTCGAAGACCAAGAAGATCGATGTAGCGGGTGGCAAAAATAAACGCCAGGGTGGTCAATGCGATCAGCGCAAGACCAACCTGGATAATTTGTTTGTAGCGCCCGATCCGGTCGCTCATGGCCGCCATGAAAGGCTGAAGACTTGCGGTTGCAAATCCGTATGCGGAGATCAGAATGCCGATAAGAAACACCTTGGGCAGCGGGAAAAGTTTTTCCGGGAGCTTGTCGACATACAGGGGAATAACGACATAAAGGATACTGTTGCCGATGCCGTCGGCCATCCGGGCTATGGAAAGCGAGACGACGGTTCGGTTGACACCTATGGCATTTCCTATTTTCCCGGTCAAATTCATCTTGCAGCTTGTTTCAAGGCATTTATCCAAACTGCTTCTCGTTTCATTGGTTGGTAATTCGCTTGGATGCGCCGTGGTTTTTTGGAACACTGTTTCTCCATGTGGTGCGACGGTATATTTAATGGCAGTTCGATGTCATGAACCGACATTAAAATTAAATTAATTGCTCAGGTTTTATTGTCAACCCGCCATGTTTCTTCAAACCGCTAAAAACAACCGAAGATTTTAGATGCGGTCCACAGGTTTTCGATGAATGATTTTTCTGGCATTTCAGTATCGGTCGATCCGGTTTTATGGTAAAGTAACATGAGCGGTCGAGATAGGGAGTCGTCATTTTTGTGTTCAAAACAGTTTATTGTGGATTTCATTCTTCTAACGGATTGCAAATGAACCACCATGAAAATACAAAAAAAGAGAGCGGTTCGGCTTATCCGCATCGAATTCGCGTTTGGGACCTGCCGACACGTCTTTTTCACTGGCTTATCGTGATATTCGTGGTCATTTCATTTACGACCGGCATGGTGGGCGGCAATTGGATGTCCTATCACCTGAAGAGCGGATTTATTATTTTCACTTTGCTGCTTTTTCGGGTGGGCTGGGGGTTTTGGGGCGGCCGCTATTCGCGCTTTGTTTCTTTTGTCCGCGGCCCAATCGCTGTCATGCAGTATGCAAAAACGTTGGTTCGCAAAGATACCCCCACCAAGGTCCTGGGCCATAATCCCATGGGGGCCTGGTCTGTAATGGCGATGCTGGCGGCGCTCCTGGTGCAAGTGGGTACCGGATTATTCGCCAATGATGATATCGCGACTCAAGGGCCGCTCTATGGATGGGTCAGCAAAGCCACCAGTGATTGGCTGACCGGAATCCATATATTTAACAAAGGCGTGATTCTCTTCCTTATCGCCTTGCACCTGTCGGCCGTGCTTTTTTATCTATTGATCAAACATGACAATTTGATCGTTCCGATGATTACGGGATTAAGGCCATGGAGCGACGAAGCCCCCTCATCCATTTACAAAATTTGGCAGGCAGTACTGACCGCCGCGTTTTCCATCTCGGTCGTCTATTGGGTGGTGCATTGATATCATTTTAATTAAATTTTTAAAATAATACGATTTTACAAAACGTCAGCGATGGCGGTTTCCAATCCGTCGGGCTTACTTGGCGCGAAAGGTGTCGTGGCAGCTCTTGCAGCTTTTACCGACTTCACCGAACTGGTCCTTGACGGCATTGAAGTTGCCGCTCGCGGCTGCTTTGGCCAGTTTTCGGGTTTCGGTTTCAAGGGCCTTTGCCTTGGCCATGAACTTATTTTTTTCCCTGAAAGCCACCGGTTTCAAGGCTGTTTTACCCTTATCGGAGCCGGGCGTCATAAACGCCTGCCAGGGCAGCGTGGCGAGCATTTCCACAATGGCGGCATTGCGCGAAAACGCTTTCTTTTCGTACGGCTTTTTGCCCGTAACCACGGCTCCCATCTGACCCAAATGGTAATTCATGATCGTCATCACCGATTGACGGTACCTGATTGCATCCTCGGGTTTGGCAAATTGCGCATAGGCTAAGCCAAAAACCAAAAGCCCGACGATCGTAATCATTAACATCTTGGCCAATTTTCTCATCATCCCTCCTTTTCGTTTAGTGATCCCCAGTCCGAATCCGCTGGGTTTCGAAGTTATTGCTTTACGACAAACGGTTCAGGGATGCGCAGTCAGCTGCCGAGACGGAGGCTCAGGAGCAACTCCAACAGGACGACCACAGCGACCATGGTGCTGAAAAGGTTCCGCGAACGCACATAGAGCCATGCGGCCAGCAATACCCGAATGGCCGGCAAAAGTCCCAGCAGAAGGACTCCCGCACTTGCCAGCGCCAGGCCGAGGGGCGCCGGATGCAAAGAGATGAGACGCTGAAGCGCGACAACGGCAATCCCTGGCAAAGAAAATGAATCACCGCTGAAGAGCATGTCGATCAGTCCGAAACACATCAGGGCCAAGCTGGCGAGAGAGACCACCAATGACACCTTTTGCATCCTGCTTTCCAGTCGCTTCGCCGGGGATTCTTCAGACTGCTCTGAGTTTTCAATCATCTGCGCTGCCTCTTGTCAGTGGTTCAAACCGGCTACCAGCATATAGACGCCCAACAGGATCAGCAGGACCACCAGTGCCTTTCGAACCCAGACGGTTCCTATTCGTCTCAAGAAATACACCGCCGAGACGGCACCCAGAAAAACACCCATTGCCGTGGGAACGACCACCATGGGGTATATGTCGCCTCGCCCATAATACACAAAGACACTGGCCGCGGCTGTGATGCCGACCATGAAGTTACTGGTGGCCGTGGCCACACCAAGGGGTACATTCATCAGGGCATACATGATCGGCACTTTGATGAAACCGCCGCCCACCCCCAGCAAACCGGACACCATCCCGGCCAGTCCGGCGGCCGAAAGACCGGCCGGCCAGTTCCGCGGCTGATAGTTCTCACGAAACAACGGTTCCTGTACTGATTTATTCTGTCCACTCCTTCCCTTGTAAAGGGTGTAGCCGGCGCTGATAAAAACGATGACCGCGAACAATACGTGAAGCACCCGACTGCTGAAAGCGCCTGCCAGCAAGCCGCCGCCGATGGCCCCCGCGGTGGTTGCCATTTCCAGTCGCAGGGCCAGTTCGACGTCTCCTCCTCTTCCGCGCGGTGCGAACGCCGCCACCCCGGCCGATGTTGCGATGACCCCCACCAAACTGGTGCCGACGGCGACCCGTATGGGTAGATGAAAAATGAGCGTCAGGAGCGGCACCAGAAAAATGCCGCCTCCCAGGCCCAGGAGAGCACCCAAAATGCCGGCCAGAAGTCCGATGCCAAGAAGCAGCAAAATTGTAATCACCGTCGTACTCCTTACCCCAACGCCAGAAAGCGATACCAATCCGCCAGATCCAGTTCGAGGTCTTTGTTGCGGGCTTTGAGGGCCGCATACAGTTGAGCGTTCAGGATTGCCAGGCTGACCAGGTTGGCCATTGATTTGAGGAAAGTAACCGCAACGGGTCCGAAATGGCGCGGTCGGGTCGAATAGACATGGATAACGCCGACATTTTTGTTCTTCTGCATCAGAGGCACCGCTAAAACCGACAGGATGCCCTCTTGGGCGGCTTCCTTAGGATACTCGAAGCCCGGCTCGCTTTGAACATCGTGGAGCACCACTGCTTCTCCCTTCAAAACGCGGCTGTCGATGGCGCTTTTTTCCAGATGTACCTCCCCCTTCATACGATACGTCTCGCTGAGTCCATAGGAGGCCACCAGCCGCAGGAGGCCGCGTTTGGGTTCCAGCAGACGAATGGTGCCGGCCTTAAGCCACATCTCGTCTACCGTGACCTCGAGCACCCGCTGCAGCATGGGTTCCAGGTCCTGGGAGGAACTCACGGCCTCGGCCACGCGGTAGAGACTGCGGCGCAGACGCACCTTCTCCAAAGCCAGGGCTCCCAGGTCCGTCATGGCCCGCAGCATCACCACTTCTTCCGGTTGAAGCACGTCTATATTGTCCACGTATACATGAAGAATACCGATCACGTGGTCACGTACGGTCATCGGAACGGCGACTAACCCTTTCAGGCCTTCGTCCGCAACTTCCGAATGAGAGAACTCCGGCTCACGTTCCATCGCCGCCACCCGCACAAGTTCTCCGGTCAGAGCGCTCCGGTTGATCTGACTGTTGGATGACGTCAACGCCAGTTTTTCCAGGTAGCTATCCCCCAGCCCCAGCGCTCCGGCCACCAATAGCTGATCCTTTTCGCGACCGAGCAGGAGGGTCAACGCCTTTTGAATGGGCAGCGTCTTGACAATCTGTTCGAGCAGCAACTGAATGATCTCCTCCTCCTGGAGGACGCTGCTCAAAGCATGCGCCGTATCCTGAAGGGCCACCAGGTAGCCTTCCGAGCTGCATTTTATCATATCGTCTCCTTGATCCTGATGTTGTCCCCGGGCTGATGCAGTTCTGCGGCACCAAAAGAATAGATCCACACCAGCCGATTCGCTGCGGGCGCCGCTCTGATTATCCTGCAGGACCCTCTTGAAGTTGTTGCAGTAAGTTATGCCGGCCGAGCGGTTTTCGCTGCTCACCAACCAAATGATAAGAATTCCCTTTTGGGAGAGGAAAGTATCGAAAATTTACGATTGTGTGTGACATTTAAATATACCGTAACCGATGAAAGCCAGCCGGTTGCGGTATTAATTAAAAATAAAATAAAAGGCGCGAGCCGGAAAGTCAATTGCTATTTTTCACGCAATCTTGTCAACGCAGGGAAAACCCTTTCCTCACGGTAATAAGCTTGAGACAAAGCGGACCATCTGATTTTGATGCTTTGGCTTCAATAATTTTTGCTTGGATATTTCAGTATTCGTAAAATATTGCCGATATTGATTTAATAACAACCTTTAATATTATATCTTTATCGATAAGGTTCACTGTGTATCATCGAGGTTTGAAAACAAATATTGTCGTTCAACTGGCGGTGCTGTTATTGATGGCATTGATTTTAACCGCATTTGTCATGGTTATTCTTATGCAAAAGGCGCTCGTCAGTTCGGAAGTGTCAAAAGGATATGCCTTTTTGTCAGGGATTTCAGCCAATAAACAAATTCGTTTTCAATCAAAAAACGCGATCACACCTTTGGATTTTCAGGATGATTCCAAGGTAATGCTCAACGATATCGGATTTTCATACATTTTATTGATGGATGAAAACCAGAATCGGATTATTTCAAAGGGCAGAAATTTAAAAATGCAGGGTGAACTCGAAGCGATTACGCGACAGACCATCCAATCAGGGATGAAAACAAGTCGATTTATGGGTTCGTCCTGGTGGGGCGTGTGGCGGCAAGGACAAGATATGATTATTTCGGCGCCCATCATTCGGGAAGGAAAATTTGTCGGCGCCGGCAGCGTTGCAGTATCTCTCTCGGGAACATATGATGTTTTGAAGCAAACCCAATATGTATTGTTGATATATATCTTTATAAATACGATTGTGTTTACCTTTATTGGGTTTTGTAGAATTTCGAAAACCATTGTGAAACCGTTGCAGAGACTGGTCAAAAGGGCCGAAGCCTATCAAGACGATAATGAGATATTTTTTTTGTCTGAAAATGAAGACAGCGAGTTCAACAAACTTTCCAAGGCATTAAACCGAATGCTTCAACATATCGCCGAAGACAAAGAAAAACTCCGGGGTGCCGTGGTATCTCTTGAAAAGGCCAATTTTGACTTAAAGCAGGCGCAAAAAGATATGATCAAGGCAGAAAAATTGGCTTCCGTCGGCAGATTGTCTGCGGGTATCGCCCATGAAATCGGAAACCCCATCGGTATTATAACCGGTTATCTTGAGCTGTTGAAACGAGAAGACGTCTCAAATGACGACAAAATAGATTTTATTCTGCGCACTGAAGCTGAAATAAAACGTATCGATGGGATTATCCGTCAGCTCCTGGATCTATCAAGGCCCTCGAATGAAGATGTGACTGCCGTACCGGTCCATGCCATCATTGAAGATGCTGTGGGCGCATCCCGTTTTCATCCTTTAATGTCCAATATTGATCTGGATCTTAGGTTGTCCGCAAAAAACGATCGCGTGAAAGGAGACCCCAATCAGTTGAGACAGGTTTTTTTAAATCTGATGATCAATGCCGCAGATGCAATTTTATCGGCGAATCATCATTCAAAAGGAAAAATATCGATTGTCAGCCAGGTCCAAAAAACCCTTCGAAATGATGCGACGAAAGAAAAAGATATGTTGAGAATAGATTATATCGATAATGGTTCGGGAATTTCCGCTGAAAATATTGCCAATATTTTTGATCCTTTTTTTACCACCAAAGGGCCCGGGAAGGGAACGGGCCTTGGACTTTCGGTCTGTTTCATGATTGTTGAGGCAATGGGAGGCAACATCAAAGCAGCCAGTCAGGAAGGTGACGGCGCGACGTTTACGGTGTACTTGCCGCTGAGTGCCGACGAAAGGTTGGACAATGTATAAAAAATTATCAAAGGATACGCTGTCGTCTCAAAAACGTTTACTGGTTATCGATGATGAAGAGAATATGCGTCATATGCTGACTTCGATGCTGAAGAATGACGGTTACCGGGTTGACACGGCATCCAACGGTTCCGAGGCATTGGATATGGTTGATCAGACGCTATACGATTTTATTCTCTGTGACCTCAGGATGCCGGATATGAATGGAATGGAGTTTTTTGAAACCGCGCGAGATAAGCTGTGGGCCAGCACCGTCATCATGATGTCGGCATACGGCAGCATCGATACGGCGGTTGAAGCCGTAAAAAAAGGCGCCTATGACTTCATATCCAAGCCGTTTAAAATTGACGAGGTACTTCTGACTCTCAAAAAAGCGGAAGAGCGCGAGAGCCTGAAGAGAGAAAATCGCTGGTTAAAAGAACGTATTCGAAAGATTCAAGATGATTATCACTTTGGCAACATGGTTGCCAAAAGCAAGTCCATGGAGGTGGTGTTCAAGACCGCAGAGAAAGTCGCACAATATGACACCACTGTGTTGATTTACGGTGCGAGCGGTACCGGAAAGGAACTCGTCGCCAAGGGAATTCATTTTTCAGGGCCGAGGGCCAAAAATTCGCTGGTTCCCGTTAATTGCGGCGGCATCCCCGAGACATTGCTGGAAAGCGAGCTTTTTGGGTATCGAAAAGGCGCCTTTACGGGGGCGGACAGCGACAGAAAAGGTCTTTTTGAAGAAGCGAACGGCGGAACGATTTTTTTGGATGAAATCGGAGAGTTGCCATTGTCTTTGCAGGTCAAACTCCTTCGGGTGTTGCAGGAAAATGAAATCAGAGCGGTGGGAGATTCAAAAACAAAAAAAATAGATGTTCGCGTTATCGCTGCAACGTCCAAAAACCTCGAATATGAGGTAAAAAACGGCACCTTTCGCGAAGATCTCTTTTTTCGGCTCAATGTGTTGCCGATCCAATTGCCTTTGCTGAAGGACCGGAGCGAAGACATACCGATGTTGAGCCGGCATTTTATCGACCGCTTCAATATCAGCCTCGAAAAAAATATCAATGGCATATCGCCGGCGGCCATGTCCCTTTTGCTCAAACATTCCTGGCCGGGAAATGTCAGGGAGCTTGAAAATGTTATCGAACGCGCCGTCATACTTGCCGAGGGAACGATTCTCGCGCCGGAAAACTTTCCCCTTAATTGGGACGGTGGATCAAAGACCGAAACGATGGAGGATTTGTTTAACGGATACTCTTTGAAGGTGAACCAGAAAATACTGGAAAAAAGACTCATCATCAAAGCGCTTAAGGAAACAAAGGGCAACCGGACCAAGGCCGCCGGCATTCTTGAAATCAGCCATCCATCTCTTTTGAGTAAGATGAAGGCGTATAAAATCGACCTTTAGCTATTGTCCATCCATAAAGGGTCTTTTTGTCCAATCTCTGCGTTACGCTCAAAAAATAATCCTCGGAATATTGCACATATGCCTGCGGTTATTTTTTTCGCATGTCTTGATCTTTAACAAAAATCCTCATTTCTGGATGGACAATAGATAGTTCCTATCCATAAATGTCCATTTTTCGCGATCTATATGCCCCTTGGAATGCTTGTCCACGAAAATGTTTACCCCTTTCATAGGAGCAATTGCTCTTTCTTTCCCTTTATCGGCCATGTCCGAGCACCTGTTTTCGTAAAACTATGCAAAGACAGGTATGGATGCCATCTGCTCTAATGTGTCAAACATCTTTGTTTGATCTCTATCAACTTAATACAAAACTGTAATTTAATGCGTTAATTACTACAAAATTGTATAATAGATAGTAATTAAATATTCTATAAAAACAATATGTTAAGGATGGCATGGATTTTGTACAGATAATGCATGTTCGTTAAAGCTGCCTGAACGGAATAATAAAAACCGGATGTCAATATAGCAGCAGGAGGATGCCAAGGTTCAATCACCGGAGAGGGAAGCGTAAGGAACGGAAGGTGAGCAGGATTTTTAATATATGTTATGAGCATGCCATAATGCGGCGAAAATAGAAATGGAGAAACGAGATGAAACGATTAATTAGTGTGTTGGTTGTTGTGGTTTTTTTGTTTATGGCAGGAATGGTGTTTGCCGGCGATGAAGCCCCCAACGCTCCCTCTTCGCCGGTTACGACGTCAACGCTGATGCCGGACCCCACGGGGGGGAACACAGGCGGGGCCTCGGATGTGATCGGTGCAACCGCCAATGCGCCCACACAAGAAGACATGACAAAAATGAAAAATAGCGAACCCCTTGCCATAAAACTGGCGGATGTCATCGGGCATAACCGGATTGCCATCAATTTCATGTGGACCCTGATTTGCGGTTTTCTCGTCATGTTTATGCAGGCGGGCTTCGCACTTGCGGAAACAGGGTTTACGCAGGCAAAGAATGCCGGGCACACCATGGCCATGAACATGATGGTATACGGCATTGGAATGCTTGGCTACTGGATATGCGGTTTCGCTCTTCAGATGGGCGGCGTCGGCAATATCGGAAGTCTTGGCGGCGGTACCGGGTTGCTGAGCGGAGAATTTGCATTCCATCTTTTTGGAAAGGAATTCGGCATCTTAGGGACAAAAGGGTTTTTCCTTTCCGGAACTACCTATGATGCAGCGATTTTCTCCCTGTTTCTCTTCCAGATGGTCTTTATGGACACCACCGCTACGATTCCGACCGGCGCAATGGCTGAACGCTGGACGTTCAAATCCTTTGTCATTTACGGATTTTTTATCTCGATGTTCGTATACCCGCTGTATGCCAACTGGTTATGGGGCGGCGGCTGGCTGTCGCAATTGGGAGCCAATTTCGGGATAGGCCACGGGACACTCGATTTTGCCGGATCATCTGTCGTTCATATGACCGGCGGCGTCGCGGCTCTTACCGGGGCCATGGTTCTCGGACCTCGGCTCGGAAAATTCAGCAAGGACGGCAAACCCAACGCCATCCCGGGCCACCACATTCCCATGGCCATCACCGGCTGCTTCATCCTTGCTTTTGGCTGGTTCGGATTCAATGCCGGATCGACACTTGCCGGCAATGACCTGCGAATCGGCGTCATCGCTACAAACACCATGCTGGCATCCGCATCCGGGGCCCTCTTTGCGATGTTCTACATGTGGATATTCTACGGCAAGCCTGATGTTTCCATGGCCGCAAACGGTATGCTGGCAGGACTGGTCGCCATCACCGCCCCCTGCGCGTATGTGAATTCGGTTTCCGCCGTGATTATCGGCGCCGTTGCCGGGGTTGTCCTCTGCATAAGCGTATTCTTCATCGAACGCGTGTTAAAGATCGATGATCCGGTGGGTGCGATCTCCGTTCATGGGGTCAACGGGGCCTGGGGACTTTTGGCTCTGGGTCTTTTCGCCGACGGGACCTACGGCGACGGGATCAACGGCGTCCCAGGCGTCGTCAAGGGGCTTTTTTACGGGAATGTCTCGCAGTTCGTCGCCCAGGTCGTGGGTGTCATCGCCAACTTCGTGTTTGTGTTCGTAGTGATGTATGTGTTCTTCAAACTCTTGGACAAGGTCGTTCCGCTCAGGGTCTCCGAAGAGCTGGAGATTGAGGGGCTGGATCAGAGTGAAGTGGCGGTTTCCGCATATCCGGATTTCAACATCAAAAAAGTCATTTGGTAATCGGGAGTAAACCATGAAAAAAATAGAAGCCATCATCAGGCCGTTTAAACTGGAAGAAGTCAAGAACGCGCTCAACGAAATCGGCGATGAAGCGATCTGACCGGCAATCCTCTCCTGTTTGTGTGTAATCGGAGTTTAAAAACAAATATTGCCGTTCGACCAACGCTTCTGTTATGGTGGAATGATTCGAACCAATAAAAAAACAGGAGAATAAAGTTGCAAGACACGGCTGCGATTCAACGCATCCTCGATGATGTATACGGTGAAACAACCGGAAAGGCGGCGTTTGATAAGATTTTTGCAATCATTAAAAAATATTCGGATCCGAAAGGCCGGGAAAAGACCCGTTTTTCCCAAAAGGATGTATTTTTAATCACCTATGGCGACACGTTAAAAAAAACCGGGGAGGCGCCTTTGGAAACATCACACAGGTTTGCCGTGAACCGGTTTAAAAATGTGTTTTCAACCATACATATCCTGCCGTTTTTTCCCTTTTCTTCGGACGACGGATTTTCGGTCATCGATTTTTTCGAGGTCAGTCCCGAGTTGGGTAATTGGGAGGATATTCAACGCATAGGGCGTGAATTTCGGTTGATGTTCGATCTTGTGCTCAATCACGTCTCTTCCAAGAGTCCCTGGTTTCAAAACTATCTGGATGAAAGACCGCAATATAGGGATCTGGCCATTGAGGTCGATCCTTCAGCCGATTTATCCCTGGTGACAAGGCCCCGCTCTTTGCCACTGTTGACTCGATTCGACAAAACATCCGGTGATATGGTGTATGTTTGGACCACATTCAGCGCCGATCAAATCGATTTGAATTATAAGAGCATAGATGTTCTTGAAAAAATGGTAGAAGTCCTTCTTTTTTATGTAAAGAAAGGGGCCGCTGTTATCCGACTTGATGCCATTGCGTATCTTTGGAAGGAAATCGGGACATCCTGCATTCATCTAAGACAGGCCCATCATCTGGTTCAACTGTTTCGCAAAATACTGGATGTGGTTGCGCCCCGCGTCCTTCTGATTACCGAGACCAATGTGCCCCATCAAGAGAATGTCAGTTATTTTGGAGATGGCAAAAATGAGGCACAAATGGTTTATAATTTCACTTTGCCGCCCTTGCTTCTTTATTCATTTATCCGGCAGGATTCCAGGGCACTGTCCCGATGGGCCGAAAGTTTACGAATCAGTTCTCCTGACAACACATTTTTCAACTTTACGGCGTCCCATGACGGCATCGGCGTGCGGCCGCTGGAAGGAATTCTGGCGCGGGACGAAATTGAAAATCTCATTGATATCGTCAAGGAGAACGGCGGAGATGTTTCCTATAAAAAAAATCCGGATGGCGCCGATAGTCCGTATGAACTCAATATCACCTATATCGATGCACTGTTAAACCCCGCCAATAAAAACGATCCCTGGCACATACCCAGATTCCTGGCTTCCCAGGCCATCCAGCTTGTTTTGCCGGGGGTGCCGGCGATATATATTCACAGTGTTTTAGGTTCAAGAAACTGGCTGGAAGGTGTCCGTCAAACCCAAAGCAAAAGAGCTGTCAACCGGGAAAAACTGTGGGTGGATGATGTCTTATCGCAACTAAAAGATCCTGAAACGTTTCGTTCCAGGATCTTTTATCATTTTATTCATATGATCAAAACCAGAAGGAGCCAGCCTGCTTTTCATCCAAAGGCGGATTTTGAAATACTTCATATCGATCCAAAAGTATTTGTCGTTACCAGACGTTCAAAGGAGCAAACGATATATACCGTCACCAATATTTCATCCCGCCGAACCAAGGTTTCGCTGTCGGATGCAAAGGCGCCTCGTCGGATGAAGGATCTCATTACCGGTGAGGTTTTTCCTTCAGATGGATTGGCGTTGAATCCCTATCAGTTCCTATGGCTTTGTGAAGGGTGAGAATAAAGGGAATAATAAGGAATTCATCCGATCAGACGCTCATCGACTGTTGATTTTGTCTCTTAATTTTCCAGAACACTTGAAGGTGACGACTTTGCGTTCCTTTAATATCAGGTCGCTGCCGGTGGCAGGGTTTCGACCTCTCCGCTCTTTTTTTTTCTTAATACAAAATTTGCCGAATCCCGAGATCAGAACGTCTTCACCTTTTTCCAGTGTGCCTTTCATAATTTCCAATAATGTCTCAATGACTTCCACAGATTTTTTCTTGGTAAAACCGAGTTCGTGTATACTTGTGACGATATCATTTTTTGTTAATGCCATGGCGCCTCCTAACCTGATTATTCCGATGTGGATCTTGAATAAAACCTGTGATATTGAACACCGTCATTCGTTATTTTGTTCCGGGTTGTCATCTTCCGGTTTGTTGGCTTTAATTTTTTTAATGATCTTATTGATCCTTATCATAATTTTATCAATTTCAGCTTTCAGCTTATCTTCCTCGGGATCACTCATTCAATTTCCTCCTATGGGTGAGCTTATTATCTATCGGTATGCTAAAACAAATACGTTTGTCAAGACGGTTCAACGAAAAATTGTGATTCTTTATATTTTTGACAGGTTATGATTAAAAGCCGCACAGATATCAAGATGTTTTTCCTGAGACACGCTACGTTTCCTGCAGCAATTCTTCGGCAACATCGAAATGGTGCCCGATATCATTTCGCAAATCCAGTCGATTCCCGTCGGAATTCTCACGGGGTATGACCCTTATTTTACCGTTTTCAAAAGCCGCCAATACCTTTCTGCGCAACTGCTCGGCTGTTCTGGCGCGGCTTTGTCCGGGTTTGACGCTGGCGTTGACATTACAATATAAAACACGGCTGCCGTCGGACTTGAAAGTTTGATCTTCTTCTGAATATGTCATGGCAGAGGGAATCACCTGGATCTTCTTTTTTTTCAGGTAACCAAAATCGATATCCACGGGTTCCCCTTTGGTACAGGACCAGGGATATCCTTTCTGGTTCTGAGGGCCTCCGGGTCCTGTTACCAGCGCCGTGCAGATGGAAATTTGATCTGATCGAACTTCAGGCCGAACCTTGTCCAGGCGGCCTTCAATGGTGGCTTGTATCAATGCTCCCAGGTTTCTGATTCGTCGAACGATGGGCTGCCATTCGGGTTCCGGAGGCCGGATATTGATTTCACAGACGCGTATTCTTGTCGGCGTCATACTGCCGTCAAAGGATAAAAAACAACCGGGATATACCAGGCAGGGCCGCAACATATTTTTTTCTGTTAAGGCTCTTATCAGCGGCTTGACGATGGTTTCAGCAGCCATTTCAATCAGGGCGGGCGATTCCATGGGATGGGGGGAAATGCTGCCCATCCCGCCGGTAATGGGATTGTCTTTGCTGGCCGGTCCCGGAAACCGTTCCGGATAATCCATCGAGGTGGGAAGAATTTGGGAATGTCCGTTCTTGTCGATTAAAATATTAAGGGATATCTCGACCCCCGACATCCTTGATTCGATCAAAAGCGGCCAGGTCGATTTTTTTCCGAATAATCGTTTATAATTTTTCCTATAATCGCTCATCAACGTATCATAGACTTCTTTGACTTCCCAGGCATTCAAAATAATACGTGAGCCTTTGCCTCCGGCGCTGTAAGGATACTTCAGAACGGCGCCCCCGTATTGGTCGATCAGCGACAAACACGCTTTTAAGACAAGTTCGTAATCCCGGGCATCGACTTCAACCCATTGATCGGCAACAGGGATGTCGTATTCACGACAAAGGTGTTTGCAGGCTATCTTGTCGCCTTCAATAAATGCGCTTTTTTTGGTAAATCCTAAAATATGATTTGAAAAACCGGCCGCCTCCAGGTCATCCACCAGCCCGTCAAGCAATAGATCTTCCGGCATCGGCATCACGCAGTCGATATCTTTTCTCTTTAAGGCTCCGATAATTGCCGCGGCATACCCATTTTTGGAGTTGTCGGATGTCGGGATGAAATCCACCGGCCATTCCATGGTGTTTGCGAATGGCTTCATAGCCGGCATTCCTCGAATAACTACCCCTTGAAAATTGTTTTGGCTATGCTCGCTGGTCGATGTAGAGGTCACCAGGGCGCTGAGGAGGGTTCTTCCGTCGGTTCCCGCGAATCCGATTTTATAACTCACGATATCTCCTTATATTTTTGCCTAAAGCGTGTTTGCCGGAATATAAACGCCGGTTGCACTATCATCGGAATTGGATTATACCAATTTGAGAAATACCTTTTGTTTACGGCAAGAAACGAAAAGGGTTTCCAGTATACATAACGAAAACCCTTGAAAAGGTGGAGCCGGCGGGCGGATTCGAACCGCCTGCCTGCTGATTACGAATCAGCTGCTCTACCAACTGAGCTACGCCGGCACAATTAAAAATACCTACTTTGTTTATGATACAAAATCAAGAAAAAATATCAATACAATACCTATTTGATACAAACCGTTACGAAGATTGCAACCGGGTCGGCACAGGCTTGTCCGGCGCGGACAGATCCTATCTTGTCAACCGGATGTATACGCAATACCGGGCGCCGGTCATCGTTATTGCCCCTTCGACCAAAGAAGCGGAAGCATGCCTGGAAGATCTGGATTTTTTTTTGGAAAAACCCGATCTTCCCCTCATCTATTTCCCGCCGTATAATATTTCACCCTTTAAATCTTTTTCATATCACAATGAAACAGCAGCCAAAAGAATCCGGTCTCTGTACCAACTGTCCGTCAATGATGCCCCCCCTTTGGTGGTGACGACTATATCGGCCGTCATGCAGAAAATGATACCCAAACGAGAAATCTGCAATTATGCGGAACTGGTGATGGTTGGTGAAGAGCTCGATCGGGGAAGGCTGGTCGACAAACTGTTATCCGGTGGTTATGAACGATCGGCGATTGTTGAAGAACCCGGAGATTTCTGCGTAAGAGGCGGCATTTTAGACATTTTTTCGCCGCTTTATCCGGACCCGTTCCGGATGGAACTTTTTGGGGATACGGTTGAGTCCTTGAGATTCTTTTCGGCGGTGTCGCAAAGAACCATTAAAAACATTTCCGAAGCGGTCATACTCCCGGCGAGAGAAGCCATTCTCAACGCATCCCACATGAGCCCTGTCATCAATCGAATCCGAGCCCAGGCGTCAAAGCTGGAAATCCCGGTCACACGGGTCAGGGCGTTGATCCATCGAATCAAAAAAGTCGGGGTGTTTTCCGGCATTGAAAGTTTGATTCCCCTGATTTATGCCGATCCGGATTCCTTTTTTAACTATGTACCTGAAAATGCGTTTTTTATTTTCATGGAACCGGCTGAACTGGAAAAAACGGCAGACCAAACCTTGCACCTGGCATCCAAAAGTTTTGACGCGGCGCAAAAGGAAGGGCGTCTATGCATCGAACCTGAGCGCCTTTTTTTGTCATGGCAGGATGTGAACAATATACTGAGGCAAAAAAAGACACTGTCAGTCAAAAAACTTCACGTATCCAATGAAATTTTGTCCGACGGCACGCCTTGTGAACCCATTCATTTTTCAGTCGAAGATAATGTCGATATCACCCTTGACCTGAAACATCGCCGGGACAAGGACCTTTTTTCACCGCTGGCAGACTGGATCAATCGTCACCGGTTATCCGGGTTTAAAACGGTTGTGGTCTGCAGATCCCGGGCCCAGGGCAAGCGGCTGCTTTCGTTGATGACCCCGTATGGCGTTTCTTTGAAGCGTATTGATCGATTTTCCGATGTTCATCAGGACAAAGGACAGGCATTCGTCTGCCTGGGCCGGATTTCTTCGGGATTCGTGTGGCCCGCTGAATCTTTGGCTATTATCACGGAAGATGAGATATTCGGGTTTAGGCGTCGAGCAAAATTAACGCCGGAGACAAAAGCACGCGCCCAGTTCCTATCCTATGAAGATTTAAAAAAAGGGGATCTTGTCGTTCACGTCGATCACGGAATCGGACGATATGACGGTTTGGTTGAATTGACATTGAACGGTTCGAGCAATGATTTTCTTCTTATTATTTATAAAGATGAGGATAAGCTCTATTTGCCCGTAGATCGCATGGGCATGGTTCAAAAATATATGGGCGTCGACGGCATCGAACCGGTTCTGGATAAGATGGGCGGTAAATCATGGGAACGGGTTAAGGAAAGAGTCAAAAGATCGACGGAGAAAATCGCCGGCGAGCTTTTAAAACTCTATGCCGAGCGAAAAGTCAGAAAAGGCCATTCTTTCACGGCCCTTGACAGTGATTTTAAAAATTTTGAGATGGGTTTTCCTTATGAAGAAACCGCAGACCAGCTAAAGGCCATCGAGAACGTGCTTGATGATATGAAATCCCCGATTCCCATGGACAGGCTGGTATGCGGCGACGTGGGATACGGCAAAACCGAAGTTGCCCTGCGTGCTTCGCTGTTGTGTGTTAATGACGGCAAACAGGTTGCCGTATTAGTGCCGACCACGGTTCTCGCTGAACAGCATTTCGCAACATTTAAAGAACGTTATGACGGATATCCCATAAACATTGCCTGCCTGAGCCGGTTTCGTTCAATGCGGGAACAGCGCAACATCATCAATGATCTCAAAACCGGAAAAATAGATATTGTGATCGGAACCCACCGGTTGATACAAAAAGACGTGGCGTTCAAAGACTTGGGACTTTTGGTCTTGGATGAGGAACAGCGCTTCGGCGTCAAGCATAAAGAGAAGCTGAAAAGGTTTAAGAGCACGGTGGACGTCCTTGCATTAACCGCCACCCCGATTCCCAGAACGCTTCATATGTCGCTGATGGGCGTCAGGGATATCAGCATCATCTCGACACCGCCCGAACACCGGAAGTCCATCGTCACCTATATTTGTGAATTTAACGATGCCGTCATTTCCGATGCCATCCATCAAGAGCTTAACAGAAACGGGCAAGTCTTTTTTGTTCACAATAATATCCGGACCATCAAGAAAATGGCCAAACATCTTAAAGACCTGGTGCCCGAGGTCAGGCTCGATGTGGCCCACGGCCGCATGGATGAGGAAGCATTGGAGCTTGCCATGCTGCGTTTTTTGAACAAAGAGACAGACCTTTTGCTTTGCACTACGATCATCGAGTCAGGACTCGATATTTCAACCGCCAATACCATACTGATCAATCGCGCAGACAGATTCGGGCTTGCTCAGATTTACCAATTGCGCGGCCGGGTCGGACGCCTGGACGAACAGGCCTATGCCTATCTGTTTATCCCCAAAGAAAGCACATTGGGCAAAGATGCGCAAAAACGGTTGAAGGTTTTGATGGAACACAGCGATCTTGGCGCGGGTTTTCAAATCGCTATGAGCGATTTAAAGATCAGAGGCGGCGGAACGATCTTAGGCGCTTCACAATCGGGCCACATTGCCGCCGTAGGTTACGACATGTTTCTCAAATTGATGGAAAACTCCATGGCGTCCTTGAAAGGGGAAAAAATTATAGAACGTCTTGAACCGGAAATTAATATCAATATGCAGGCTTTGATTCCCGAATCCTACATGCCGGATATCGACCAGCGCCTCACAGCATATCGTCGACTGGCAAAAATGACGGAACTCAAAGAGATTACCGATTTCAAAGCCGAGATGATGGACCGTTTCGGTGCATTGACCACCGAAACTGCAAATCTTCTTTTAAAAATCATGCTCAGGGTATTGGCCATCAAGGCCGGCGTCAAACGAATCGATTTTAAAGACAGTCAGTTGTCGTTTACTTTTTCGACCCCGCACCTGAAAAATCCCTCCGGAATCATGGACATGATTCTTTCCGAGCCGGATCGATTTGAAATGATGCCGGATAATTCAATGAAAGCCCGACTGAAAAAAGGGGATGCGACCCGTCTCATCGCCCAAACCAAAAACATCTTGAAAGAAATTATGCAACATGTTACCAGCTAAAAATTTAAGTGATGGTTGAGATGAATTTTGCCCGACGTGTTAAAGGAAATGCAGCAGGTTTTTGTTGATGAGATATTTTATTAACATCATTGCCTTAATTTGCTTATTGGGGGTTGGGTGGGCTTTAACGGGTTGCGCTGATCGAGAACAAAAAAAGCAAGATGAATATCTTATTAAGGTCGGCGACAGAATAATGACCGTCGCGGATTTCAACAAGGCCTTTGAAATCGCAAAATCGGCCTACTCGTACGAAATATTACAGAAGCCCGAGGCGGTCAGAGAGGCGCTGCTGCGGCTTGTTAAACAAATGACGGAAGAGATGATTCTTTTGGAAAGAGCCAAAGAAACCGGCGTTACGGTGACGTCATCGGAGGTCGAAAAAGCCTTGGCGGATATCAAAGGTGATTATCCGGACAATGAATTTCAAAATTCGCTGATAGAGAACGCGGTTCCATATCCCTCTTGGAAGCAGGCATTGAAGCGGCGGTTGCTCATGGACAAGGTGATTGCAAAAGACCTGGGGGATCAGATCCATGTCACGCCCGATGACATATCGGAATATGAAAAAGCGCATCCAGGCGAGTCCCCTGCAGCATCTGACCTTAAAGCGACGGAATCCAAAACACCTGACGTGAAAACAATGGAAAAAGCCGGGCATGACGCCATCGTAAAACTATTGCGCCGGGAGAAGTTGGAAAACGCATATCCATCGTGGGTGGAAGCACTTAAAAGAAAGTACACCGTTGAAATAAATGTCAAAGAGTTGCAGAAAATGACGGATTTGCAACAAATTCGCAAGCGGTTGGCTTCCTGAAAAAACGTAAAATTGGATCTATGGGAATGAAACGCAGACAATTTGGAACAGTACGAACAAAATCAATATTTCTTATCACTTGTATGCTCTTATGTTGTACGTTGGGTGATCCGTTTCCGGCAACCGCAAAGGGCGCGGAAACCGTCGATCGCATTGTGGCCGTGGTGAATGATGATGTCATTACACTCATCGAACTGAACAAAGTGGTTAAACCTTACCTCGAAAAGATTCGAACATTAGGATATTCGCCTGATAAAGAAAAAGAACTGATTTTTAAAGTGAGAAAGAGCATGCTTGATCGTCTTATTGATGAAAAAATTGAAGATCAAGAGATAAAGCGCGCAAAGATTGAAATTTCAGAACATCAAATTGACCAGGCCATTGAGCGGATCAAAGAGACAAACTATTATACGGATGAAGATCTCAGGGCGGGATTGGCCAAAGAAGGCCTGACCATGAAGGAATACCGAAAACAGATCAAAGAGCAGATACTCAGAGCAAGACTCGTTAATATCAATGTCAAATCAAAAATCGTGATTACCAAAGAAGACATCAAAGCGTATTATGACAAGCATCTCGATCAGTATGGGGGAAAGAAGAAATATCATCTTCGCAACATCATCATGACCGTTCCCGAAGCTTCGGATTCGGATAAACGGCTCGAGATTAAAGCGAAAATGGATGAGATATTGAAAAAACTGAAAGCCGGGCAATCTTTTGAAGCCCTGGCAAAAGAATATTCCGAGTCTCCGTCAGCTTCCGACGGCGGAGATCTCGGCCTGTTTGAATTTGATGCGCTGTCGCCGATGCTTCAAAAGGCCATCAAACAGATAAAGCCCGGCGGGTTTACGCCGGTACTCGATACGGACCAGGGGTTTCAAATTTTTTTCCTTCAAAAGATCGTCAAGACCGCCGGAAAACCTTTGGAAGCGGTTTCATCGGAGATTGAACGAATCCTTTATGACAACACCACGGATAAAAAATATAACGATTGGATCCAAAGCCTTCGAGAACAGGCTGTTATAAAAATCATCGAGTAGTTTTGTTCAAATCGTCAAATCGTCAAGTGGTAAAATCGTGGAATCGCCAACCCAGCGACTTAACCGGGACAAATCCATCAATCATTTGATGATTTAACCATCTAACTGTTTTTGGTATATGAAAAGATGTCGAGTTATTCTACGCCGGCGATTATGCTGCGTAAGATGGATTTTGGAGATTATGATTTAATTATTACGCTTTTTACCCTCAAAGAAGGCAAAATAACCGTCATTGCAAAATCCGCCAAAAAAAGCACAAAACGATTCGGCGGAATATTGGAACTCTTTTCGGCATTGAATGTGGTATACAGCTTTGGCCGAAAAAAAGGGCTTCCTATTTTACAGGAGGCCGCCTTAAAACAACCTTTTCCAAGCATTCGATCCAGCATGTTAAAGACGGCTTATGCCAGCTATTGGACCGAACTCATCAACGAATGGATGGAAAACGGCCAAATCGATGCGATACTTTATCAATTGTTTTATCACGTTCTTAAAGAACTCGATGCCGGAGCGGCACCTGAAAGCGCACTTTCTATTCTGTTCCAGATGAGATTTATGAAGATGTTCGGTCTTGCGCCGAATTTGCAAAGCTGCGGCATCTGCCGGATGGATATGGAGAAAATCAAAGAAACCAAAGTCATATTCAACCTGGCAAAAGGGGCAATTATCTGCAGCCGATGTGCTGCCGAAAGCGGACGCAAATTTTCTTTGACAAAAGGAACCGTCAAACAGCTATTGTGGATCGAGAAGGAACATTTGGAACAGGCGGCAAGGATTCGGCTGGATTCAGAGACGATAAAAGTCGGAGAAGAATTACTGGAGGCGTTTGTTCCATTTCATCTGGGAAAAGATCTTCGAAGTTTGAAATTTTTGCGGCAAATCCGAAAATGACGAATTGTTTTGCATTTTGAAACCATAGCCGCTTCAGGTATGATTAAATGAGCCATGGAAATCAGACGCTCAACCCATAAAAAACAAGGTTCGAGACATGCCGTGAAAGATATCCTCGAATCTCATCCAATCTGTGCTTCGGCGCCGTGCAGGATCGATATGGGCGGTACACTGGATATCAGCACGTTTTATTATCCGCTCAGGCATCTTTCTCCTTTAACCGTTAACATCGCCGTCAATTTGAGAACTGTCGTCAAGCTTTTTCCGTATGATCGAGGCATCATAAAAATCTCTTCAAAGGGATTTGACGGAGCCGAATATCCCCTTGAAAAAGCGCCTTTTAATCACCCTTTAGGGCTGATGTTCGCCATTTCGGCGTATTACGGGGTTGAAGGGGTCCATATCGATATTACGTCATCTTCGCCGCCGCGCAGTGCATTAGGGGGGTCTTCGGCGGCGGCGGTGGCACTTATTGCGGCATTTTCCAGGATGCTGGAGAAAATGGGTCATTCGGCGATGTCCAAACGACAAATCGCCCTGATTGGACATCGCCTTGAAGCCAGTGTGGCGG
>Ga0210077_1000172_pt1 | contig 29919 bp, 74 predicted proteins | sample RushMan_CattailN_5_FD_185556 | JGI IMG/M metagenome (GOLD analysis project Ga0210077, IMG submission 185556) | Wetland microbial communities from San Francisco Bay, California, USA, that impact long-term carbon sequestration -... | ecosystem: Environmental > Aquatic > Marine > Wetlands ... | reverse complement strand
GTATTTCACCTGCTTAACCCCTGAATTTTGCCTCCCCCTACCCATATGTTTCCATATGATTGCAAATAAATATAAACATACGGCTGGGTGGCTTACATTATCGTGAGATCTCTATTACTTGCTAAGTCAATACCAGTGATGTATGGTTGCTTTACCCCATGACCGCAGCAAGCCGACGTTGCCCCGTCGATATGTCCCAAGCAAGCATCATACTCAATCTTATGGCCTCGGCCATATGCAATCACCATCGCTTAACCCTCCTAATATCTAATCTCATGTCTGCCCTTGACCGAATTGCATCGAATACAAAGTGGTTGATGATTCTCGGGATCAAAAAACTCCGGACTGCCCGGAGCACACGGTTTAATGTGGTCAACACACTCGCTCAATGCACCGCATTTGACGCAAAACAGGTGCTCGGGCTGTCTCAGGTAATGCTTGCTGTACCGCTGCCATCTTGCATTATACCCACGTTCGTACGCACTCCCCCGCCGCTTGTCCTCATCTTTCTGCGCCAATGGCTTGCATTCATCACAATATGTCTCACGGGTAAGATTAACGCCACATCGGGCACACGGCCTAAATGCTTTGTTTGGCATTATGACCTAAAGACTACATTTAATAAAGATATAATCAGCCCAGCCAATAACAAACATAATAATAAATTACTTGTATTCATTTTGCTTTTCTCCCGTGTGCTCTTTGCGTTCCTTATCCTTAACAATCACCAGCTTAATCGCCGGGTTTGGCCGCCAATAAAAATAATTCCAAGTTGCCGGCACAAACTCTTTCATCCGTGTGTCCTCCAATAATTCCGCTCACTTTCCTTGCGTTCTCTCTCGGTTACTTTTCGCATCAATTTTACCCTGCCATCCCAAAACGGCCATATAAACCATGTCCAAATAAAATCCAATACCGGGCCGGTATCGTTCATAACCTCGCCGCAACTTTTACAATGTTGGGCTTTAAAGGGCCAGAACCATATATAAGCCGGTTCCAAGTCTTGCTTATTACAACATTTATATTCTTTCATTTCTTTCCGCTTCTTTCTCGTTCCACCTTGTATATTTCCGTTATCAGCCACTCTTTGCCGCAACATTTAAACACAATCCGCCCCGGCTCGTCGGGCATAGGCTTATGGCAGATAGGGCATTTAAATATCATGACAGCCTCTTCAGAAACTTATCAGACAATATCTGCTTAATCTCGCTGTAATCCATGCCAATATCAATCATACCTTGAGATACCTTTTCCAGCCGGGTTATCTCATATAACTGATATTGATTGACATATTGACGGACATTAGCATTATTGGCCAACATAAATGTCTCACGGTATTTCTTAGCGTTCATGCCTAAAACAAGTTTATAGATAAGATCGGTAAAAGTCTTATAAGCATAGCCATGCATCTTCTCATCGAGTCCAGATTCCTTTAGCGTATCGGTAAGTTCATTACGAACTAATTTACTTATTTCTCGGGTTACATTATCCCGCTCTTTTAAAGCAATTTGTTTCAATTTATCTTCGATTTTGATAAAATAATCACGTGCTATTTCGCCATTTACAGTATGAGATTTCATAGCTAATTTTTTAGCAAATGAAGCTGTTAATTTATAATCCTGTGCAAATTGGCCTCTTTGTGAATACTCGCCACCCGTGGCGAATGAAAAATAATCTATATCCTCTTCCGTAAATTCATTATTTACAATATTTCGTTTTACCCATCTTGAATAATGGCTCATTTCACCGCTAAGATATTCATAAAGCTTTCTTGCTGTAGTTTTACCTTCACCATCAATTCCTAATACAATTTCAATCGGTGTAAGTTTACTTGAATCATGATTTTGTACTGCTAAATTTCCCATCATCAATCCCACCTTTATATTTATTTAAGTGGGAAAGGCCGGTAATTGTCCGGCAAAATCCCAATAAAAAAACAACCCCGAAGGATTGCTAATTTACAATAAAAAAGCAGTCATCTCTGACTGTATAATTTCGCGCCCGGTGACAACTGACCGGGCTTAAGTTAGTTTGTCTACGCCAGTTCGGGCCGGTTGCTGCCACTTATGTAACTATATGACCGTCTGTGTTGCCATATCGGTCATCGCTCAATAGTCAATGACATTTTGAGCTTTGCAACAATATGTTATTTTTGACTCACTAGGCGGAGTCAACCGGCCCATTTATAACGCGCTGACTCGGCGCGGATACAATATCAAAAAGCCACCTCTTTGGCGGCTCTCGACAATCTCACTATATACCCTATATCCCCTATAATCAACCAATAACCCGGCAAAATGCGGCAAACTTTTGCAAAAAATAACCGGGTTTAATCCCGGTCTATAAACTCCTTGACTGCTTGCAATATTAACTCTCGTAAGCTGATCCCCTTGTCTACTGCCTTATGCTTAGCTACGTCCCATAGCTCTTTAGGGATGTCATTGAGCTTATAACCTCCCTGCGTACAGGACTCGCGGAACATTTTGCGGGCTATTATCGCGACATTGACCTGTTTGCCCTCGGCTCTCAGCCGCTCAATCTTAATCTCAACATCGGCGGCGCACTCCCGACAAAGGAGAGTGCCACCCAGACTAATTCCGCCAATTGCCTTTTTGCCACATGCTGCACAGTTTGACATATCAGTATACCTCCAGTTCGGCCAATTTAGCGCCAATCACGCTATCAATGATATCCCAGGTTACAAACATAACATCATCAAGCAGCATATCATAACAATTGTCTGTATCAAAATCCTCTACGGTCAAAGTGACTTTTAGCAACAACTCGTTATAGTCGTCGTTACTATCGTCGGCTAAAATCTCAGCGATAATTTGCCGACCTTTTTCGGCTGCATCGGCCTTGGTAAATACCGCATGTGGCGCGGCTTGAGCTAATAATTCGATAGTTTTTAACATCTTCAACACTCCTTATTTTTTTCCGGCCTTGTGATCGTTCCCTTTTGGGAGGGCATTAGCCCCGAAAACCGGGGCCGCTCTGCTAATATTGATTTTGAGGTTTCCAGTAGCATCGACAAGCAAATGGGTCTTTATCGGTCGCTAAATCAAAAGTTGTTTTGACGCCAATATCTTTATAATCGTCAAATTCGTAATAGTATTTTTCCCATTTTTCGGCTTCTTTTCGGCTAATTCTGTTCCATCGGCTATTAGGATTATCACCAAAATTTTCGTTCAACCAAGCTTGTAATTTTTTTTCGTCCTCCTGCTTCGCCGCGATAATTTCCGATTCGTTGGAAAAGCCTCGTTTCATTAAGATATAATAAACGTTCATTTTTAATCTCCTTCCGCCCGTATCGGGTGGGCAACCTTTATCTTGATATAAGTATAACATTTATAATCTTTATAATAAATAGGTCTTTAGACTCATTCTCCAAATCATAATTATCAATCTCGGCAGGAGATAACTCCCGATCATACGTAACCCATCCCCAATAATGTTGCCCTTGGTTTATATCCTCCTCTTTGACCTCTATAAACCCTCTTGGCTGACATCCCGGACCCGGCGGACGCAGTCTGTAAAAATATTTAAACATTTCAATCACCCTTCCTTCAAGCAACCTTTTATTTGCCATTTATATTCAAAACATCGGCCATGCCCGCCAACGGATTTTGTACCTTACTATACCCTTTTGCAACTGTATTTCTGAGCAGCCATAGAGCGGCAGAGATATCGTCCATCAAATCAAGATTTGGTATTGCGGTTTTACGGCTTTTTAGCTTATAGATTTTCCCTCGATATTCGACCGTTGGCATATAGTTTATTTTTTTCATTTCAAATCGTCCTCTCCTTTCCAGTCCCCTTCTTAGGGCAGGGCTTTCGCCCCCGCACGATTTTTACGCCGACTTTTGATTCCAACATTTTTTGCAATCGCAATAACCAGTCGTTTTACATATTAAATTGCAGTTTTTCAAAAAATCACATGGACAAAATTTTAAGATCAAAGCTTTACTGTTATATCCCGTTTCCTTTGCAACCTTTTCGGCTATTGTCATTTCCCCCATCCCCTTTCTGCCGGGTTTGTGACCGGCTTGCCGCATTAGCGGGGTTTCCCCCGTCACTCTGCGTTATTGGCTGCTCTATGTTCTAACTCTTGTTTTATCCACTCGCGAACCTCGTTAATTTCTTGTTTCGCTTGTTGCGCTTTCCACACTGGTGTTCCTAGGTGTCGGTAAACTGGGATGTCACCCTCTATTGCCTGTAGTTCTTGTAGTTCATATTTATAATCATCATCAAGTGTTAAGCCGTCTTTTACGTTCTGAATTCTCTCGATCAATGTCATTGCAAATATCCCCTTTCGTTTCTTGATTACATTTACATTATACCATTATAAGGTCTTAATGTCAATATCTTTTTCAAAAGTTTTTTACGCCTTTTACCTGCTGTTTTAGGTTCCATTCTATTAATAGTAAAACATTTGACATTATGAAGTCTTAATGGTATAGTGATATTAAAATTATTAAGGAGGGAAAAACATGAAAACAGACAAGAAAAAAAGCGAAATCAGGTTAGATCTCGTTTTATACAACAAAATTTACGATCTGGTCTATATCCAGAAAAAATTTAAATCACTTAATGAAGCCTACGAATCCCTGCTAGAACTGGGAATTGAAAAGTTTACGGAAAATGTTTAAAATAGTTGTTGACATTATAGTGTCATAGTAGTATTATAGTAGTAGGAAATGAAATTGAAGGAGATGTTGGAAATGAAGAAAATAACAAATTTGGAAGCGTTAGAGTATGAAGGTTTTGCGGCTGCTACAGAAAAGGACGAAAAAAAAATTAATGAAGCGTTAGCAGCAGAATTAGAAATCTATTATGACGATAAGACATTGAGAGTATATGTCAATCAAGATTATTATTTAGCAGATTTAAAAAATGCTTCATGAAACCGCGCGGGAACGGCAAAAAAGAATTCAAGCGGAACGTTTGGCAGCGGGATTGTGCAAATATTGTGACAATCCCCGCCCGCCGGGAAATAAAAATTTTTGTGCTATACATAACAAGCGCCATTTGGCATATAGCCGTAAATGGCGACACGAACACAAGAAACAAGTAGTAAAAATCACTCAAAGACAAGCGCGACGTTTGCAAAGTGAAGGCAAATGCATTCGCTGCGGCAAACCGCGCAGGGATTCAGAGAGCAAATGGTTGTGCGTAGAATGTTTGGAGCGGAATAGGCAATATGAGTACTTCCGAACTCGTAAAGATTATCAAAAATCTCGTTACCATGCTCGCCGCGCAGCGGGACTTTGCGCCAGATGCGGCAAGCCGTCACGGAAATCTATCTGCGACGAATGCAGGAAAAAATATTACGACAAATAGCATCCTACTGCCGGTCGGGGAAAACCGGCGTAGTAGTAGTAAAAAACCACCTTGATGGTGGTTATTTTTTTAAAAACTCTTGCATCTTTTTTAAGGCGGAATCCCTTTTGTACCGGCAATCCCTATCGCTCATATACGCTATTTTTGTTATATCCCTCCATTTGTAATTAGGCCGCATGTAATAGTATTCCACAATCGTCCTTTCCTCCGGTGTTAACAGGTCAAGCATGATGTCAATCACCAAAATGTCATTTTCCAGCCGCCACTTGTCATATTTTAGCTTTTTAATCGGTGCGTCTTGGTCTAATAACTTTTGCACTTTTTTGTATACCGGATCGCTTGTCTCTGTCCCATGCGGCAGCCCGTCATTGTTTGCCGCCGCCAGCGCCGATCTCCTATTTAATTCAGCCTCTAATTTGTGGCTGGTAATATCTTTGGCATTTTGCATATTGTTATAGGCTCTCAGCGTCGCTTTGATGTCCATGTTGCTATCAAGCTCAACTATGATACAGTTATCCATTTTGGCATCAAGATTGCCCGATATATTTGCAACAAATCGCCGCTCTTTTAAATTATAAAGTTTGGTCTTTGTCATCCTTGACCTCCTTAATAGTTTTGTATAACGCCATAACCAAATCATAAGTATATTTTCTCAGCCATTCTTTGGCGATTAATATTGTAATAGTAAAACACCCAAACAGCCCAAACCATAGCAGTGCAAATCCCAGTAATCCGCCCCAAAATGCAATTCCAAACGATACTGCCATAGTTGATAGTAGTAGTAAAAAGTAGTACATTAGCACCCTCCTTATTTAATATCTTGGCCACGGTTCAGATGGTTCAACATAATCATCTTTTGGTTTTGACTTGAATCCCCAACAACAACCATCCGTATTGTGTGCTCTACATAATCCTAAATTTGTAATCCTCTTTCCGCCTTTTACATAATCCGGCTCTTGCAAAGTATATTTTTTACAATTAAATGCATCATTAGTCCATTTGCACTCCTTACATATCGCCCACCTGCGCTTGATTAGCCAATAAATTAATCTAATCATTAATCCGTCCTCCCGTCCTTTGGATACTTAACCCAATTTCTCTCCTTAACCTCGTTCCATGCCGTTTCTACCGCGCTTTGCAGGTTGATTCCTCTTTTGTTGCAAAGCCCTGCCAAATATATCACAATGTCCCCTATTGCATCTTTAGCCGCTGCCATATGCTCTACTTTTGTCCCTCGTATGCCCTGATCCATTTTCAAGATAGCATGGGATAATTCTCCAATTTCTTCGACAATTCCATAAAAACACTCATGCCTCCCTGCATTCGGAAAATTCTGTTCCTGCCAAACTCCCTGTTCAAGCTGTAATTGTTCAAAATCAAATATGTCGTTCATCCTTAATCATCTCCAATAAAATATTTTTCGCCATCGATTTCGACAAACGGAAACATCCTAACTGCACCAATAATTCTGCTGTATTCAAACATAGAATCATAATCACATTTTTCTGGTAAACAATCTTCATAAGCCCATTTAACTCCTCTGTCGTCAAAGATTGCTTTTATTAACATTTTGTTTAATGCTTCGGATCTTTTAATCCAATATGGTAGCGCCTCGCGGGATTCGGCGATAAACTTAACGTCTTCTTGAGTTTTTGGTATGAACCAAACATCTCTTGTAATATGTTTAGTTTGAATAATGTCTCCATTGCCATCTATCCACCACGGCCCCGGCGTTGCCTTATTACATAATTCCAAATCATTCTGCGCATCCCGTTTCATTTTATCCACCTCCAAACTATTATTACGACACCTATTGTAACAATGATACATCCTATTACTTCTGCCAAATTCGGCCCAATTTCAATCATTTCAACCCCGCCTCCTTCTCGGCAATATTCTTCAATCGTTCTTTTTCCAATAATGTTACGCAAACTGCTAACGCTGCCCACATATCGTTTGCCATTCCAAGCAATGGCCCCGGTTTGGCTTTTGTCCCAATTTGCGGTATTTTGCCGCCCCCGATTCGTGGAAACATATCAATTAGGGCTTGCCTGATATTTGCGTCCTTAGCTTTCATATTGCCGCACAAGGTGATTTTTTCTTCTCGCCGGTAAATATATTCAGGTACTTTACCCAGCCTTTCAACAAACCGCCCAATCCAAAGACAAGTTTCAAAAACTTCCTTGCCGACTGTCATCCCATAACTCGCTATCATTTCAATTCCAATTTTATTTCCTTGGGTAGGCCATTCGCTGCATTTTTTCAGCATTTCGTCATTGCTGATTTTGTCCTTGTCTAATATCCGAATTTCTTTTTCTCGCGTTTCAATCACACAAAACGCCGACATTTCCGGACCCGGATCGATTCCGATTATTTGCATCCTTCCCCCTCCTTTCCTTTTCCAAGTCGATGTCTATAATCGCCGCTACTAGCAAGTTTTGTTTTAGTGATTGTTTAGTTGGTGATTTTATTTGGATGGTTCGCATTGTCCCGCCCCCGATTCTGGATTTTCGTAAATATTACCGATAACGATACAATTCTTTGGATTAATTAGATCTTCACCTTCATAACCAAATGATTCATTTTTAAGCCAAAATCTAAATCTATCAAGAGTTACAATATCTTGTCTTAATTTTTTCATTGGCAGTTCGTTTTCTTCGTCCCAGTTATCCCAATCAAAAGTTTGTATAGAGACAATATACCCTTCATAGATTTCCACGCCAGTTTTATCAATTAGCCCGGTAAATTCCATTAATTCAAATTCTTCCAAAGACCGCCATTTCCCAGCTCTCGCCGTTTTTTTTGTGATTGGAAAACATAAAACCATATTTTGGATAAAATCGATACCCATTACGTCACACATTTCTTCTTTGACTTTATCCCAAGCTTTAAGTTTAAGCTCCTTACTCATCCCCCCACCTCCAAAAGCTTAACAGTTTTCATATTCACTTTGTGAACCACACATTTACAAGCGGTTAAATCTTCGTCCGGCAAATATTCTCCTTTTTCAAAATACCCAACTATAAAGGCGTGTTTTTCGCTAATTTGGATTAAATTACCGGTTACTATCTCCCCGCTATCTATGCAAATACCAGAAAATTTAAATTTCACCATTCCATTCACTCCTTTTCATAAATTTCTTCAATTCGTCCCCTTAATTGCAACCGTCTTAACGCGCTATACATTAGTTCGTGTTCAGCCCTGATGTTCTTTTCCATTCTCATTCCATAACCGATATAGCCTTTGTAATGTTTATAAACACATCGACATTTTAGCTTATCATCTACCCATAATAAGCCCCATTTATCTGGCATATCTTCTTTTTGCAGCAATCCATTAGGGCAGCAATAAAATCTAAATGCCCCCATGCCTTGGCTTAGATCAATTCTAAAAACCTTTTTTCTGTCTGCTATAAAGTCCGAACGGGACATCTTGCACTCGACTACCACGCTATGACCATAACCGCCAAAGCCAATCACATCCGGTATTTCTCCTGTAGAAAGCGCCGCGACCAATTCTTTAAACGCCACTCCGCAGCTCACGTTTTTAAGCACCCATTTATAAGCTGCATTAACCAAATCTGTGTGTGTCATATTCAACTCCTTTTGTTACGTTTCTGTAAATTCCCTAAAGTTTAATTTTGCAACGCCGAATTTATATGTTATGTACGCATTTTTAGGCGGGATTAAATTTGCAGGATTAAATACCTTAACCCCTCCGGTAATTTTTTAAATCGTCGCGCTATCAACGCCAAATTGACCAAATTTGTTATTGTGGAGTTGTAGTCTCCTTTGCTTTTCGCAACGCTGCCGGATTGCCTTTTCGGTTACTAAATGGATTCTTGCCCATCCGAAACGGATATAATGGGCAACGCTCGACGGTGCAATTCCTTACTTCATCTTGCTGCTGACAAGCGCAATCCATACATTTAGCTCTTATCACTTTTCCCAATACACTCATGTTAAACACTCCTTTGTAATTTTTAATTTTACCTCTTAAACGCCTGTCCACTCGGCCTTTCGCTTAATCTTAAAAAGTACCGCATCACCTCCAAATGTTTTTCTGTCGGCTCATTGACCAGCATTGCATCTAGGTACAGGCTGACTGCTTGCCTTAACTTTAGCAGCGGGTCAAGCATCGCGGTCAACTCTGCAATGCGTTGGGTTTTATGGCTATTAATTGTTTGTAAGTTACTGATTTTGTCGCGGGTTTCTTTAATCATGATTGCTCCTCACTAAATAAATTTGGTTGTTCTGCTTCTTCCCTTTGTGGGGCTTGAAATAACATTTCTTGTGCCGCTTCCTTTTCAAATCTTTTACAACCATCTGCAAAATATTCCGGGTCAATTTCGCATCCCCAAAAGTCAAAACCCATTATTCGGGCAGCAATTCGGGATGATTGTGATCCTAAATGAGTGTCTAAAATTTTGTAACCCGGTTTGGCATAGTTTTGTAATGTCCAAATATATAGGGCAACGGGTTTTTGAGTTGGATGGATGCGGGTTTCTTTGTGCTTCATATCTTGTTGGATCATGCCATTCCATTTGTAGCGAAAAATTTTAACACTTTCAATTAAATCAATGCTCGCCAATTCGCAATCACTGAAAGGCGTATTGTCATTGACTTTATCCCAAACAACTCTGCCAACCGGTTGCAAAAAATTATAATAATTGCATCCCCAAATTATTTGATTGCTAGAAACTCTTTTTAATTCGTCATAATATTTTTGATTAGGAATTCCAAAATTCCAAAACTTCGCGTTCCCTTCGTTTTCTTTACGGTGGTTTTTAATTCGGCTGTTAAAATAATCAGCCTTGGCAACTCCTTTAAAATACGGTGGATCGACTATAGCCAAATCAAAAAATTTATCAGGAAACTTTGCCATAAAGTCCATACAGTCACAACATTCAACGATTGATTGACAATCCATATCCTCACCCCTTCCCTGCTAATAAAGTCCAAAGTTTTGCCTGATAGAATCAGGGAACCGCCTGCATGTTCTAACTTTTTTCTTGCGCTTGTGCTTTTGCATGCCTAGCTTTGCAGCATGTCCTATTATTGTTCCGTAAGCTATTCCTAAAGCTTCTGCTATTTGTTTTTTAGTCATTGATTGATAATTGTCTCGGATGTATTGATCAAACTCCGGCGTCCAGCGCATTTGGGCCTCCCGTTATTAATTTGCTTGTCCCCGTCAGCCTTAGAATCTGCTCATTCAGCCGTTTCTCCTTGTATCCGGCCTTGTTATTGTCATAATACTTTTTAAACTGTGCCATCGTAATTGAGATATTTTCTGATTCGAACATTTCCCGTAAGCCCATTTCGTTTACGGTCTTGCCTATCAGCTCATTGCTCCATGTTGGTTTCCAGCCATTGTATTGATTTTCGATTGAGCAATGGCCTGACGTGATAACCTTTCGGACTTCCTCCCATGCTTCCTCGGCACTTGGCGGCCCCGGCATTAAGCTGATTGCCGCTTCCCTGATTTCTGCCGGTGCCGGGAAAAACTTGGTTGACGATAAAACTTTAATTAATGCGGCCTCGGCTAGTTTGTATGGGATCTCGTTTAAAACCATGCGCCAAACAGTGATTAAATCGTCCTGCTGTTCATCTGTCAGTTCTTTTTTTAACGGGAAGGCCGCTGTAGTCATACAAATCAATCGTGCTATTTCCTGTTCAGTCAACTTTTTCACCCCTTGCAATTCGTTTTAAACGGCTCAAATTTGGTTCTTTAGGTTTCTGTTGATGTTGATTCATCTGCATTTCCAACTTGTCAAATTGTTTTCTGAGTTTATCAGCACTCAAAATATTGCTTTTCCAAAACGAATCTGACTGGCACCATTCAATTACATCGCGAATTTTTTCGTGTTTACGGTTATCACGTTCTTGCATTAGCCGGATAGTATCAGCCCAATCGTTAAGGATTGGTTCTTTAAAGTCTGGCTTGTTTTTCTTGATGCAGTCTAAAAGATATTGGGCCAACTCCATGTGAGGCTGAATGAATTTATACTTTTTGGGTTTAAGTGGCGTCGGCGGATTTTTTTCGCCGACAATAAGATCTTTAATATCCTTTACTTTACTTTCCTTTACTTTACTTTGCAGATTAATGTTAACACTAACCTCGCTCGGCGGGGTTTCTGTATACATAAACTCGTTTGTGACGGGTTTCTGTATACATAAACTCGGTTTTTGAGGTATTCCAATCTTTCTTCTTTTGTATGCATCTGTCACTCCGTCGACAAAATGTTGGCACCAAATTATTTTTTCATCCCATAATTCCCGGTCTATTGATCCTATTTTTGCAAGCAAATCTATGATCTCGAATGCAGTAACTTCACTTAGATGAGTTTTTGCTAACATATACTCAATATTAACCGGGTTATTGCAATCAAAAACATGGCCCTCTGTTTCGCCTAATATTTCAAGCAATTTAAACCAAAAAGAATATCCATCGTTACCGAATCTTGATTCAATCGCAAGCATTGATTTACCATGTTTAACATTGTGTGGGAAGTAATCAACTACTGCTTTTTGTGGTCTTGCCATGTCATTCCGTTCCTCCCCCTCCTTGGCTAACTTGCCTTATTTGGCGCTACTTATTTCCTCACCCACAATTTTCTAGGCCCCTCATACTCCCCATCCCTCAATCGTCCACAAACCTCATGCGCCTTTTCGTAGACTTCGCCGGGACGATCTGACCTACCACAAATCCGTACAATCACAGGAGACTTTTTAAGCCCCTTTTTGCCCGGTATCCATTGAAATATACCGACACTAAAGGTTTCACACTGGCTGGTCTTATCCGGCGCACAGCTGCCGGAAAAGTCATATGCGTATAGGTATTTCATTTACTCACCTGCTTTCTTAAAATTTAGTGCTTTAAGCATACCTCCGCCGCAAATACCATCGGGTTATCAGCCCATTTGTAACCAGGCTTGGCGTAGGAATCCCATTCTTGCATAAATCCTACTTGTGGCGGTTCAATCCACCCAGTATTATAACAGTCTGTGCAGCCGTGTTCATCCGCATTGGGATGAGTACACACTTCGCCTTCGAAACCTTCCGCAATTGCCTCTTCCTCCATTATCTTTTGCACCCTCTCCGTCCAAATCGTTTCTGGCACAATCGTCAACCGGGAGGCTTCGTGAGGCATAGTGACGGGGGAACGCCAACTATATCCAAAGGCGCTCATTTGTCCAACTACTTCATCTGGTTGTTCGTCTGCTTTATAAAAATACTTTGTAATGCCTCCTGGTGCATTTTTAAACCACGTCTCCTTACACCAAATTTCCTCTCCAACCGCACCGAAAGGGCAGGTAAAATGTTGAGCTTCCGCAAAAAATCCATCAGGGTTATACCAAAACAGTTTTCCGTCATATCTCCCGCTAATTTCTCGGCCTAATTTATAACTGTCGTCTGGCGGCTGTACCTTACAAACTCTCCTTATCTGCCCTTTGCCATTTTTAAGCAGGTTTTGGACTTCAAAGTCGTATAGGATTATGTTCATTTTTTCCTCCTTGTCACAATCCATAAAATCCATATAGCTAACGCGCTACCAATTGGAATTCCAGTAATCAAACCGGTATGATAGGGGGTCATTGGGTGGTCTCCTTCGGTAGTTTGGGCCAAAATTTCATCCAATGGGTAATTTCGCAATCTATAACAAGTCCTTGATCGCTTTCCCATATTCGAGGTAACGGGAAAACTTCATGATCCACAATTTTGAAATTTTTAGAATAATGACCGAAACCAATAACTCGTAAATCGTTATTGGCTAAAAACACAGTACAATCGTCCTCCGGAAGTCTCTCGCTACACTTAATCCACGCCCGTTTCAAGGCTTGGGTTAACTCCGCGTTTTCACGTTCTAAGGTGTAATAATTGTTTAATAATTGCCCATATTTTGGCATCCAAAATTTATAATCGTTTTTGATACATTCATCATTATCTTCTGTATAATGACAAATTCTCGTCGTTTCCCCAAAACAATTACAATTTTCACAACTTCTTTTCATTTTGCAGCGCCTCCTTTGCCTTAAAAAGTATCAATTTCAAATAATCGTTCGTTAGATCATTTTCTGTTGCTAGGATGATAAGAGCTTTCTTGTGGGTTTCCAGCTCTCGTTCCGCTACTGCCTTTTCATCTGTTAATTTCACAACCTGCCATTTCAGATTTTCGCGGTCACGAATGATATCAGCAACCTCTTGGGCCAATTCGGGAAATGAGTGAGCGGTCATTTTAGCTCCTTCCCGGCGCTAGGGTTACTAGCGCCGATCGTCTATTCCTACCTTTCAAAAAGCCAAATCATCAAGACTAATTCCATCAATCTGATTGTCATAATCTTTGAGCATTGCAATAAATTTTTGAATATAACAATTTTGATAGGTCTTGCCCTGATCATTTGGTTTACCAGTTTTCAGCCTAACTTCGATTACTCGATCTAATAAGTTCGGCAAAAAATCCTCTAAATCACCAATGTTCAACAATTCAAGCCCAATTTTGCCAAAATCAGCCTTCAAATATCCAAATCGGCTCGGATCATCAAGACTGTTTCTTTTAAAAATCAAACGATTAGTATAATTGCCTTCAACTACTTTAAGCCCTAATTTTAAAGATAACCTTCCATCGTCAGATTCATCAATTCTAGCCTCATCAACAACGGCAACGTATTGACCGTCCGGTAAAGGCGAATACTCTGTTTTCGGGGCCTCGGCCTTTCCCCACTCATCATTTAATTGGCTCAATCTGTCTTTGTAACTCATAATTATTTACCTCCATTAATTGCTTTTTTAAAATTTTCCTCAATTGCTTTGTAACTCATATCTATTTCAGCTGGAAATTTACCAGTTCTATCTCCTGCCTCCCAATTTTCAGAGGGTTTAGTTTTTAACATTCGCCTTAGTCCCTCAGTAGTCGGTTCTGTTGTAGCAAAAAAGATAAAGTCGCACATTGGTAAAATTACCTCTTTGGCTTGCTTCGACATTGTAGGAACCCATTTTGTTATAGTACCAGTCCTAGTCTTAATTTCAGTCGTTTCCGCATGACTAATAAGCACTAACCCATACTTTAAAAGGCTCAGTTTAGTAATAGCTCGGAAAAATTCATCTTTAACCAATTTCCAGCCTTTCCCCCAGTCAAGTTCACTTTCATGTTGAATATTTTGTTTTTTACAAATATAATTTGAACAATATTTGAATAAATTATCTACTGTATCAATCAAAATTGTTTTGTATTGATGATCACCTTTTGCAATTTCAGCACAAGCCATAATAAATGTTTCCCAACTATCAACCGGTATATTATAGGTTTCTAAGGCGTTTAACCCTGCCTCCGTAGCAATAAATAAAGGACTATCAAATTGGCTTGCAAGCGTCGATTTACCCGCTTTAGGCGCACCATAAATCAAAGTTGTGTATTCGTTAAAGTTAATTTTTGGTTTAGTAGTTTCTTTGGGTAATAATGACATTATTTCGTTGCCTCCGTCATCCAATTTTTAAATATTTTTTATCAGTTACTAGCTCAACACCGGGAATCTTTTGACCACTTTTTAAATCTACAAGTACAGCTTTTTTATCCAATTCAGCCGGTTGCGCAATCATATAATCAGCAGGTATTTTTGTAACATCAATTACATTTACACTTGGCGGCGATTTACGAAATGATAACGGTACAATTCCATCGACTTTAGCTATTCCAACTTTAATCAATTCGCCTTCTAAATACTCTTTAATTCCATCGTATCGCCGTTCTAATGATTGCCTTTTAGCTTTCAAACGCCTTTCCTCAATCTCATAGGCAGTTGCGTCCGAACCGATGTTTTTAAGCAATTTAGCCATCTCTTGGGCTTTTATGACTATCTCACCATCGACTTGCTGAATGGCTGCCATGATTTCATCAGCTTCAATTGATTCGTCATCCAACAAATCGATTAAATTTTTGTAATTTCCAGTTAATTCATAAAGTTTTGGCATTTATTCATCATCTCTCCTATCAATTTTCTTCAAATTCTGTTTTGCTGTACAAATCATCAATCGTGCTTTTAACGTCTGACAAAACATCATTTAGGTTATAACCTTGCTCTTTATCCCAATAATGGTTGTAATCACAGCCAATCTCAATTATTCGGGTGTCGTTGTCGGCATACAATTTACGATAAAAGGTAATGCCGCAATGGAAATTTAAACTTCTCAAAAATTCATTGTCTAAATAATTACAAGCCATTTTCTCCAATCCGAATGGTTCCGCTTTAATCCATAACCGCTCAGCTAATTCACGATCTTTTAATTTATCAATTGGTAAATAAATATAATAAGTAAATTTATAAAAATCGTGCGGATGTTGGATTTCAAAACATATTTTTTTATAAAATCCTCGCGTTATCTGCGTTGCTGATAATTGTAAATTGTCGTTCATCATTTTTCCTCCCTATCATATTTTCTCGCCATTTCTTCCTGATAATTCGGTTTCCCCTCACTGCCACACAAGGCACAGAAAGGGTCTTTTAATGCTTTATGGCAGTCAAAAGTATATTCCGTTGTCCAAACCTCGTTGCAATAAGGATTAGTACAAAATAGGGTTATGTAGTCAGACATCTACTTCTACCAAACCAAAATGTTCTTTGACTTTTTCGACTCCGATATCATCCAAAAGCCGCTCCAATTCAACATCATCCAACCGATATTCTGTTTTGCCATTGCCCCAATAGGTAGATTGGCAGCTACCGGCTATAATTTGCAAATTCATCAAATTAGCCTCCTATCATAGTTTTTGTTAATTAGGATGTCCCGTAGCAGTCTTGCTGGTGGATTTTGCTTAACTGCTTTTATATCCGCCTTGACTCGCAAAAGGTTAATGTATGTCATTTTCAAAACCTCACTTTCATATATACAATTTATGTATGCTATCAAAGATCATCGCCCCTTCAATATAACCTATCATGGGCAAATTGTTCTGGTGTTCTAACCATTTACAAATCCCTCCATATCGGTTATAATTTAATTGTTGTTTGACGTTAAAAGCGTCCGTTCGGTACCATCCGCGAAATATAAATTACACTTATACCCGTACTTTGTTGCGAATATGTAGTAACCGGCTTTTGCGCTCTCAATGTTCCAAATCCGTTTCGTATCGGTTCCAAACGGGCTAATAACTTCGAGTTCCCAATGGGATTCAGTCATGATTTTTCCTTTCTCTGCTCTACAAAGCGACTATTCTTCGATTTCGATTTCGTCGGTGTAGCGTCTGACTATAAGGCCACTTAAAGCCCACCCGTTGGCGGTGGCGGGATCTGATGTAACATCGACGAGCGAAACTAATCTAGGGTGGAAACAGCTCCAAAACTTAATCTCCTTCTTGACCATCCGTTTTGGTCTCTCTGGAATGTCGAAGTGGATTTCGTTCCAGAAAAGAATAGGCATTAAAGCATCATGTTCATATCTGCCATCACAGCCAAAAACATGATTGTGTCCGTTTTTGAATTTTACAAAAATGGTTTCACTACAAGAGGTTTCGATTAAACCGAATCCATCTTCGATGCTCCACACTTTATCCCCGACTTTTGCCTGACTAAAATCATTCTTTTTAAAATCCATTATTCGGCCTCCTTATTTAATCGTTTCATATGTAACGTCCTCGAAAAATTCACTTAGCAAATAGGCACATCCAGCTTCTTTGTGTTCGTGCTCCGGCTCGAACGACGACATAATAGCATTAATATGTGCTACTGCTTTACCCGAATCAATGCCCGTTTTTGGAACCCATTTAACATTTTTCAATCCCCGAAAAAACCAATCAGAAACAACCTTGTTCCATTTAGTATTCCCGTCTTTGAATTCATCCGGAATGTCTTTCCACGCAGGTAATAGCTTTTTCATATCTCCACCAAAACACAAATCTATTCCGCTAACATCTTGAACTTGGATCATTTCTCGTCCTCCACCTCAAATTTGACTTCATTCGGAAAACATTTCAGTTCGACAAATTCCGGATCATTGCCAGTTTTAGGATGATGAGTAAACGCAGGACAAGTATTACTGCAAAACCATTCTGTATTTCTGGGACATCCAAGCGGGAATCCGTCTCGGTCAATCATCATAATTCCGTTTTCGTTTGGCCCTTTGATTTTTACTTTCACTGCCCTACTCCCATCCTGATTAACATCCCAGTCAGATATATCACTCCATACATCATCAATAACCCAGCGATCAGCATCAGCAACGTTTTGATCCCTTCCCGGTCGGTAATCACCACCATCGCCTCCGCCCGAAAATGTGATACAAAACTGAGCCGTAAACGTGACGGCCTCTGTAGGCTATCCCAGAGAAGGTTTTACGAGCTTGACCGGCATAACTGATAATCATTGTGGTACCTCCTGAAAATCAAAAGACTCGCTTATGACGCCACTGATTTTTTCTCTGAGCTGTTCTTCGGATATATCAGCCTTTAAATCGCCATTAATAATAATAGTGATTGCTGTTTTTTGTGTGAATATAACATACAGCGCCGTTTTGATACGCAATAAAAATTTCATTAAACAACCTCCCTATTTTCCCGGCACCATTGCCGGATTTTATTGTTCTCCGCTCGTTTCGCCTTGCGCAACTTAAGCTGTAGACTTGTCCACGGGTCACGCTTACGTAACCGGCGCTTCCTGCGAGTTTGGCGCACTTAAGATCCCTCCTCACAACTGCACTATCAGCATCCCCCGGTCAATCGTGTAGTCATATTCCCCGACCGGGAATGATATATCAAAATATTCGTAAAACGGTCTGGCATCGATATGTAAGTTAAAAATCCCTTTGATTTTAAATGAATCTTCTGAACCATAATAATCCAATGGTTCAAATTTAATCTGCTTTTCATCTGGGTCATAATAAAGGTCAATATAATGGTGAGGGTACAAATCTGAGACGGCCTCTTTGGAAAACGCGATTTTACCATTTTCTAAAATCTGGATTTTCTTTTCACACATTGCCATTTCCCCCTATTATTTAAATTGTGATTCCAAACCCTTGATAAGCTTGTCCACCCGTACCATTTCCCACCGGTGAAATCTTTTATGATGCAGGCTAGGGAAATGAAATTCATCATCGAGGGGTTTCTCGGGCTTGCAGGGTGTCGTTAAATTTACTTCGAAATCAAAAGGTTTCTTAGGCTTGCAGGGCGGCGACAGATTCATTTCAAAACCGTCAGATATTATTCGAAAATCAGCAAGCCAGGGATACTTTTTTAGATCCTTGTCAAACATTCACGGCCTCCTCGTCCGGAGTATAAAAACAATAGATTTTAATTTCGTTCGGGAACGGTCTTAACGTGGTTTCGAGCCAATCAGTGATTTCGCCGTCATCGCCCCTAAAAGATTCACATATGGCACGTTCACGTTTGTCAATCTTTCTCATAATTTTTTGAGCTTGTGTTTCCGTGCAATCATGTTGTCTGATTTCAATTGCGAACTCTTTGAATCCGATATCTTCAAGGGTCTTGGTAAGCTCTTCAAGCTTGGTGTTTAGCTCTGAGTTCATTTCGTCTCTCCTTTCGGTTCGTATAACACGCAGGCAATACTGCATTCGTCGCACGGGGGATCATCAAAAGATATTTCGTTGTGTTTACAGGTGTCACACAAGCATTCGCCGTAACCGATTGTTATTTTATCGCCTTGGTTCATTTCGTATCTCCCTTCACTTCTCCGTTACCCCGAATAGTTCGCAGAGGCATCGCCTCTGGCCAACCATTGATCCAGTGCCGCCTTGCTTATCCGATATTGGCACCCGATTTTCCGCGCCGGTATCTCCCCATCTTCTACAAGCTTCATAACCACCGTATGCCGCTTTTTAAGATACTTCCGGGCTTCGTTAACGCTCATTACCTCTGGTTGCGGTTTACGTGGCATTAGATCACCTTCTCTCCAACCTCAATCCAATCTGCGTCATTTTCGTCCAGTCTCATCACCGAGCCGTCTTTTTCATTTAGCAAAATATACCCGTCACCAACCGTAAAAGATTCAATTTGGTCAAGATAACAAATAACTTCCATGTCATTTTCTTTTTCGTTTTCTAAAATGATGACATTTCGTGCCGGATCATTTTCCATTGCCAAATAGTATTTATTACCGCTCGAAATGTGATTTAACTCGTTTAAAGCTACCGATAAAATCAAATGTTTGTTCATGCTAAATCCCCCTCATATTCACTGCATTAGCAACCCTTTGTCCGACTACCGAATGAACATTGGCGCATCGCTCATTCCCGTAAACATCCTGTTCCTCAATCCGTTGGGCGCTCACTGCATTCGTAAGGGCAATTTCTAAAAGTTGAATCTCACTTAAATGATCCCTAGTACTCGCTGAGGCCGGAAGATTATTGACCGCCTTAAATTCCTTGGCTTTCATTCCGATAACGGCAACATTTGTTGCGTCAGCACACATCGGGAAAACTTTAGAATCATGACCGTGGCATCCTAAAACCTTCACATTTTGCTTAGTGGCATCAATCGATTTTAACCGGACGGTAATCCATTGTTCTGACTTGCCCTGCTTTTGCCAACCTTTAATCGCCCTTTCACGGCCTCGACTATAGGCTAATTCCGGACTGCGTTCCTCTTCCAAACGTTCCCTGACAACTTGGTTTGTCCAAATTGCAAGTTCGGGGGATAAGTACCGGGCATACTCTAAAGCTATTTGCCAATGTCCCCAAGTGCCGCCGCCCTTACCGCGCTTGGTTTTTATAATGTGGGATTTTTCCACATTTAACTTTAATGCCGCTTCGATTAAAAATTCTTCGGTTTGTGGTAATCTTGACCATTGACGTGGATCTTTGTTGGCGGGTTCGCCAGCGGCTTTCCATAAATCATTTAAACTGATCTTTTCCTTGCCTTCAAAAGCAATTTGGATTCCGTGAAAATTCTTTTTAATGATATTGTCCATTTTATCAGCCCTCCTTTTTGTTATCTACTAAAAGTAGAATTTTTAACTAAAAAAAATCTGATCGCAGGGTATCCCTACAAACTCAGAAAAAATTTTGGCTTGTTCGATTGTAAATTTGTCGGGATCGGTTTCAAGCTTTCGATAAGTTTGGACATGGACTTTCAAAACATCTGCAACGTTCTCTTGGGTTAAATCGTGTAAGATTCGTGCCTGTTTAGGAGTGTAAGTCATTTCTACCACCTCGTTTCTCAATTGTTACATTTATATAATACTCTACTTATGGTAGACTGTCAACACTTTTCAGTAGATTTTTTTCGAAAAAATGTTGACTTTTTTCTACTTTAAGTTTATATTATACATATATTAGTTAAGAAGGGAATTGACAAAATGAACATTGGAGAAAACATTAAACGGTTGCGCCAAATATATGATTTATCGCAAAAAGATTTAGCAGAAATAGCAGGAGTAACAGACAAAGCGGTTTCAACTTGGGAAATTGGTATAAAGGAACCCCGTATGGGAGCAATCCAAAAAATTGCAGATTACTTCGGATTTAAAAAAAGTAATATTATCGAGGATGATGGATTGAACAGTATAGAAGCTATCCGCAATCATGTTGTATCTAATAAAGAGACTAGTTTTACTCCAGAAGATGCAGATCTGGTACGAAGATTCCATGCATTGCCAACTGTGGGTCAACACATGATGTTAAACACATTAGAAAACCTTGAGGAAATGTTTAGCGAACCCTCAGCAACTAAGCAAGATCGGGCATGACAACAACAAGATGACGCAAGTCATCTTTTTACATAGATTATAAAGTCAAGAAGGTGATTTTGTGAGAGAAAAAAACGGAAAAGGTACAATAATTAAAAGAGGTGACGCATATTTTCTCGGAATCCGAAAAGGTAAAATCAATGGAGAATATATAAAGAAGTGGATCAAATTAAAGGCGAAAACCCTTGAAACTGCCAAAGACGAGCGAGACGATATCAACACTGATCGACGGCGAAATGTTTTTGTAGAACCAACCGCTGTAACGGTAGAAAAATATGCCAAAATATTTTTGGAAGACACGCAACGTGCGGTAAGCCGTGGCCGAATTGCCAAGGGAACTTATGAATGGTACGAAAAACGGCTGCGGTTACATATCATCCCCGAAATTGGCGGTTTAAAACTCACAGAGATTAAAGCACGGGACTTACAAAATCTTTATGATGATTTATATGAGCAATCAACCTGCAAGGCGGAATCAGCATATAGAATCCTCCACAAACTATGGGCGGTCATTATCGAGGACGATGATCTAGATATTAAATATAATTTGGCCGAAAAAATTAAACGCGGTGAAAAAGAAAAGTATATCGCCCCAACATGGACAGGTAAACAAATAACCTATTTTCTACAGCATGCAAAAGAACGACGGTATTATGAACTATTTTTAATGGGCTTCGGCGCTGGAATGCGGCTGGGGGAAATTATGGGGTTAACGTGGGACTGCATTGACTTTAAAAATATGGTAATCCATATCAAACGGTCAATTACGCTAAATAAAGTTTATGATTTAGAGAATATTAAAACTTTGCTAAAAAAGACTAAAAATCAAAGCTCCATCCGGGATATTAGAATGTTACCGGTAGTGTCTGATGCATTAAGAGAGCTAAAAAAGAAGCAAAGAGCTGAAGAATTGAAAGCCAAACGCTATTATGATTTTGAATTAGTAATAGCCACTCAGGACGGCAGACCTGTTAACTACTCAAACATTAGAGATAATTACTGGGCATGGTTAATTGACCAAATAAATAACGAAGATAATCCATTACCATATATTAAACTCCACGGTATGCGCCATTCATGCGCCACATGGTTATACGATGAGCTTGGAGTACCTTTAGAGATTATACAAGATATTTTAGGCCATGCAGTCCCGCAGACAACAAAACAAATGTATGTACACAAAACAGTCAGGTCACAAGATCATGCAATGGAATTGATTAATCAAAAATTCAGAGAAGCAGGTTTGTAATATCGGGTAAAAACGGGTAATATTATAGCAAATAAAAAGCGACTTGTCAAATTTGGCAGGTCGCTTTAAAATGCAGTAATGACGCTGGTTTTCAGAGTTTGGTATAAAGTTGGTATAAAGCAGGGCAAATTTAAAGGGTTTGCAGTTTATGTTAACAACCTGTAAACCCTTGATAATGTTGTGGTGCCGAAGACCGGAATCGAACCGGTACGCTCTTTAGGAGCGAGGGATTTTAAGAATCTTGTTTATGCTCCCTAGCTGCCCGTTTTTTACCTAAAAGTCAAGACAAAACATATAATTTACATATATTGTATAAAATTGTTTTCCCTTATTTTTTATTATTTTCCGTAGTTGTTGGTATAAAGTTGGTATAAAGAAGTTTAGCTGGTATTTCTATTTTACCACCCTCATTCCATGACTATTTGTAATCGCCTCCTTTCGAATGATCAGCAACAAAATTAACGAATTCATTACAAAAATAATTTCATCAATTTTATACAGCTCATCCTCCAAGAACAGCTCCCCCTTTTTGTTTTTGTTTACATTTATATTATACTCCCATAACATTTTATTAACAAGAAGGAATATTACGGTAAACTAGCGAAGGGATCTAGAGCGTACTGCTGCGAATGTATGTTCGTATGATATCACAACAGAATAATCTGGCAAGCCACTTTATATTGTATACGGAAAATGTCAAGTACAAGATGTATGAAGATGGGGGATTTGTCAGTAGGGATAATCTCGGCCGGTGCCCGGTCCATCATCCCGGGACCAGAGTTACGGTCGGAGCCCGTCACTCCTTTAGGAGTTAGGGAGTTGGACGTAAAAGAAAAAATCCCCATTAGGGGACTATTGTTTCTTGTTTACGCTTTTCATTTATAAGCCTTTTAAACTCTTTCAAATTGTAAATCTCGTGCTCGTCCTCTCCCCATTCGCAAGGGAAAAAATACCGCTTACAAACAGGGCATTGCTTTTGCTTGTTTCCAGCTTTAATTTGGGAGCTGGCGAAGTCGTTCCAGCCATTGTATGACAGTTTGACGGGTTTGTGCCAAGGGCAAGGGTTATTCATTATTCCTCCAAACAAGCCAGCAGAAAGGCTTTTGTTCGCTGTTCTGGGGTAGCGTTAACTAAATCAAACCAATCCGAAGGAGTCATTAATTCGGGTCTGCAAACGGAAGGTAGCACTACATCAATCAGCTCGCACATATATCTTTCTTTTAGATTTATTTCCTTGACTTTTTCTTCAAGTTTATAAGCATGTCGAATGTCATAAACCGAATTCCAAAATTCTTTCTCTACGCCCATAACCTTTGCCGTCTATTCGTTCAGCCACTCCGGCGTGGCTGTTAAGATTTCTTCTCTAGTCATGTCAATTCTCCTTCTCCCTGATAAATCTATAAAAACAGTCTTTACAAAAATCAGCATAGATTGTAATTGTGCTTTCTATCTCTTCGCCATTGTCATTATATCCACTAAAAATAACATCTTTATGTCGCGCGTTCTCAACATAATTGCCGGAACCGCATTCAGGACATTTCGCCATCTTAATCTTCCCCCTCGTATTCGGCTAAAAACTCATCTTTGCCCTTAACTTTTCTGATTACCTTTTCCATTTCCTCAATAGTGTCAATTAGATCCCGATAAATAATTCCAATATGTGGCTTATCTATAGAAAGTTGTTTTAATTGTTCAATCTGCTTTTTGGTTAGCATGGTTTCTCCTTAAATAATGATGTTATTATACGTTTCTACCGCCCGATATAAGCTTGATGTTGATTGCACTATACACCCATTTTGCTTAACGTCATATTTAAGACATTCGGCAGATACAACCATTTCAATCCTTTTCCCGCGTCCTGGCTCGTAATATGCAGCAATCGTTTGTTTGTATTCTTTGGCTAACATCTGTTTATAATCTTCTTCGGTTATGATTTGTTTGGACATGTTAAACCTCCTTCATCCCAAACAATTTCCTTGCCCAAAGCCCCGCTTCAGTTCTTCCGGTTGTTTCATATGATATCGCTGCCAATAACGCTTCATTAAAGCTATAGAAATATTCATGAATATCTTTATTGTCAACTACAACGGGATAAAGGGTTTCTTTCGGCTCTTTCCGTTCAAGTTCAACAATAAACATTCCATCTTTAATTTTGGCAACATCTTTTATGCGATAACGCTTGTTATCAAAAAATTCGCGGATTTTATTAAGCTCATTTTCACGTTCATATTCCCGTTGGGCCGCCCAATACATCTGAGCTTTTGGAATGGCCAGCATTTTGTCGATAGTTTCAATAACTTCTTCAACTGTTTTATTCATTGGTTTCCTCCTTCGCATCTTCTAAATATTGGATCTTAGCAAATGGAATTGTTTCATATTCTCCCGCCCTATAAACTATTAATTTTCTTTCAAGCCAATTGATTCCCCAAACTTCATAAATACCTGCATCACCCTTAATTTTAGCGTTATATTTTGGTAAATCATTAATTTTGATTAGTTTCATTTTCCCTCCAATCTTCCGGTTATTCTCCCGTCATTGCATGGTGAGCCATAGCGGACGTTGTTTCATCGATTTTATGTTGTTCTTCTTTGGTTAGTTTTTTCCAATGATTACAACGTTTACAAGTAGGATTATAACTGCATGGCCAAGAGCAACGTTTGTTTCGGCACACTTCATAAAAATCTTTTGGTATCATTTGCTTGTATCCCCAATCAGCTCCGGATTCTCCTTGACGTGAATAAAACCGTCATTTAATAATATAGGAGCAGAACGGTGGCACACCCTTTTACCTGTATATCCGCACTCCTTACAACCAAACGGCCCGTATTTAACCCCATATTCTCCATAATCAGTACAACCCTGACAATCTTCAGTGGTTTTTTCATCAACGCATAATAATCCATTATGTATCAAATATTTTTTTCGTCGATCTAAATGATATTCATTTATTAAGCTTGCAATAATATTTCTTTCGGTTTCGCTATTCATCGCGATGCCGATATATTTATTCATTCTCGGCCTCGCTTTCCTCATCTTTCCAGCACCCGCAAGCAATCAACTGACCGCCGCAAATCGGGCATTCCTCCATATCACAGCCTAAATGGTGATATCGACCTTTTAAAGTATTACAATCATGACACCGCTTATTTTCGGGCATATTCTTCCCAAAACCACCACCAAATCTTTTTTCGGAACCATATGGAATCCGATCAAAAACTTTGCTATCAATAACCATTTTCTTGATACAACCGTTTGAATTGTGCATTTCTTTGCCGCAGTGAGTACAAATCATTTTTTATCCTTTCTTTCAAAATATTTGTCGAGTGCTTCCCTCAAATAATGCGACTCGCTTTCACCTGTTTTCTCCTTTAACTTTTTTAATTTTTCGTCTTGGTCTTTCCTGATTTGGTAAGTCCTTTTTAATAAAATCTCATTTTTCACCCAATCACCCCTTATTAATTGTACCATAATTATACCATAATTTTTATGATTTTGTCAATAAAAAAACGCCCTCGTTTTTGAGACTTTATAGTATCGTGCAAAACAAAAAGAGAGGAGCTCGAACCCCTCTCTTTTTGTTGGAATATTATATTTCCGTGCCTTTATTTTATTATATCATATAAGCGTATAAAGTAAAATATAAATTCCCTTATTTTCGTTTTAGGCTTGAAAGTAAAATAACAGTTGTCACATTAACATAATTGTGTTATTATAAGTAAGCAAAGCCGAATAGCGGATAACGCTATTTGCCGCCGACCCACAAATCAAGTCTCCCGCCAAGAAGCTGATGATTTGTGGGTTATTAATTTACATTATACTCATCAAAACAACAATGAAAATCAACAATCCCCGCTGAATCTTTAAGCTAACTATCTCCCGACTGATTTTCTTTTTGTATTCGTTCAAGGATGAGCTGCTGCTCGCCAATAAGGTCTGAGCTGCTACTAACTGCTCCTTGAGCGTCACTGATTCGGTTTGATATGTCGCTAATTGAGTTTTTAACTGCTCCAATTCCGCTTGATATGTTGCTAATTTCTGTTGTGACTCCTGCAAGTCCGTCTGAGATGTCGCCAAGTCCGTCGATAATTGACTGTTGAGTTGTTGCAACTGACTGGTAATTTGTAATAATTTCGTCAAGTCTGCTTCGGACATATTGTAATTCGATTCGGCAAAAGTAATACAGGGTAATAAAAACAACAGAAATAACGCCAAGAATACCGATACAAATTTTTTCAAACATGATTCACCCCCCATTTAAAAAGGAGGCGGGATTTGCCCGCCCTGAATGCTATTTAGACTCTTTGTTTAAGCTGATCGCGGTTAATACTTTAACAATGGCCGCTAAAACGGTATCATCTTTAGTAGTTGGGGTTAATTTGACGATAATGCTCGCGGTAGTAACTATAGAGGTTACCACCAACGCCAAATGTTCCCAATTCGCGGTTAACCAAGTAATAATATTAGTCATGATAAAACATCTCCTTCAATTTATTTATTAAAAAACATGCCAGATTATTTAGCATGTTTCTTTCCGCATTGATTCGCATCGTGCAAACCAACCATCTAAGTTAACTTTTTGGTCAGGATCATTGACAACAATGTTTTTATGGTAAGCCTCTCTAATATCAACAAAGGACTTAACCAAGCTACTGCCTAATTGACTAGTCGCCTCTATGGTCTTGTTGCCAATGGCACCGTCAACTGTAATGCTATTGGGTTTGAGTTGATTAATGGCCTTTTGCAGGAACTTTGCCGCTGTCCCCGTGCCACAATTGACTCCGGCGTCATAAACATTTTCGGCTAAAAGTTGGCATGGGATTTCCGCCAGACGATTAACATTCCAAAATTCAGCCCGGTAAAACAAAAGAACCAGATTTTCCAGTTCTTTATCGGCGCTCAAGGCTTTATTTAACGATTTAACATCGTGGCAGCTCTTTTTGTAACAATCTACTATTGCCCACCCCTTCCACTTAGGGTGGTAATTACGGGCGATTCCCCGCCAAGTTTCGCCTCCTCTATCGGTCTTCTTATTAGAATAACCTGCCTCGATTTTGCAGGTACGTAGGTATGCCTTTTTGAAGTCTGCCATCATTTATACCCTCCTGCTGAAAACCATGTGATTATCCCTGTTAGTATTACCAACAGAGCATCCCAAACCATATTACTGCCTCGGGTTTTAACCGCCGTTTTTCCCTCTAAAAAAATGCTCTTTTCTTCCAGCGTTTTAACTCGTTGCGATAAGTTTTCATAATATTTCTCCTGATTTAATGTTCTTTCATCCACCCTCGTAACTGCTTTTTGTATCTCAAGAAGAACTCCTACAACATCGACATCCTGCTCCATTTATACCGCCACCCTTCTTTTAACCAGATGAAGCGGCGGTGAATACCCGCTGAAACAGTCAATAAAATCTTGCATCCTCATCACTCCTTAATTTCCATAATTTACCTATTGATATTTTAGCGTGAGGACGATATTATTTATATGTCCTCGCGCATACCCGCGAAGATGATTGGAAGGTGTTTCCCGTTAGCGCGGGGACACCTTTTAATTGCAAAGTAAAACCCGGTTGATTGACCGGGTTGAATTGATTAACTCGTATAGCTTAACTTTACCCCTAACTAGTCCCTCTCCACCAGCCCTTTGACCGTCATCCCGCTAATCGTATACCCACACGGCGCGTAACTCGGAACTGGGATCGTCGCCTCTTTGAGACCGTCGCGGACAAGGTCAATCGCTTCCAATGTGCCTCCGTCCGGCGCGGTTACCGTTATATCTGCTGTAATTCTGATTGTCGTTTCAGTCATGATTTATCAGTCCTTTCGTTAATTTTTGATTAGCTTGACTTTTTGAACACCCTCGTTTATAGGCTTCAAACGCTTGATACATAAGCATTTGATCCGTGTCTCATAAAAATCGGTCAAGCTAATTACTCGTTGCTCCAGTTGTGTCTCCCTCCACCTCCGGGCACTCCCCGGCATGATGGATACTCCCGTCCGTCTCGGTCACATAAGCCACTCCCTGCGCAGTGTCAATCTCCATTTCCTGACCACATAGACTGCATGTTACTATCATCGTTACCCCTCCGTCCCCATTATTTTTTGATAAAATTTCTCACCGACTTCAACTTCCTTCGGCTCGGTGTATTCTCCATTGTGCAACCACGCCTTGACATATCGGTGTTTACCTTTGTGCTTGCCAACAACGTTAATCGATCCGTCGCCGGTTCGGAAAACAATCCAGCATTTTTGGTTTGCCCGAAATAAATGTGTTTCTTTGATAGTTTTAATCATCATTAATTTTGGCATGATATCCTCCTTTTAAGCGATCGGGTGATTATAAACCGGTGTCGGGTCGAATATCCCGACTGTGTTAACGTCGTTGGGCATTAGGTTGTCAAAGTCCGGATCATCCGTCCGGGCGATTGATGAAAGACGGTGTTTGCCGAAACGGGTGTCAAGATAATTAATAGATCCATTATAACTACCCAAATAAACATATGATCCAAAAGCGGTTGGAAGGTTTGGGCTTGAAATTGTTCCCGTAGCAACTTTTGTTTGAGATTCTAGGTTCCAAAACTCAGCCACTGCTTCGCTTGTTGTCCAAGATACCTTATAATAATAAAAACCATTTGGAGTTAAGGAATCTGCAATATCAACCGTCGATGTTACTACGTTGCTTGTATATGTTTTTAATTGCCAATAAGCGCTTGTAGCAAGATGATATATGGATATCCCTGCACCAGTGCCATTAATTATGTTAAAAAGCCTAAAAAATGTTGATCCATCCTGCCTCTTACTTACATCTGTAATCTCCACAATCCCCTCAATCGTCCCCTCGCTCACTGACAACCCTGTTGTCGGCATGGTCAGGGATTCGGCGGCGCGGGAAGTGGGAATGAAAGAAGTTGGGTAGGCTTTAGCTTCGGCCATTGGATGCCATGCGATAAAATCGAGAGAATCGGAAATAGTATTAGTCCTAAATTGTAAACGCAAGTTATTTGTTCCATCCCCGACATCAGATAATGTTATTTTTTTTATTTCTCCAGCCAAAACATCAATACTATTTCCAAGATTTGATTGTACTTTAACTGTAATGGTACCAATGTTTTTTATATAAACCGTTTCGCTATATGCTTGACCGGAAGCCGATGGAAGCACTAAATTATAATAATACTTAATTGTACCCGTTCCACCGCTAGTCTGAATCCTTGTAGCATCAGAACAGTCCCACTCTGTGACTGCCTGATTTTGCGTAAGCGTTACAATTGTACCGTCAGAGGCTATCCACCCCCCGAATTTTTGATAGTCAGTACCAATTAAATTGGCAGTCACCTCTTCAACCCATGTAACCCATCCAACCCCTGCGACATACTCTAACCTCGGCAGCCCCGGTAAGGCAATCCTGCCTAACGAGTCATAGGCCTCTGAGTTGCGGCTAAACGTCGCTCCTGTAATCGCCGTGCGCCGCGGCGGTGATAATATCCTCATCTTAACTCCTCCTATTCTGCCGCGCTGTAAGCGACAAGCTCAAAAGCGCCTTGAGCGGTAGCGCCGTTTACATAATTTAGCCTCAAATAGCGGCTATGGAATATCGCGTCAAAAGCATACGGCGTACTGGCGGTAACGGCTTGGG
>Ga0210077_1000171_pt1 | contig 29924 bp, 31 predicted proteins | sample RushMan_CattailN_5_FD_185556 | JGI IMG/M metagenome (GOLD analysis project Ga0210077, IMG submission 185556) | Wetland microbial communities from San Francisco Bay, California, USA, that impact long-term carbon sequestration -... | ecosystem: Environmental > Aquatic > Marine > Wetlands ... | reverse complement strand
ATCGACGCCCTTGAGCTGCACCGATCGGTGGCTGCTCGGCAGACTGAATACCGCCGCTACCGTGCGCGTGGCGCGGACCGCGTCGATCACCGCTTCGGACCTCGAGCGCGCGAGATAGAGCCCGACCCGGCGCCGGTCCGGCGCCACCCGGCAGCCCGAGGCGCGCGCGAGCACCGGCAGGCTGCCCGCGCCGCGCGAGGCGGCGCCGATCGAGACCGCGCCCTGGAGGAAGGCGGCGGTGCTCTCGTCGAGAAGGGGCGGCGCTGTCATGGGCGGGAATTGAACCACGAAGCCGCGCCCGATGTAATACACTGCGCCACCTATGATCGCCTACACGCTTCGCGGCGAAGCCGGGCGCGCGCTGCTCGAGCGGATCGAGTCGCGGGCGCCGGCGCCCGGCCCGGGCCAGGTGCTGGTGCGCGTGCGCGCCGCGGGCCTGAACCGCGGCGAGTTGCTCGCCGCGCGCGGCATCGGCGGCAAGCCCGGCGCGGCGCCCAAACCCGCCGGCGGCGAGGCCGCGGGCGAAGTCACGGCGCTGGGCGAAGGCGTCGCCGGCCTCGCGCCCGGCGCACGCGTGATGGGCCGCGCGGCCGGCGCGTTCGCCGAGTACGCGCTGATCGACGCCCGCGAAGTGGTGCCGGTGCCGGCCAGGCTTTCGTGGGAGCAGGCCGCGGCGGTGCCGCTCGTATTCATGGTGGTGCACGACATGCTCGTCGCGCAGGGACGCCTCGCGGCCGGCGAATGGCTGCTCGTAACCGGCGTGTCCTCGGGCGTGGGAGTCGGTGCGCTGCAGGCGGCCAAGGCGCTCGGCGCGAAGGTCGCCGGCACCTCGGGCTCGAAAGAGAAGCTCGAGCGGCTCGCCCCGCTCGGCCTCGATCTCGCGCTCGCCACGCGCAAGAGCGATTTCCGCGACGCGGTGATGGCCGTCACAGGCGGCAAGGGCGCGAACCTGATCGTCAACACCGTGGGCGGATCGATGTTCCCCGAATGCATGCGCACGCTCGCGTTCGAGGGGCGGCTGGCGACCGTCGGCCACGTCGACGGCGTGTTCAGGAGCGAGATCGACCTCGAGGCGCTGCACTCGAAGCGTCTCACCGTGTTCGGCGTCTCGAACCGGCTGCGCAGCGCCGAGCAGCGCTCTGCGACCGTGCGCGGCTTCGTCGCCGACTTGCTGCCGGCAATCGCCGACGGGCGCATCGAGCCGCTGATCGACCGCGTGTTCGCTTTCGACGAGCTGACCGCGGCGAAGGACTACATGGAATCTGACGCGCAAGTCGGAAAGATCGTCGTCAGGATGGCCTGAAGCGCCGCGCACCGTTAACTATTTCCGGCGCGGTAAGAAATTGTTACCAATTCGGGGCCCCGCGGCGGCGCCGCTGGATTATCTTGGGCTCATCGCAATGAGCCCAGAAAGAACCCGATGAAAAAATATCTGCTGCTGCTGTCTCTGCTCGCGCTGGGCGCCTGTGCCACGGTGCCGCCGAGCGGACCCAGCGTGATGGCGCTGCCCGGCAAAGGCAAGAGCTTCGAGCAGTTCCGCGCCGATGACGCCGCGTGCCGCGAGTACGCGGGCAGCCGCACCAACAAGACGCCCGAGCAGGCTTCGGTCAACAGCGGCGTGAAGAGCGCGGCGATCGGCACCGCGGTCGGCGCGGCGGCCGGCGCCCTGCTCGGCGGCCACGAAGGCGCCGGGGTCGGCGCGGGCGCCGGACTGCTGCTCGGCTCGATGGCCGGCGCCGGCGCCGCCCAGCGCTCGGCCTACACCCTGCAGCAGCGCTACGACATCGCCTACACGCAGTGCATGTACGCCAAGGGCGACAAGGTTCCGCAGGCCACCGCCCAGCTGCAGCGCCCGCAGCGCTACGTGCGCCGCCGGCGCGTCTACCTCTATGCGCCGCCTCCGCCGCCCGCCTACTACTATCGCTACCGCGATCGCGACGACGACGACTGAGATGGGCGCCTAGAGCAGCTGCGCGAAGATCAGGATCATGCCGAGGACCGACACCGCCCAGATCGCGGTGCGCAGCCACGGCAGGCCGATCAGGTACACGATCGCGTGGGCGACGCGTGCCCACAGGAACAGCTGGGCGCCGAGCAGGGTCATGCCATTGGTGCGGCCGGCCGCGACCGCGGTCAGCACCAGCGCGGCGAACAGCACCAGGTTCTCGATCATGTTGCGGTGCGCGCGGTAGGCGCGCCCCGCCCAGCCCGTCAGCTCGGGAAACCTCTCCCGGTTCTGGACCAGGGTCATCAGGCCCACCTGCATCATCGCCCCCTGCACCGCGATCAGCACCTGGACGAAGGCCAGCGCGACCGCCCACACCAGAATCGTAAGCTCGGGTTTCATCTCATCCCTCCTCGCTGTCGGGGAAAGCCCTCACCAAGCTACCCGCGGCCCCGCGCGGGGTCAACACCGCGCCCCGGCACAGGGTAAACTTGGTCCATGCGCGAAATTCTGGGCGTGACGCAGGACTCGCCGCTGACGAAGCGGCGCTGGTTCCATCACGACTACTTCGACCTTTTCGTCTCGCAGGCCGCCGGCGGCACGCTGCACGGCTTCGAGCTCTGCTACGGGGCCGATACGGCCGACCGCGCGCTGGTGTGGGACCGCGAGCGGGGCTACTTCCACGACGGCACCAACCTGCTCCCGGGCGGCGACCTCGCGCATCGCTTCGAGACGATCGCGCACGAGCTGCCGGGCGAGGTGGCGCGCTCGGTCGGCGAGCGGCTGCGCGAGTACGCCGAGCAGGGCCACGCGGCGCCGGCCCGGCGCAAGCGGTTTCGCCGTGCGGACTGGCAGCAGCGCCCGGCCTGAAGGGGGCTGACGGGCGGAACCTTCGCCGCCCGCGGCTTGTCGCAGCGGCATGGGACGGGATAGCCAGGAGCTCACGCAGCAATGGCTGCGCGATCTGCTCGCTGCGCTCGACGCGCGCGAGCACGAGCTGCGCGGCCTGATCGCCGAGCGCCGCAACGCGCTCGACACGCAGGGCCTCGCCTCGGACATCGCCGGGGACGAGGCGGACCGCGCCTTCGGCCGCGTGCGCGACACGATCGAGAACGACCTGCTCGACCTGCACCTGGCCGAGCTGACGCGGATCGAGGCCGCGCGCGCGAGGGCGGCCGAGGGCCGCTACGGCCTGTGCGAGGACTGCGGCGACGCGATTCCGCTCGGGCGGCTGCGGGCGAACCCGACCGCGCTGCGCTGCGCGGAGTGCCAGGGGCGGCGCGAGAAGCTGTTCGCCGCCGCGCCCTGAGCCCCCTAGAGGTCGAAGAACGCCGTTTCCTTGGAACCCTGCATCCGGATGTCGAGCAGGTAGCTGACGCCGCCCGGTTGGACCTGGCGCCTGGCGATCAGCGTTGCGCGCCGCTCGGCGGGAACCGCGGCGAGCACCGGGTCGCGCGCGTTGGCCTCGCCCTCGTCGTCGAAATAGACGCGGGTGAAGGCGTGCAGCAGCATCCCGCGCATGGTCAGGATGACGTCGATGCAAGGCGCCTCGCCCGGGGCGGCCGGGCCCGGCTTCACGGTGTCGAACCAATAGTGCAGCGACGGGTGGGTGCCGGTGCCGCAGCGGCCGAAGCCGCGAAACCCGCTCGCGGCGATCTCGGCGCGCGAGGCGACGAAGCGCCCCTCGGCATCGGCCTGACGAATCTCGAGCATCGCGTCGTTGACCGGGACGCCGTCGCCGTCGAATACCCGGCCGGTAAGCCGGATGTGCTCGCCGGCGGCCTGGGGCTCGGCCAGCACCGGCCCGAACAGGCTCTTGAAGTCGTAGCCGTACTGCTCGGACGTTAGGCCATAGGCGAAGTAAGGACCAACTGTCTGGGATGGGGTCTGGGTCAGTTTCATGGTCTTTAGGCCTCTGTCGGCGTCTGGTGCGGACCGCGCAGCACGATGTCGAACTCGAAGCCGAGCGCGAACCCCGCCTCGCCCACCGCGTCCAGGTTCAACCTCGAGACCAGGCTCCCGCGCGCGCCCTCGGGGGCGCTGAGGAAGATCGGGTCGAGCGCGAGCAGGGGATCGCCGGGAAAGAACATCTGGGTCACCAGCCGGCTGGCGAAGGACTGCCCGAAGAGCGAAAAGTGGATGTGGTTGGGGCGCCAGCCGTTGGGGTGGTTCTGCCACGGGTAGGCGCCCGGCTTGATGGTCAGGAAGCGGTAGCGCCCGTCCTTGTCGGTCAGGCAGCGCCCGGCGCCGAGGAAGTTCGGGTCGAGCGGCGCGTTGTGCTGGTCGACCTTGTGCACGTAGCGCCCGGCGGCGTTCGCCTGCCAGACCTCGACCAGGGTGTGCGCCGCCGGCCGGCCGTCCTCGTCGAGCACCCTGCCGGTGACGACGATGCGCTCGCCGAGCGGCGCGCCGTTGCGGGCGGCGTTGCGGGTCAGGTCGTGGTCGAGCGCGCCGATGTCCTCGTGGCCGTAGACCGGCGCGTGGCGCTGCGCGAGCGCGCTCTTCAGAGGCACCAGCGGCCGGGTCGGGCCTCGCTTGGCGGTCGATTTGTATTCCGGATAGACGTAGGGAGGCTGGGTTTTCCAGTCGCGCGGGGAAAGCGGAGCGTCGGCGGCCATGCAGAATCCTTGTTGATCGGGATCAACGAATCTAAACCATCCAAAAAGTTATGTATATTTACGTTTTATTCAGTCATTCATATCCAAAAGTTATGTTTGATGGGCGAATCAAGCTGCGGCACCTGCAGTGCTTTCTCGCGGTCGCCGACCAGCGCTCCCTGCAGCGCGCCGCCGAGCGCCTCGCGATCAGCCAGCCCGCGGTGTCGAAGACCCTGCGCGAGCTGGAGGAGATCCTCGGCGTGCAGCTGTTCCGGCGCGGACGCCGCGGCGCGGCGCCCACCGCCGACGCCGAGGCCTTCGAACGCCACGCGCGCGCGAGCGTGAGCGCCCTGCAGCAGGGCATCGACAGCGTGGCGCAGGCCCGCCGCCGCGGCGGCGTGGTACTGCGCCTCGGCCTGCTGCCGTCGCTCGCGCCGTGCTTCGCGCCGCCCGCCCTGCTGCGCTTTCGCGCCGAGATGCCGGGCGCGATGCTGCAGGTCGCGAGCGGCCCCAACGCGCGCCTGCTGGCCGAGCTCAAGGCCGGCGCGCTCGATCTCGCGCTCGCGCGCCTGTCGGACCCCGACCGCATGACCGGCCTCTCCTTCGAGCACCTGTACGCCGACTCGCTCGCGCTGGTAGTGCGCCCGGGGCATCCCCTGCTCGCCGGCGCGGCGCCCTCGCTCGAGCGCGCCGCAACCTGGCCGGCGATCCTCGCCGACCGCGGCACCACGATCCGCCAGAGCGCCGACAGCCTGCTCGCCGCGCACGGCGTCGCGGCGCCGGCCGACTGGATCGAGTCGCTCTCGGTGTCGCTCGCGCGCTCGCTCGCGCGAACGAGCGACATGGTCTGGTACGCGCCGCTCGCCGCGGTCGAGGATGATCTCGCCGCCGGCGTGCTCGCGCGCCTGCCGCTGTCGACCGCCGGCAGCGAGGAGCCGATCGGCGTCGCGCTGCGCGCCGACAGCGCGCCGGGTCCGGCGCTGAACGCCCTGCTCAGCGCGTTCCGCGCCGAAGCGGCGCGCCGGCACGGCGCACCGCCGGGTCCGACTCGAACAGCTCCTTGAGCTGCTGGGAAGCCTCGCGCGAGGTCTGGATCAGCTTCGCTTCGTCGTGGCGCAGCACGTATTGCCCCTCGAGCATTTCCTCGTCGTGGCGGCGGAACAGCGACAGCGCGCTCGCGGTCGCGGCGGCCGACAGCCCCAGCCGCAGCAGCGCCTGCTCGGCCATGTCGAGGCTGGCCGGAAAGGTGTCGCGCATCACCATCCGAACCCCGAGGTCGCGCAGGCGGAACACATGGCTGCGGTTGCGCGCGCGGGCGAGGATCGGCAGCTCGGGGAAATGCCGCCGCACCACCTCGGCGGTGCGCAGCGACGCCTCGACGTCGTCGATCGCGAGCACAAACAGTTTCGCCTCGCCCGCCTTCGCCGCCTGCAGCAGATCCAGCCGCGAGGCGTCGCCGTAATACACCTTGTTGCCGAAGCGGCGCACGAAATCGACCTGCTGGTACGACAGCTCGAGCGCGGTGAACTCGATGCCGCACATGCGCAGCACGCGCGAGACGACCTGCCCGACGCGGCCGTAGCCGGCGATGATCACCGGCCGCGCCGGGTCGTCGATGACGTCGAACTCGGGCTGCGCGGCGCGCGCGCGCCAGCGCCCGAGCAGATGGTCGTGCAGCGCGAACACGAGCGGCGACACCATCATCGAAAGCGTCACCGCGAGCACCAGCAGCGCCGCGGTGCGCGGCGCGAGCACGCCGTAGCCCGCCGCGGCGGTGAACAGCACGAAAGCGAACTCGCCACCCTGCGAGACGGCGTCACCGGTGGCGAGCGCGCTGCCCCAGGGCGTGCCCATCGCGCGCGAGAGCGCCGCCGCGATGACGAACTTGACCGCCATCAGCCCGAGCGCGAGCGCGAGCACCGCGAGCGGCTCGCGCCCGAGCAGGCCGAGGTTCGCGCTCATGCCCACCGCCATGAAGAACAGCCCCAGCAGCAGCCCCTTGAACGGCTCGATGTCGGCCTCGAGCTCGTGGCGGAATTCCGAGTCCGCCACCAGCACCCCGGCGAGAAAGGCTCCGAGCGAAGGCGACAGCCCGATCAGCTCCATGCCGAGCGCCGCGCCGACCACCAGCAGCAGCGCCGCGGCGGTGAACACGTCGCGCCCGCCCCAGCGCGCGACCGCCTGCAGCGCCGGCCGCACCACCTTCCGGCTCGCCGCCGCGACCAGCAGGATCGCGGCCAGGCCCTTCAGCGCCGGCACGAGCTGCATCCCCGAGGACCCGCCGGCGAGCAGCGGCAGCAGCGCGATCATCGGGATCACCGCCATGTCCTGGAACAGCAGCACCGCGAAGGCCTCGCGGCCGTGGCGCGCCGCGAGCTGACCGCGCTCCGAGAGCGCGGTGAGCACCAGCGCGGTCGAGGACAGCGCCAGGCCCAGCCCCGCCACCGTCGCCGCGCGCCAGTCGAGGCCGAGCCAGAGCGCCGCGGCCCCGAGCGCGAGCGCGGACACGGCCACCTGCGCGCCGCCGAGGCCGAACACGTGGCGCCGCATCACCCACAGCCGCCGCGGCTCGAGCTCGAGGCCGATCAGGAAAAGCAGCAGCACCACCCCGAACTCGGCGAACTGCAGCGTCGCCGCCGGGTCGCCGACCAGCGCCAGGCCCGAGGGGCCGATCAGCATCCCCGCGACCAGGTAGCCCACCACCGCGCCGAGCCGCGCGCGGCGGAACAGCGGCACCAAGACGACCGCGGTGAGCAGAAAAACGGCGGCTTGCTCCAGCAGGTGCACGCGCGCTCAGATCAGGTAGCGCTTGCCCACCGCCGACGGCGCGAGCATCTCGTCGCCGAAGGCGCGCGCCATCACCGACATCGCGCGCCAGCCGGTGCAGTGCCCCGGCGCGAGCAGCTTCAGGCCCAGCTTCTTCAGGTCGGCGACCGTGTTCGGGATCACCTTCTCGGTCGCGCCCGACAGGTGCAGGCCGCCCATCACGCCGTACAGCGGCACCTTGGGGAAGGTGCGCTTCGCGTGCCTGAGCACGTTGATCACCCCCGCGTGCGAGCAGGCCGAGAACACGAACTGGCCCTTGTCCCTGACGTGCACCGAGACGAAGCGCTCGTCCATCAGCAGCGGGTCCGGCTCCCACGACTTGCCGTCGGCCGCGCGCCGCATGTGCCCGGGGAGCCCTTGCTCGTAGCGCGTGCGGCGCGGGATCTCCCCGCTCAGGTAGAACGCGCCGCCGCACACCGCTTGCGGCTCGTGCGTGTTAATCACCTTCGCGCCCGCCTCGGCGAGCAGGGCCGGGTCGGGTACCGGCTCGTGCACCGCCATCTCGCCGGTGGGTCGCTGCGTGGCACGCTGCGCGAACATGCCCGGATGGACGTAGCACGGCCCCTCGCCGGCGCCGCGGTGGCCGGCGATCGACTCGATCGCCGCCACCAGCCCGCCGGCGTGGTCCCAGTGCCCGTGCGAGAGCACCACGGCGTCGATCGCGCCGAAATCGACCCCGAGGATTCCCGCGTTGCGCTGGAAGTTGGCGCCCTCGGGCCCCGCGTCGAGCAGCAGCGTGCGCTTCTCGGCGCCGATCTGCGCCGTGATCAGCAGCGACAGGCCGTGGTGCGCGCAGCAGATCGCCCCGCCCGAGACGATATGCATGCGCCCGCTGGTGATGAGCCCGGTCCACTCCGGGATCACGTTCTTGGGCGTCGTCGACAGGCTGTCGGTGACGTTGTCCACCAGCACCAGGACGTCGAGGCGGTCTACGGCGAGGATGTCTTGCATGGCGATGTCCGCTGGGAAGACCCGTCAAGCTTATAGCCTTTTGCCCGGCAAACGCCACGGGTGAACAGCCCGGCGCTTAGAATGCCCGCCAACCGGACCGGAACGGAAGTGGACCCAAAGCACACCGCGACGTGGTTGCGCGGCCTGCGCCGCTTTGCGCGCCGCCCGCTCGGGCTCGCAATGGCGCTCGGCGCGCTGGGCGGCTTGCTGCTCATCCCGCAGGCCTGGCTCATCGCACAGGCGCTCGATGCGGCGGTGCTGCGCCATGCGGGGCCGGCGCAAATCCTGCCGTGGATGTGGCCGCTGCCGGTGATCTTCGCGCTGCGCTTCGCACTCGCGATCGCGGGCGAGCAAGCGGCGGTGCGCGCGGCGACGCGGGTCAAGGAGCAGGTCCGCGGCGAGCTGTTCCGCCGCCTCCAGGCGCTCGGGCCCGCGTTCGCGCGCAGCCGCAACAGCGGGGAGCTGGCGGTGGCCGCGCTCGATGCCGTCGAAGCGCTCGAGCCCTACTACGCGCGCTACCTGCCGCAGCTGGCGATGGTCGCGCTGATCCCGCTCGCGATCCTGGCGTTCGTGTTTCCGCGGGACTGGGTCTCGGCGCTGGTGCTGCTTTTCAGCGCGCCGCTCATCCCGCTGTTCATGCTGCTCGTCGGCAGCGGCGCCGAGCGGCTCAACCAGCGTCAGTGGCAGAAGCTCGCGCGCATGAGCGCCCGCTTTCTCGACGCCCTGCAGGGCCTGACCACGCTGAAGCTGTTCAACGCTGCGCGCCGCGAGGCCGAGGTGATCGCGCGCATCTCGGACGACTACCGGCGCAGCACGATGGCGGTGCTGCGAGTCGCCTTCGTCTCGGCGCTGGTGCTCGAGTTCTTCGCCACGGTGAGCATCGCGCTCGTCGCGGTCCTGATCGGCTTTCGCCTCCTGCGCGGCGAGATGGGCTTCGAGGCCGCCCTGTTCATCCTGCTGCTCGCGCCCGAGTACTACCTGCCGCTGCGCAACCTGGGGGCGCGCTACCACGCGCGCATGGAGGCGATCGGCGCGGCGGGGCGCATCGTCGCAGTGCTCGAGGCGCCCTTGCCGCCGCGCAGCGCAGGCGGCGCGGCGCGGCCCGCGCTCGGGCGCCCGATAGGCATCCGGTTCGAGGACGTGCATTACGCCTATGAGCCCGGCCGCGAAGCGTTGCGCGGCGCGAGCCTCGCGCTCGAGCCCGGCCGCGTCACCGCGTTGGTCGGCCCCAGCGGCGCCGGCAAGAGCACGGTGCTCAACGTCCTGCTCGGCTTCGCGCGGGTTCAGCGCGGGCGCGTGCTGGTCGACGGCCACGACCTCGGCGCGCTCGATCCCGAGCACTGGCTGCGCCACGTCGCCTGGGTGCCTCAACGCGGGCATCTGTTCGAGGGCAGCATCCTCGACAACATCCGCCTGGGCGATCCCGCTGCCGGGCTCGACGCGGTGCGTGCGGCCGCGCGCAAAGCCCATGCCGACGAATTCATCGAGTGCCTGCCCAGAGGCTACGACACGCCGCTCGGCGAGCGCGGCCAGAATCTGTCGGGCGGGCAGGCGCAACGCCTGGCGCTGGCGCGCGCCTTTCTCAAGGACGCGCCGCTCGTACTGATGGACGAGGCCACCGCCAGCCTCGATCCGGAAACCGAGGCGCTGGTCGGCGCGGCGATTGCGCGCCTCGCGCGCGATCGCACGCTGCTGCTGGTGGCGCACCGCCTGCGCACCGTGCAAAGCGCCGACCGTATCGTCGTGCTCGAAGCCGGGCGCGTGGCGGAACAGGGCACGCGCGACACGCTCGCCGGCGCGGGCGGCTTGTACGCCCGCATGGTGCAGGCGCTCTGACGTGCGCGCCGACCTGAAGCTCCTCTACCGGTTGCTCGGCCTGTTGCGACCCTACTGGGGATGGATGGCGCTCGGCACCGCGCTTGCGCTCGTCACCACGCTCGCCAACGTCGCCCTGATGGCGGTCGCGGGCTGGTTCATCGCGGCGATGGCGCTCGCAGGCGCGTCCGGGGTGCTGATCGACTACTTCACGCCGGCCGCCCTCATCCGGCTGTTCGCGATCCTGCGCACCGGCGGGCGCTATCTCGAGCGCCTGGTGACGCACGAAGCCACCTTCCGGCTGCTCGCCGAGCTGCGGGTGTGGCTGTACCGCCGGCTCGAGCCGCTCGCGCCGGCGCAGCTCGAGCGGCACCGCGGCGCCGACCTGCTCGAGCGGATCCAGGCCGATGTCGAGACGCTGCAGCACGCCTACCTGCGCCTGTTCGTGCCCGTTGCGGTGGCGCTCGCGGGCGCGGCAACGGTGACGCTCGTGCTCGCCGCCTACAGCCGGGCGATCGCGCTGCTCGCGCTGGCGCTGCTGCTCGCTGCGGGAGTGGCGCTTCCGCTGCTGCTGCGCCGCGCGGGCGACGGCCCTGGCGCCGAGCTGGTACGCACCCGGGCCGCGCTGCGCAGCGCCCTGCTCGACGGCGTGCAGGGGATGGCGGAGCTGCATGTCTACGGCGCTTCGGAGCGCCAGGCGCGCGAGGTCGCGCGCCTGACGCAGCGCCTGAGCGCCGCGCAGCGACGCCTGGCAAGTCTGTCGGGCATCTCCGAAGGCGCGGTGGCACTGTGCGCCAGCCTCGCGATGTGGGGCGGCGTGCTGCTCGGGGCCGCGCTGCTCGGCCAGGGCCGGCTCGAGCCGGCGGACCTGCCGCTGCTCGCGTTCTTCGTGCTGGCCGGCTTCGAGGCGGTCGGGCCGCTGCCGCTCGCCTTCCAGAAGCTGGGGGAGACACTGGCCGCCGCGCGGCGCATTTTCGAGCTGGTGGATGAGCAGCCGCAGGTGTCCGATCCGCGCTCGCCGTCGCCGCGGCCCCTGGACAGCGGCATCTCCATGCGCGGCGTGCGCCTACGCTACGACCCGGGCGCGCCTTGGGCGCTCGACGGCCTCGACCTCGAGCTGAAGGCCGGCGCCCGTGTGGCGCTGCTCGGCCCCAGCGGCGCGGGCAAGAGCAGCGTGGTGCAGTTGCTGCTGCGCCTGCGCGAGTACCAGGACGGCGAGGTCCGCCTGGGCGGGAACGACCTGCGCAGCTACCGGGCCGAGGACCTGCGCGCGCAGATCGCCGTGGTCTCGCAGGACACGTATCTCTTCAACGCGACCATCCTGGACAACCTGCGCATCGCCGACCCGCAGGCCGGAGAGCAGACCATCGAGCGCGCCGCGCGCGCGGCGCAAATCCACGATTTCATCGCATCGCTGCCCGAAGGCTACCGCAGCCACGTGGGCGAAGCCGGGGTAAGACTCTCTGCGGGGCAGGCGCGGCGCGTTGCGATCGCGCGCGCGCTGCTGCGCGATGCGCCGATCCTGCTGCTCGACGAGCCGACCGAGAACCTCGACGCGCCGACCGAGCGCGCACTGCTCGCGGACATCGACCGCCTCATGGCGGGGCGCACGGTGCTGCTCATCACGCACAAGCTCGGCGGTCTGCTGCGGCAATTCGACGAGGTGCTTCTGCTCGAGCGCGGCCGCGTCGTCGAGCGCGGCAGCCAGGCAGCGCTGCTGCGCGGCAGCGCGCGTTACGCCCACTATCGGGACGATCTGATCGAGCCGGCCGCGGCCGGCTGAGGGCGCGCGGCGCTCAACCGCCGCGCGCGCGCCGGCGCTCCTCTTCCTGGGTGTCGAGCAGCGCTCCGCCGGCGGCCGAAATCAGAACCATCATGACGCTGCCGACCAGCCAGGCGAAGTACCATGGCGCGGAGTCGCCCAGGATGACCGCCATGATGATGACGCACACCGCGATCAGCAGGTAGATCAGGAAGCGTGCCAGAGTGCCCATCGCGATCGCTCCTCCTCAGTAAGCGTGCTCGTCGGATTCGACGTGTTGCGTGGTCACCTTGCCGCGCATGACCCAGAACGCCCAGCCCGTGTACCAGATGACCAGCGGCAGGAATACCAGCGTGAAGCCCAGCATCCAGGTCAGCGTGTGAGCGCTCGAGGACGCGTTCCACACCGTCAGGCTCTGTGACGGATCGGAGCTCGAGGGCATCATGAACGGGAACATCGCCGCCCCCACGGTGCCGATGACGCCGATCCAGCCGAGCGCGCCGAGCCACCAGGCCAAGTGCGACAGGTTGCGCCGCGCGGCCCATGTCCCGAGCAGGACCCCGGCGTAACCCGCGGCCGGCACCAGCCACAGGATCGGATGGACCGAGAAGTTCCCCAGCCAGTCCCCGCGCGCGCGCTCGACCACCTGCTGCAGCGGCGTCTGCGCCGCGCCCAGGTCGGGCCCCCGCACCAGGTGGTAGCCCGACATGCCGCTGACCCAGAGGCCTCCGATGCTGAACAGCACCACGGCGGCAACGCCGGCCCACAGCGCGAGCTGCCTGGCGCGCCCGTGCATCGCGCCTTCGGCTCCGTTCATCACCGTCACCGCACCCATGAAGACCGCCATCGCGACCGACAGCAGGCCGCACAGGATCGCGAACGGATTGAACAACGCGATGAAGCTGCCGGTGTAGTACGAAGTGAGGTTCCAGCTGAAATGGAACGGCACCCCCTGCAGCATGTTGCCGATGGCGGCGCCGAACACCAGCATCGGCACGAAGCCGCTCACGAACAGCGACCAGTCCCAGGCGCCGCGCCAGCGGGCCGAACGCAGCTTGCTGCGGTACTCGAAACCTAGCGGCCGCACGATCATGCTCCACAGCAGCAGCAGCATCACCACGTACAGGCCCGAGAAGGCGGTCGCGTAGATCAGCGGCCATGCCGCGAGAATCGCGCCGCCGCCGAGGATGAACCACACCTGGTTGCCGTCCCAGTGCGGTCCGACGATGTTGAGCGCGACGCGCCGCTCCGCGTCGGTGCGCCCGACCCAGCGCAGGATGGTGCCCACGCCCATGTCCATGCCGACCATGATGGCGAGGCCCATCAGCAGGGCGCCGAGCAGCAGCCACCAGAGGACTTTGAGCAGAAGATAGGTTTCCATGTCTCAGCTCCCGGCGTGCGCGGGCTCGTGCGGCCCCGCGCGCACGGTCCGCACCATGAGGTACATCTCGATCGCGATGAAGATCGAGTACAGGACGACGAAGCCGGTGAGCGAGAACACCATGTACGCGACGCTGTGGGTCGAGGCCGACATCCAGGTCGGCAGCACCTGGAACACGGTCCAGGGCTGGCGTCCGATCTCGGCCACCAGCCAGCCCATCTCGCACGCGATGAAGGGCACCGGGATCGCCCACAACGCGAGGCGCAGGAAACCGCGCTTGCGCTCGACGTCGTTGCGCAGCGTGTAGATCACCGCCAGGATGAAGTAGGCGAGCATCAGCAGGCCGAGCCCCACCATGAGGCGGAACGACCAGAACACCGGCCACATCTCGGGAATCGTCTCGCGCGCCGCGCGCTCGATGTCGGCCGGGGTGGCCTTGGACGCGTCCTGGCCGGGCGCGTAGCGCTGGACCAGGAAGCCGAAGCCGAGGTCCCGCTCGTGCGCCTTGAACTGCGCCAGTGCCTGCGCGTCGCCCGGGTTGCGGCTCAACTGCTGCAGCGCCTCGACCGCGGGAATGCCGTTTCGGATGCGCACGGCCGCCTGGCGCTCGAGCGCGTCGGCGCCCGGCACCGTCCCGTCGAGCGAGTGCGTCACCAGCAGAGACAGCGCGCCCGGCACCTGCACCGACCACAGGTTCGTCCGCGCGCTCTGCGAAGGCGCGGCGACCACGTTGAACGCCATCGGCGCGGGCTCGCTCTTCCACAGCGCCTCCATCGCGGCGAGCTTGGCCGGCTGGGCGTGCCCGCCGACGAAGCCGAGCGCGTCGCCAAGCGTGATCACGCCCGCGGTGGCGAGCACCCCGAACAGCGCAGCCATGCGGAACGAGCGCTTGGCGAGCTCCATGTGACGGTTCCGAAGCATGTAGTAGGCGCTGATGCCGGCCACGAACATCGCCGCGGTGACGTAGCCGGCGACGCTGGTGTGCACGAACTTGGACTGCGCGTCCGCGCTGAAGATCAGGTCGCTGAAGCTCGAGAGCTCCATGCGCATGGTGAGCGGGTTGAAGCGGGCGCCCTGCGGGTCCTGCATGAAGCCGTTGGCGACCAGAATCCACAGCGCCGAGAGGTTCGAGCCCAGGGCGACGAGATAGGTCACCGCCAGGTGCTGCGCGCGCGACAGGCGGTCCCAGCCGAACAGCATCAGACCGACGAAGGTCGATTCCATGAAGAACGCCATCAGCCCTTCGATCGCGAGCGGGGCGCCGAAAGTGTCGCCCACGAAGCTCGAGTAGAACGACCAGTTAGTGCCGAACTCGAACTCCATGGTGAGGCCGGTGGCCACGCCGAGGGCGAAGTTGATCAGGAACAGCTTGCCCCAGAACTGGGTCATGCGCTTGTAGATCTCGCGCCCGGTGGTGACGTACACCGTCTCCATGGCGGCGAGCATCAGCGACAGCCCCAGCGTGAGCGGGACGAACAGGAAGTGGTACAGGGCGGTCGCGGCAAACTGCCAGCGCGAGAGCTCGACCACGGTGTCGTTGATCATTTGCGGCCTCCCTGCTGCTGCAAGGCGTGCGAAAGTAATGTGGCCCGACCCCCGGCATTGTCGCAATGCGGGTCGGCGGCCCATTGACCCAGATCAATCCGCGTTGGCGCCGGCGGCGCCTTAACGATCCGTTAATTTCGCCTCCGTAAGGTGCCGGCCGTGGACTTTCAACGGAGGCAAGGACATGCACAGGACGACGACTTCGAAAAACGCTTCGACCCGCAGGCTGGTGTTCGACCTGGTCGTGTGGACCGTCTCGCTGCTGATGGGGCTCGCGCTGCTCGCGCACGAGGCGCGCATATGAGGAAATCGCGGATTCTGGTGTGGGACCTGCCGACCCGCGCCTTTCACTGGCTGCTCGCGCTTTGCTTCGCCGGCGCCTTTGCCACCGGCGAGTCCGGCCAGCTGCACGGCGTCCACGTCGCGCTCGGCTACACCATGCTCGGCCTGGTCGGCTTTCGCCTCGTGTGGGGGCTGGTGGGAACGCGCTACGCGCGCTTTCGCTCGTTCGCCTTCGGCCCGAAGAGCGTGCTCGCCTACCTGCGCTCGCTCGCGAGCCGGTCTCCCGCGCATCACGTCGGCCACAATCCCGCCGGCAGCTGGGCGATCTGGGCCCTGCTCTCGCTCGTCGTGCTTGCCGTCGCCACCGGCTACGCGACCAACGAGGGCCTCGGCGGCGACTGGCTGGAGGGGCTGCACGAGGGCGTCGTCAACACGCTGCTCGCGCTGGTGGCGGTGCACGTCGCCGGCGTCGTCGCGAGCAGCCTGCTGCACCGGGAAAACCTCGCGCGCGCGATGCTGAACGGCTACAAGCGGGGCGCGCCGGGCGAAGGCATCCGCCTGCGCCACACCGCCGTTGCCGTCGCCCTGGTGCTGTCGGTGGGCGCGTTCTGGGTTGCCGGCACCGAAGGGCCGTCAGTACCATGGCTGCAGGAGGCGCATGCGGATACTTCTGGTCGAGGATGACGCGCTGCTGGGCGACGGCGCCAAGGCCGGCCTCGGCCAGGCCGGCTTCGCCGTCGACTGGGTGCGCGACGGCGTCGCCGCCGAGCTCGCGCTGAAGACCGCGGACTACGCGGCGGTGGTGCTCGACCTCGGCCTGCCGCGCCTTTCCGGCCTCGAGCTGCTGCGGCGGGCGCGCGCCGCCGGCGCCCGGGTGCCGGTGCTGATCCTCACCGCGCGCGACCAGGTCGGCGACCGCATCCAGGGACTCGACAGCGGCGCCGACGACTATCTCGTCAAGCCGTTCGACCTGCACGAGCTCGCCGCGCGGCTGCGCGCGCTCATCCGCCGCTCGGGCGGCGAGGCGGCGCCGCGCCTGCGCGTGGGCGAGGTGGAGCTCGACCCGGCGGCGCGGCGCGCCGAGTTCAGGGGCGCGGCGGTCGAGCTCGCGGCGCGCGAGTTCGCGCTGCTGCACGCGCTCATGCTGGGCGCCGGGCGCGTGCTCTCGCGCGAGCAGCTGGCCGAGCGCCTCTACGCCTGGGGCGAAGAGGTCGAGAGCAACGCGATCGACGTGCACGTGCACCACCTGCGGCGCAAGCTCGCGCCGGAAGTGATCCGGACCGTGCGCGGCGTGGGCTATCTCATGCCGCGCGAATCCGATGCCTGAGGCGCGGTACTCGTTGAAGGGGCGGCTGCTCGCGGCGCTGCTCGGCGCGGTCGCGCTGGTCTGGCTCGCGACCGCGGTGTACAGCTATTTCGACACCCGGCACGAGATCAACGAGCTGCTCGACGCGCACCTCGCGCAGTCGGCGTCGTTGATCGTGGTCCAGCTCGGGCACGAGCTGGAGGAGCTGGACCTCGAGCACGCGCCGCAGCTGGGCGACCAAGCCCGGCGCGTCGCGTTCCAGATCTGGGAGCGCGGCGAGACCTTGCGCCTGCACTCGCTCAACGCGCCGCAGGCGCGCCTGTCGCCCGTCGAGCAGGGCTTCAGCCGGGCGACGATCGGCGGCAAGGGCTGGCGCGTGTTCAGCACCTGGGACGGCGGGCGGCGCTTCCTGGTGCAGGTGGGCGAGCGCGAGAAGACTCGCGAAGAGATCGCCGCCGGCGTGGCGCGCAACCTGCTCGCGCCGCTCGCGTTCGCGCTGCCGGCGCTCGGCCTGCTGGTATGGCTCGGCACCGGGCGCGCGCTCGGTCCGCTGCGCACGCTCGGCCGGCAGGTGCAGGACCGCGCGCCCGACAACCTGGGCCCGCTCGCCGCCGAAGACGCGCCGGACGAGGTGGTGCCGCTGGTGCACGGCCTGAACGCGCTGTTCGGCCGCGTCGGCGGCCTGCTCGAACGCGAGCGCCGCTTCACCGCCGACGCGGCGCACGAGCTGCGCACGCCGCTCGCGGCGCTGAAGACCCAGGCCCAGGTCGCGCGCGGCGCGGCGGACGACGCCGAGCGATCGCGCGCGCTCGACAACGTGGTCGCCGGCAGCGACCGCGCCGCGCGGCTGGTCGAGCAGCTGCTGACGCTCGCGCGGCTGGAGCCCGACCAGATGAAGGAACGCGCGAGGCCCTGCGACCTGCGCGAGATCGCGCGCGGCACGGTCGCCGAGCTCGCTCCCGCGGCGCTCGGGCGCGGCACTGAGATCGAGCTCGAAGACGAAGGCGCGGCGCCGGCCGAAGGCCATCCCGAGCTGATCGCAGTACTGCTGCGCAACCTGATCGACAACGCGGTGCGCTACGGCCCGCCCGGCGGAAGCGTGCGGGTGGCGCTCACCGGCAGCTCGCTGTCGGTGAGCGACCAGGGGCCCGGCATCCCGCCCGGGGAGCGCGCGCGGGTGCGCGAGCGCTTCTACCGCATCCCCGGCACCGAGCCGAGCGGAAGCGGCCTGGGCCTGTCGATCGTCGAGCGAATCGCCGCGATCCACGGCGCGCAGGTCGCCCTCGGCGAAGGCCCGGGCGGCAAGGGCCTGCGCGTCACGGTGGCGTTTCCCGGCGCTAGGACTTGATCGGCGCGGGCCGGTCGCCGCCGTTCGCGCGGCCGCCCCAGCTCGCCCAGTACTCCTCGGCGCGCTTCTCCGGCCGCAGCGTGAGCACGGTCTGCGGGTCCGCACCGCGCACGCTGAGCGCCTTGTCGTCGGGCAGGAAGCCCTCCATGCGCTCGCCGTAGACGAGCACTCCCTCGGCGACGCCGTTCTCCGCCGCGAGCCGGCACTGTTCCAGCCGCTCCTGGCCTCCCGGCGTATCCGACCACGGTCGCGAGCCATCCACGTTCGGCGCCCACAGCAGGTAATGGCTGGCGCCGTCGGCGGCCTGCACGTCGTCGGCCCAGAGAGCGAATACCACCGTGCCGTCGCTTTGCCTCACTCCGCCGCGGCTCCAGACCCGGCTGCGCAGCGTCGCGCCGCGCAGGCCGAGCGCGTGAGCGCGCGGCACCAGCCGTCCCGCCTCGCCTTTGGCCGCGACCTTGCGCGCCGGCGGGTGCCCGTGCGGCCGCGCGTCGAGCACTTCGTCGCACAGCGCCGCGAGTTCGGTCTCGGCAAGGCGAGTCGCGTTGGCACCCAATTGGCGCACCTCGAGCGTGCTCAGCGATTCGATCCTGTCGCGGGTCCACGCCTCGACTCGGGCGCGCCTGAATTTCACCAGCATGTCTGCCGCCATGTCCGCCGCCTCAGCTGAATGACATACGTGAATGACAAATAAAAAAGCCCGGTTTCCCGGGCTTCGTCTGCAGTCGCCGGCGAGCTTACTCCACCGAGCGAATGTTGGTCGCTTGCGGCCCTTTGGGCCCGTCCGCGCTGTCGAACTGCACTTTCTGGCCCTCGCTCAGCGACCTGTGACCGTCGCCCTGGATGGCCGAAAAGTGGGCGAACAGATCCTTGCCGCCGTCGTCAGATGTGATGAAGCCGAAGCCCTTTGCGTCGTTGAACCATTTCACGGTACCCGTACTCATTTGCGTTTCCTCGAAAGTTGATGAAAGGCCCGGTCGGGCCTGCGGGAACTTCAAGGAAGGGAACTACCTGATGAGTACGGCGCGAACGCCAAGACGGACCAGCCACTTCACTGCTTGAGAATCCTGCACAATCCTTATACAGGTCGGCGAGGGCGGGGTCAATGAATCATTTCGGCGCCCGCAAACGCACTCAGCCGGTCAGGATCGGACGCAGCGTTTCGATCTCTCCGCTCATGAATTCGAACAAGGCCGACACGCGGGGCGCGCGCCGCACGTCGGGATGGGCGAGCAGTCGCCAGATGCGCGCGAGCTCCGGGATCGGCCCCAGCACCCGCACGAGGTCGGGCTCGGCGTCGCCCAGCGCGGTCGGCAGCGGCGCGAGGCCAATGCCGGACTTCACCGCGTACACCAGGCCGAGGATGCTGTTGTTGCGCGCGACCACCTTCGCGCCGGGCGCGACCCGCGCGAGCCAGACCGCCGCGCGGTGCTTCGCCATCGACTCGTCCAGCCCGACCACCAAGTGCCGCGCGAGGTCCTCGACCCGCTCGGGCCTGCCGTGCTCGGCGATATAGCGCTTGCTCGCGTACACCGCCCAGAGCGAGTCGGCGAGCTTGCGCCCGATGAGCTCGCCCTCGTCGGTGTCGCCCGAGCGCAGCGCGACGTCGGCCTCGCCCTTGGCGAGGTCGAGGTACTTGTCGCTCATCACGAACTCGACCCGGTACTGCGGGTAGCGGGCGTGGAACCGATCGAGCAGCGACGACTGGGTGAGGCGGAACACGATCGGCTCCGGGCAGGTAAGGCGGATCACGCCGACCGCGTCGCGCCCGGTGCGGCCCAGGTGCTGCTCGAAGGCCTGCACCGCGCGCTCGACGCTCTCGGCATGGGCGACCATCTCGTGCCCGAGCTCGGTCAGCCGGTACCCGCTCGCCAGTCGCCGCGCGAGCTTCCTGCCGATGCGCCGCTCGAGCTCGGTCAGCCGGCGCTGCACCGTGGACTGGTTCACCTTCAGCGCGCGCGCGGCCGCGATCGTGCTGCCGTGGCGCGCGACCGCGAGGAAGTAGCGTAGGTCGTCCCAGTCGAACACGGCGAGCTATGCGCGGATGCGGCCCCGTTATGCGCGCCTGCGGCTTCCGCCTGCCCCCTGCGGCGGTTAGCGTGCGGCGGTCAATCATGACATACGGAGGCGGACATGAACCAGGTAGCCGAATTCGACCCGCAGGCCTTCAAGCGCACCGCGCGCGATCAGTGGCAGCTCGCCGCGACGGGATGGAACGCGCACACGCCCGCCGTGCGGCAGTGGCTGCGTGCGGCCACCGACGCGATGCTCGGCATGGCGGGGGTGGCGAGCGGCGCGCGGGTGCTCGACGTCGCCGCCGGCGCGGGCGACCAGACGCTCGACATCGCTGCGCGGGTCGGCCCGAGGGGATCGGTGCTCGCGACCGACTTCTCGCCCGCGATCCTCGAATTCGCGCGCGAAAACGCCGAGCGCGCCGGCCACCGCAACGTCGAGACGAAGGTCGCCGACGGCGAGCGGCTCGAGGTCGGCGAGGCGCAGTTCGACGCCGCGGTGTGCCGGCTGGGGCTGATGTTCTTTCCCGACCCGCTCGCCGGCCTGCGCGAGATGCGCCGCGCGCTGAAACCGGGCGGCGGAATCTGCACCATGGTGTTCTCCACCCCGCAGGCGAACCCCTGCGTCGCGACACTGATGGCGAGCGCGCTCGAGCACGCCGTGCTGCCGCCGCAGGACCCCTACCGGCCCGGCGGCCTGCTGAGCCTGGGCAAGCCCGGGCTGATCGACGAGCTGTTCCGCGCCGCGGGCTTGCGCGACGTCGCGACCACCAAGATCGACGCGCCGTTCGGGCTGCCGAGCGCGCGCGCCTACCTCGAGTTCGTGCGCGCTTCCGCGAGCCCGATCCAGCAGATCCTCGCCCGGCTCGAGCCGGCGAAGCGCGAGGCGGCCTGGGCGGCGATGGAAGCGCGCCTTGCGCGCTTCAATACCGCCGCGGGCTGGGAGGGACCGAACGAGCTGTTGCTCACCGCCGCGCGGCGCTAGTATTCCGGCTCGATGAGCGCCAAGCGCGAGATCACCGGACACTACGGCCGCGGCAGCCTGCTCGAGCGGCTGGACGCCGCGCTCGCCGAGGACGGCGCCGACCCCGCGCGCCCGAGCCTGGAGGCGCTCGCGCCCTACGACCAGTTCCACACCCGCGGGCTGGAAGCGACCGCCGAGATCGCCGACGCGCTCGAGGTCGAGCCGGGCCAGCACCTGCTCGACATCGGCAGCGGCATCGGCGGCCCGGCGCGCTACCTGCACAGCCGCTTCGGCTGCCGCGTGACCGGCATCGACCTCACCGCCGAGTTCTGCGAGGTCGCGCGCCACCTCACCGGGCGCCTGGGCTTCAGCGACAAGGTCGGCTTCGAGCACGGCGACGCGCTCGCAATGCCGTTCGGCGACGCGAGCTTCGACGGCGCCTACTCGATGAACGTGTCGATGAACATCGCCGACAAGGACGCCTTCTACCGCGAGGTGCGCCGCGTGCTCAAAGCCGGCGCCTGGCTCGCGCTGTCGGAGATCGCAAGGGGCGCCGGCCCCGAGGTCGACTACCCCCTGCCCTGGGCCGCGAGCGCCGAGGCGAGCTTTCTCTCGACGCCGGAGGAAACGCGCCGCGGGCTCGAGGCCGCCGGCTTCGAGATCCTGCGCTTTCGCTCGACCGAGAAGGAAGCGCTCGAGTTCGCGGCGCGCTCGCGCGAGATCGTCGCGCGCGGCGACAAGCCCCCGCACCGCGCCGTGATCCTCGTGCACGCCGAGGACGCGCGCGCGGCGATGCGCAACATGACGCGCGGCGTGGCCGAGGGGCGCATCGTGCCGATCGAGGTCCTCGCGCGGCGCCGCTAGCGCCGCTTTCGCCTCCCGTCAGACAGGAACTTCGCGCTCGGCGCGCCTGTCGTACTCGCTTCACGCCGTCCGGGGAGGTCTCGATGAGCGCAGTACTCGATGCGCACGGCCACGCACGACACGAAGGGCGCACCGGCTACCACGGTCCCCATCGCGGGATCCTGCGCTGGATCACCACCACCAACCACAAGGACATCGGGACGCTGTACCTGGTGTTCGCGGGAATCATGTTCTTCATCGGCGGGATCGACGCGCTCGTCATCCGCTCGGAGCTGTTCGAGCCCGGCCTGCAGATCGTCGAGCCCCAGCTCTTCAACCAGCTCTTGACGCTGCACGGCCTCATCATGATCTTCGGCGCGATCATGCCGGCCTTCGTCGGCTTCGCGAACTGGCTGATCCCGATGCAGATCGGCGCGCCCGACATGGCTTTCGGGCGGCTGAACAACTGGTCGTTCTGGCTGCTGCCGTTCGCGGCGACGCTGCTGGTCGGTTCCCTCTTCGCGCCGGGAGGCGCCGCGGCCACCGGCTGGACCCTGTACGCGCCGCTCACCGTGCAGATGGGCATCGGCATGGACTTCACGATCTTCGCGATTCACCTGCTCGGCATCAGCTCGATCCTGGGCTCGATCAACATCATCACCACGATCCTCAACATGCGCGCTCCCGGCATGACGCTGATGAGGATGCCGCTGTTCGTCTGGACCTGGCTGATCACGGCGTTCCTGCTGGTCGCCGTCATGCCGGTGCTCGCGGGCGTGGTCACCATGACCCTGTTCGACCGCCACCTGGGAACGTCCTTCTTCAACGCCGCGGGCGGCGGCAGCCCGATCCTGTACCAGCACCTGTGGTGGTTCTTCGGCCATCCCGAGGTGTACATCATCGCCCTGCCCACCTTCGGCGTGATCTCGCAGGTGATCCCGGCGTTCTCGCGCAAGCCCCTGTTCGGCTACACCTCGATGGTGTACGCGGTCGCGGCGATCGCGGTCCTGTCGTTCATCGTCTGGGCGCACCACATGTTCACCGTCGGCCTGCCGGCGACCGCGCAGCTTTTCTTCATGTACTCGACCGTGCTGATCGCCGTGCCGACCGGCGTGAAGGTCTTCAACTGGGTGGCGACGATGTGGCGGGGATCGCTGAGCTTCGAGACGCCGATGCTGTTCGCCTGCGGCTTCCTGTTCCTGTTCGTGATCGGCGGCTTCTCGGGCCTGATCCTCGCCCTGGTGCCGGTCGACATCCAGCTGCACGGCACCTACTACGTCGTGGCGCACTTCCACTACGTCATGGTCGGCGCGGCGCTGTTCTCGGCCTTCGCCGGCATCTACTTCTGGCTGCCGAAGTGGACCGGCCGGATGTACGACGAGACCCTCGGCCAGTGGCACTTCTGGCTCTCGTTCGTCTTCTTCAACATGATCTTCTTCGTCCAGTTCTTCCTCGGGCTCGCGGGCATGCCGCGGCGCGTGCCCGACTACGCGCTGGAGTTCACGACCTGGAACCAGATCTCGACCGTCGGCGCGTTCGGCTTCGGCCTGACGCAGCTGCTGTTCGTCTACGTCGTCGTGCGCGCGATCCGCAGCGGCGCGAAAGCGCCGCAGAAGCCCTGGGAGGGCGCCGACTCGCTCGAGTGGACGCACCTGCCCACCCCGGCGCCGTACCACAGCTTCGAGACGCCGCCGGAGCTGGGCTAGCGGCGCTTCTTCCTGCCCTTGCGCGGCAGCGGCGCCGGGTTGGGGATCTCCTCCTCGACCGTGAACGCGCCGCCCTGGTAGCGCTCGGCGACGGGATCGCCCGGCCGCTCGCGCGCGAGGACCTCGGCGGCGAAGGCCTCGGAGTCGTCCTGCGGCCGATACCCCAGGCGCCGAGCGTTGGCGTTGTCGTACCAGCTGCGCGTGTTGGCAGAGACGCCGTAGACGACCTCGAAGCGGATCTCCGGGTGCTCGATGCCGATCGTCACCAGCTGCGCGAGGTCGCGCGGCGAGAGCCAGATCGAGAGCCGCCGCTTGTCGATCGGCGCCGGGTTGACGTTGCCGATGCGGACGCACAGCACCCGCATGCCGTACTTGTCGGCGTAGAGGCTCGCGAGCGCCTCGCCGAACACCTTGGACACGCCGTAGCGGCTGTCGGGCTTCGGATAGACGCGGTCGTGGATCAACTGGTCGCGGCGGTAGAAGCCGGCGGCGTGGTTCGAGCTCGGAAAAACGATCCGCTCGACGCCGTTCCGGCGCGCGGCCTCGAACACGTTGTAGCAGCCGACGATGTTGGCCGACAGGATGTCCGGCCACGGCCCCTCGACCGAGTAGCCGCCCAGGTGCACCACCGCGTCCACCCCCTTGGTGATGCGCAAAGCGTCGTCGAGCTTCGAGACGTCGGCGCGCATGGTGCGCTCCGAGGCGCGGAATTTCTTCACCGGGCGCAGGTCCGACACCCGCAGCGCGTACTTGCCCGCGAGCTCGCGCCGCAGGTGCGTGCCGACGTCGCCGGCGGCACCGGTGATGAGGACGGTTTTCATGCGCCGCCCATGTTACGCCACGCAAGCCATTGTTGTTTCTTCACAAAAATATGGGATTGACGGCCTGGGGGGGCTCGGGGCTCTAATGCGCCATCGTCAGTCGGTTGCGGGGGGCAGCCGCCATGAAGACGAGCCATCATCTCGACGCGGCAGCACGGTTGCTCACGCTGGTCGCCCTTTGCCTCGCGCTTTTCGCTTGCGGTGGCGGCGGTGGCGACGGTGGGGGCGGTGGCGACCCCTATGTCTTTGTTGGGATCGGAATCCCGGACGACGGCGCAGCCTTGACTTCGTCGCCTGCCCATTTCGAAGGCGAGGCATCTTGCCCGGAATGTCCGGCAGACAGAATCGCCTTCAATGCCGCAATATGCGACGACTCGCGCACCATAATTCCCTCCACTGCGATCAGCATCGCGTGGAAGAACGATACCACCGGCGAGAGCGGAATCGCTTCGGACCAAATCTTGCACAGTTGCGGTTGCTCACTTCTGGGTTGCTACAACTACTACAGACGCGTCTGGGGGGCGTGGGTTCCGTTAGCGATCGGTCGAAATACCGTCACTGTTACGGCGACCGGTGTGAGCGGCGGCATTGGCACGGATTCAATCAGTGTCACAAGACTTCCCGAATCGGTTCCCCCCACCGTCTCGGCCACCGACCCTTCGGACGGGGCGACGGGCGTGGCGGTAAACGCAACGCTCACTGCCGTCTTCAGCGAGCGTCTCGACCCCGCGTCGGTGACCTCGGCGGCGTTCAAGGTCACATACGGCGGGATTCCGGTTCCCGGCTCGGTGACGTATTCCGACCGCAAGGTGCAGTTCATGCCGACAACGGTCATGCTCGCGTCGACGCTGCACACCGCCACGGTTACGACCGGCATACGCGACGAATCGGGTAATGCCCTGGCGAGCGACTATGTTTGGACCTTCACGACCGGAACGTCCTCCGACGTCGTACCTCCGGTTGCGACCGAAACCGTTCCCGCGGACGGAACGGCATGCTTTCCTCCGGACGGCGCACTGAAGGCGACTTTCAGCGAGTTGCTGGATACGCGCTCCGTCGGACCATCGACGTTCCTGCTGAGCGGCGCTTCCGGCGCGGTGCCCGGCAGCGTCTCCTTGAACTGGGACGGCATCACCGCCTTCTTCGTGCCCAACAGTCAGCTCGCCAACGGACAGACGTACACCGCGACGCTGAGCGGCCAGATCAAGGACCTGGCAGGCAACATGATGGGCGCGGATCGGGTCTGGAGCTTCACCACTGCGCCGGCTGGAATCGGATCCTGGCAGCCGACTTCGAGCGCCGGCGCGCCAACCAGCAGGGGCGGTCACACGCTGGTCTGGACCGGAAACGAGATGATCGCGTGGGGCGGAACGGACAGCGCCAGCGGACTGCGCCTTGCAGACGGCGGGCGATACGACCCCGCGAGCGACCGCTGGACGGCGATGTCCCCGGCGCCCGTCGCGCTGGCCGAGCACGTGGCGGTCTGGACCGGGACCGAGATGATCGTGTGGGGCGGCTTTGGAACCAGCGCGACCGCCCTGCCGACAGCGGGCGCGGTCTACGCGCCCGCGACCGATTCCTGGCGCGCGATGTCGACCATCGGCGCGCCCGCCGGACGCACGGGCGCGACCGCGGTCTGGACCGGAACCGAAATGATCGTCTGGGGCGGCTACGGTCCCGGCTCACCGCTCGGAACCTCGGGACCCGCGCTCGGCGACGGCGCGCGGTACGACCCGGCGACCGACACCTGGCAGCCTGTTTCGGCAACGAACGCACCCGAGCCGCGATCCGGCACCAGCGTGGTGTGGACCGGCAGCCGGATGATCGTCTGGGGCGGCAACGCGTCGTCGGGGCTGCTCAACACGGGCGCCGCCTACGACCCAGCAACCAACACCTGGCAGTCGCTTCCGACCTTGGGCGCGCCTGCGCCCCGCATGGGCCATTCCGGGACCTGGACCGGAGCGGAAATGATCGTCTGGGGCGGCACGAATAACGGCGCGCTGAATTCCGGCGCGAGGTACGACCCGGCGGCCGGAACATGGCGCTCGATGCCGATCGATTGCGCGGCATCGCCGAGAGGGTCCCATTCCGCGGCCTGGACCGGAAACGACCTCATCGTCTGGGGCGGCCTCGGTACCAACGCGACGATCGGAGGGCGCTTCGGTCCGACAACCGAAGCCTGGCGGCCGATGTCGGTGATCAATCAGCCGACGGAACGGACGATGCCTGCGCCCGCGATCTGGACCGGCAGTGAGATGATCGTCTGGACGGGGTACGGACCGGGTGGCGCGACCGGCTCCGGCAGCCGCTATCGTCCCTGAGCCCTAGCGCTCGAGCTTCTGCACCGCCTCGACGATGTCGCGGCTGCGCTTGACCTTGTCGCCCCAGGCGCGGTCGAACTCCGCCACCAGCCGCGCGAGCGCCTCCGAGCCGGTGATGGCACGCGCACGCTCGGCGTCGTCGAACTCGTAGAAGGCGTAGTGCACCGAGGCGTCGGTGTCGCTCCAGCCGCGCCAGGCGCGGCGCGCGCCGAACGCCTTGACCGCGTCGGGCAGGTGCTCCTCGCCGTACCAGCGGTCGAAAGCGTCCTCGATCATCGGATCGAGCACCTGGGCGCGCACGATGAAACAGGCCGTCATGGCGACCTCCTCCCGGGATCTTCCCGGCCGGAAGCTTATGCCAGCCGCTAGGCGGCCGCCAGCGCCGCGCCCGCCCCCGCGAGATAGTCCTCGTAGCCGCCGCGGAAGTCGACCACCTCGCCGCCGGGCTTGAGCTCGATCACGCGGGTGGCGAGCGAGGAGACGAACTCGCGGTCGTGCGAGACGAACACCAAGGTGCCGGGGTACTTCTCGAGCGCGCCGTTGAGCGACTCGATCGATTCCATGTCGAGGTGGTTGGTCGGCTCGTCGAGCAGCATCACGTTCGGCATCTGCAGCACCAGCCTGCCGATCAGCATGCGCTGGCCCTCGCCGCCGGAGATCACCTCAAGCGACTTCTTCTGGTCGTCGCCGGAAAAGAGCAGCTGCCCCAGCGTCGCGCGCACGATCTGCTCGTCCTGGGCGCGGTCCTTGAGCCGCCAGCGGCCCATCCAGTCGCTGAGCGTTTCGTCCGCCTTGAACTCGTCCACCGGGTCCTGCGGCCAGTAGCCCAGGCGCGCCTTCTCGGCCCACTTGACGGTTCCGGCGTCGGGCGCGAGGTTGCCGGCCAGGCAGCGCAGCAGCGTCGTCTTGCCGATCCCGTTCGGGCCGATGATCGCCACCTTCTCGCCCGCCTCGATCGACAGATTCAGAGCTTCGAAGAGAGGTTTGCCCGGCTCGTACCCCTTGGCCAGCCCCTTCGCCTCCAGAGCGAGCCGGTGCAGCTTCTCCTTCGGGTCGACCAGGAAGCGGATGAACGGGTACTGGCGGCTCGAGGGCTTGACGTCCTCGACTTTCAGCTTCTCGATCTGCTTCATGCGCGAGGTCGCCTGGCGCGCCTTCGCCTTGTGGGCGCGGAAGCGCCGCACGAACTCCTCGAGGTCGGCGATGCGGTCCTTGGCGCGCGCGTTGGCGTTCTCCTGCTGCTGCTTCGCCAGCGCCGAGGCCTCCATGTAGTCGTCGTAATTGCCGGGGTAGACCTTGATTCCGCCGTAGTCCACGTCCGCCATGTGCGTGCACACGCTCGACAGGAAATGCCGGTCGTGCGAGATGATCACCATCGTGCTCGAGCGCGCGTTCAGCACGTCCTCGAGCCAGCGGATGCTGTGGATGTCGAGGTTGTTGGTCGGCTCGTCCAGCAGCAGGATGTCCGGGTCGCCGAACAGCGCCTGCGCGAGCAGCACCCGCAGCTTCCAGCCCGGCGCCACCGCGCTCATCGGCCCCTCGTGCTGCGCCACCGGCACCCCGAGCCCGAGCAGCAGCTCGCCCGCGCGCGCCTCGGCCGTGTAGCCGCCGTACTCGGCGTACTTCGCCTCGAGGTCCGCCGCGCGCAGGAACTCGGCCTCCCCCGCGTCCGGGTCGGCGTAGATCGCGTCGCGCTCGCGCATCGCGGCCCACATCTCGGCGTGCCCCATCAGCACCACGTCCAGCACCCGCTCGGATTCAAACGCGAACTGGTCCTGGCGCAGCCTGCCGACCCGCTCGTTCGAGTCGATCGCCACCGACCCCGCGCTCGACTCCAGCTCCCCGCCCAGGATCTTCATGAAGGTCGACTTGCCGCAGCCGTTGGCGCCGATCAGGCCGTAGCGGTTGCCGCCGCCGAACTTGACCGAGACGTCGGAGAAAAGGGGCTTGGCCCCGAACTGCATGGCAATGCCGGAGGCGACGATCACGCGAGGGATTCCGGAAATAAAAAAGCCGGCCGCAGCCAGCTTCGAATGGGGTCTAACAGCGAGGCCGCATTATAGCAGCCCCGCCCTTGCGGCCTTTACACCGGCTTGATGTTCGCCGCCGCCGGCCCTTTTTGTCCCTGCGTCACGTCGAAGGAGACCTTCTGCCCCTCCTGCAGCGACTTGAAGCCCGAGCCCTGGATCGCGCTGTGATGCGCGAATAGATCCTTGCCGCCGTCGTCCGGCGTGATGAACCCGAAGCCCTTCGAGTCGTTGAACCACTTAACGGTACCTGTAGGCATGTCGTTCCTGCTCCTGGAATTAAAACAATTGTGCGAGTCTGGCCGAGCCCGCTTCGGGCACGATGATCAAGGAAGGGAATCGACTGCCACTATGGAGCCGCTTTGGGCGGCGGAAGGGACGCGTTCGCATACTTGAGATCCTGCGGCTGTAAATGTAGCACGGCACCTCCGATCTTTCGAGCCCGCTCGGCCATCGGCGCGAAATTGACACCGCGAGCGCCGCAGTAGGAACATGGGCCATGCGCGTGACGCCCCTGCATCCGCACCTCGGCGCGAGGGCCGAGGAAGTGGACCTGCGCCGGCCCCTGACGGCCGACTTGCGCGCCGCCATCGAGGCGGCGATGGACCTCCACGCGGTGCTGGTGTTTCCCGGCCAGGACCTGGACGACGACCAGCAGATGGCCTTTGGAGCCGCCTTCGGTCCGGTCGAACGCACGCCAGCCACGGTGGATGCGGAAAAGCGCCGCCTCAAGCATGCGCAGATGAACGACATCTCCAACCTGGACGTGAACGGGAAGATCCTCAAGGCGGATGCCCGGCGGCGCATGTTCAACCTCGGCAACCGCCTGTGGCACTCGGACAGCAGCTTCAAGAGCACGCCGGCCAAGTATTCGCTGCTGCACGCGCGCTCGATCCCGCCCGAGGGCGGCGAGACGGAATTCGCCGACATGCGCGCCGCCTGGGACGCGCTGCCGGAGAAGATGCGTTCCAGGCTCGAGGGCCTGGTGGCCTGGCATTCGCTCCTGTACAGCCGCGCCCAGCTCGGCTTTCACGGCTTCAACGAGGAGGAGCAAAAGCAGTTCGCGCCGGTGCCGCAGCGCCTCGTGCGCCGGCACGCGGCTTCGGGGCGGCTGAGCCTGTATCTGTCGGCGCACATCGGGCGCATCGAGGGCTGGGAGGTGCCCGAAGCGATGGCGCTGGTGCACGACCTGGTGGTGTGGGACAACCGCTGCACCATGCATCGCGGTCGGGCGTACGACGACAAGCTCTACCCGCGGGACATGCGGCGCGTGACGCTGCAGGACAGCGCGCCGACGCTGGAGCAGGCTATCTAGCGCAGCGCCCTGCTGAGGAACGGCAGGCTGACGTCCATCCGGTAGTCGATGTCCGAGTGGTCGTCGTCGAACTCCTCGTAGCGGTGGCGGATGCCCGCCGCCGCGAGGCGCTGCGAGAGGATGCGCGAGCCGTACTGGATGTGGAACTGGTCGCGCC
>Ga0210077_1000170_pt1 | contig 30175 bp, 29 predicted proteins | sample RushMan_CattailN_5_FD_185556 | JGI IMG/M metagenome (GOLD analysis project Ga0210077, IMG submission 185556) | Wetland microbial communities from San Francisco Bay, California, USA, that impact long-term carbon sequestration -... | ecosystem: Environmental > Aquatic > Marine > Wetlands ... | reverse complement strand
TCATGGGTCCGTTCAAGTTCCTCGCATGAACCGACCCAACAGGAAGATCGCTGTTTGGAGGTTTGATGGAAACAGATCCACGCATGGAACGCCGCATTGGACTATTTGGAGCGACCAGTGTCGGCGTAGGTGCGATTGTTGGCGGCGGCATTTTGGCTCTTGCCGGAGTCGCCTTCGCGGTCACCGGTCCCAGTGCCATTTTGGCTTTCGGGCTGAATGGATGCATTGCTATACTGACGGCACTGAGTTTTGCGGAAATGTCGGCGGCATTCCCTGAGTCCGGGGGCACCTACACATTTTCCAAGAAAGTGCTCTCCGTCCGCACGGCTTTCCTGGTCGGCTGGGTCGTCTGGTTTGCTTCGATTGTCGCCGCCGCACTTTATGCCATAGGTTTTGCATCTTTTGCTGCAATTCTTCTCAAACACATTTGGCCGGCCAAATCCGTCGAACTGCCGCTATGGTTCTCCAGATCGACCGGTGTAACTCTTCTGGCGCTGTTGCCAACCCTTTATTACACTTTTAAACTGACTCACCGGACCGGGGGCGGCGGAGTCTGGATGAATATCCTTAAAGTGATCGTGTTCGGCGTTCTGATTATTGGCGGCCTACGGGCCATTGCCGGCGAGTCCGGAACTGATTTGAGGGCCGACCTTACTCCCTTCTTTTCCAGAGGTCTGCCGGGGTTATTTCAGGCCATGGGGTACAGTTTCATTGCAATGCAGGGATTTGACCTTATTGCCGCAGTTGCGGGAGAAGTCAAAGACCCGGCTCGAAACATCCCCCGATCGATGCTTTTGTCGTTGGGAATAGCGCTGACAATTTATCTGCCTCTCCTGTTCATGGTTTCTACCGTTGGCATGAATCCGGGGCAGTACATCACGACGGTCAGCGCCTACCAGCCCGAAGCGATTGTTGCCGTGGCGGCACACAATTATCTGGGCGAGTTCGGCTACTGGCTGGTGCTGGCAGCAGCAATTCTCTCGATGCTCTCTGCCCTCTCGGCCAATCTTTTCGCAGCATCTCGCGTGGCCCTTGCCATGTCGTGGGACCGAACTTTGCCCCGGCATCTGGAAGCCATCAGCCGGCGCTATGGAACGCCTGTGAAATCAGTGCTGACCACCTTTTTTATTGTCACTGCCATCATCATCATTGTTCCGGACATTGCAATAGCCGGTGCAGCCTCGAGTCTGATTTTCCTGGTCACTTTCGCATTATCTCATTTGATCAATATACTCTTTCGCAAACGAAACTCATTCAAACTCTCTTTCAAATTACCTTATTACCCCCTGATACCGAGCCTGGGCTTGCTGGCATGTTTGTCCCTCGCCGTTTTTCAGGGAATAGCCGTGCCCTCCGCAGGAGTCATCGTAGCCTCCTGGCTTATTATCGGCGGAACTCTTTATGTGGCGTTGTTTGCCCGCAGAGCTCGGGTTGTTGATGCCGTCACGGAAGCCACCGATCCTCGCGTCCTTCTGTTGCGGGGAAGAAGCCCGCTGGTCCTGGTTCCCATTGTGAATCCCGCAAACGCAGAAGCCATGGTGGCAGTGGCAAACACCCTTGCACCACCCAACATCGGCCGAGTCCTGCTGCTTTCGGTCGTCACCGAGCTTTATTCGGTAAAGCCCGATGAAGTCTCGAAGCAGGTTTTTGGCGCTCAGGAAGTCTTAAGGGAGTCGCTCATTGCTTCTTTTTCCGTCGGTTTATTTCCCGAAGCCCTGACAACCGTGGCTCCGCAGCCATGGGATGAAATCAGCCGAGTGGCGCGCACACACCGATGTGAAAGTCTGCTGGTAGGCTTGAGCCGATTTCAAGAAGACGCCATCGGAAATCAGCTGGAGGACCTGATGAACAGCGTCGCCTGCGATGTGGTCGTGTTGCGCGCACCGGAACATTGGAAGCTGACCGAAATAAATCGTGTTCTGGTGCCTGTGGGAGGCAAGGATATTCACGATCAATTGAGAGCTCGACTTCTAGCAAGTCTTTGGCGAAACAACATTCGCCAAATTTCTTTTCTGCGTATTTTGGAAGAGAAAGTGAAAGCTCAGGCCATGGAGAAAATTCGGGTTAAATTAACTCGAATTGCACGCGAAGAGGTACCGGGCGCACCGGAAGTGGTAGTTGTTCAGAGTGACGATGTTTTCGAGACTATAATAGAGCATGCAACGGAAAGCGACCTGGTTATTCTGGGTCTGCAGCGTCTAAAAGATGGCAGAAGGGTTTTTGGCGAGCTTGCTCTTCGGGTTGCGCGAGAGACGCATTGTGCCATCATTATGATCAGTCACGGGATCTGATTCCCAGCAGGCGGCGGGTTTCTTAATGATGTTTGATGTCGGGGGCCGGCAGTGTCCATCCAGCATCCGGTATCCAGCATCCTCCCGAATCAGAGAGGTACTTCCACCGATGGCACTAGAATCTTTTACTGATGCTTTTGGTTTTTAGATGCTTCCTTAGAAACAAATATCCGCTCAGAGCTGCGGCTGCAAATGATGCTCCAGCTAAAAAGGTGGCGGGCGCCCCCAATACATCCCACAACCAGCCGGCTACTAAGCTGGCAATAAGCACGGCCAGGCCCCCGGCCATACTGAAAATCCCGAAGGCGGTGCCTCTCAGATTCTGCTGCGCAGTATCAGCAACCATGGCTGCAAGCAAGCCTTGGGTCAAGCCCATGTGAAGGCCCCAGAGCATTGCGCCGGCTGCTACTTGCCAGCCGGTTTGCGCTGCTGCAAGCACCAGATCTGAAACGATCAGAACCGCCAAACCAAGGGCCACCAGCCCAGTTCTGCCCAGTCGGTCGGACAGATGACCGATCGGATATGCGGTCAGCGAAAAAACCAGGTTCATGAGCACCAATATCCCCGGGATTAGGCTCGCCGTAACACCTACGTCTTCGGCGCGCAGCAGCAAAAAGGCTTCGCTGAATCTTGCCAGAGTGAAAAGCGAACCGAATATTACCACCATCCAATACGAACTCGGCAGTTGAAACACATCTTTATATCGTATCGGCTTGCGCGAAGATTTTGACGACCGGCCCGCGGGTTCGCTGACTCCAAAAGCAAGTATAGAAACCGAGAAAAAACCGGGGATTACTGCGATCCAGAATACTGTTCGGAAATTGCCGCCGGTCGCGGCCATAATGACTATGGCCAGCAGCGGCCCCACAAAAGCCCCGATAGTATCGAGAGATTGTCGGAGGCCATAGGCGGCCCCCAACAATTCGACACGGGTGACGTCTGCAACCAGGGCATCTCGAGGGGCTCCCCGCACTCCCTTCCCGATGCGGTCCAGAAAACGTGCGCCGAATACTACAACCACACTGTTGGCCAGAGCAAACATTGGCTTAGTCAAAGTAGCCAGGGCGTAACCCGCAAAAGCCAAAGCTTTGCGCTTTCCGAGCCAGTCACTAAAGGCGCCGGAAAATGTTTTGGTTATCAAAGCAGCTGCTTCTGCAACACCTTCAATGATACCGATGTACAGCGCGTTTGAATGCAGGACGGTCACCAAGAACACTGGCAGTAGGCTATGGATCATTTCCGAAGAGATATCCATGAACATACTCACAAATCCAAGCGCCCATACGGTTCGTGGAATGCCCCTTAGCCAGCTGTTTGCTCGATGTGTATCCGACAATTCGCTACTTTCCGTTGCATATTATTGTAAAAACCAAGCGCTTGTTGGACTGCCCTGCCGGAACAGCTGCATGAGCCGGCAGTTCGTCCTCCGCTGCAACAAACGGTCATGACTTTAGGATAACAATGAAATGTGAAAAAGCTTTAGGGGGATGCCGGATAGTGGATGCCAATAGATCGATCCCAAAATAACATTCCAATGATGTCATTCCTCGTCACCCCACGGCGTGACGAGAAATCTTTTGGGCATAAGCAGCAGCTAAGATTCCTCGCCGTCACGCTAACAGCGGGACTCCTCGGAATGACAGCGAGAGGGCATTCGCCAGATTTAGGTACTAACAAATGAAAAAAAGTGGAAAAGCAGCTTATTACTGTGGAAAAGGATATTGCTGCGAGGGCAATTCCAAAATGATCTTCTCATCTACTTCGTCTTCACCGCTCTTGACCGTGAGATGAATTCCATTTTTCCCGGGCTGCATGGTTTCGTGGCGGCACTCTTGGGTCGAATCCGCAACGTGAGCCAGACTCGAAGGCCAGATGACTGTGGTGAAGGTCTTGTGAGGCGCGATGGAATCCGCAGTCGCGGGATTGTTCGCCTTGTCGCAGACCGACGCCGGAAACACGAAACCTCCCGTCGGGACTCCATCTTGAATATAGGACGTTTTTTCCCACAGGATCTGCATCGTCTTGTCGGTGTTGTTTATTACTTGCAGATGAAATTCTTTGCAGCATGGCCTCAATTCAGACCACTGCACTGACAGCACCGCATCGAAGTACTCGTTGCTGACACCCTCATTCAATTCTTTGATTTCTTCCTGCAAAGCGGGTCCGCTTGCCTTCAACATATTGTTCTGAGTGCAGGCTGCAAGTCCGATTAAAGCCATCGACAACACCAAGGCCGGGAATCTTCTCATCACCATCGTGATCTCTCTTTTCATGAATCGTAGTACAAGTTTTAGGTTGTAAGTTTTAAGCGGGATCCTTTAGCCATGGAAGCCTAGTTGTAGCTCTGATTGCCCCAAAATCATTTTCTTAAAAGCTAGAGTTTGTTGCTTTGACCGATCATCTATTTTTGGCACAACTACCGTTTAAACTCAAGTGTGGAATGATCCGGCTTGTGCTTTATTCGTCAAATCCTTTTCCAAAGCCCATCTTGCGGTATCGCCGCTTTTGCAATAGGATATTTTGCGACGGCAAAATATGCTCTAGGAGGCTTTCCGAAAATGCCTCACTGTCATTTCGAATCACGTTTTGGCGGGACGAGAAATCTTGAGAATTCACTATCGTATTATGGGCAAGATTTCTAGCTGTCGCTGGAAATGACGGATCTAGGACAGGCTCCGAGCTCGCCCTGAGGGTTTTGCGATCAGACTCTTTAATTCAGCATTCAGCAGGAGGTGTTCATGACACAAATCAATGTTATTCGAAAGCCGAGTGAAGAAGAACTGAAAAAGTTGGGAGTCCGAGACTGGCCGATCTGGACCAAAGAAATCTCAGAATTCCCCTGGCACTATGCCGATCCGGAGACCTGTTTCTTCCTTGAAGGGGATGTGGTAGTAACGCCGGAGGATGGTGAGCCGGTAGAAGTCGGGAAGGGAGACCTGGTTAGCTTTCCCAAGGGTATGTCGTGCACATGGAAGGTCCGAAAGGATGTGAAGAAACATTATAAATTTGGCTAAAAGGGGCTCCCGACTATGCCATACATCAAAAGAGAGAGAAGAAGCCTATTTGACAGCCATCTAGAGGCTTGTGCCAGTCAAATTCTAAACGAAGGCGATTTCAACTATTGCATTTACAAAATGGCAAGCCTGCTCATCGAGAGGATCGGAGAAAGCTATCAGAATCTGAGTATGTGCTCAAGTGCCATGGAGCACGCCAAACTGGAATGGTACAGAAAAAGGGTGGCGCCCTATGAAGAGAAAAAAATAGCCGAGAACGGGGACATCTGATCGGCCCATCAATGCGAGCCGGCCTCCGCAGTCCCACCGTGTTAAGCGTGTTAGTTGGACACACATGACCCCGTGAGTATCGAAAGTCCCCCTTTCGCAAAGGGGGATTTTCAATAAGAATCAGCAGGTTGAGAAACCCCCCCTAACCCCCCTTTTAGGAAAAGGGGGGGACCAAATCGCTGACTCCCTGTTGTTGGTGGCAAATTGTAATGCCAATGAAAACAGATACTTTTCAAAAGGACGGAGTCATGTGTGTCCAACTAACAGTTGTTAAGCGGGGAGCCGGGGTCCGGAAGCGCATGAAAACTAGATGGCCCATCACGGGCTAGTGGGATTCGGGTTGCTCTCCGTGGTTTGCCAACAAAAAACGCAAAAATGTAGTCATTTTTTGTGCTTGACTATGAGACTTCGATAAATCGAAGCAGCTAAGGCAAGGATGACCAATAGAAGCGCCAGTTCTAAACCGTGAATCTTCAGGAACGGGTAAATATAAAGCCAGGCCAGGTATGTCCTTGGCCCCATGCGCTGGTATTGCATGAAGGTTGGCGACTGAACCTCTGCGTGCAACGTTCCCGCACGCACGTGCACTTTTAAATAGTGGAAAAAGTAATGCTCCGGATTGTGCCCTCGTAACGCGGCCCCGCCTCCTCCCGAGATGGTGAAGGGTACCCCGGCCCATTCACCTTCGAACCAGCCGTGTATGTGCGAAGCGAAAATGCGGCTCACGTTGCAGCGGCGGAAAAGCTGGCTCAGCGAATCGGCCGCAGCTTTTGGAAGACTGTGATCATCGCGACCGTCCGTAGGATCGTACAATGGAGTGTGCAGAAATACCAGCCGCTGCTCGCATTTGTGCGCTCCGGATACTTGCCCTCGGAGCCACTCTCTTTGCTGTGAGTCGACGCCTCCATCGGCATCATCCAAGACGAAAAAGCAGGTCTTGCCTATTTGAAAAGTATAGTAAAAAGGACCGAAAATCTCAGCATAGAGACTTCGCCCCTCTCCTTTCAGTTCATGATTGCCGACGGCCGTCAACAAGGGTTTATGCAGACGGTTTTTTACCTGCTCTAGAAAAACGCGATAGTTCCCCTTTTCTCCGGCATGGACCAGATCACCCACGGCCACCGCGAAAGCGATCTGAGGATCGCGCTGAATGCGATCCAGTATGCTTTCAAAAACGAAGCTGCTACCTCTGTTGTCTCCGAAAACAGCAAAATAAAAATCGTCAGGATCTTCGACCTGAATCTTTTCCAGATTTGTGGCGATCCACTTTTGGGCGGGAAACGGCCGAGTATGATTCCTAACTTGAAGACCAACCAGGAGGGCAACGCTTATCCCCAGCAACGTCAACCGCAGAGGATGCTGTTTGGCTATTTTGGCGACGCTGTCCATTAGTTACAACTAACCTCCACCCACTGCTCTTCGCGCCATTCAAAGATGCTTCCCCCAGGCCTGCTTTCATCGATCAGGCCGCATTCCCCTTTTACTCTTATGACGCCGTTTTTCATTCCATCGCCTACCCAACCGCCGGCATTTCCCTCAATCAGGATTTCGCCTCCAGTCATATTTTTGCCGATAACATCTCCCGCGTTGCCTTCGATGGTAATGCTGCCCCCATCCATTCGATGTCCGATCCAGTTGCGCGCATTGCCCTTGACGATTATCTCTCCTCCCTGAAGATACTTTCCAATATGATTGCCTGCGAGTCCTTGCAATACAATCTTGCCGGCAGTCATCTTGATCCCGAGAAAAAAGGTGCGGTTGCCAAACAATTCAAGCTTCCCCAGAGGGTGCTTAAAACCTATTCCCGATATGGATCCGGGATACCTTGTCAGATCCAAAAACAGTTCGTCAGCTTCACCAATAATTTCGTGATAGGTTCCGGATATAAAAAAACCCACCAGCGGACCGCGAGACCATTTGGGCAACACAATATTAAACAGTTGATTTATTTCAGTGAGATTCAAATCGTATTCCCGGGTAATGGCCTTGCCGAATTCGAAGACTTTCTCGCCCGCCTCCAGACGCCAGTGCTGCATCGTCATGACCAGAGCCTGCACTTCTTGTGCAATGGCATCGAGCTTGTCGAAGTCGTCTTCGATGATTTGCTCGTATCTCTGTCTTTTTTTCAGTACCTCCGGATCAACGGAATCGAATTTCAACAGATCCGGATTTTTTTCCAGCAAACCTCTAATCGTTTGCATAAACTTCTCCAAACATCTTGCCTACAGCTATGCGAGGAATATCCTGCTCACGTGCAATTTCCACAAAAGTGACGGCAGCAGGCAGCTGCTTTATAAAGCGCTCGTAATTCTCTTTGAACTTCTCATCAAAATCGCCCTCCCCTTTAATCCAGATCACGGTCAGCCGGTCCTCAACGGTTCTGAAATAGTCTATGACCCTATCCACGTTTTCTATGCCGGCATCGGTTATCAGGATGTAATCCTTTGTCCCGACTGGAAGACCGGCCGCATACTCGGCCAAATCATCGATGTGGAGCGTAGTTCCGTGACCCTGGTAGGTCTTCAGCATCTCGAAGATGCTGCGACCATCTCTTGTTGGGAGCAGAGTCAAATTCGAGTTGGAGAAATTGATCACCCCCACCCGAGCTCCAAAATCAAGATAATTGCGCGCAACGGCAAATGCACCCAAAACAGCGTAAGAAACAAGCTCGTCCGGATTTGCCATACTTCCGGACGAATCCATGATAATTACCGCATCGGGCACCAAAAATTCCCCGTATCGTTCGAATTCTTCCAGTTGGTGCTTCTTGGCAAGAGACGGGAGAACCTTTCCATAACTCTCCACCGGACTGAACGCTTCAATGCTGTCATCCAGTTCAAAATCTATGATCTGATTCGGATAGAGAGATCCCTGCTTGATGAGAGGCTTGATGGAGACGGAGTAACGTCGAGCCCTACTCCTATACCAGCTTATGTCCGGCTTTTGCAGCTCCTGTAAGAGATCTTTTCTTCCCCGGCTGATCCCTTTTCCCACCGTCCGCCTCTTGGGCAGTTCCAGCGTGGAATCTTTCAATTCCTTAAGCACTTCGGCTGCAATCCCCTCGTATTCCCTCGGCGTGACTTCTCTGGCAATTCCCTCCATGGCAGTCTGAATTTCTTCCGCGCGGAAATCTCCAAGGTTAAACAAAGTAAAAGGAGGTGTGATTCCATCCGCTGGCACGTCACCGACAACTTCCGCGAAACGCCGGATGTTGTTTTTGATCCGGATTCTGCTCAAATCGAGAAAATCAATGGTCAACAGCAGGTTCAACTTTTCTTCAAGGTCGGGTTCGATATCGCCGGCGCCAAAATCCAGTTCGGTCAACTGCGAGTAGAAAGCTCGCAAAAGCTTATCCATTCTGCTCGAAGGCGGCAACTCGCGATAAGCTTGCGCCACCTGCTCCAGTCCTTTGTTGATAACCAGATCTAGATTGACAACAATATCGTCATACAGATTCCTCAGGATGTTTTTGTGAGGCGCCTCGCTCAGCCAGGCTTGCTCAAGGATTATCATTTTCATGTCGTAGGGATGCTTAGCCCAATGGTTCAATTCATGATGAAGAATCCCCAGCAATGCTTGGTCGCTGAAATCATCAATCGCGCCCTTACCAACAAGCATCTTATGCTTTCGCCCGGAAAGATCGACTTTGATGGTTTCGATTTCGGCAGCTTCCAATTTGGCGATGGGAGGATAGTAAAGATCTTTGCGAGCTTGTTTGAAAAGCTTTTGGATGCGCTCTATCCAATTCTTGTCGGTCGATTGTTTCATGGAATATTCCTCAACCGCACTTTCCAACCTCTTCCTCATAGCTCTCTGACAAGGCTCTTGAAGAAGGGATGGCCGATCTGCTCCGCCAGTTTTTCGAGTTTTTCGAAATCGCCATTTTTGAGCGCCAGGTACGCCTCTATCTGATAATCTTTGTGCTCCTCCCATCTCTTTTTTATTTCTCTGAGCAGATCGGCAACCGCATACCAGTCATCAGAGGAAATCTTTTCAATATCCTTGACCTCACTGTGCTTTTTGTCGCTCAGAGGGCTTCTCTGCCATAGCGCAAAGGGCGCGATCGCCATAACATGTTCCAGGGTTGCTTCACTCTCATCGACCAGCCAGGCAATCGCTTTTGCATACCTAAAGATACTCTGTTCGGCCCGATTTGATATGCCGTAGAGATCAGAACAGATGTAATTTTGATAGTGGCAGCCATCGCATCTCGAGAATTCTTTATTCAAGGTATAATGGCAGCCGATTTCCTGCCCCAGATAATCGAGCAATAGTTCGGCATCCTCCGATAGGGGTATGCTGTTAATTTCCTTCCTTATTGCTTCTATTTCCGCCGCCCGGGGAATCTGAACATCGAAGCCCTGCAGGCGGAACCTCTTTTCCAGGGTCTCTTTGAACTCTTCGGCTCTCGCGCCGATGAAATCAACCATCTCATCGGCAGAACCGCTTTCATTGTTTTGTAGAATGGTGTCTATCAGATGTTGGCTAAGTTCTTTATCCTTCAGGATTTCCTCGTCTATACCACGCCTGATGATTCTCTTCCTGACAGGATGTGCCGGACCCGTTTCTATGGCAATATCGAATCTGTCCAGCAGGGGAGGAATGAGCTTGGTGGCGCCGATATCCTGATAATTGATGGTCGCGAAAAATGTTTTCGACTGTTTGAGCATCAAGGTCTCGCCTCGATAGCTCCATATGTTCCTGTCAACTTCGTTGAGCAGTATGCTTTGCTTCCCGACGGGCAGCCGATTTATCTCATCGATAATGACGACCGGAGAAAAAGGCATGATCTTCCATTTCACGACTTCCTTCCCCTCTCTCTCCAATGCTCCGAGATCTAAAGTGGCCTTCATTTTCTCTTCGGTTTGCTCCGGATGAGCGTGTATCGTAGTGGCTTGAATGAATTCCAAAGGCAGCCCCTTGACCAAGCTGGATATTCTTTCGCTGGAACTTGTCTTTCCGCTGCCGTAATCGCCAAGGACCAATTCTTTGCCGCCTACAATGAGGCTTAATATGCCAAACAGGCCTACCGGCATATATGATTTATCGCCTACTTCCAGTAGCTCGTCTCCCAAGTAAAAACGATCTCGGATCAACTCATAAAGTTTCTGGGTTTTTTCTTTGAGTTCGCTCATAAGTTTCCATTTCGCACAAAGTTAACAGAGAAAAGCAAAACCACCGTCATCAAAAGATTGCATGGTCCATATTCAAGCTGTCAAAAGCTTTAGGCTTTTCCAATCTATTGTAAGCCTCAAGTCAATACCGCAAGGGAATCGATTGCTGAGTGATGCAACTGGAATATTCATTTTTTTGTCACCTCATCTATCCAGTTGATTTTACGCAAATTATGATTAATATTTGAAAACAACGGTAGTTGTTGATGATGAAAGGTAAATTGCCAACAGTCAGATTGGAAGGGCTAAGGTATAATGAATAAATATAGCGGGATTTCAACACATCGCAGCATGATGTTTTTTCTGCTGATCGTATTGGCTTGCGCCATGCCGGGTTGTGCTACAACCCTGCTCACACCGGACTATAACGGAAAAAACATCCAACCGGGTTTCCAGATTCCGATTGACTCAAGCGGAACACAATCCGCTCTTTATCAATCCGATGACCTCAGCATTAGCTATACTTACAAGAGAGATGGAGACAATTTCAAAATAACTGGTGCGGTAAATTTCTCCAGTGGAACGGTGTTGAACTTTAATTACGTAGACTACTTTAACTTGGGCCTGCTGATAGGAGATTCGGACGGGAAAATTCTCTCCGACAATCCGATTGTGAGCGCCAGTTGGGTCAACCTGACGGTATCAAACAGGCAAGTGCAATTCAGCAGAAGCTTTAATATTGCGTCGAACGCAGCCGTAATGGCATTCACCTACACGGGTCAAGCGTCGGAAGGCGGCAGCGGCGGCGGCGAAAATGGCGGCGGCAATATTCAGTTTTGGCAATATCCAATAGTCAAATAGGTTGATGGGGATGGGCATTTGATACTGCCTTTAAGCGGGTTGCTTTGCTATGTGGCAACCCGCTTTCTTTATGCTGCCCAAGCATCCGGACCATTCAATACAGTACGGATAGGATAATGAAGCGATGATCTTAGAGAATCTTCCCTGGTCTCACCCTGTGCGCTTCGGGGTGGCCTTGTGCCTGGGGCTCCTCATAGGGCTGGAACGCGAAAGCGCCGAGCTGGTTCGAAAACAAAAATTTCGTGCCGGTGTGCGTACTTACGCAATTCTTAGCTTGTTTGGTTTCGCCTGCGCCTGGATGTTCAGTCTCAATGTGAGGTTCGCTCTACCGGCGGGACTGCTTGCCGTGACTGCGCTTGTCGTCATCGAGTATGTTGCCAAAATCCAGGCGGGGCGGCTGGGATGGACAAGCGAAATTGCCGCGCTGCTGACCTTTGTTGTTGGAGCGCTTTCCTTGCTGGCTGATATTTGGGTGCCGCTGTCGCTTGGGGTCGTTAACCTGTTTCTACTCTCTGAGAAATCCGAACTTGAAAGCTATGTGGAGCGACTCGACAAAGCTGAGTTTCTTGCAGTTATCAAGTTTTTGCTCGTGACCTTAATCATACTTCCCGTTCTTCCGGACAAAGAATACACACAGTTCAAACTGAACCCGGTGCATATCTGGGAAATTGTGATCATGGTCTCGTCCATTGGCTTTGTAGGATATTTTCTTTCGAAAAAACTGGGCAGTAAGCTCGGGCTTTGGTTCTCCGGCATGTTGGGGGGAATTGTATCCAGTACCGCGGTAAGTATCGCCGTGGGCAGGATTGCCCAGAAGGATCCGGAACAGAGTGCAAGCGCGCTGCAGGCATCTATCCTGGCAAGCAGTGTCATGTACCCGCGCATCCTGGTTTTGATCTCGCTGATCAATCCGGCGTTCGCTCCCTACCTGGTATGGAAACTGCTCCTGCTGTCCGCGATCGGAGTCCTGCTTTCGATCCGCTTGCCTGCCGGCAAGCCGTCAACTGAGGAAAGCTCTGTTACCCCATCGCAGAACCCCTTTGAAATCAGACCCGCATTGCTCTTTGCAGCACTATTTGCCTTATTGTCGGTGATCACGGAACTGGTGACCGGTTCCTTCGGCAATACCGGCTTGCTGTCGCTTTCCGCAGTAGTCGGCGTGACCGATATCGATCCCTATGTTCTCTCGCTGGTTCGTGGTTCGACAGTCGTTGAACCCATTTTGGTGTCTGCAATCATCGTCGCGATGATGAGCAATACGATTGTAAAGGGAGTATATTTTGGAGCGTTGGCAAAACCTGCCCGCAAGGAAGCCTTCGTCCGCTACGCGATTTGGGCGCTGCTGCATCTTCCATTGATTCTGATTACTTAACAGCACCTCGTGCGAATGGCTCAGCCGTCTCAACATATTCTGCCAGATGCCTCTGTATCTTGACCAGCAAGGACTTCATTTCATCCAGGTCGCAAGGTCCTCCGGCGATGGCTTCCATGCCGTATGAATAGTGCTGCATAGCTTTGTTTACCTCGGAGTCGGACATATAGCCGGCAAATAAATCAGCTGCGGAAGGCGGCGAAACGCTGTCCACCTTTTCGTTACAGTTCAATCCCATTGCATAGGCTTTTCCCAGCTCATGAGCTAAGGTATTCGATTGTTTCAAAAAAGGTTCGCGAGAGATTTTATCTTGAGCCAAAACGATCGCACTGCTGCATAAGCAGCATAGCAGCGTAAATATCAATGCTTGACGCTTCACGCAAAACTCCTGCCTCGCACTCACGTTATTCCGTGTTCCTTTTCCCTAAGTTTGGCGGTCCGGGGTGACCAGAAGAGTCAGACCGCGAGCATGTTGGACCGTCAGCGGTTCGCCTTCTTCGATAGGACTGGCGTTGTTCGCCAATTCGGCGCGCCAAAGCTCTCCGCGCACCCACACGTACCCGGACGGATCCAGCCGGTCCTTGGCAATTCCCCGTTCTCCGATCATCGGGTGACTTTTGCAAGGACTTCCCTCATAAGATCGACGAAGCAATGGATACAGTAGAATATCTTTAATTATCCAAAGCACGATGATGATGCCCGTCAGCCATCCGGAAAGATCGATCCATCTCCGCAGCAAAACAAGAATCACAACCAGCAGCGCAAGGTCGGGAATTTGAATGAGCACATATTTCAATAGAGTACGACTGCTCGATCTTTTCATTCTGTTCTGTCCTCAAAACTCTCATTGCTCGATCTCGTGAATGGTATACGCCGATTTATTTTATTTGCCAAATTCGAATCGGTCTCACGCATAGACTCACAGCCGGCTCAAGAACGCACTCCGAATTTGTCGCTATACTGGTGTCCATCCGCCAGTCAACGGTTCCTATCCCCAAACAGGATAGGTTAGGTGAGGGGGGGTGTAATTTCAAACACTTGCACTTACACCCCGACCCTCTCCCTCAATGTCGGTGAATTGAGGGGAGACTGATCAAAAAGTCCCCTTAGGAAAAGGGGGGAACTGACCCGCTAATTCAGCAGCATTGCCCCCTCGAGGGAGAGGGACTTTCCGGACGAACTCAAGAAGGGTCGATTTTTCAGGACGGGTTAAAGATCGGGCGGCGTACTCCATTTTTGCTATTGGATTAAACGTCGATTATACTCTCCTGGAAAACATCCATATCTTCAATTTCTTCTTCCAGGTATATTTTGAGCTTATCCTTGATGCGGCTCTCGAGTTGGCGGACCCGCTCGCGGCTTATTCCAAACATACTGCCTATTTCTTGAAGCGTAAGAGGATTCTCAGAGAGAAGTCGCCGATCAAAAATTACCGCGTCTTTACCGTCGAGCTGCTGCCTGAAATTGCTGAATTTATCCCTGAGAATCTCCCTTGCCTGCTGATCCGCAACCTGGTCATCGAGAGACGGGCCCTCTTGGTAAAGAGAAGATATATGGGAGTCTTCGGAATCCTCCCGCAATGGGGCATCCAAAGAAACATCGCGCCCAGTCATCCTCTGGTCCATCTCCAGAACCACGGATTCTTTCACGTCCAGCCGCTCGCTTAAAAGTTTCGGAGAGACCTCAATGCCTAGAGCTTCCAACCGTTCCTTTTCTTTCCTCAAATTAAAGAAAAGCTTTCGCTGGGCCTGAGTTGTACCCACTTTTACAAGCTTCCAGTTATCCATGATGAACTTAATCATGTAGGCCTTTATCCAAAAGGATGCATAGTAAGAAAACTTATAGCCCTTATACGGATCGAATTTCCTTACCGCGTGCATCAGACCGACATTCCCTTCCTGAATGAGATCCATAAGGTTCTGCATCCAGTGTCTCTGGAAATCCATGGCGATCTTCACAACCAGACGCAGGTTGGCTGTGACCAGCTGATAACCGGCATCCCGGTCATCTTTTTCTCGATAACGGATAGCCAGGTCGCGCTCTTCTTCACGACTGAGCAAGGAGTAACGCTTTATCTCGCTTAAGTAGAGTCTAAATACATCATAAGATGGACTCTGCGGTTTTTCCGATGGAGTGATATTGGAAGATCGGGACGCAGATTCTTTGACTCCAGTTGAATTTTTCTCGAATGTTTTTGTCTTACCCATAATCAACATAAATATAATTCCCTCCCAGAAGAGTGAGTGACTGCATTGTGCATCACCTTATTCCAGATTATTTCTTTGAAGATCGTGAGCCATTATTAAACTCACTGGTGAGATTCGGGCAATGCGGCAAACTACCCAATGTATTTAAAGAAATACGGTATTTTTGATATGCACCATACCAAATAAGTCGGATTTGCTGCAGGTGTTCTCGGCAGTCGTTTGTGATTTCGATCCGAATGCGTCCTTTACAACATCTGAAATTTTTTTTACACTAACTATCGGTATTCAAAGTAGTGTACGCAGACCGAAGGTATGCCGTAGCTGCGGACCGCCATGAAGTTTCAGGAATTACCGTCAACCGAGTCAGAATGTCAGAACTCCGAAATATGAATTGCAGTAACAGAGAGTGTCAGAGAATGGGGAAGGACCATGATCCAGTATGAAAACGTCACAAAGGTTTTCGGCTCCGGACCGAATGTTGTTACAGCCGTAAACGACGTGACTTTCGAAATTGAAAAGGGACACGTAGTTGCTTTTTTGGGACCCTCCGGCTGCGGCAAAACCACTCTGCTGCGCCTAACCAATAGACTGATTCCCCTCACTCGCGGCAAAATCATCGTCAATGGTCAGGACATTTTATCCGTGGATGCGGTAAAACTTCGCCAGTCAATGGGCTATGCCATCCAGGCGATCGGGCTGTTCCCTAACAAGACCATCTATGAAAACATTGCCACTGTGCCGCGCTTGCTGGGATGGAAGGAAGAGAAAACCCGAGAGCGGGCCGACGAACTTCTCAGCATGCTGAGACTGGAGCCGGGAGTCTTTCGAGATCGCTACCCGGCAGAGCTTTCAGGCGGGCAGCAGCAGCGTGTAGGAGTAGCCCGAAGCCTGGCGGCGGATCCCGAAATTGTCCTCATGGACGAGCCTTTCGGCGCAATTGATCCAATCAACAGAGAAGAAATACAGAACGAGTTTCTCCGGATTCAAGGCGAGCTTAAAAAAACCATTGCGTTTGTAACCCATGACATCCATGAGGCCATTAAAGTCGGGGACGAGATAGCTATTTTCCAAGGCGGAAAGCTGATTCAGTACGATACTCCGGAAGTCATTCTTACACGCCCCAAGAATAAATACATCGCCGATTTTGTCGGCGCCGATCGAGCCCTCAAAGTATTAGGGCTGCTGCGCACCAAAGATGCCATGAACACAAAGCCAAGAAATATTGTGAAAGGTTCCTGTGACGCCCAGGATGTCCTCAAATTTCTTGAAGAAAAGGGGCTCAAGCATGCAATTGTGGTGGAGAACGATAAGCCTCTCGGCTACGTGACACTAAAATCCCTCAAGCATGAGAACGGACCTGTCAGGCACCTGGTCGACCCTTATCCTAAGTTTATAGAAAGATACGATACCCTCAGGGACGTCATGTCCATCATGCTCATGCAAGACATGCAGACCCTTTGTGTGATAGACGATCACGGTAAATTTACCGGTACTATTTCACTGAGAAATATCCAGAGCTCTATTCTGGATGCCTATACCGACGACGAAGAAGGCTAAAAACCAATCTTAAGGTACGCTCATGAATGTCTTTGACTTTATCTACAAGAATGCTGGTGAGTGCTGGCTATTGACTTTGGAGCACATCTGGATCGTATCTCTGGCGCTTTTTCTGGCCATCCTGATCGGAGTGCCAATAGGGATTGCGATCACGCGCAGCGAGCAGGCTGCCAGAAGAGTCATCAACACCGCCAACGTACTTATGACAGTGCCGTCCATCGCCCTGTTCGGGATTCTACTACCCATCCTTTCTTTGATCAATCAGGGACTGGGCAAAGTGCCTGCGGTCATCGCTCTGGTTCTCTACAGTCAGTTGCCCATCATCAGAAACACTTACACCGCCATCAAGAATGTCCCTCCAGAGATTGTCGATGCGGGCCGCGGGCTGGGCATGAGCGGCTGGAAGAGGCTGAAAGAAATTGAAATACCGTTGGCCGTTCCGGTCATCATTGCGGGTCTTCGCACGGCGGCAGTCATGAATATCGGGATAGCTGCCATCGCCGCATATATTGGAGCCGGCGGTTTAGGCGTATTGATTCAGCAGGGCATCGCCAGAGTGTACGGAGAGATGATCGTAGCAGGGGCGATTCTTGTTTCGCTTCTGGCCATCTTTGTTGATGCCGGCATGGCACTTCTTGAGAGACTCCTGACACCAAAGGGAATCAAAGTTGGAAGGGAGCTCGGTCGATGAAGAAAGCGTTTGGTAAGGCCTATCGGTTCGTTCTCGTGGTGATTTTGATAATTGCCGGCATCGCTTTGGAGCGGTTTGGAGTCATCCAATATCTTTCCGACCCCTACGAACTGCACTATCTCCTGGACTTGCTTGCCCAGCATGTCTGGATGGTCTTTGTGAGTATGTTGATGGCAACCGCACTTGGCTTGAGTGTGGGCATTATTTTTAGTCGACCCCGGTACAAGAAATATTCCGGCATTGTGATGTACATCGTCGGATTGGGTCAGACTATTCCATCCTTAGCCGTCATTGCTCTGGCCATGAGCTTCCTTGGAATTGGCTTCAAACCTGCCATTTTTGCTCTGTTCGTCTATTCTGTTCTGCCCATCGCTCGTAACACTCTGGCCGGCATCACCGCAGTACCCGGCTGGATAATCGATGCAGCCAAGGGTATGGGGATGCCTAATGCCCGCATCCTCTTCCAAATCGAACTGCCCAATGCAATGAAGGTGATCATAACAGGTTTTCGAATATCGCTGGTCATTAACATCGGCACTGCCGCTCTGGCTTTTCTGATTGGCGCCGGAGGGTTGGGCGAGCTCATATTTGTAGGAATTGATTTGATGAGACCGGATCAACTGCTGGCTGGAGCTATCCCCGTAACGCTTTTGGCGCTTTTTGCGGATTATTTGGTTGAACTCCTGGGACTTGTGATTGTACCTCGAGGTTTGCGAATACAAGAGGAAATAGGGAAATGATATGGCATTTCTTATAGTTGGAAGTGATGAGGTGAATGCATACTTGGTATAAACAAAGAAAACGGAGGTTATTTGATGAAATGGATGACTAGAACATGGTGTTGCATGCTGGCCGCAGTCATGGTTTTTGCCTTACTTGCCGTACCGGGAAACTCTTCCGCTGAAGAGAAGAAAATTGTGGTGGGCGGCAAAAACTTCACGGAACAATACATCTTACCCGAACTGGCGAAGGACCTGTTGGAGAAGAATGGCTTTGATGTGGATCTCAAAACAGGGGTCGGCTCGGTTGTAGCGCGTCAGTCTCTGGAGAATGGTCAAATCGATCTTTATTATGAGTACACCGGAACAGCGTACACAGTATACTACAAACAAGATGATCGAGCCATTATGACCGATCCTCAAAAAGTCTACCAATGGGTGAAAGACGCCGATGCCAAAAAGGGACTCATCTGGCTGCAGCCGGTCAAATTCAATAACACCTACACGTTGATGATGCGCAAGAAACAGGCCGATGAATTGGGAATCAAGACTATAAGCGATTTGAGCAAGTACGTGAACGAGCACCCCGATAAGCTCGTAATCGGAGTCAACGCAGAATTTTGGGAGCGCCCCGATGGCTTTAAACCTCTTATGAAGTACTATGATTTCAAAGTGCCTTACGACAAGATCAAAAAGATGGACTCCGGATTGGTCTACAAGGCATTGAAAGATAAGAATGTAGATGTTTCCATGGGATTTGCAACCGACGGCAGAATCGCCGCATTTGATTTTGTGACTTTGATAGACAACAAGAGCTACTTTCCCGATTACAGTCCAGCCCCGGTGGTGCGCAAGGAAATTCTTGACAAGTATCCGAACCTGCCTGAGATATTAAAACCCATCGCGGAGAATCTTACGACTGAACAAATGCGGCAACTCAACGCCGCGGTAGACGTCGATCATAAAGACGTCAGTGTTGTGGCCAAAGAATGGCTCGAAAGCCAGGGGCTTCTGAAATAGAACACACAACTATTTGAGTATATTATTAATTAAAAGCATTCCCGGCCTGTGAAAATTTTGCGGGCTGGGAATGCCCAAGAATGACCTTCCTGCTTTCGGGGTTCAAGCAGGTCACGCCAGCACCTCTTTCATGGCCTGCGCCAAATCATGCAGAGCGGCTTCTCCATCGCCGATAAATGTAGAACCGTGCATTGATGCGATCGTTTTTGGCTTTAGATCGGCAAGGCGCCTTAAAATCTGCTCCGTCTTGGTTGTATATGGCAGGTAGTTGGCGAAGGGCCCTGTCTGATATTCAATCAATACCTCTTTGAATCGACCAACGATATCAGAACTGGTTACTGGCTCTACATCGCCATTTTGGTGGAAAAGATCCGAGCTGAAAAATGTGCCGCTATTCTCTTCGTACAAATGACCTGCATCCCACGCATGAGGCACATGCGGGGTTTTAAGAAATCTGAAACGGAACTTTCCCGTTACAAGCAGTTCTCCGTCATCCAAAGCCCTTGCAGGCCGTTCCGCCACAACATCATCCACGCTTACTATCTTTGAGACGAGACTGCATATTGCCGTCGCATCGGGCGAAATCCTCTGCCACTCCCTTAGCGCACCACATTCATCAGCCTCGAAATGACTAAATCCGATCCAACGTATTTTGTTGGGATCAATCAACCCGGCAACGGCTTCACTAACCAATGGGAAAAGCCCCCTCATACCAGTGTGGTAAAGAAGAGGCTCTTCATCCCTTACAACAAATTGATTGAATTGGATATCAAGCTCTTGAATAAACGTGGAAATTCTGAATATGTCAGGGGCAATTTCAGTTATTCGGCTCATTTCTTACCTCCTTAGTTTTCAGTTAGTGAGCTTAACCCTGTATTATAATTGGCTTGTGGGAGGACGCTGCTGCTTCGTCAATAAGCCTGTAAGGCTCTGATCCGGCCCACGGGGTCAATATTTACCTGCTGCAGGCAATAGTCGAGGGGAATATTTTACCGGGATTCAGAATGCCGTTTGGATCGATCAGCCGCTTGATACTCTGCATCAAGGCGAGTGTACTTGCATCGATGTTCCAGCCGATTTTGTCTCGCTTGATGAAACCGATACCGTGCTCTGCCGCGATGCGGCCATCCATTGCGACCGCCTTCCGCAAAACTTCCGTTCTTGCCTGGAGTATCTTTTCGTGCGGGGTATGCCGGTCTTCGGCAGCGATGCCGACATGGATATTTCCGTCGCCCGCATGCCCGAAGCTGGCGACCAGAACGTCATACTTTCGGCCGATTTTTTCCAAAACGGCCACCATGTCGGGAATGCGAGCGACGGGTACGGAAATATCTTCTTCCTCCCATTTCGGCCTTAGGTTGATCAAAGCAGAATGAATCGATCGCCTGGAGTGCCACAATTTTTCCTGACTCTCTTTTTCTTTTGCTACCCTAACGGCGATGGCGCGGTTGGCTTGACAAACTCTCCGGACCCGCTGCAGATCGTCTTCTAGTTCCGAGGCTTTGCCGTCCACTTCGATCAATAGCATCGCCTCCGCTTCCACTGGCAGTCCCATCTTCAAGTAGGCCTCAACGGCTCCTATGCAGCGCTTGTCCATGAATTCGAGGGTCGTCGGGATGATCCCCTTTTTCCTTATCTCGGCTATCGTCCTGGCCGCCCCGCCCATGGAATCGAACGTTGCCGTCAGAGTGTGTTTGGCCTCGGGAAGCGGCAGCAATTTGAGAACGGCCTTGGTGATGACCCCCAGGGTTCCTTCGGATCCCACAAACAGCCGGGTCAAGTCGTACCCTACCACATCTTTGATGCAGCGGGAGCCGGTATGAATGACTTCCCCGCTGGGCAGAACCACTTCCAGGCCCATGACGAAATCCTTGGTTACACCGTATTTGACGGCGCGCATGCCGCCGGCATTCTCGGCGATATTGCCGCCGATGGAACAAACCGTCATGCTGGCGGGATCAGGCGGGTAGAACAGGCCCTGCGCTTCAACCGCGGAGTGCAATTTAGCTGTGATGACACCCGGTTCTACAATAGCCTGCAGGTTGTCCGTATCGATGGTAAGAATGCGGTTGAGATGATTCATCATGACCATAACGATGCCGCCCGCCAAAGGCACAGCGCCTCCGGTCAAACCGCTGCCGGCGCCCCTCGGGACCACCGGGATCTTGCAGGTGTTGGCAATTGCCAGTATCTGGGACACGTGCTCGACGTTTCCGGGGAAAACAACCGCCTCCGGGAGGCACTTTTCGCCAGTGGCGTCGTAGGCGTAAGTCGTCCGCTCTTCCACCGACTCAAGATAATTTTCCGCGCCCAGCAACTCGATGAATTGTTTGCGTGCTTCTTTATTCATTGTATGAGTCTCTTTAGCGCGCAGTCGCTTCAATGCTGCCCAGACCAGGGGTTTCCAACTTCTTGCCGACATATTGCAGAATCAAGCTCACCAACCCCACGATGATCATATAGATAAACGCGACAATGAGGTAGGTCGAAATGGGCGCAAAATAGCGGCTGGAAATAATCTTCGCTTTCCCCATGAGATCCGGCACAGCGATCAAAAAAACCACAGCAGTGTATTTGATCATGGCGATCATTTCATTGGACCAGGAGGGTAGAACCAGTCTTAAGGCCTGAGGCAGTATGATGTGGCGGATCGCCTTCAGGCGGCTCATACCGATGGCCCGAGCGGCAACCATTTGCCCGCGGCCCACCGATTGAATCGCACCGCGAAAATACTCCGCCTGATAGGCACTGCTGTTTAAGCCCAGGGTAAGATAAGCGGCGGTCAGGCGCGAAAAGGTCACATTAAACTCCGGCAGCCCGTAGTAGACAATAAAAAGCTGGACCAAAAGGGGCGTGCCGCGGAACAAGTTAATGTAGCCGATGACGATTCGCTTTAGCCAAGGGTTTCCATAGATACGCAGCAAGGCCGTCGGCAAGCCGACGACAAATCCTATCAGCAGCGCACCGACAGCGATCTCGAGCGTTATTCTCGTTCCCTGCAGTAGATCGGGAAGAACCATTCGGGAAAAAACGAAAAAATCGTGCATAGAAACCCCGTTGGGCATTCAAGTGATCATCGATAAAAACTGCCGGGTGCGCTCGGATTTTGGGGCATTGAAGAACTCCCGGGGCGAACCCTCTTCAACGATGAACCCGCCTTCCATAAAGACAATACGGTTGGACACTTCGCGGGCAAACCCCATTTCATGGGAAACCACCAGCATGGTCATGCCCTCCCGCGCCAATTTCTGCATGACCGCCAGCACCTCGCCGGTCAGCTCGGGGTCCAGGGCTGAAGTCGGCTCATCGAAAAGCATGATGCTCGGATCCATGCCCAGGGCACGGGCAATGCCGACCCTCTGTTTTTGGCCGCCGGAAAGCTGTCCGGGGTATTTGCCGGCATGTTCCGACATTCCCACCCGCTCCAATTCGAACGAGCTTTTGCGGCGAGCTTCGTCGGGTTTCATTCCCAGCACTTTGGTCATGCCAACCGTGACATTGTCCAAGGCCGTCAAGTGATTAAAAAGATTAAATTCCTGAAAAACCATCCCGATCCGCCGGCGAACCTTGTCCTCATCTGTACCGGGCGCTGTTATTTCCTGGTCCTCCAACCAGATTCTGCCTCCGGTCGGTCGGGTGAGCAGATTGATGCACTGCAGCAGCGTGCTTTTACCCGTGCCGCTGGGACCGACAATGACGATCACCTCTTTCGGTTGAACGGTCAGAGAAACCCCCTTGATGACCTCTGTCTGACCGAAAGATTTGCGAAGGTTTTCTATTCTTAGTATGGACTCGTCGGGCATGATCCATCTTTCTCACATGATTATTCTGTAGCGGCGCTCAACGATGCTCAGCAGCCGAGTGGCCAGCATCGTAAATACAAGGTAGAAGACAGCCGCCGTACCGAACGCCATGAACGGCTCCAAGGTGCGGGAGCTGATCCACTGAGCACGGCGCATTATTTCCGGCACACCGATGACATAGACCAGGGTGGAATCTTTCAAAACCAGCGTGAATTCATTGGCCCAGGCCGGAATAGCCAGCCGGACGGCCTGCGGTAATACGATGCAGCGGATGGCCTTAAACCGGCTCATTCCGATGGCCCGAGCGGCGATCATTTGGCCCGGCGGGACGGACATGATGGCGCCGCGAAAAATTTCCGACTGGTAGGCACCACTGGCAAACCCCAGGGCGAAAGCTCCTGATAAAAAAGGGGAGAGGTCGACGACCGCGGATATAACGAAAAATAGAATAAAAATTATGACAACCACAGGAACGGCTCGAACAAGAATGCTGTAGGTCGCCGCGACGGCCCCGAGGATTCGCCCTCCGTAAATCCGCAACACCGCCATCACGGTCCCGATGGTGAAGCCGATACCCAAAGCAATGACGGTAACCGATACCGTTACACCAAGCCCGGGGACCAGATACTGGAGAACCGTGAACAGGCTCCGGGATAGTTCTTCCATGCCTCCCTTTCGCTCGAACCGAACGCCCCGGGATATAAACCGCAGAGCTCGCTGAGCCCGCTGAGGTTGAAAAGATATGGTTAAAAGCTTTTCTCTGCGCCCTCTGCGGACTCCCCGGTAAGTTTAAGCTTTTTTCAGAGCAGGGTTCGCGGAGCACGCAGAGGCTCTCATCTAAAAGTTTTCATTGAGTTCTCGGCGTCCTCTGCGGTTAATAGGAAACAGCGGATTTAGTCGATCCCGAATTCTTCTTTCTTTTTCTCAATCCAGCCCTCTTTTTTCAATTCTTCGATCACCCGGTCAAGCTCGGCCTTGAACTGAGTGTCACCCTCCGGCAGTGCCAGGCACTGGCCAGCCTTCACGGTTTCAGTGGTAACCAATGCGATTTTCAAGTCTTTCATTTTGTTCGTCAGATCCTTGGCCGGCTTGCTTTGGATCAGCAGCAAGTCAATGCGTCCTGCCGCCAGATCCAGTCCGGCATTGTCCACCCGCTCATACTGAAAGAGGTAATCCTCGGGAGTCAAACCGGGCTTGATCAAATTGTCTCTAATCCAGTTTTCCTGGATGGTGCCGGTCTGCACGCCGATCTTCTTCCCCGCAGCATCCTTGGGAGAATTCATCTTGACGTCGGCTTTGACCGAAGTCACGAAGGCATCTTTCACAAAATTATAGGGAATGGTGAAATCCACGGTCTTGTCCCGTTCCGGGGTCCCCTGCATGGCAGCCGCGACCAGATCGACCTTGTTGTTCTGCAGGGAGGCGATGAGCGAGTCAAATCCCAAGTCCTTGATCTCCACCTTTACGCCCATGCGTTTGCCGATCTCGCGCACCAGATCCATATCGAACCCAACGAATTTGCCGGATTTGTCCACGGACTCGTAGGGAGGGTAGTCGGCCGAGGTGCCGACGATCATCGTTCCTCGTTCTTTGATGACGCTTAACTGGTCAGCCGCAAAGCCCGTATTCCAACCGACCAGAACCAAAGCCAGAAGTGCCATCGCCATCCAAACAATGTGTAACCGCTTCATACGTATTTTCCTTTTCCTGAAGATTGATTTTTTTTCGCCGGGCAGCATTGAATTCGTCCCCCGGTGCATTCGCCAAGACCCTTTTTAGACTGCCATAATCGGGCTGAAATCTTCATCCCCCGTTGCTCCACCTCGATACTGTGACTCTTATCCACCTACACCCCCATGGATAGGAGGCCGCGGCACAGCAAAAGGGCGATGCGGAGAAACGTGCAACCTCGTCTCCATCTCTCCCTGTCAGACCTGCGTGGTTGCTGCTTTCAACTCGCCGCACTTAATCGAGGGAGATTAGGTAAATTCAAAAGATGTTTACCCCTATTATTCAAATGATGCAACACAAGCCGCACATCCCCCTCGAGGCGGACAGTTAGGCCCACTTGACCCTGTAAGTCTAGGTCGGGCAAGTACTGGTTTTGTGCTGCTCTATTACCGCTTCCGAACGCCTTTTTCAGTCCAGTCCCAGTTCCTTCAGCTTTTCAGGAGTCGGCCGGCCGTCGCTTTGCCAGGCACGTACCCGATAATAGATGGGAAGCATCTTATCCAGTTCGCAAACATGCCCTTTGGCCGGGCCATCGGGTAGAGGTTCCTTAACGATGCGCATCGGCAGGGTATCGTCCTTGGCACTGAATCCGGCTTTGCAGAGAAACAATCGTTCGGCATTGAAGATGCGTTCCGCCGCCTGCATCAGTGTATCCATGTCGTAGTCCGTTCCCGTGGCAGCGTTCAATAACTTCATGATGCCCTCGGGCCGAATGTCTTTGGTTTGAGTCACATAGTTTCGAACCGAAAAGAATACGCACAAGCCGGCCGAATCTATTACCGCGAAAACATCTTGCCAATCTTTCACCAACTGAGGCTTATCTTCCCAGGTCAGCGGGTCAATCAGCATGGGCACACCGAGTATCTCGATATAAGCCGGGTCGCCGCGCATGTGACTGGCACCGATTGGGGAAGTAGCGTAGGCCAGCCCCATGCCTTTTTCACCTCGGGGATCGTAGCCGGCAAACTCTTGTCCCCTCGCAACAATCGCCAATTCGGGGTGGCCGTAAGCAGTTGCCAGGCGCAAACTGCCCTGCGCCAGCTGATCGCCAAAACCTTCGCGCAGCGCGGTTTTGCGGCACATTTCGATGAGCCCGTCACCATCACCGAAGCAAAGTGGGCGGCCTACGACCGATTCACTAAGTATGCCCTTCTCGTACATTTCCATAGCACAGGCAACGGTAGCTCCCATGCTGATGGTATCCAGCCCCATTTCGTTGCAGACGTAGTTGGCTTTGGTAAGTGCCGCCAAATCCCCAATGCCGCAGTCGCTGCCCAGTGAATAGACCGTTTCGTACTCAGGCCCCTCCCCTTCTCCCTGGTATGGACCGTCGGCTATTTTAGTAACCCGGCCGCAGGCAATCGGACAGCTGAAGCAGGCTTTTGGACGAACCAGAAAACGTTCAGTAAGTGCCTCTCCGCCAATTTCTTCCCAGTGTTCGAAAGTGCCTTGTTGAAAGTTTCTGGTGGGCAATACTCCTATATTCTGAGTGCCGGTAATCGTCACGGCAGTGCCGAAGGTTCTCAGCGGGGGCGGGTGGTCTTTGTACGTATCCTTGAATTTGTCCAGATATTGCTTGGCAAGAGACTTGAATGCATTTTCGTCGTGCAGCGGAACCTTTTGGGTGCCATAGACTGCAATCGCCTTCAGTTTTTTTGCGCCCATGACCGCCCCGACTCCCGACCTTCCGGCGGCACGGTCCTTGTCATTCATGATACTGGCAAACAATACGCCATTTTCTCCAGCCGGACCGATGCAGGCCACCTTGGCCTCGTTGAGCGTCTCTTCGCAAATCGCCTGATCGGTCTCATGGGTGTTCTTACCCCAAAGATGCTCAGCGTCACGCAATTCAACAGCGCCTTCTTGGACCCACAAATAGACCGGCTTATCCGACTTTCCTTGCAAAATGATTCCATCGATGCCGGTTCGCTTCAGCATGGTCGGGAACTGCCCTCCGGAATTGGAACAGGTGACGGCACCCGTCAGCGGAGATTTGGTCATCACCATATAGCGTGCTCCAGTGGGAGCAATCGTACCGGTTAAAGGTCCGGTCATCATAATGAGTTTGTTTTCCGGACTTAAAGGATCGACCATAGGGTCTACCTCTTCCAAGAGATAACTCATGCCAAGCCCTCGGCCGCCGATGAAATTTTTCAATCGCTGCCGATCTATTTCCTCAAACTCACAAGAACCATTGTTAAGGTTAACTCGAAGAATCTTTCCCATCCATCCCATGACAAATACTCCCAAGATATGGTAATTATTGATTGACTGATTGGCTGCCGGCCCGCTTGTTCGCGGCTAGTGCCACAACCGGGTCGTATTGAAATCGACATGGTCGAAGTCGCAGACTTAAACCAATCCAGGTCACGTTGGTGCACCATAAAGATTTTATTATATCACAGCCCTCTAGGGGGTTGTCCGAGAACACTCAGCGCAGAGCTTCAGCCCTGCCGAAACAAGCAGTCCTAAGTACCGCGCTACAGGAAAAAGCAATTCTGGGACAGCCTCCCGGTATTACAGCGACACTTGTATAAAATGACAGTGATGCTTTTGTGCCACTCGATTTTCGAACAATGGACAGTTAATAACTGCTGTTCCCTCATTTCCTAAATTATCAACAACTGCGGCGGAGGCAACTTTCCCAATGGTCATCAGCGTCCGAAGTTACGCGTTCATGCGGAAATACACCACCCATTTGCAAAACCATGGAGAATTATGTGTTCCTGAGCAAGCAACTGTCGGCGATGTTCTCCAACACCTGGGCGTGCCCTCGGAGGCAAAAAAAATCATTCTGGTTAACGGTCGTCCTGCCCAGCCGGACCGTGTATTGCGCTCCGGCGACCTCCTGGTATTTTATCCTGTGCTGGAAGGTGGTTAGATCACAGCCCCAAGTAGGCCTTTCGCACATGAGGGTCATGCAGCAGATCCATTGAGGACGCTTCCCGCACCAGACTGCCGGTTTCGAGAACATACGCGCGATCGCTGTTCTTTAAGGCCTGCTCGACGTTTTGTTCTACCAGCAGTAAGGTCATTTCTTGCTGGATTTTTCTCAATTGTCGATAGATCTCCTTTACCAGCACCGGTGCCAAGCCCAGGGAAAGTTCATCAATAAGCAGGTAATCCGGCCTCGACATTAAGGCTCGTCCTATGGCGAGCATTTGCTGCTCGCCGCCCGAAAGGGTTCCCGCCCGTTGCTTCCAGCGCGATCCAAGCACGGGAAACAGCTCCATTACCCATTCCATGGTGTCCGCCAGTGCAGACCGGGCATTCCTCAGATATGCACCCATTTCCAGGTTCTCTCGAACGGACATATCCCTGAACACGCGTCTTCCCTCGGGAACACAGGAAACTCCCAACGTTACGATCTGATGAGGCTGCAAACCAATCAAATCGGTACCTTCGATCAGCACCTTGCCGCTGCGGGGTCTGAGAAGCCCTAATATTGTCTTTATCAGGCTGGTTTTGCCGGCTCCATTAGCACCAATCACTGCCACGGTCTCTTTTGACCGAACCTGTAACGAAACATTCCGCAAAACCTGATTTTCGCCTATATAGACATTGACGTCATGGACTTCAATCATCCGATTCTCCGAGATAAGCTTCTATCACGCACCGATCGGCTACCACCTCGTCCGGCAGCCCTTCGCAAATAAGACGACCGTTATCGAGAACCAACACCCTTTCCACCACTTTCATAAGAGCACCCATGACATGTTCGATCCACAGTATGGAAACTCCCCATTCATCCCTGATCGTGTGGATGAGGCTCAGTGCTTCAGCTATTTCACCAGAATTTAATCCGCCCAAAACCTCATCCAACAAAATCAGCCTTGGCCGCGTAGCCAGCGCCCGAGCAATTTCCAGACGCTTTTTATCTATGAGATTCAGGTTCCCGGCCGACTGCTCAAGCATCCGAGCTAACCCAACGAATTCGAGCAGGCGAGCTGCTTCATTTTTTCTCTTGGATAAGTTTCCTGCGTATCGATTGTTTCCGATAAACGCCACCAGTACATTTTCTAAACAGGTCATCTCCGCAAATGGACGCACGATTTGAAAAGTGCGTGCAATGCCCAGCCGACAAATTTGATAAGATTTGAGCTGCTGTATTTGCCGCCCCTCAAATTGTATCTTGCCTTCCGAACACCTAAAGGCGCCGGCAATGAGGTTAAACAAAGTTGTCTTACCCGCACCATTTGGACCGATCAAGCCGACGATTTCTTTTTCCCTGAGTTCAAAGGAAACGTCATGGACAGCGGTTAAGCCGCCGAAATGTTTGGTTACATTTGTCACTTGAAAAAAAGCCATAGGCACAATCTTTCTCACCCGGCGATCGTTTTCGAGGACTGTTTGGCAAGCGACGTCCTCCTCCACAGCCCGATCAGGCCAACCGGGGCAAAGCGGGCTATCACCAGCGCAATCAAACCGAATATCAGCACATGAAATTCGCCATAGACTCGAATGTATTCAGACAGGACTTCCAGAAAAAGGGCGCCCACAATCGGCCCGCTAAAGGTTCCAAGACCTCCGATGACGGTCATGGCAAGGATCAGAAACATGGTGTTCAAGGATGCAATTTCGGGTGTGATCAACTGGTGATAGTGTCCGTACAAAGCGCCGGCCAGCCCTGCCAAGGCACTGGAGACAACGAAAGCAACGATCCTCACGCGAACAATGTTGATGCCAAGCGAAGCAGCTGCCGTCTCATCGTTTTGCACGGCCCTGAAACTTGTTCCCAAATCCGAGTGGATAAGCCAGAAAATCAGCGAAAGCATACCGATGGTAACAACAAACATTAGATAAAAAGCGCTGACTTTGGAGTAAGTTGGGAAAAAGAAAGGAACCTGAAGCCCCATTGTTCCTCGAGTGATTTCGTATTCGTTATCAAGGATAATTCGAAGGATTTCCGAAAAAGCCAACGTGGTGAGCGACAAATAAATCCCACCCATCCTGATGCAAAGAGCCCCTAGAGCCAGACCAAGCAAAGCGGCTATACCCGCCCCAAACAAGGCGGTCAGCAAGGGAGGCAGATGCCAGTAGAGGGCAGACAAGCCGGATGCGTAGGCTCCAACGGCTGCAAAGGCGGCATGAGCGAAGGACACCTGGCCGGTATAGCCTGCCAGCAGATTCCAGCTGGAAGCCATCATGACATAGAAGAGACTCAGTATGGCAGTGTGCAGCCAGTATTCACCCAGCAGAAAGGGGAAGGCGGCAAAAACTACAATACAGCCTAAAACAACTATCCATCGAAAATTCTGACGCAAACGCGATGTCTCCCATATGCTGGTGTTCACTTGCAGAAATCATCGATACATCCGATATCCTCACCGAGGCGAAGCCTGTCCCAGCTTGGTCCCGCCCCGGGATTAGGCTGGGAGCCGGGGTCCGGAACGCATGGAAATTCTCATGAAGCTTCTTTAGTTTCTGTTCTTTTGCCTTTTGTGTTGCATTTTCATTCAAACTCCGTCCAAAGGCGGGGCGGCACCTGTGGCAATGGGCCGTCAAAGTTCTTTTTGTCCAAAAAC
>Ga0210077_1000169_pt1 | contig 30611 bp, 34 predicted proteins | sample RushMan_CattailN_5_FD_185556 | JGI IMG/M metagenome (GOLD analysis project Ga0210077, IMG submission 185556) | Wetland microbial communities from San Francisco Bay, California, USA, that impact long-term carbon sequestration -... | ecosystem: Environmental > Aquatic > Marine > Wetlands ... | reverse complement strand
GGGTGCTTTAGCCTTCAGAGCAGACGTTAACGGCACGGAGATGCTGATTGGAACGTTTGCAACTGTCCTGTTCACGTCGCCTGCGCTGCTGATTAACACTGCGCCGAAGAAGAGGGCGACGACGGAGATGATTCTCGCCAAGGCAAAGGAGCTTTTGGGGAAACTGCAGGTTTTCGAGGGCTCGCTGGAGACTGTTAAAGGCAACATTCCGGTTCCAGTCAGCGCGATTGAGGGCAAGATGCTGGTGGTGAAGGATAGGCTGAACGAGATCGTCAGCAAGACTCAAACCAGCTACTACGATATCTCCGAGTCTGATGAGGTGTTCGACGAGCTGAACAAGGACTTAACCAGCCAGATAAACGAGTTAACCACCGACCTTGATGTGGCAGTTTCAGAGTACCAAGTGTTCGTTAACGGCGAGTACTCGTTATGGACGGGGAAGCTCCGAGACACGGGTTTGGAAGTTAACACCGCCGCAAAAACGGATTTCGACAGAGCCGCGCCCATAGAAGAAAAAGTCGCCCACATCAAACAGATACTTGAAAATGGCCAGCGTGTAGCCGCCGAATCCGCCCAGACGGTAGAGCAGGTCTACGGAGCCATACGCGCCTTCTACGACCCAAGCCTCCCAGGAAAAAGCCAAACAATCGAGTTTGCCGAACAGAAGCTAAAGGAAGAAACGGTGCCCTGGCTTGCCATGGAAGCGCTTTTCACCGCACTTAACAATTGGCGGAAGCAGTACGGCGCCGAGATTTCCCTGTCCGTGCAGAATCTCCAAGACTCCTTAACTTCCATAGCCAATCTCGCCTCTCAGAGTGAGCGGCTGCTCCCGGTTTTGGATGGGAATTTTGCGAGAGTGATGGATGACGCGAAGCGGGCGGCGGACATAAAAGTCAGCATTGAACGGGGCTCGCTGAAAGTAACCAACGTCATTAACATTAAGGATGTTTTCCATTCATCATTGAACATCGCTAAGGATGTGGTTTCAACCTTCTACACCGAGTTGAAAAGCACCGAAGAGTCAATCCAGAGCTTGCTGCCGGCGAAGGATTATGTTTGGGAGAAGAACGTGGCTTTAACGGACCAGATGTCGGTTGCCATGGAACTCTTCTCTGACGAATCCAAGTACGGCGCGAAAAGAGTGATGGCGAACCTGCCCAAATCCCTATCCGGCTTAAGCGAGTGCGTGGACACGCTGGCTCAATACAACGAACGCCTAGAGCTTTTGCTGAACTACCCCATCGCCGCGATGACAATACAACGCTTGTCCAAGCAGAAGAAGCTGATTTCCGCGGGCGACCTTCCGTTTGAGCAAAAGTTTGCGCTGGAATACCTCAAGCTCTTCTACAGTGAAAGCTACAGCAAATTCGATTTTGACGATTCAAACCTAGCGCTCATGAGACGGAAATAAACAGCGCTTAGCCTCAACGGAAAGGTCTATCAACCCGTTGGCTTTACTTCTGTTTTGAGGGAAAAGCTTTGATTAAGAAGATGTTGGTCGCCGTTGACGGCTCTTCAAACTCGGAAAGGGCACTGGATTACGCGCTTAATTTGGCTGAGAAATGCGGCGCATCCATTCTTTTACTAAACGTTTTCCAGCTGCCCGCGTTTTATGAGAGCCCCGAGGAACCGCCCGCCTACTCCGCAAGCCGAGCAGACTACATCAAAGACCTCCAGGCGATGCATGAAAAGACTTTAGCCAGAGTTGCTGCAAAAGCCAGAACACTTAAGCCGAGCCTTGAGATTTCGGCGGAAATGAGGGAAGGCGAACCCGCGGCGCAAATAGCCAGCGCTGCCAAAGAAGGTGGTTTCGACCTCATAGTGGTCGGACATAAGGGCTGGAGCAGAATGCGAGAGCTTTTTCTGGGCGGCACCAGCGAACGAGTGGCTCATCTGGCTGAATGCGCCGTGCTGATAGTTAAGTAATTCGCGCTGCGGTAAAGGAACGTACCAAAAACCCTTTTTTACACATCACACTTCATTATTCCTGTGGCGGATGCCTTGAATGAGTGAACCTGAAAAGAAACGGAAGAAGCGGAAAAAGCAGCAGAACGTTCTTTTGACCGAGCAGGACGCGGAAGTGAAGACGGTTGCAGAGTTAACCAGTATTTTAGACCAGTTGGAGAAGGAAGGAAAAACCGTTGAGATTCAAGTTTGCCCCAAATGTAAGAGCGTGAAGGTGCACAGGGTCAAGTCGATGGAAGGAGACATGAGCAGCCACCTGGGATGGTTGCCGCCGAAGTTTGAGTGTGAAGAATGCGGCTGGCAGGAGCGTTTAGTGTTGAAGGCGACGAACAGGCGGTTAAGCGTCAAGGATGTTGAGATAATAGCGGAAGCCTTAGATTCAGATAAGCAATAAACTCTATCTTATTCAGGGGACAAGGTCCATTCACAGTACGGGTCGTTCTTTCCGATGCAGTTGGTCTTTTCGATTTTCGGAGTTTCACTCGTCAGCTGATGGTAGATGCCGCTTACAAAATTCGCTACCGCATCGCAGTACGTTCCGCCGCCCTCCTTGTGCATCTCTGCGAACAGGTTATTCCAGATTCTGAATTTCAGCTCAGCCGTTTTCGGATTGAAGTTTACGATTTCTATTTTTCCAAGACCTGCTTCTGTGAAGCGGTGAACTGCCGTTTTGAGGAAAACTGTGAGGTCGGTTTTTGCTTCTTCCGGCACTTCAGTGGCGAAGCGCTCGCCTGACGCTTTCATGCCTTCCGCGATTATGAGGTCGGCGCCTGACTGGAAAATCTCTGTGAACCTCTGGAAGATTTGCTCTAGTCTTGCTTTGGTTATTATGATGCATCTGTCTCCTGTAAGTGTATCTTTGATTATTCCGTTCTCATTGTCAACACTATAGCCCATACAAAACCACTTTTGCTAAGCATTTAGCGGTTAACGTATTTATGCTTTAAATAGAGCCGACGTTTTTGCCCTATTTTTTCGGTTTTTCACGTTTGGTCAGGCTGCAGCCGCAAAATCGTAAGCCTAATTTTTTATGTTGCTAATTAAGTTTTCAAACTGTTTTTTAACAACTTTCGCGACTTCTGATGCAGAACTAAGGGCAAAATTTTTATGCTAAAAGCTAGGAGAGTTTACTGGGGTTTCAGGCGGTTTTTCTATTTAGGAGAATAGAGAGATTGGCAAAAACTCTACATTTCCGCTTGGAGCCTTCTCAGCCTCTTCTCGCTTCCTTAATTTGTATAGTTGAAGGATGAATGGCATTTTTGATTTAAGGTTTTTCCCAAATTCCAACTTTTTCAGTTTTCTTGTAATTTGCCGCAACTTCTTTTAAGAGAAACTTCGCGCTTTACCAGATAAGCGCCTAAAATAATGCAATTGGGAAAAATTTTAAATTGCCCGTGTTTAGAATACCATTGATTGAAAATGACGGTGATAAGTGAGATTGCGCATCGAGTGCGCCACTTTCCGTTTCCTTTAGAAACTCCCTCAGGCAAACGCTTTAACATAGTGAGCATAAACAAAGACAAAATCTTGGTGCGAGCTGGACGAAGCGGCTCCACGGTGAAGATTTCAGCAGTCGCCCTTGAAGAAGCCTCTGTGTTTCTGAAAGGTAAGGATTGGGTGAAAATAGGAGCAGCCAACCTGCCCTCCGACGGATTAACCTTTTACGACTTCGCAAAAAAATTTCCATATGGAACGTGCATGGCTTCATACGCTGCGCCCCTGTTGGAGTTTGCGGAAATTGCCGAAATCAGCCACAAGTACCCAGCGAAAATTCGGTTAAAACCTGATTCTACGTGACTGAAAAACCGCCTAGTTCAGAGACCTGCACGCCATAAGAAGCCAAAGGCGATGAAAAACAGCAACCTATCTCGGCAGCGCCGAAAACTTCAATCTACCAGAACATTAAAAATGAGCGAGCAAGCATCCTATCAATGCAGGCGCAGTTGAATGCGCAACGTAAAACGAATCCTGAAATACGTCATTCCGTCCATTCTGATATTGATAGTTGTGATTTCTGTTTTTGTCATATTTGCGTTAGACCCGATTCAGGGCGGAAATCAGACCAAGGCGAATGCGGATGTTAACTTTGGCATTGCTTTTTGCGGGAACACGACGGCAGAGGCGAAGGCGCTTATAGACCGAGTTAAAACTTACACTAACCTTTTCATTCTCGATTCAGGTGCCAACCCGATTAGCAGGAACCAAACGGCAATTGAGGAAATCAGCGATTACGCAGTCGCCCAAGGCTTAAACGTCATAATTAATCTGGGTCACATCTACTCCCAGCAAACCTGGTTCTGGCAGTTACCTTCCCTTGACGGCATCAAACAGCGGTGGACCGAACGGTGGGGCAGCCATTTTCTAGGCGTCTACTACAACGATGAGCCCGGCGGAATCCAACTTGACGGATCGTGGACGGAGTGGTTCAACCAATACGCAGCAAACCTGAGCCAGGTTGGACACCCTACAGCGGATGCCCTTTACAGCATATACGCTAAAATGCAGGAGTTCAAAGCAAACGGCTCATCGCCCCAAGATTACGATTTGGAAGCCAATTTCTTCGTCCACAACATCATCCAAGAAGACCCTGGACTCATCAGGCTGAAAGACGCGGGAATCACCACATTCACCTCCGACTATGGTTTGTACTGGTTCGACTATCTGGGAGGCTACGATGTCATGTTCGCCGAGATAGGCTGGAACTGCAGTGTAGCACAGCAAATAGACTTGGTCAAGGGCGCGGCACGGATGCAGAACAAGGAATGGGGCGCCATAATCACTTGGAAATACAGCGACGCGCCTTACTTTGATGAAGGATATCAGATGCATAATCAAATGTTAACTGCCTACCAGGCAGGCGCCAAGTACATTGTCGTATTCGACTACCCGATGATGCCTGGCAACCCATATGGCGCTTTAGACGATACCCAATTTGCCGCTATCGAAAGCTTCTGGAACGACATAACAAACAAGGAAAAAACAAGCGCTATGCCAGACCTCAGCAAGCCTGAAACCGCCCTGGTGCTGCCGAAGAACTACGGCTGGGGCATGCGCAACCCCTACGATGTAATCTGGGGGTTCTGGGGACCCGACGACAAAAGCCTGCAGGTGGGAACTGTTATGGGCAAACTCTTGGCACAGTACGGCGTGCGCTTGGACATAGTTTATGGCGACCCAGCCTACCCCGTCTCCGCTGTCGGCTATACGGACATCCATTACTGGAACGAGTCTGATGTGCCTGTGACCCCTGAACCAGTAGGCTCCGAGCCTGTGAATTACACTTACAGCGTCGTTAACACTTACGCTCATGACTCAGACGCCTTCACCGAGGGACTCTTATTCGACAACGGCTTCCTCTACGAGGGCACAGGACTCTGTGGCAACTCCACTCTGCGCCGCGTGGACCTGGCAACAGGCAACGTTCTGCAGCTTTACTCGCTTCCAGACCAGTACTTCGGAGAAGGCATAACCATAGTGGGGGACAAAATCATCCAGCTAACTTGGCAGTCACATGTAGGCTTCGTTTACGACAAGTACACGTTTGAGCTGCTGCAGAACTTCAGCTACCCCACCGAAGGATGGGGCATAACCTATGACGGCTCCCAACTTATAATGAGCGACGGAACCGCAAACCTGTACTTCCTCGACCCTGTTACCTTCCAGAAAACTGGGCAAGTCCAAGTGCACGACGCGAATGGCCCTGTTGTTAGGCTCAACGAGTTGGAGTACATCAACGGGAAAGTCTACGCGAACATCTGGCTGGAAAACAAAATCGCCGTAATCAACCCGCAAACCGGACAGGTCGAAGCGTGGGTCGACCTGAGCGGCATCATTGACCAGCAAAACCTCGACGCGAACAGCGTGCTTAACGGCATTGCCTATGACGCAAACACGGGCAGGCTTTTCGTAACTGGGAAGATGTGGCCGCAGCTTTTCGAGGTCAAGCTGGTTCCCTCGGATTAGCATTCTCGCATCAAAAGAACCCGTTAATCCCGCCTTTTAGAGGAATTAGACGTTTCTGCGCCGTAAAGTTTATCAATAACCGCGGCGACTGTCCAATAACATTATCTTACGAAGTGAGTCCAACACGCCGATTAACGATTTGCTTTTAATCCCCGTTGCCGCAGGAATTGTGGCGCTGTTAACCATACTTGTTCTCTACAAGCTAATCTTAAGAGAAAGCCCTGGCACGCCAGAGATGAAAACCATAGCAGGCTACATCCAAGAAGGCGCGCAAGCTTTCATAAAGAGAGAAGTACGAACCATAGCCTACTTCATAATCGCCCTCGCCATCGTGTTGTTCCTTGTCCTGGGCTGGGAGATAGGCATCGGATTCGCGCTTGGCGCCACGCTCTCAGTCGTCGCCATGATAATAGGCATGCGAGCCGCAGTCAAGGCAAACGTCCGCACCGTCACCGCGGCAAGGTCTTCAGCTGAGAAAGCGCTTCGGCTTGCGTTCCGAGGCGGAGGCGTCATGGGGCTGGCTACCGTAAGCATCAACCTGCTGGGCATAATCGCGCTCTACTACGCTTTCGGCGCAGGACCAGACAATTCCAGCGCCATCCACCTGCTTGTGGGGTTCGGTTTCGGCGCGAGCCTTGCAGCCCTGTTCGCTCAGCTTGGGGGCGGAATTTACACGAAAGCGGCGGATGTGGGGGCGGATTTGGTTGGTAAACTTGAATCCAAGATACCTGAGGATGATCCGCGGAACCCCGCCGTGGTGGCAGACCTTGTCGGCGACAACGTGGGCGACTGTGCGGGAAGAGGCGCGGACCTTTTTGAATCCAGCTCCGATAACCTTATCGCCATGATGATTCTTGGCTTAGTTTTTGTTGGTCCACCCTTCAACTTGGGCTGGAAGGTCATACTGTTCCCTTTGATAATCTGGGGCTTCGGAAATCTTGTAACGGTTGTCGGAATTTTCTCTATCAGGCGTTGGGTGAAGAACAACATCACCTCGCTCAACATAAGCCTGCTAATCGCAGCCGCAGTTTCCATAGTCGGGTTCTACTTCTTTTCCACATTGCTGATGAACGACATCCGCCTGTTCTACTGCTTAACCCTTGGCGTCGTATTCACATTCATCGTATACCTGGTGGTTCAGTACTTTACGGGCGTTAGCTACAAGCCCGTGAAGAGCATGGCGCGTTCAGGTCAGAGCGGCGCGGCAATATCCATCCTGACAGGCGTCTCCTACGGCATGCTAAGCGCCGCGATACCGATAATCTTCTTGGGCGTGGTAGCGACGGTTACATACTTCATTTTCGGCGACGGACTCTTAGGAGTCTACGGCATAGTGACAGCCGCGTTGGGCTTAATCTCGTTGACGGGTGTTATCATGTCTTCGGACACTTTCGGTCCCATAGTGGATAACGCGAGTGGCATAGCGCAGATGGCGGGGCTGGAGAAGGAAGTTGACGAGTCTCTGGATGAGCTGGACGCCTGCGGAAACGTGACAAAAGCCATAACCAAAGGTTTCTCAATGGCCGCGGCGGTCATGACCAGCATCGCGTTGCTCTTTGCCTTCATCTCTGAAGCGTTCCTGATACAGACGGGCTCTTTTCCCACTTCAATCGATATTGTTGCCCAGTATCTTGACTTGGCGAACCCGCTAATTATAGTGGCGTTGATGATTGGCGCAACAATCCCCTTCATCTTCTCAGCCATCACCCTGCTTGCTGTGGGCAAGACGGCGAACCAGATGGTCAGCGAAGTCCGACGCCAGTTCGACGAGATACCTGGAATTCTTGAGGGCACTGCGAAGCCTGACTACGCCAGATGCGTGGACGTGAGCACTCGGAACTCGCTGAGGGAGATGATTGCGCCGACCATGCTGGGGTTAATCGCGCCGATTGTCGTCGGGTTCACTCTTGGAATCTGGGCTTTGGCGGCGTTCCTGCTGTCAGCAACCATAACGGGCGCGCTGCTTGCCACATTCATGTTTAACACGGGCGGGGCGCTTGACAACTCCAAGAAGTACATTGAAAGCGGCGCGTTAGGCGGGAAAGGAACCAGAGCGCACGAGTCGGCGGTGACGGGAGACGTTTTCGGCGACCCGTTGAAGGACACGGCTGGTCCGTCGCTACATATTCTGATTAAGCTGCTTAACATCGTTGCGATTACGCTGCTTCCTGTGCTGATTGCTTTGAACCTGTAAGCGCGGTTTTATTGCCGCGTTTTATGCAACAAAGTAAAAAAGCAGCTTGGGCAAGCAAATCTCTTGTTGAAAGATGATGTACCGAACTGGCGTAGCGAGCTTGCCGCTTCACGGGGGCAGGGCGCCGGCGTGGCTGACGGTTCGCATGCGCAAACTATCCAAAGAAGTCGCCGCCATCATGATTGACGAGCAGGGCACCGACGGGCTCCTCAAGCGCCTGTCTGACCCGTTCTGGTTTCAAGCGTTCGGCTGCGTCTTAGGCTACAACTGGCACAGCTCAGGCGTAACCACCGTCGTCACCGGGATTCTGAAAGGAGCACTCTCACCCGCGGAGCACGGCGTGGCAGTCTGCGGCGGAAAAGGCAGGACATCGCGGAAGACGCCTGCGGAAATCGCCGAGTTGGGCAGGAAATTCGGCTTCTCCGAGGACCAGGTTGAGCGGCTGGCGTACACAAGCAGGATGACGGCGAAAGTGGACAACACCGCTGTCCAGGCAGGCTACCAGCTGTCAACTAAAGCAGATACCAGATTTAGCAAGTCTTATTCTAAGCGGATGACCTATTGAGTTAGCTAATGAGATGAAGGCAAAGATGCCGCATACGTAAAGCAAAATGTTTGCCGAAAATAAGCAAGAATTGAGCAGTAAAAGCGCCGGGAGGGGGATTTGAACCCCCGCGGCCCCGAGAGGCCACAAGCTGCTTGGTCCCATTAAGGGGATCTCCAGGCTTGCTCCCTTCCTGGCTAGGAGACCCCGGCACATGCAAATCTCCCGCTTCGGCGGGTCAGCTTGTTAGGTAGATTGTAAGGTCTCAGTTATTTGTGTTTTCTGCCGTCTAAGCCTGAATAATTTTATTATACTAGGTCTGAGGCTCAGATGTGAGTAAGAAGGGGTTTTGACGGGTTCGGGAAGTGCTCGGGAGCATTGGCGGAGTGCGGCTCAAACCAGAAGGTCTGCCGCTTGGGTAGACGCCATTCTTCCCTTCTACATCGCTTTTGGGCCTGTGAGCACGTTAATTCAGCTTTTAATCCTCAACCTTAACGGAACAGTCATCGACGTGGCGTTAGCCATTTCATTGTTCAACGCGGTCGGCGTGCCCGCCGCGCTGGTGTGGGGCTTCGTGACAGACCGCTTCCAAAGGAGAAAAATAATCATTGTGGGAAGCTACTTGGCGACCGCTACGATTCTCGTGGCGTTCCTGTTCGCCAGCACTGGATACATGATCTCGCTGCTGTACGCGGCGTTCTCCTTCACTACAGCTGCGTCAACGACGCCCCTGAACCTGCTTATCATGGAGACGGAGCGCAAGCAGAAATGGGCAACCGCGTTCGCCCGGTTCTCCATGGTCACGAGCATTGGGCAGACGGTGGGGCTGGTTCTCAGCGTGGGCTGGGGGCTCTTCTTCTCCTTAACTTATCTTGTGGTGCCTTTGGCTGTGTTGTCGGTTGTTTCCGCGGCTTTGTCCGTGCTCATGATTAGGGAGCCCAGCGTGGTGTTCGAGCGGCAGGCAATTGCCATGAACAAGCCCAGCTTTTTCCACCGCATCCTCGCGGTTCCAGTCTTCTTCCTGAGGGTTCCGCGGCTGAATGATTTCAAACGTGTTTTCAGGGACATAAAGTTCGAGCTGACAAGGCAGGTGCCCATCCTGTACTTCTCGATTTTCATGTTCTACCTCGCTTCGGGCATTTTCAACACTTCCATTGTGCCGTCCATGCAGGCGAACAACGTGTCGAGTTTCCTGATTTTCTTGGTCACCACAATCGCGATGATTGTGCAGATTGTCTCGTTCAGGTACGCGGGACCGTACACGGAGCGGAAGTCCCCTGTGAAGGCTTCAGTGGGCGGTCTCGTGCTCAGGTCCTTGGGTTACGGGTTTCTAGGCGTATCGTTATATGTGATTTCAGGCGTGTTTTTCTTGGGGCCCGTGTTAGTTTTGTACCCGCTTGCGGCTGGCTTCGCTTATTCAATATATTACACGGCGTCGAACACCATGGTTTTCAACACTCTCCACGGCGGGCGGCAAGGCTCTTCGCTGGGAGTTTACAGCGCTCTGGTGGGCGTTGCCACCCTGCTGGGGTCGCTGGCTTCAGGGTTCACCTCGTTCTTCCTGGGCTACTCTGCAACGTTCATCATCGCCGCCGCGTGTCTGGGCGTCTCGGCGTGGCTTGCCTCACTGCTACAGCACACCCGATCAGGCGTGGACCCGCCAACATAAAAGTCAGCATTTTCGCGCCATGAGCACGCGGTACCCGCTTTCTCTTGCGAGAACCTGAAAGTTGCCGAATGCCTCAGCAAAGACTTGCGGCAGGATTTTGGCTCCGATTTTGGAGCGGATAACCAGCTGGAACGCGGCGCTCTCCGCCATTACGCTTGGCGCTTGGGTTATGATGGCTTTGACGGTTTCCATGCCGGCGCTTACAGGCGGATTCGAGAGCACGCAGCTGAAGCGTAAATCCTTGACGGGTTCGTAGAGAACTCCGTGTCGGACCTCGGCGTTTCTTATTCTGTTAAGTTCGAGGTTGCGCTGAGCCAGATGGAAGGCACGCATGTTCACGTCGGTCATGACCAAGCGTAAGCAAGGGTTGAATGTGGCTGCTGCTATGCCGACTGCGCCGTATCCGCAGCCCACGTCGAGGACGCATCCTTTTTCAGGGAGAAGCATAGCTTCAACGAGCAGCCTTGTGCCGAGGTCGACTCGTTTTTTGGAGAAGACGCTTGAGGCGGTTAGGAACCTGAACTCTCTGCCGCGCAGGCGGGTTTGGACTATGCCGAGTTTGGCTTCGGACTGGGGCGCCGCTGCAAAGTAGTGTTCTGCTTCTGGTTTTTTCGGGGTCATTCCTTGTTCCCGCTTTTCCAGACCCTCGGGTACGTTCCGCGGGGCATGAGGACTCGTTGCATGGCTGCGACCGCGCCGTGCTTCAGGTTGATAATATCTTCGGTGGGTGCGAGTGCATTCGCGAGCGCGACGGCCTCGCCTTTAAGGGTGAGAATGACGGTGAGGGTTCCTTTTTCGATGCCCGTCTCAGCGGATAACACGCCGGGCGCGGTTAGGTTGGCTCCGTGGCAGAGCGCGTCCACTGCGGAGTCGCGGACGGTTATTTTCGGAGTTAATGCGAGGGCGTTTTCAAGGGGCTGGATAAACTTGTGCAGGAGCATGGGGTCTTTTCGGGTTTCGTATTCTCCGAACCAGTATGCCACATCGTGCAAGGTGGCTATGCCAGCGGTTTCGGTGAAGGATCCTGCGCGGGTTCTGCGGAGCTCCTGCATGTGGGCGCCGATGCCGAGGATTTCGCCGATGTCGAAGCAGAGTTTGCGGATGTAGGTGCCGCCTTCGCAGCCCACTTTGAAAAGCACGTTGCGCCCGGCTTTTTCGAGGTAGTCAATGTAGTAGATGCGTCTGGTTCGCAACTGCCGCTTGACGGAGGCGCGGAGGGGTGGGCGCTGGTAGATGAGGTCTTCGAACTCGGTGAGAACCGCTTTTACACGCGGCTCTTCGACGTTTCCGTGGAGTTTCATGACGCAGACGTATTCTTTTCCACTGTTCAAAAGCGCCTGAACGATTTTCGTGGCGTCCTCCAAAGTAATGGGCAAGACACCTGTGACGTTAGGGTCAAGGGTTCCTCCGTGCCCTATGTGTGCAAGGTGCATGATTTTTTTGGTCCATGCGGCGACTTCGTGACTTGTGGGTCCTGCAGGCTTGTCCAGGTTTATGACGCCGTAACGTACAAAATCTGCCGCAGGTCTTTCGCTGGGCGGGCAGCCGTATTTGGGGTCAGTGGTGCCCTCTGCTTTTATGCGTAGTTCGCGTTTGTTTTCCCATGGCGGAAGTGTTCTAGTCATCGGCGTTTAGAGCTCCTTGAAGTTAAGAAAAAGAGGTCAACAGGTATTAAGAGTTTACATTTAGGCTTTCGCGGTTTGCGCCATCTCTTCCTGTTTGCCTGTGTCCTGTATGATTTGGGCGACTTCCTCGTCTGACGCGCCCCGTTTTATGTCAAGTTTGTCGGGCATAGGCTTCAGGTGGTTTGTGTTAACTCTTCTGCGTTTTACACCTGTGAGTTTTTTCGGTCCAGTAACCATGACGAAGCTCTTGTCCATGACGTCAACTATGACGCATTTTCTGCCGGCTTCGCGGCCTACAAGTTTCATGCATACTCTGCCTACTTCTATTGCGGGCATCACATATTCTCCTGTATAGAACAGAAATAGTGAATCTGAAAGGCATATTTAAGTTTGACACAGTTTTGCAGGATTGCTATTGCATATTTATACTTCAAATGAGTAGTCATTTTTTATGGAAACCATACTGACCCTTGAGACGTTCCTGAGCCTGCTGTTGGCGGTTGGGTTAGGCGCTGCCGTGGGCGTAGAACGGGAACTCATCCACAAACCTGCCGGGCTGAGGACGCATATGCTAGTGTGCCTCGGCGCCTGCCTCTTCACGCTGATGTCAACAAGCTTCGGTGCCCAGCCAGCCCAAGTTGCAGGCGGCATAGTGGCGGGAATCGGCTTCATAGGCGCAGGAACCATCTGGGCGGAAAAAGACAAAGTACAGGGCATAACAACCGCCGCCAGCCTCTGGGCAACAGCCGCCATCGGCTTAACAACCGGAGTGGGCGACTACCCGTTGGCAGCGGTGGTTACGGTGCTTGTGGTCCTCATTCTCGCGTCGAACTTTGTTCTGAAAAGAACAGGAATAGAAAAAAACTAAACGCCTATTTGCAGCTTATTAGGAACCCGAGGGGTGTGCATTATTCTGTTTTTTCGAGGTTTTTTGCTTTTTCCCTGTAAACAATCGTTTTTTGGTAAAAACAGGTAAACAGCCAAAATAGCATAAAAACGAATTGTGCACACCTCTCGGAACCCTAATAGCGGTTCATCGCAGAAACGATAGAGGGATCTATACCGCCAAGCATTTGCTGCTTTATATAGGGGAGGGGTAGATGCTCTGAGAGGAGGATTTTGAGCGAAACAGCAACCAATGCAGCATTCCCCTAAGGGATTTTGAATGTTATTGTGTGAATGCAACCACAATCATTTATGAATATAAATAGTATTTTGTTGTTCATTGATGGATGCCTCTTGAACTTTGTTGAAGTGATGGCTTTATACAGAGCCTTTTCGGTCGGTCGCTTCAAATGCTCAGGCGCATCGCCGAAAATCACCGTGGCGGATTTTCAGAGCGAAGGCTACGTTCTCAAAATTCCGAAGAGCCATGCCGAAAAGTTTTGTCTAAATTGCATCAGGGATTTCTCCAAGAACAAAGGGCTCATAGTGACTGAGAACGGGGATTACCTGACTATTCACTCCCCCTGAGAAAAACCTGAAATTTTCCATGCTTCACCTGAACTTATCTGCAACGCGAGGCAAGGTGCCGCCGCACTTGTTATAACTTTATATACACCTTGAATGCAGATGAGATAACCGACCTTTATGCCTACAGTCAAGTGGACAACCTTTTCAGAAGTCAATCCTGAACGTGAATATTTCGCATTCGCAAACGTAGGAGAACGCAAAAGCGTTTGGTCTTATTTCAGCCTGCTCATGGGCGCCCGAAACGTGGCAAAGCAGTTGGAGGCGACGAAGGGCGCCATCGGAGTAACGGGACGGCTGGGGTTTTTAAACAAGGAGATTGCGATAGTCGGCGTGTTCGAAAATGAGGCTGCTCTGAACGAATTTGCCCATTCGGGGCAGCACGCAAACTGCATGGAGAAAACAAAGTCTATGGTGAAGGTGATGAACAAAGCCAGCTGGAGCGTCCTTGGCTCAAACCTTCCTCCGACAGTGGAAGACGCAATAAGCAGAACCAAAAACAAGTAACACACACAACTCATGCCCAGACGGCACCGTCACATCCTGAGAAAATCTGGCTACTTTCATATTCTGTTGAAGTAGTCCAGTGGAGCGTACCAGTAAATAGTTATCAGTTTCAGGCATTCAGGGTTTTGGCACCGGTGCTTCTTTTTCACCACGTTGCCATGGTAACTGCTCGTTAACGGCTTTTGCATCGAGTAGGCTGAGTGAAGCTTGTCTGGGGGTTCAGCTTCGAAGATTTGGCTGCAGAAGGGGCATTCAAGGACGACTTTGGAGACGGTCATGAAACACACCCTCCACCTAATACTATATGCGGTTCTGCGGTAAAAACTTGACGAAAAAAAATCAGCCAGCCCAAAAAAGAAACGGCGTGAAAAGACACTCCCATCACATCGAAAACCAATTAGTGGTTCATTACAAAAAAACGATAGGGGGAGGGGTCACTATTTGCGCAGAAACACGCCAAAACCATGTTGGAAATTATATAAAGGGGGGCTATAGAAAAAAATCACACGTCAGTTCCGCCCGGGAGCATTTTCCGTAACTTTTCGTTACCAAAAATTACCAAATTGTTTTTCACAAGAGCACAAGACAAACAATCAAATCGATGAGAAAGTGTCCGCGTCACGCTTTAGGCTTTACGTTCTCCACGGCACTGTTCAGGCTCTGCATTTCGGTGTGAGCCTTCCGAATCAGGTCGCCGATGTTTTCTTTGGTTGGCACAGCCGCACCCAGCGAAAGCGCAAAGGCTTTCTGATGCGCTATCTGCAGCAGCGTGGTGATGTTGTCGCTTGTTGGGTAAGCCACGCTGAGAGACAAAGCAAAAGCCTCGGCGTTGTTCTGCTCAAGGCTCCGCCGAGTTGCGTCAACATCAATCTTAAGCTGCTCGCTCGTGATGATGAGTCCTTCGTCCAAAACCGCCCGCATGGATAAGCCAGCTTCAACCGCTTTAATCCCAAGCTTCGACAAGACACCTGCAAGCCGCTCGTTAATGACTTCGCCCTTCTTAACCACCAGCGTATCCTTGCTGACCCAGACGCTTCCAGACTCGATTCTGGTGGGCAAGCCAACAGCATTCAACTGGCTGATAATCGGACCAGGCGGCTGCGCCGTATTTCCCGCGGGAACCACAACATCCATCGCCGCAATGTCACCCGACTTCGCCGTGGTCGTGACTTTGCCGCGTTCCAGAAGAAGCGCCAGTTTGAACGGGTTAAGGTCCGTGAAAAGCAGCAGGTTCGAACCTGCCAAATACTCCTCCAGCCTGTTCAGCTCCTCCTTCTTCAACTCGTCAATCGCCAGTTTCATCAGCGTGTTCTTCAGAACCTTCATGTAAACCTGACCAGCCAGGTTCTTCTTCAGCGCCTGAAGCTGCGCAGCCCGGACTTTCTGCAGGCTGGCGACGCCGATAGACTTGTACTCCTGAAGCAGCTCCTTAATCGCTTCAACCTCAGCAGCTTTTCCTTCCAACACTTGTTGAGACGGCATCACAAACACCATTCATTAAGGTTTAATCTTCACAGGCGTTCCCATAGAAGTTTTGATGAACATGAACTTGACGTTCTTAAGCCCTCGCTTAAGCTTTCCTTCCAGAAGCCGCAGAACCGCCTGAATGTTATCCACCAAGTCATCCTCACTCATGTTCTCGGTTCCAACAGGAACCTGAATAATCGGCTGGTTACGCATACGCACCACAACCGTCTTCCGATTGCGCGCGATGACACTTGCAACGTCAGCGTTCGGCGGAACAGGAACAGGCATCTTGCCCCTCGGACCAAGAACCGGACCGAGAATCCTACCTACAAGAGGCATCAAAGGTGCTTCAGCGATAAACACGTCATAATCGCTCGCCAACTTGCGCAGGTCTTTCTTCTTCCCCGCCATCGCCTCCAAGTCAGCACGCTCAAGAACACGCTCCGCCTCAGCGTTTCTTGCCTTCAACGCCAACTCGCCTGAAGCGATGATGCAGATTTTGTTCGGTTTTCCCGTCGCATGAGGCAGCTCAACAATTGCCTGGATTTTGCCTTCGGGAGCCTTCATGTCGATTTCTTTAATGTCCAAAATCAAGTCTACAGTCTGATTAAACTTCTTCTGCCCAGACTTAGACTTAGCCTCTTTAATTGCGTCTAACAGCGTCTTCTTATCTAAGGACATTTTTAAGCCTCATGCCAATGAGGGATTAGAACCCAATTATAAAAATATTCGCTTAATTATTCGCCTTTACCGAACAATGCCTCGTAGTTTCCAGCGTCAATTTCCTTCTGCACGTCACGCGGGTCTTTGCCCCCAACCGTCACGCCCATGCTGACGCAGGTTCCCAGCATTTCCTTGGCTGCGTTTTTCAGGTTCGGGGCCAAAAGCTGCGGACCCTTAATCTTCGCTATGCGCACCACCTGCTCCATGGTGAGGTCGCCGACTTTCGCCGTGTTAGGTGTCCCAGAACCCTTTTCAATCTTCAACTCGCTCACGATTAATGCTGAAGCGGTTGGGGTGCCGACTGTGACTTCAAAGGTTTTGTTTTCAGGGTCAACGGCAATCTTAACGGGAACCTTCATGCCGGCGTAATCTTTCGTAAGCTCGTTAATCTTGTTCACGACAGCCATGATGTTGATGCCCAACGGACCCAAAGCAGGACCTAGCGGTGGGCCAGCGTTTGCTTGTCCGCCGTTTACGAGTAATTCTACGATTTTCTTTTCAACCATGCGTTTTTAACTCCTCTTTGCTTTCTCAACCAGTTTCACGTAGTCTGAGTGGACAGTGATGGGTAAGGTGAACGTTGCTTCTAAAAGCTCAAGGGTGACTTCGCCCTTTGACTTGTCGATACGCGTGATTTTTGCGCGCATGCCCTTGAAGGGTCCACCGGTGATTTCGACAACGTCGTCTTCGTTCAGGTCTTCCAGAACGGGTTTTCTGATGATGTACCGTTCGATTTCGGAGAACTCTACCAAGCCGGGAACTCTGGACCGCACGTGTCGGATGCCGGCTATGGCTTCTTCTACAAGGTGGGGACCGTCAGCTTCAACGAAGATGTAGCCTTTCAACGTGTCAGGAACAAGAACGGCTTTTATGGGGATATGGGTCATTTCAACTTTGGCGGCGATGAGTCTGCCCACGTTGCGCTCCTGACCAGTGGTTGTTTTAACGGCGAAAATCTTTGTTGAGAACTGTTCCTCTTTTTTCTCCATGAAATTGTCCTCTTAGCTTGCAGCTACGCCGCCAGCAGCAAACGACAGCAGCCTGATTACGAAGCCTACTAGTCCGACTACGCCAATGCCTAAGACGCTTATTTTTATGGATAGCCAGAGCTCGCTTCTTCCCGGCTTAACCGCCAGCTTCAGGGTTCTTGCTGCCTGTGACAGCCATGATCTTATGCCCATTTTTACCGCACACACAGATTTCATTTAGGTATAATAAACATTACTGTGACTTTCAGGGTTTAAAGATTGCTTGCGGACGCTTTTCACGGCTAGATTTTCTTGTACGGCAACCCAGCTTCCTCCAGCGCGGCAAGCAGGGCAGGCTTGTTTTCGCTTCTTATGCCTTTCCAGTCGAGAACTGCGCTGTCCACCCTTTCCACGGTTTTCTCTACGCACTGCTTAAGCATGTCAGCGTCGGCTAAGTTCAGGGCGTACTTCGGTATCATGTGCCCAAAAACGGCTTCACCTTCAAGCGCCATCTGTGTGAAGCGCTTGTTGTAGTGTGTTCCGCCTATGCCGAGAACCGCCGTGCTTTCAGGGGCGTCGGATTTGGCGATGGCGAGGATGGCGGCGTGGGCGACGGCTTCTGCGGCTTTAGTGTCTTGCCACTGCGGGAGTGAGCTACCGAGTTCAACGAACATTGTCGGCGTGTTGAGGGATGGTCCGTTGCGTGTGCATTCGTAGGAGACTTCGTATTCGAGTTGCATTCCTTGCTTGAAGTATTCGAGTGCTTTCAGTGCGTTTCGCATTGCCGTGGCTGGTGCAGTGGAGACGGTTTTAGGTAAGCCGCCGAGTTCTGCTGGTCCAAGGTTTCCAGGTGTGTGGACGGACAAGGTTGGGGTTCCGCTTTGACTACTGTGGCGTGTTGAAGACGATTAGGCTTGCGTCTGGGAAGTTTTCGGGCAGGTGCTGCGCGTTGACTGGTTCGTGGTTGAGGGTGATGAACGTGACGTTTTTTCCGTTAATGACTGCCGTGTAAGTCGGGTTTTCCTGGAAGGTTTCTTATAATCTTCTAAGCAGGTTTAGTGTTCCCAGATAGGTGCCGTCCAAAAGATACAGCTCCGAGTTGTCAACGTCCACGGCTTTCGAACGTAACACTGGTCCGATGAGGGCTTCGCTTGCGAGGGCTTTTCGGGGTCTGGTTTCGTTCACGGGTCTGCCGCCGAGGAAGTCGTTGAAGCTTGGCATCATGAAAATCTGTTTGGTCTTCGGCTTGACCTTGTAATGCTTCTGAAGCGTCGCCTCAACCGTGCCTTCAACCTTCACGCCGTGCTTCTGCAATAGAACACGGGCAAGTGCTTCAGTGTCGCAGGCGGCTTTCATCCATACCTGCCGCGTCATCTTGAAGCCTGCTGGGTCGCGGAAAACCACCACTGGGTGAAGATGCCCCATAATCAGCGTTTTGCAGCCTAAGAGCGCTGGGGAAGGCCACTTGTGACCGTGAAACAAGCCCACATCACCCACGATGATGCCTGTCGCTGGAAGCATCTGGATGTTCTCAGGCAAGAGGGGTTCAAGGTTGGCGTCGTGGTTGCCGCGCACTATGGCTATGCTGTTTACGTGGTTTCGGAGTTCCGTGAAGAATTCGGGGATGTCGTGCCACTCTCCGGGTTCAGTCGTGACCACTGTGTATTTGACGTCGCCCAGAATCACAAGGGCGTCTGGCTTCTGCTCAGAAAGCAGCGCGACCAGTTTGTGCAGAATCCGAGGGGTCTGGCTTGGAACATGAATGCCCTTTGCTTGGAGCGCCATCTCCCAGCCCAAGTGCGGGTCAGCGATGACGAGCGTTTTGGTTTTGCCCGCTCTTATGAGCGCAGCGGGGTTAGGCAGCAGTAGCGTCAACATGTGGGTTTTACCAAGTCGAGTATGGTTTTGTGAATCTGCGGGTTCCCCGAGGCTACGAACTTGACTTTTTCTTTGGCGTCCAGCTTAACCTCAAGCTCTGCGCCGTCAGGCGTGGTCACGGTTCCGCCAGCCTCTTTCAGTATGAGAATGCCGGCTGCCACATCGGTTGTTCGGAGTTTGCCGCGGATGTCCACGAAAGCGTCTGTCAAGCCTTCTGCGACGTAGCAGAGTTCAAGCGCGTTGGCGCCGAAGTGGCGAATGTGCTTAGTGTGCTGGATGAGGCGGGTTAGTTGGGGCGCGATTTCGGCGACTCGGTAAGTGTTCAGGTCTAAGCCTATCATCGCTTCGTCCAGAGACGCCGCCTTGGAAGAGGAGATTTTTTCGCCGTCTCGGTAAGCGCCCTTGCCCTTCAGCGCAGTGTACGTAGTATTGTGGAAGAGGTCTACCACCAGACCCGCGTGGACCGAGGAAAGAACGGGCTTCGTGGACACGGCTATGGAGGTGGCGTAGAAGGGAAGACCGCGGATAAGGTTTGTTGTGCCGTCTATCGGGTCAACGGTCACGTAGCACTGCTTGGGCGCTGCGCCGAACTCTTTCACGCCTGACTCCTCGCTTATGAGCGTGAACGACACGCCGTTCTGCTGGAAGACCTCCACGATGGCTTTTTCCGCAGCCAAATCCACCAGCTTCATCGGGTCGCCGCCTGCGCCCACGCCCAAGTCAGGCTGCGGTTCGCCGCGAGTTTTCAGGTGAGGCTGAATATGCGTTTTGACGTTGTCTTTGCAACGCAGGAGAATCTTCAACCAGTCAACATGATTATTCATTAAGACGCCTTCTTAACCGTTTATTACACACCCGAACTGATAAAGACTTTATCAGCGACTTAAAACTACTGCACAGAAACAGCATGATATTGTCAACATTAAACACAAAAGTAATTTATGCATATGTCTTCAAGTCATCAGCCAATCAAGAAACGTGCTTTAGAGAAATCTCCGAAACTTCCATTTTTACCACATAATGCCTCATTAATAAAAAAGGGGGAACTAATTGCAGTTTTGCGACTGGTCAAAAGCTGATTGGCCTATCCTGATACCGCGATTTTCTTTTCCCCAGTTTTCTTGTTGATTGTTACTATTGTAATATTGGGTATCTCCAGCTCTTTTTCTTTAGTTTTTACCTTCCGCATCTCAACGACTTTCACTTCGTATAAGTCCACGCCTTTTTTGGTTTTGTACTCTCTCAAAGTCTTTGTAGCCTTACCTGCCTTGAGTGCTTGAAAAACTTTTGGAGCTTTTTCGCTTAATTCCTTTAACGCGATTTTTTCAGCGTCTTTTATGTTTTTTGCCGACATTTTTATAACCTCCCGTAAAACACAAACTCATGGAGTATCTTCTCTTCTACGGATGTATCAGCTTCAGGAGCATAATCTCGTTTTGCTCTGAAAAATGCTTCAGACGGCTTTTTACCACTCATCAGATGTTCGAAGAAAAGACGATGAAACAGCGGTCCGTTATAGGTTGTTTCAGTTCCAGGCGTTGAGTAATGTGTGCCAGTGCATCCCACAAATGCTTTAGCTCCTGATCGCAAGAAACGCAGGCAAATGGAATCTGCAGGTGTCTTGCCAATTACGTAAGCCCCGTAGCATGACCCTGATAATATTACACCTTGAGAATTGGCTAAATTCGCTTTAAACGCTTCGGGGTATATTGGTTCCTCTCCCCACCAAATTGATGTATCGGTGTCAAGTCCATGCAAAATGAAATAGACATAATTTACGTCAACGTCGCCAACAGAAAAGTCGTCATTGGTCATCGGCAAACTCCAATAAACGTCGCCTGCATCGTCAAAAATATCCATAATTGGTCCAGCATATTCTCTTTTAGCATTTCCTAAACCAAATGCGCCAGCTTTCGGAACGCATTTGCCATCCAACTGTTTAATCAGCAAATCTAAGCTACCTCCATCGGGAATTCTAGCTATAGGCACATCAATCACGTCATCACCGGTGAAATCCGCATAAACATCATCGGTGTACAAAGTGTCCGCATCAACCGCATTTGGCAATACTGCAAAGGGTACGACATCGTGACCCCCGATAATTTGTATGTGAGTGACGAACCTGAACAGCAAACGACGAGCTGAAGCCGCTGGGGTTGCAGCATATTTTGTCATTGCTGATACGACTATTTTCATTAGTGATTGCATCTGCTTGATTTTCTTATCTACTTCTTTGTAGTTGTCCGTGCAGACGTCTAAGATTACCGCTCTTTGTTCAAGCGCTAAAGCTATGAGGCGAGGCTCAATTTCAGTTGAGTAATCATCTGAACCAAATTTCTTTCTAAGCCGATCCCTGCAAGTTACGATCAAACCTATTTTCTGAATGCCGAAAATGCTAACTATTTTGGTCAATTTTTCTTTAGTGAATTCACCGTTGATTAAATCAGCCACACCAATTCTTCTACGAACATGTTTCCATTTCTCAGGCGTTGGCCAAGTACCAATCATCACTGTTTCTTTTGACATTTTTCCTTCCCTCAACCTTATATTATATAACTGAGCATTATTAAAAATTTATCAAACTGCCGAATCATGAACTAAGACTGAGAATTTTAAATATAAGTACCTAAGTGTTATCTAAATCCCAAGGCAAGCATCACTAAATTTCTGTAAGTTTTTTAATAAACTCAACGGGAAAAACGTGCAGCTTTCGGTCGCCCAACTGAATGTCTCTGGGAGCGGTGAATCCCCGTTTTTCGCGTATCAAAAACGCGCGCTTTACGTCTAAACCGCCGCCGTAACCGCCCAAGCCAAATCCGGCGCTGACCACCCTGTGACATGGAACAAACGGCGCAAACGGGTTGCGAGCCATAACGTTGCCGACTGCCCTCGCTCCGCCGCCAGCTGCTTTTGCAACAGAGCCGTAAGACGCCACATAGCCAACGGGGATTGCGGCTGCCGTTTTGAGGACTCGGCGGGTGTAAGCTGGCAGATGCCCCATGGCTAACTGAAAGTCTTGGTCCGCGTCTTTGCCGTCATAGATGCTTTTCACGGAGGCGATAACACGGTCTGCGAACATAGACGGCTCTGAGAACACCTGGAAGGGAACGTTGAAAGGCAAGCCGTGCAGAAGCCCAGCAATCGCTCCCTGCTCGGTGGAGTCAAATGAGGCTCCGTAAACCCTGTGTTCATCACAGGCAACCCCGAACCACACGCTGTCGATTTTTTTGGCGTAAACACCTATCATACTCTGCCACACCTGGTGTATGTTGAAGCGTTGCAGACGTTAAAGCTTTCCGCGGTTTGCGCATTGGGCTACTTTTTCCGGGAGCACTCCATGCAGATGGCGGTTACCTTGACATCCCTGAGGGGCTGCTGGAACCGCAAACCTTTCGCGAGCACCGTCACGTCACAGCTCAAAGAGAATCCAGAATACTTGACCTTCAAGCGATAGCTATGGAGTTAACGTCGCTTACTTAATTGACTGGGATGATGGCTCGCAATCAACATTTTCCAGCTATTACGGTAGTGGCAACACGGAATACTTCGACCATACTTATAGTAACGGTGGACAATTCAATATCACAGTTTATGCTGTAAGCACTAACAATGTCTGGAGTCGACTAAGCTATTAAACAGTGAATATCACTTCAGCACCTGGATGGCTTTACGTTAACGCAGAAGATCCGTATGGCATTGGCATGGACGCCAACATTTACGTGGATGGCAATTGGATAGGGACCGGAAGTGGAAGCGTATACCTGTCAGGTGGAACGCACTACATTGATGCGGATAACCCCGCTTGGGATCCCTTCTTCCAAACATACCTGTACTGCAGCGTGCCCTTTAATGTACAAGTAGACGGCGATACATACGTGAACATAATCTATGAGTGACCAAATGGCAACTACCTCTTCTTCTTTTTTTAATTTCTCTGAAAGCCCCAGCAGCAATTCGTCCAAAATCTCGGTTCCAGATAAATTGACGCATCTACTTACTACACAGGTCCGAATGAACGTGTCAAACTTACCTGAAGGGTCCAAACGAATTGTTGTATGAAATAATGGATTGAAGTTGTTCAGAAAAGGAAAGTAAATGGACATTTTTGTTTAGTGTTTGCGTTTCTTGAAGTAAATCAGCAAAACGGTACCCAACGCAACCACCGCAATGACTGTTGAGAGTGCCGTGATGAGTGTCTCGTTGAATTTAGGCGAAAGAGCAGCGTTCACGGTCACCGTAGTCGCTGTGGAATTCACTGCTGCTTGAGTGCCGTCAGTTACCTGAAGCACGAAGCTCCAGTTGCCCGTAGCCGTGGAGGTTGAGGTCACAAAGCTGTAATCTGAGAAAGTTGCGTTTTCTATGAGCGAGTAATTAGTTGATTTAGGATTTTCAGCGAACCATTGGTATGTGTAGGGCGGAGTACCTGTAGTCACTATGGAAGTCAAGTTTGCTGTTTGTCCCTGTCTGAGGGAATTCGCGGAAGCAGAGATTGAGGAGGCAGTCAAATTTGGGGCGTCTGATATGACCGATATTACTCCATTGGCAACAAGGGACGCGCGCTGGGCAACAAAGATTTCGCCCTTGCCTGAATCATAAACTATTCCTCCGGGAGATTGTGTGCCAACTGGTATGGTTGCAGTAACGGTGTTGTTGCTGTCAGATATGACTGAAATAGAGTCTGAAAAAACAGTGGTTACCCAAATTTCTCCTCGACCCAAATCATAGGTTAGATAATTTGGCATTTTTCCGACAGATATGGTTGCAACAACAGTGTTATTGATGTCAGATATGACGGAGACAGTGTCATCCGAATAATTGGTTACGTATATCATTCCATTGCCCGAATCAAATACCAAATCATTTGGTCTTATTCCCACGGGTACAGTTGCGACCACAGTGTTGGTGATGTCTGAAATTACAGAAACTGAGTTATCGCCAAAATTGAGTACGAATATTTCGTTTTTGATAGGGTCGTAAGCCAGAGCTTCGGGCTGTGACCCAACGGGTACAGTTGCAATAACGGTATTAGTGGCATCTGATATTACCGATACAGTATTAGCCTCAAAGTTGGCGACAAAAACTTCGTTTCTGCGAGAATCATATGTAATGCCTATAGGATGGTTTACCTGTGATATGGTTGCAACAACAGTGTTAGTGGCATCTGATATTACCGATACAGTATTAGCCTCAAAGTTGGCGACAAAAACTTCGTTTTTAAAAGAATCGTAAGCCAGAGCCACTGGCATTCTACCCACAGGTATAGTTGCTATAACCGAGTTGGATTCATCAGAAATAACCAAAACCATGTCATCTTGGGTGACAAATATTTCGTTTTTGCCAGAATCGTAAGCCATGTGGATTCCATTTACTGGTATGGTGGCAATTACTCCAACTGCATGGACTGTGTTGGCTGCTGACAAGGCAAGAAGCGTGGCAGGGAAAAAGGAGAAAATAATCAGTAAGGCGAAAACTTTTCTCATCGTCATCAAACTTACTTTTCACATGCCGTGGTAAAAGCGTTTTTGTCAAGGTTTCTTGACTAAGGCTCTGTCAACAATTCTTGACAAACTCGCTCGCATAATTGTTAGCTTGCTTTTCTTCAGTTGGGTTGGGTAAATCAATTCCCTTGGTAAAAACAAGATGATGATACAATTCGTGAAGTACTGTTCGCTTCTTTAGCCCGGCCTTAGTGGAAATAGGCTTCATTTTTGAAGTAATGGGCGATAAATCGCTTGCAGACCTTTCTGCCGTTGAGAATAATTTTCATCCTTCTAACGCCGTAATACTCGGTCAAGAAATTGACCGCTTTCTGGCATCCTTCAAGCTCATAGATGATTAGGAACTTCTCTCGTACTTTTTTTGGAGGAATCCGAATCCGCATGAATAACACCTACGCTAACTCTGGAATCCTCGGAACCCAATGCGTTTTCTCTTTCCTCAGGTATTTTGCAAACAGCTGAGCCTCTTCGTTCTTCACTTTAGTTACTTCCTTTGCATTGAACGAACCATTGGTTCTTTGTTCTTTTTCTATCCACTTAAGAAAAAATATGATTAAAGTTTGGCTTTCTTGCTATTGTGAGAGAAATGCTATCCATGACTCATTGTCCTTCTCAGCGGATATCATCTGAGTGTAAAAAAATAGACATGTTAAAACAACTTTTTGGAATATAGAGAATCTAATATTGAGTAAACTAATATCTTGAGGTTTAATGAAATTGAAGACGATACGAGTTTCAGGCACTGTCCACAATAAGCTTACGCGATTTCTCGGAGAAATGATGGCAAAAACTGGTAAGCCACAAACCTACAATGACGTCATTAGCGCTTTAACTGATCAGGCTGTAATTATGCCCGCTGAATTGCTTGAAAGAATAGACGCAGTGATAAACAAAAAACAGTTCGGCTATAAAACTCGGGAAAAATTCATTGAAGCCGCTGCAGTCGCGATGCTTCAAAACCTCACAGGTACGCATGAAAAAAGCTCTAGCAAAGCACCGGAAAACCAGAAAATTGGAAGATCCTAATCCTTAATTGGATGCCTGTTAGACGCCGGCGTTTCGAGTAGTTTTAACGCTTGAAGAAGAATCATCGTCTTCGGACTCTCCTTGTTTAACCGAATTATTCGCATGCGTCCGAAACGCTCATCAAATATTACCCCTTCTTCCCGCAGGATCTGCAGGTTTGGATTAACCTGGCTGTAAGTGCTGTTGACCTTTCGCACAAGCTCCATAACGTTAGCTCTCCCGGTTCCCCATAGCACCTTTAGAATCCTGCGCCTGCACGAAGAAGCCAATATCATATCCAAATCCATGACAAACCTTCCTATCCCGACTCTGGAGGACCAAGTTTAGCCTTTCCCGCTTATAACTGCTAAGCAGAAACGTACCCTCACGGCAGCGGAGAGAGAATGGTTAAAGTGAATCCTCAGCGGTCTGCACTTTAACAGATTTCCCATGGAAATTTTTCACTTTAACTTATCTCTGTGTTACAGTAACTTTTCGTCTTCCTCTTATAATTAGTCCATTTAGGTATAGTCGTGAGGTGCCTTCCTCCTCTCCGAGGGAAATGCGCTTCAAGCCCGAGGCTACATCGCTTCGGAGGCGTGTCACCGCCTAGTCCCAATCGAGGAACAGAAAGAGAACACGTGGAAAACAAGGAGGTTTCCACCTAAATAAATGGAGGTAAAAGAATGATTAAAATCTCCAGTCGAAAAAGGTTATTTGCAGTGGTTTTGCTTACACTATTTCTATTTTCCATCACTTACGCTTCGCCATTACCAAGTGCTCTTGGTGCAACAGTCTCGCCGAATGAAAGCCAAGCTGTCTCAATGCTTAGTGATGTTATTGGTTTTAACACGAATGCCTATACTTTGAGTCTTAACTCTGAAAAAAGTGTAATACAATCTGCAAACGGTCTTCCTCAGGAAGTTTTGACCTATGATTTAAAAGGCTCTCTGGGAACGGTTAGAGTTAGATACTCATTCGTAAATAATGTCCTAAACCAAGTCTACTTGAGCGATTACGGTGGTCTCCAGTCACTTAGCCAGCCGAAAACAAGTACTGTTGAAATGGCTAAGGGCTTTCTCCAGAGGTATGAAACCTTTACAGGCAACCCTCTCTATGGATCACTGCAATCAACGCTGGATAAAGTGGAACCTAATACTAACAGCACGCAAACAATCGGGAACACTAGGTTGCAAGCATCTGCCTTTGGCGATCAAACGGAGCAGGATTTAGTCTGGACATACGTTGACAGTAACGGGATTCCTGCTTTATCCAAGAATGTAGTCTTAACCTACCGCAATGGTCAATTGGAAAGCTTTCTAGACAACTGGCAACTGTACACAATTAAAGGTGCACCAACCATATCCGCGAAAGACGCCATTTCGATAGCTTTGCAAGCAACTAAGAATTACTCTTATACTGTCGATAATGGGAACGGCAGCACTACAGTAATAAAAGACTTCAACGTAAAGACAATTTTCAATACGACATTAAGCTATGCAAACTATTTTGAGGACACAAAAACATTTTCCATACGCAGTGGCGACCCACACATTCTGTACCCATCATGGTATGTAGGAGTAGGTTTTGATCAGTTTTACTCTGGAGGAGTGACTGGACTTAACGTCAGAATCTGGGCAGACACCGGAAACATAAGCTCAATCGAGCCAATTATTGTTATGATGACACCGCAAGCATCTGACGTTACGACACTATCAAACGATATGCCGGTTACAACTTTGGTTCTTTTGTTATTTTCTCTCATCGTTACATCTGGTATGTCAACAGTGTACTATTACAGCAGCAGTAAACATTCTACTTTCAAGCGCTTTTCTAAAATGATTTTCTCGAAACGTAAAGTATCAGCACTGTGCCTTGTCCTTCTGCCTTTAACACTCTTGGTAGCGAGTCCACTCGTTAAAGCAACAGATTACAAAGCAGAAATATACATTCCAGCAGCTGGCTATCCTTCTGCATCCTGGATTCCAAATGAAATCGCAACCGCACACGCTGTAGGTGAAGCTGTACAGGGATACTTTAGCAATGCAGGCTTTGATTCAGGAGAATACGAATGGTCAGCGAACAACTATAACAGTGCCCATAATAGTATCCTTTACAACATTATGTGGGACGAATATTACTATTCTGAAGCTTCAATGTTTTATCTCGGTAACGGCGGAGATGGAAGCATGAGTCTAAGCGAGAACGGTCTTCAACTCAGCTATAGCGATATTACCCAAAATACATGGGACGACACAATAACTTTCGCTTGGATGTGGATGTGCACTGGAGCAGGACACTACACCTATAGTCCAGACAATTTCGGATTTTCATACGCGTGGACTCAGACTGATCTAAGTGACGCACCAAATGGATTTAACTATCCAGATAACAAAGGGCATGTCTTCTTAGGCTTTAAAGGCGAAGCTCCTTTCATAAGCTACCTAAGCTTTCGATGGTACAACCAAGTAGCATATCCCTTCATAGAATACTTCTATCAAGCTGCAACAAGCGGCTATACTGTTCACGATGCCCTAAATCTGGCATCGGAAACGGTCTTTTTTGTGCCGTATAACCAAAGCCCGCTTGCCGAAGGATATCAAGCATACTGGCCAGGCGATGACATGGCAGAGGAGGGTTGGTACGCCGGTAAAATGGTCGTATTCGGCGATTCCAACACACACATTGGAGCTGGAACGTACCAAACTGTTAGCGCACCATCCATCAGCGGAACGGATTCAGGCACGATTAACACTTCCTACCAATTTGGCTTTTCATCAACAACCTCAGATAATTCAAATGTACGTTATGTCATATTTTGGGGAGATGGTTCTGACACGACAATAACAGGTCTGTATGGAAGCGGTACTACACAATATTTCAGCCATACCTACGCTAATTCCTGGCAGTATACCATAACCGCTTATGCCGTTAGCGCACAGGGCGTTTGGAGCAGCTCTAGTACCCACGACATAACAATCAGTGGACCGCCTGTTTGGCTAACAGTAAACGCCTATGACGTCTACCTTGGCGCTCCAGTGACTACAGCTGTTTACGTTGACGGCAACTACTCTGGAACAGTCGGAACATCACCAGTCTCTCTGCAAGTATCAAATGGTGATCACAGAGTAACAGTAGATTACAGAGCCTATGACATGGGGTGGGACACAGATGCAACCATTATTAGTGTCGAAGGCGATTATAACGGCTATTACAACATTTATAGCGAAACCCCTGTGGACATTTACATAACGGCGACCTACGACACAACAATTAATGCCATCTACTCAATTTGGGTTTAACTCAATACTGAGTCCCAACTTCCTCCTCTTTTCTTATTGATACCTACAAATAAGCGCACAGCCGTAGCGATCGCTTGGGCAGTTAAGTTTATCATATTTTACGGAGTTTGGCGGCTCGCTTTTTCTCAGAGTAAGTACTATTTTTTCGATGTCTTCTAAAGAGCTGTAGTCCGGAGACCGCTAATGCGACGACTAAAACTACAGGAAATACAATTAGGTTTGAAAATGACTCGGTTGCTCCGGGTAATTCAACGATGAAACTGACTGGTTGTGAAGCAACCGTGGTTCCAAACGTGTCCTTGACAAAGATTGTGACATTGTGTTCTCCGCTTGTTAAGCCTGTTAGAGTTGTGTTGCCTGTGACTGTGACGTTGTCTTTTCCGTCCAAGCTGTAACTAACCCCTGTAGTTGTAGAGTTATCTACAATAAAGACCAGAGGGACATTACTTTCATCATAAACTTCCCTCTTAGGGGTAACAATGAATGGTGCGATTGTAAAGCTGACTGGCTCTGTATTTCCATACATTTTAACACTTGAATAATTGACTGGATAGGTACCAGGGACGTGGGCTAATGTTCTATTTTCAGTCGTATAAGTGTCAGTAATCAGATAGTAGCAGTCAGCCTCAAAACTTATCTCTAGCTGATGCTCGCCTCCAGCTAACGTTAAGTTTACATTAAACTGGAATGTCCGCTGTGGAAAAGAGAGAGCAAGGTAGTGTGTCTCATTTACAGGAATAGCCTGTGGGCTGCCATTGTCAATAGTGTAATTGATTGATGTAAGTTTTCCGCGAATAAGATACAAGGGATTTCCGTTTATATCAACTCCTGCAGGATAATATTGGAACCAGTCTTGGGGTTTGGTAATGCTAAGGTTGAGCCATACGTTGTTTGTACCTAAGACTTGGTTTTCCAAGGGTGATTGTATATTTATTATTGGTTTAGTTGTAACTGGTTGGGTAGGAAACCCGTCCCAAGGAGTCGGATTACCAGTGACAGGATTAACCGATAATACGTTTGCTGTCAATACCAACAGCGCGACTAATAGAGTTAGCCGGATTGCTGTTTTTTTCATAAGCACCAAGTCGATAATGGAACTGCTGCGAGATTAAAGCGTTTTTGTCAAGGTTTCTTGACTAAGCCCTGTTTTATGTTTACCTATGTCTGTGGAGTATGAGTTAAAGTATATTACCTATGCTTTTTGGCGCTCGCTCTTTCATCGTAAGGTTAAAATCTAACAGTGAGAGATGGTCCTATGCCGTCTGTCGGACTAAACAGGTTTTTTATAAGTATTACTAATGTGTTTACAACGAATTGGGTAACCTTAATAGGTTGTCTTGTGTATATCAACGAGAAAAAGGTGAGAACCATGGAAGGTTACGGTTCCCAATCACAAGCCCAACAGGGCGGATTAGCCTGGATTCCGGGCGCCACCACCATCGGAGTCGTCTTCAAAGACGGAGTAATCTTAGCCGCTGAAAAACGCGTGACATACGGCTACTTCGTCGCCAGCAAAGGAGGCAAAAAAGTCTTCAAGATAACCGACCGCATCGGCGTAGCCTGCGCGGGACTAGTTGGCGACATGCAAATCCTCGCCCGAGAAGTGGAAGCCCAATCGGAGCTGTTCAGCATGGACGTGGGCAGACCCATCTCAGTCCGCGCCGCATCAAAACTCATGGCAAACATACTCTTCAACCGCAGATACGCCCCGCTGATAACGCAGACCATCGTAGGCGGCTTAGACGAAGAAGGCGCTTCGCTTTTCGTGCTGGACGTTCTGGGTTCGCTGATACCGGACAAGTACGCGGCGGTGGGTTCTGGAACAGAGATAGC